>Ga0306920_100001544_pt1 | contig 28712 bp, 27 predicted proteins | sample flu12Cox44000170_FD_204666 | JGI IMG/M metagenome (GOLD analysis project Ga0306920, IMG submission 204666) | Lab enrichment of tropical soil microbial communities from Luquillo Experimental Forest, Puerto Rico - flux4day.12C.oxic.44.000.170 (v2)... | ecosystem: Environmental > Terrestrial >... | reverse complement strand
AGCGGCCGTCGACCAGCATCGTGTTCCACCCGACATGATCGACATGGAGATGGGTGCAGACCACCGTGTCGATCGTCTCGCGCGCATAGCCGGCAGCGGCGAGATCAGCCAGAAAGCTCGTCTGCAATTTGTTCCAGGTCGGGATGCGGCGGTTTTCCTTGTCGTTGCCAAGACAGGTGTCGACGATGAGACGGCGGCCCCCCGTCTTGCCCCTTTGGGTCTCCACGACAAGGGCGTGGATGCTCATCTTCAGCCGACCGCGCTCGTCGGCAAAGTCGGGCTGCAACCAGCCGATCGGCAATATTTCTTCATAAGTCGCCTGAGGCAGGATGAACCGGCTGCCGCCGGTGACTTCGAGCTCGACGATCTTGGTGACCGTGACCTCGCCGATGCGCCATTTCATGGGCGCTGGCCGGCTTACTGCACTTGCAAGAGGTCGACGTCGAAGATCAGGGTGGCGTTGGGCGGGATCGCGCCGCCGGCGCCGCGCGCGCCGTAGCCGAGCTCGGGTGGAATGATCAGCGTGCGCTTGCCGCCGACCTTCATGCCGGCCACTCCCTCGTCCCAGCCGGCGATGACTTGGTGCGCGCCGAGGGTGAACTGGAAGGGCTGGTTGCGATCGAGCGAGCTGTCGAACTTCTTGCCCTTGGCTCCGTTCTCGTTCAGCCATCCGGTGTAATTCACCGTGACCTTGTTGCCGGCCTTGGCGGTGGCGCCGTCGCCGATCTTGGTGTCGGTGTATTTCAGTCCGTCGGGCATTTCGGTCACCTGATTGTCGGCTGCGTTCGATCGCCCGACGGGCGCAGAAACGGCGAGGATAGCGAGCGCCACGGCGGCGCCGGCAAGTCGGATCGATACCATGAGTCCCCCGGAAAATGCCTATGCTATGCCATTGCCTTTCTTTAGACAGCGCCGGAGGAGATTGCAATGTCGGCCCACAGCACCTCTCATCGCCAGACGACGGTGCGCGCAGCGGTCTTTGATCTCTTTCGCGGCTTCGGGACGACGACGATCTTTGGCAACCCCGGCTCGACGGAATTACCGATGTTTCGCGATTTCCCGGGCGATTTTCGCTATGTGCTGGCACTCCAGGAGATGGTCGCGGTCAGCATGGCCGACGGCTATGCCCAAGCGACCCGCAACGCCGGGCTGGTCAATCTGCACTCCGCCACTGGTCTTGGTCATTCGCTGGGAGCGGTGTTCACCGCCTATAAGAACCAGGCGCCGCTGGTGATCATTGCCGGCCAGCAGGCGCGCTCGATCCTGCCCTACGAGCCGTTCCTCTATGCCGAACGGGCGGCCGATTTCCCGCGGCCGTACGTGAAATGGAGCTGCGAGCCGGCGCGGGCCGAGGACGTCCCGGCGGCGATCGCGCGGGCCTATTACACGGCGATGCAGCCGCCGCGCGGACCCACTTTTGTCTCGGTTCCGGTCGACGACTGGGACCGACGGTGCGACCCGCTCGAGCCGCGCCGGCTCGGGACCGTGATGCGGGGCGACCCGGAATTGCTCGCCGAAATGGCCGAGGCGTTGAGCACCTGCGCGCGTCCTGCCTTTGTCGTCGGTGCCGCGGTGGCGCGCGACGATGCATGGAACGAGGTCGTCGCCCTCGCCAAACGGCATCAGGCCGGGGTTTGGGCGGCACCCAATTCGGGCCGTAACAGCTTTCCCGAAGACCATGCGCTGTTTGCCGGTTTTTTGGCGGCCGATCGCGAGAAGATCGTCGCGAGCCTCGTCGGGCACGACTTGATCCTGGTGCTCGGCGCGCCGGTCTTCACCTACCATGTCGAGGGTTTCGGCCCGCACATTCCGGAGGGCGCCCGGCTGTTTCAGCTTATCGACGATGCTGCGATGGCTGCCTGGGCACCCGTCGGCGCCGCTGTCGTGACCAACCTAAAGGCAGGCATCCGCGATCTGCTGGCGGGACCAGACCCGCGGCCACGCACCGCGCCGGTCAGGCGCATGCCGAGCTACCGTGTATCGGGTCCGGGTCTGACCGACGCCTATCTGATGCAGCAGATCGCCTCGCTACGGCCCGCAGGCAGCATCATCGTCGAGGAAGCGCCGAGCAGCCGCGGTGCCATGCATGATTATCTGCCGATCGTCGACCGCGACGGCTTCTACACCTGCGCCAGCGGCGGTCTCGGGCACGGCTTGCCGGCCGCGATCGGCATCGCGCTGGCACGTCCGCGCGAGAAGGTCATCGCATTGCTCGGTGACGGCTCCAGCATGTACGCGATCCAGGGGCTGTGGACCGCGGCCCAACTCGGGCTCGGTGTCACCTTTGTGATCGTCAAGAACCGGCGCTACGAGGCGCTGGTCAATTTCGGGCGTTATTTCGGATTGCAGCGCACTGTCGGCACCAGTCTGCCCGAAATCGATTTCTGCGCATTGGCGCGTGGTCAGGGTGTCAAAGCGATCTCCGTCGACCATTGCGAGGCGCTCGACGACGCGCTGCGCACCGCCTTTGCCGACGTTACACGGCCGACCCTGGTGGAGGTCGCTGTCGACTGAGACGAGACCGCCTTATGCGCCGACCACAAACCGGTCCTGTCGCCCGCGCCTCTCGCCGAAGCGGGCAATACGCTCATCATAAGTCACCAGCGGACACGCAAGCTCGATCGCGGTGGATATCAGGAGACGATCCGCCGGATCGCGATGCTCGAAATGATGCAGCTGATAGGCACGGGAAGCTGTTTGATGGCGCAAAGGTACCGCCTCGACGCCTGGGGCGGTCGAGGAAACGTTCGGCAGCCTCGACGGGAATGTCGAGGTCGATGCGTCCGGTATCGACGAGAAGCGCGACCTCCCAGACTGTCACGGCACTCCGGAAAATTGTCCCGCCTTTTCCGCCGGCAGCCGTCGATCGGAGCACGGGTCGAGGGCCGCAGACGCTCATCACCGCTGTCGAGCCAGAGCGCGATGTGGGTGTCGAGAAGGATTGCCTCCGTCACCGTTCGATCTCTTGCCCGTCTCCGCGTCGAGCTGGACATCGAGAGCCGGCGCGATCAAGGAGACACCTTCGCGAACCCGCACCGATCCCGGATGTGCGCAGAACAGAGAGCCTGCGCGTGCCTCTTCCTCCAGCAATCGGCGCAAAGCTATGGCGATGGCTTCGGTCTTGTCGCCAGCGGTCAGCTTGTCGGCTGCCTCCTCGATCAGGGCAACGACGTCCGGGCGGTAGATGGTGACTACGTTCGCCAGTGGGTCGGCTCATGCGTAGACGAAAGCGCCGTCGTCGAGGTCGATGGCGGGGAACTCGTCCTTTTCGGTCCAATAATCCTGGGTGTGCTGCCATTCGGGCTTGTCACCGCGTTTTGGCAACAGGTGCATGCAACGCATCACATAGCCTGGGTTGAAGTTCTCCGGATCGATCCACGGCAAGAGCGGCATGTCCTGGTCCTCGGACCGCAGCGCGGGCGTCACCTGGCGGACTTCCTTTCTCTTCATGTGGTTGAGCAATCGGCACACGAAGTCGGCCACCAGGTCGGCCCGCAAGGTCCAGCTCGCGCGAAAATACCCGAACACCCAGGCCATATTAGGCACCCCGGTAAACATCATGCCGCGATAGGTGACCGTGTCGGAAAAAATGAGCGGTTTGCCATCGACGCTGAAGTCGATGTCACCCAGAACATTGAGATTGAACCCGGTGGCCGTGACGATGATGTCGGCTTCGAGCGCTTCTCCCGACTTGAGCAGGATGCCGCTCTCGGTGAAGCTTTCGATCTCGTCGGTAACGACCGACGCCTTGCTGGCGCGGATCGCCTCCAGGAAGTCGCCATCCGGCACAAAGGCGATGCGCTGCCGCCACGGCCGGTAACGCGGCGTGAAGTGGGTCGCCACATCGTAGTCCGGCCCGAGATGGGCGCGAACCCCGGCGAGCAATTCCTGCTTGACGGTCTGCGGCTCGGTGAACGAGCGGCGGGTGAACACGGACTGCTCGTGCAGGATCTTCCGGCGCACGATCTCGTGAATCCACATCTCGTCGATGCCTAACCCGCGCAATTCGTCGGCGATTGGGACCGCGTTGCGCCCGGTCCTGAAAAAGGTCGGCGAACGCTGCAGCATCGTGACATGTGCGCTCTCAGGAGCGATCGCCGGGATCAGAGTCGCCGCCGTGGCGCCAGAGCCGATCACGATGACCCTCTTGCCCGCGTAATCGAGATCCTCCGGCCAATTCTGCGGGTGGACGATCCGCCCTTTGAAGTCTTTCATTCCCGCCCATTCGGGCGTGTAACCTTCGGAATGGCGATAATAGCCCTGGCACATCCACAGAAAATTCGCGGTAAAACGCACTGTCTCGCCGGTGTCGGTCCTCGTACCTTCGAGCGACCAAAGTTTGTCGGCGCTCGACCAGCGGGCGGACGAGACCCCGTGCCGGTAGCGGATATGATGCTCGAGCCCGTTCTCGGCGATGACTTCGCCCATATAGTCGAGGATCTCCGCCCTGGTTGCGATCGGGGCACTTGTCCATGGCTTAAAGCGGTAGCCGAAGGTGTAAAGGTCGCTGTCGGATCGGGTCCCCGGGTAGCGATGGGTGAGCCAGGTGCCGCCAAAGCTATCCTGCGCCTCCAGGACGACAAAGGTGGTGCCGGGACACTGCTTGGTGAGATGATAGGCAGCCCCGACCCCGGAGATGCCCGCCCCGACGATCGCGACATCGAACTGCTCGGTCTGCTGCGGCGCGGTTTTGGCGCGTATTGCCGTCTCGGTCATAGGTGCAGTCTCGATTTTGTGGCGGAATTGTCGATGCGCTCTGTGGCCGGTCCCGGCCTCGATGAATATGGCGCGCTCGTGGCGGCGCGGAAGGCCTGTCGGATATGTGTCGAACGCAACCCGGGCAAGATCCGGAGCTGCGCCGAATTCGATTTCGACCCCGACGTCGTCAGCCATTGGGAGGCTTGGCTCGGCCATAAACGGCCGAAGCTGCTCGCCGTTGGCCAGGATTTCGGCAATGTCGGTTATTTCGTCCGCAACCGCGGCCGCGACGATCCGAGCAATCAGACCAACGACAATCTTCGCAGGCTGCTCATTGAGGCCGGCTTTGATGTAACCCATGCCTCGCAACTCGACCGGAGCGTGCCGGTGTTTCTGACCAACTCCATTCTCTGCATCAAAGAAGGCCCGATGGATGGGGCTGTCCGCGCGCGCTGGGTCGATACTTGCGCCGACCAGCACCTGCGCCCGCTGGTCCGTTATTTGAGACCGCCGGTCGTCGTCGGGATGGGCAGCTGTGGATGGCGCGCCGTGCGGCGGGTCTTCGCGCTTGAGCGTGCGCCCGAGCGCATTTCGCATGCCGCCGGCTCGTCCTGGAGCTCGGCGGACGGGACCCACGTGTTCGCGGTCGGCCACCCCGGCCCGCAGGGGCTGACAAACCGACCCTGGTCGCAGCAGTTCGCCGATTGGCGGCGCATCGGCGCGATCGTTTCCGCGCTTCCCGGTTAGCAGCGGTCATGGCTGCACCGCCGTGCATTCGATTGGCGCGTATCGAAGAAGCCGCAGCGCTGTTCGAGCTTTGCATCCGCTCAAAAGCCGTCTGGGGCTACGACGAGATCTTCATCGCTCTAGTGCGCGCTGCTTTCGAAGGCCTGCGAGAGCAAGCCGCGGCAGAGAATGTGTGGGTGGCAACCGGTGCCGATGGAGAGGTTGTGGGTATGGTGGCGCTCGGACCGAGCGGGCGACCCAACACACTCGATCTGGACAAGCTCTTTGTCGAGCCGCGGCGGATCCGCACCGGTGTGGGTCGCGCGCTGCTCGGCCATGCGATTGCCGAGGCGAGGCGTCGGGGCGCCGATCGGCTGACCATCCTCGCAGACCCCAACGCCGCGGGTTTCTATGAGCGCAATGGCGCCCGACTAATCGGCACCGCGCCGTCCGACGCCATTCCGGGGCGATCTCTGCCGCTCTATGAGATAAAGCTCGATTGATCCTGCGTGCGGGCAGCGCGGCTTTTATTCGACGACCTCGTCGGTGCGGGCGAGGATCAATGGCGGTATCGTTAGACCGAGAGCCGCTGCGCTCTTCATGTTGACTACCAATTCGAGCTTGCTCGCCTGCTCGACCGGGAGGTCGGCGGGCTTAGCTCCTTTCAGGATGCGATCGACGAAGTAGGCCATGCGCCGCGTCGTATCGAACAGGTTCGGACCATACGACAAAAGCCCACCGTTCTCGGTGATGCGACGTAATTCCGAAATGCCGGGAACCCGGTACTTCAAGAACAGCTCCCCGGTCTCCCGAGGATAGCTGGTGAAGGGGTCGACCGGCTCGATGTCAACGCCGTCCACGCCCCACGAGCGGCCGAGTCGACGACCGCCTCGAGTACGTCGCCGTCCTGGACCGGAAAGGGGCGCACGACACGACCGAGCGGACCTGCTACCTCCTCTGCCTGAGCGACGCTTCTGACGTTGGTTGGGTTGTCGGAGTAGAACAACACCCCTATACGGGTCGCCGCCGGCAGGGCATCCTTGAGAAGCTCGACGCGCTTGCCCGTCAGCCCGTCGAGACCTTGCATCATCGACACGCCGGTGACATTGCCGCCCGCCCGCGCCAAGCTGGCAACCAGCCCCGCGCCGACCGGGTCGCCGGCCAGTCCGACAATAGGAATTGTCGTGTTGACACTCTTGGCCGCGCGGACCACCAACTCGCCGAGCGCGACGATGACATCCGGTCTGAGCCGCGCCAGCTCTGTCGCGAGATCGGCAATGCGATCCCTCCGACCCTCGGCGAAGCGATAGTCAACGACGATGTTCTGGCCCTCGATATAGCCGAGCTCGTTTAGCCCCTGGCGAAATCCCGCTACTTCGGTCGGGTCGCCTGCGGATCGACCCGCCCAGATCCAGCCGACCCGCGGGGGCTTTGCCGGAGTTTGCTGTGCGGCCGATCGTTTGGGTCTGACGAGCAGGCCGGCGAGCCCGGCAAACAAGACCCGGCGCTGGATGCCAACACCGAGTCGGCGCGGTACTACGGCGCCGCTTTCCCTGTCCCCGGTCTTCATCGTGCGTCCCCGACACTTCCCGTGTGAACGCCGAGTTTAGGCTCGCCGTGTTAAACCCAGTGCTTGCCACGCTGACGTCAAGATTGAAGCGTATGCTATCGTCAAGATAGAGGCGAGCGATCGTCTGCGGCGGGGGGCAGCGGATGCGGAGTTAGGCGTCACAAATATCGTCAAAGCCTCCCTCAGGGTGCGTCAAGGAAGCGCCCCTAATCCGAACTTAAAGCTCTGATAAAAACTGCTTTTTCGTCTTCCGGCCGGGTCCGGATGAGATTTTTTCCCTGAGTTACCCTGTGCGGCAGGGAAACTGGCGCCCGGGAATAGACACTTCGCCGGGCGGACATGCCAGGAGTGCTGCTTGAAATGGCATAACAGGTAGCCCTGTTGCCGAGCGCGCCGACACAGGCAATTCCGACGCGACTCAGATCGCGGTTGATGGTGCTGTCGCTATTGCTGTTCCGCGCCGCCAGGTGCCAAGGATCCGGGTATGTCCCTTTAAATCGACAGGAACGCCTGCTGCTCGGCCTTCACTCGCTTGCGCAGCGCGTTTGCGCCGAAATGCACTCATTGTCAGCGGTAGGCGACAAGAAGGGCATCTTCCAACGCTCGTGCCTAGTCCTTCTCCACTGAGTGCGCCATTGGCGGCAACAGGAACGTGTCAGCGTCAGTGTCAAAGCTGTAGCCCTCAGAGAGAACTTCGCCGATCATCATGCCGATGTGGCGGAAGAGCGCCTGATGTCGCTGAACCGCATCCGCGCTTGCATCGCAAGCTGATCGCTGAGCGCATAACCGCGGCTCAACTCCAAGACCTTGGCGTTGATAAACCGCTCGATCAACCCAAGATGTTGCCGCCGGTGCGGCCCTGGCGCTGACTTACGAGCCGCTTTTCCGCCACCCCGGAAGAACCACCGGGACGCTGGATCCTGATAGGAAAGCGGAATGGATGCTCTATCGGACATCTGTATCGTCAGGTATCTGACCGGTAGGGTTTTTCTGAACGCCGAGTTCACCGCATCGTGGCGCATGGCGGCCGCGCAGCACCCGGACATGTCGGCAAGCCCGCGGGCCAGCGTCCCGTTTCGTTCCTTTGACTATGTGGTCGAAGGCTCGCTTTCGTCCGGCTCGAGGAAGAAGGGCGGGCCGCCTTCACGCAAGGAGGAGGCGGTCGTTCTGCCGTCGCGCAACGACCTGCACCGGATGGGCCGGCGACCTCGGTCCTCCGCCGGATATGGGCGGCAATTATCCAGCCGCCCAAGCACGGCGGGCCGTACTCGATGCGGCACGGCCAGGTGGCCGATATGGGCGGCTATGACCCCGATGCCGGTTGTTCGGGGCGTTCAAAGATAGTCGGCACGGCGCACCGCGCCGCCACGTGGCGACGGGCGCCTGGCGAGACCAGCAGGGGATCAGCGATCCTGGACAATGCCGACACCCCATGGCCCGAGCTGTCCTATGCCCAGTGGCGCGAGACAGCCGCAACATTGCAGCTCGGAACCCAGATTGTGGGCAAGGTGCGGCTGACGTTGACACCTTGGCTCAATCACGGCTGGCAGGTGCCGCCCTACATCACCGCTCGCGGGCTCGGCACCTCACCGATGCCGGCCGGCAGCGAAATCCTCGAAATCGAGTTAGACTTCATCGATCACCGTCTTGTCGCTTGGACTAGCCGCGGCGACAAACAAAGCCTCGTGCTCGAGCCACAAACGGTTGCCGATTTCCACCGTCGCGTGATCCATCTGCTCGACGGCGTCGGCGTCGCGCTAGTTATCAACGACATGCCGAACGAGGTTGCAAACCCGATCCGCTTTTCGCAGGACCGCATCCACACTGCCTACGACCGCGCCGCCGCTTATAGCTTCTGGCGTGCGCTGATCCAGGTCGATCTCATCTTCAAGCTATTTCGCACCGGCTTTTTGGGCAAAGCAAGTCCGGTCCATTTCTTTTGGGGCAGCTTCGACCTCGCCGTGACCCGTTTCTCCGGGCGGAAGGCCCCGCTCATCCCGGCGGCGCACCCGGGTTGCCTGATACCATCACTCGCGAAGCCTATTCGCACGAGGTTAGCAGCTCCGGGTTCTGGCCCGGGCAACGAGGCTTTCCGCAGGCTGCCTTTTATTCCTATGCCTATCCCGAACCGGCCGGTTTCCGCGACCAAGCGGTAACGCCGGGTGCCCGCTACGACCGGGTGTTGAGCGAATTCATTCTGCCCGACGACACCGTCCGTGATACGGCCGAGCCCGACGCTTTGCTGCTTGACTTTCTGTCTACCACCTATGCAGCAGCAGCGGAGACCGGCGGCTGGGACCGTGCCGCGCTCGAATGCGCGATCGGCGTTCCGGGTAGGGTGCGGCGGGTTTAGCCTCGCCATTTGTTGGCGCTCCAGGGGGCGGCAGTGCTACGCCAGCCCCCGGCTAGCATGGCCGCAGGCGTGGTGCTGCAAAATTGAGAAAGGCCCGCAGCTTAGTGGCACCAGCCGGCCGCCGGCGTAAACGAGGCTGACCGGCCAAGGTGCCGGCTCGAAATCCGCGAGCACCACGGTGAGGGCGGTTCCGTCCGGCGTTCGCGACCTGGTACGACAAAACGCGGGTGATGCCGAGCCCGGCAACCGCCGCGTCGATAACCGCTGTGGGCCGACCTATTCGGCGACTACCAGCGCAATGTCGCGCTCTATCCCAAATTCCAGCAATACTTCCGCGCACGGCGGCCCCCGCTTTCGGCGGTATTGGGCAAGAACGACCGCTCTTCCTGCCGGCTGGGGCCGAGTCCTTCGAACGCGACAATCCGGAGGCAGAGATCCACCTGCTCGATGCCGGCCACTTCGCCTTGAAAAGCCAAGGACCCGAAATCACGGCGATCATCCGCGACTTCCCCGCTTGAAAGCTGCCTAAACAGGCTAGCGCTGCGACGAAGACGCGGAAGCCGGGTAAAGACCAGGAAACTTTCTAGCGCCCGTTTCACAGCTCCTTGGGTTCCTCGCGGCCAGCACCGCGCACCGCGGCAAGCGCTTCGTGAAGCGTTGCAAAGACCCACGTCTCGCCGATTACCGCGGTGATGCGGTGCCGGTCCATGTCCGACCGTAGATACGGAGTGACACGGGCGAAGACCATGCTCACCTGTTCGTGCGCCAGATCATCGACCAGATCGCGTATGGATCGGGCCGCGGAGTAGTCGATCGCAGTAATCGCCCCCGCATCGACGACGAACCAGCGGATCGGTGTCGGCGCACTTTCGACCAGCATGTGCACTTCGTCGGCAAAGCGGTTGTAGTTGGCGTAGAACAGGTCCGAGCCGAAGCGGTACACGATGAGCCCGGGTTCGGTGTCCTTGCCCGGGCTCACAGGTGTCGGCAGCCAGCGCCCGGCGGCGTCCGGCGCCAGCATCATCGTATGCGGGCGATAGCTGTGGCGCACGTGGCGGAACAGCGACAGTGCGATCGCCAGCAGGATGCCTTCGTCGACGCCGATCGCGACGACCGCAGCCGCCGTGATGACCGCGAGCTCGAACTCGCCCGGGCTTTCGCGCCGGATGTCACGCAGACCTCTCGCATCGATCATCCCGACCGCGATTGTGAACACGATGGCCGCCAATACACAGCGCGGCAGGTACTGAAGTGGGCCGGTCAGGAACAGCAGTACCAGCAGCACCACGCCGGCGAACACCAATTGTGCGAATTGGCTGCGCGCACCCGCACGCTCCGCCATGGCGGTCTGCGTCGGGCTGCCGTTGACCACAAATGTTCCACTTACCGCAGCCGCCGCATTCGCTGCCGACAGACCAAGGATGTCGGCATCCTCGTCGACCCGCTCGCGGTAGCGCAACGCGAATATGCGCGACGTCGCAGCACTCTGCGCAATGATCATCACAAAGCATGAAGCAGCCACCGGCAGCAGCGCCACGGTCTCGCTCCAGCTCACGTTGGGCAGCCCGATTGACGGCAGTCCCCCGGGGACCGGACCGATGACCGCGATGCCGCGCTTGGCGAAGCCGAAGACGGCGCTCGCCGCAATCGAGGTTACGACAGCGAACAACGCAAACGGCCACCGCGGCGCCACCCGGTTGCCGAGCAGGATGCCGCCCGCCACTAGCGCGGACAGCGCCAGTGTCGGGAAATTGGTTTGTGGTAGGCCCTCTAACACGTCCCAAAGCTGAACAAGTGCGCGCGGCGAGTGGACCGTGACTCCGAGCATGTCACCGAGCATCGCGATGCCGACCTGAAACCCGACACCGGTAAGAAACCCGACCAGAACCGTGCGCGACAGAAAATCGGCGAGGAAGCCAAGCTTGAAGATCCGCGCCAGAAGCAGTAGCGCGCCCGTCAGCAGCGCCACCATGCCGACCAGCGCCATGTACTTCTCGCTGGCGGGTGCTGCCATATGAGATAGCGAAGCGGCGAGAATGGCCGCCGTGGCCGAGTCGGCGGCGACGACCAGGTGACGCGAAGAACCAAAGATCGCAAACGCGACGAGCGGCAGCAACACCGTGTAAAGCCCGGTGACGACCGGCGTGCCGGCGATCCGCGTGTAGCCCAGCACCTGCGGGATGTTCATCGACGCCAAGGTCACCCCTGCCAGCGCGTTGCGCGTCGCATCGCTACGGTTGAACGGCCAAAGGCCCGTGAAGAGGGGCAGCTGCATCGCCGACCGTTCAGCTCGTGAAGCAGGCACAGTGCTACCAGCTCGCCAACTTACTCACGCGATGATCGCATTGAGCTCTTTGCCGGAGTGTTCGGGTACCAACAGCCAAACGCCTACTGCCATTGCGATCATCAAGGCGGGAATGCACAGGAATGCCAGCGCAAACGAGCCCGTCGCCTGCTGCAGCGCAACGGTGACGAAGGGCCACAGCACAAAGCCGACAAAATAGGCGATCGCCCATACGACGCCATTGGCGGCACCGCGGATGCGCGTCGGGAACACCTCGGCGGTCAAGGTCGTGCTCGGTCCCCATATGCCGAGCAACCCGAAGCTCCAGGCCAGACCAAACACCCACAGCAATACACGGCTGTCGGTGTGAACCCAGAGGGTCATAAAAATGGCACCCTGGATCAGCATCGTGATAAAGGCGAACCGGCGGCCGACCCGGTCGGCGAGCCAGCCGGCTAGCCACAAACCAAAGAACCCGACGATGCCCCACCAGACATAAAAGGCGCTGTATTCTTGCGTCGACCAGTGCTTCTCGGTCGACAGGTAATAGGGCATCCAGGCGCCTACCGTGCCAAAGATGCAGCAGCTGGAGCAGGCGACAAACAAAGCGACCATTGTCGCGGGCAATACGTCGGACATAAAGACCTGCCTGATGCCCACTCGACCGGCCTTGCTATACCACATCCGGTCGTCTTCGTTGACCGTGCGGCCGGCCGACAAGATCTCGGCGATACGTCGTTTGCGATCTTGCGCACGCACCCAATACGGGGATTCCGGGCAGGTGGCACGGACATAGATCGCCAGCAACGCAATCAGTCCCGGCACCATGACCGCGATGCGCCATCCCCAGTAAGCGGCGGCAATGCCCGAGATGACGCCGGCCAAAGAGACCCCGAAGCACCATGTGGCGCGATTGATGCTTATCACCCGTCCGCGCAAGCGCGCCGGCCAGGTTTCCGCCACCAGCAGCGAGCCCAATGACCATTCGCCATTCAGCGCGAAGTTCACCGCCGACCGCCCGACGACAAATACGGCGAAGCTCGGCGCCAGCGCCACCACCGGCATTGGCAGCGAAAACAGGGCGATGTTGACCGCCAGCAAGCCTCGACGCCCATAACGGTCGGCGAGCCATGGCCAGAAATAAAGCCCCGCAATCCCGACGAACAACGCGATCTGCACACCGGAACGATAGCTGGGCAGGTCGAGCGCGAATTCCGTGATGACCAGCGGCGCCACCAGCGAGAACACCATGCTATCCATCCCGTCGAACGCCCAGCCGAGCCCATTGGCAAAGGCAATGTGCCAATGGGTTCTGGTGACCTCCGCTCCACCGGCGACCGCGCGAAAATTCGCATATCGAAGATGCTTGCGCTCGAGTGGCCCGAGGGCTTCGGCGGCCGGATCAGTCGTCATATTCCATCGAAATGTCCTTGCCGGTGTAATCGGGCATGAATGCCGCCGACACAAGGCTTACCGCTGCACAAAGGGCGATGTAGACTGAAATCGCATATCCCGTTTGATAGTGGGCGAACAGCGCAGTCGCGATCAGCGGAGCCGGCCCGCCGGCTATGATCGATGCAAGCTGATAACCGAGCGAAGAGCCGCTGTAGCGCAGTCGCGGCGTAAACGCCTCGGCGATCAACGCAGCCTGAGGCCCGTATTGCATGTCATGCGGGATCAGTGATAGGACAATCGCGATGAACACCGCCGAGGGGATCGCAGTGTCCACCATTGCGAAGTATAGGAAGCCAAACCAGCCGACCGTCGCCGCGCCAATCAGATACATCTTCTTGCGTCCGATGCGGTCCGAGACGTGCCCGGACAGCGGAATGCTGACGAACGAAACGCAAGCTGCAACGAGGACCGCGCTCAGAATCAGATTACGCGACATATGCAGGGTGCCGACGGCATAGGCAAAGATGAAGGCAGTGAAGATGTAAAACGGCGCCTGTTCGGCCATCCGCAGCAATGCCGAAAGAATTATTTCCTTAGGTTGCTTCTTGAATACTTCAACAATGGGGGCTCGTTCGATCCTATCGTTGCTCAGCAGCTGTCGAAACACCGGCGTCTCGAGGATACCGAGTCGAATCCACAAGCCGACCCCGACGAGGATGATGGACAACGCGAACGGGATCCGCCAGCCCCAGGTCGCGAACTGATCGCCTGACCAAGTGCTGAAGGCTAGTATCACAAGGTTCGAGAGGAACAGTCCCGCCGGAACGCCGAATTGCGGCCACGACGCGACCAAACCGCGCTGGCCATGGTGACGCGCCCATTCCATTGCCAGCAGCACCGAACCGCCCCATTCGCCGCCGACGCCGATTCCCTGGATCATGCGCAGCACGGTCAGGATCACCGCACCCCAGATGCCGATCGACTGGTAGGTGGGAACAAAAGCAATCAGGAAGGTCGCAATGCCCATGCACAACAAGGTGGCGATCAGGGTCGCTTTGCGACCGATCCGGTCACCGTAATGGCCGAATATTGCAGCGCCGATCGGGCGGCCGATGAAGCCGATGAAATAGGTGCCGAAAGCTGCGAGCGTTGCGGTCAGCGGCGCTTCGTTGGGGAAGTAGAGCTTGCCGAAGACCAAACCGGCCGCGGTGCCGTAGATGAAGAAATCATACCATTCGATCGTCGTGCCGATGGTCGATGCGATGACCGCCTTGCGCAGCTCTGCGCTGTGTTCGGACGCCGACAGCGGCTCAAATGTGGTTGTCGTCACCGTGTGCTCCTCCAGCCGTTTCCGCTCCCTTGGGGACAGACTGCGCTGTCTTTCGCAGAGACAATTTAGCGGGAAACAGTCGAGATGGCCAACCGACGCTTCAGCCTGCTCGATCTTCCAGCCACTCCTTCAGCGCAACAGCGTTGTTGCGGGTCTCATCGCGGGCGGCGAACAGCAAGGTGACGGGCCCACGGGCCAGTCGCTCGATCAGGTCATGAAGGGCCGGCTGCGCCGAAGCCCGTTCGAGTTCGGCGTAATAAGCGGTCTTGAAGTCGCCCCAAGCGGAGGGATCCCGGTGCAAGCGGCGGCGCAGGGTGTCGCTCGGTGCGATCTCCTTCAGCCAGAGATCGATTTTCGCGCGCTCTCGCGACAGACCGCGCGGCCACAGCCGATCTACTAGGATACGGACGCCGTCGGTGGTATCCGCCGGCTCATAAACGCGCTTGATGTGCAGCTTCTGGCCGGCCATTTCGAAACAGCGAACCTCGCTTTACGCGGGGACTCGCTCTGACGGCAATGTCACCGGGATCTTGTAGAGGTTCACCGCATTCTCAAAGACCAATTGGTCGAGTGCTGCTTTCCCGAGTGCGGCCTCCGCCGGGGCGTGGCCCATCGCCTTGGAATCCGGCCAAGGGCTGTCGAGACCCGGGAAGTCGCTGGCCCACAGGAAATTGCGCAAGCCGATCTCGGGCGCACGCCGAAACCCGCCTTCTTCCTCGACCTCGAAGGTGAAAAAGACCTGGCGTTTGACGAACTCGGACGGCTTGTCGGAGAGTGCCACGTCGGGCTTGAAAACCCGGGTGGCGGGCCCGCCAAAATCATATTCCCGGTCGAAGCGCCAGAACAGAAACGGCACCCACCCCACGCCGGCCTCTTCGAGCACAAAGCGCATCCCGGGGTGGCGATCGCAGATCCCCGAAAAGACGACGGCGCTCATCAGCTCGGCCATCGCCCCCATCGGGAAGTTGGCAACCCTCATCAAGGCTTGGTTGCGCGGTTCTGCGCCCGTGACCCCAACTCCGATCTGGCGCGACCCGCCGCTCGGATTGGCGTGCAGATTGACCGGCAGACCAGTCTCGGCGGAAGCCGCCCAGAGCGGCTCCCACATTTGGTGCAATACTGGCTCGGGGGCGCCGACCCAGTCGAAGATGACGCCGGTAGGCATGCCGAACTCGGCCACCCGCGTCAGCTCCGCGACGGCCTCCTCTGGGGTCTGCGAGGGCAGCGGCAGCAGCATGATGAACCGACCGTTCGATTCCTCATAGAGCTCCCGCGCCCAGTCGTTGACGGCACGGACGACCGCGACCCTCAATTCTGGATTTTTGATGGCTGATATCTGCTCGTAGGGACCGTTGACGAGCTCGGCGTCCACCCCGTCACGGTCCATGTCCTGGCAGCGATATTTGGCATTGGCGGCGCGAAAGACACCAGGCTCGGGCTCTTCCGCCAAGCCCGCCCGCGTGTAGCAATTGACTGGGCCTCTGCCCACGCCCGCCCAGCCGACCCCACTCCACGGCCGCCCCTCGACGACCCAGTGCCGGGTGCCGTCCGGCCCGCGCACGACCTGCGGCCCGTTATCGCGAAGCTTGCTCGGCAGCCGCTTTGTCCACAAGTCGAAGGGCAGATGCATAACACGGCAATGCCCATCGGCGGACACCACGCCAAATCGCTTTTCCATCGCGCGCTTCCTCCTTCGGCGGGTCGGCGGTCAACCCTGTCGGCCCGAATGACGAGGATGATAACCCGCCAGGAGGGATCGAGCGAATACTTCGCTATCGCTGCGGAGGGGAGCCGCCCTCGATGAAGCTTTTCAGGCGTTGCAGCTGCTCGTCGAGCACCCGGTCGATCTTTGGTGCCCATTGCTCCATACCGCCACGGATGTAGCCGCCGACGACATAGCTCTGCGCGATGGTCGTGCCGCCTTCGGCCGGTTTTAAGCTCCAGGCCAAGGTGCCCTCGACGCCTTCCATTTGCAATGGGCCGAGGGCACCGCGCAGACGCAATCCTTCGCCTGGTACCGCGTAGACGACCTGCAAATGCTGAACCGAGCCACCATTTTTCAGCCGTTCGCAAAAGCAGCCGCCGGCGCGCAGCTCGATGCTGAGATTGGCGGCGTCGTGCGAAAAGGTATGAGACGAACTCCACCAGCGGCCGATTTCACCGAGAGCCGAGTAGACCCGATCGGGAGGTGCCGCGATCGTGACCGCGCTCGCGACCTCGAAACCGTTGGACGCGACCGACTTCACCTCCCCCAGGGCCGGACCGGCGATCGCCGAAGCCAGTATCAGCGCGGTAAAACCTCGGATCGGCATCGCGAAGGGATCTTCGCTCAGGCGGCAGCCGCCACCCTTTGGAGCAGCCTGTCCCAGCTGGTCGCCTCCATGCTGGGGCGCGCCTCGATGCGCGCGAGCCAGCGGCTCAGGTTCTGATGCTCCTGCAATATCTGCGCGCCCTCCGGCGCCTGCGCGAACATCGACAGATGCGGTGCCAGCAATAGATCGGCGAGGCTGATCGCCTCACCCGCCATCCATGTGTGGCCATCCAGCAGTCTGCCAATCTCGGACAGACAATGCCGCGCGTCGGGGATCGCTTTGACGACCGCGTCCTCGTCGACTGGCAGGTTGAAGCGCGGCTTGACGACGCGATTGGAGGTGATCGTCCGCGAAACCTGCGGCATCAAATACCAATCGGTGATGCCGATCACCTGGTTCATGCGCGCCGCCGCGCGCGGCTCCTCGGGCTGCAGCCGCGGGCCGGGCACCACCGCATCGACATAACGCATGATCGCCTGCGTCTCGTACAGCATCCAGCCGTCGTGCTCGAAGGCCGGAATACGCCCGAACGGGTGCCGTGACAGATGCGGCTGCTGCTTGAGCGTGCCGAGTGCCATTGCGGCGAGCTCGTATTCCGCCCCCTTCTCCTCCAAGGTCAATAGGGCGGCGCGCACATAAGGACTGCCGGGAACGCCGTGAACGATCATTTTTGTTGCCATGAAAGCCTCCGCTCCTCAGGTTGCATTGGAATTGGCATACTCGACGAAATCTTGCTCGAAGATGGTTCCCCAGCCGCGGTCGTAGCGCTCGCGCCGGCTCGCTGCGGCATCGCCGAGCTTTTCCCAACCGGAATGCGTCAGCTCGACCTTGGTGCCGCGATCCGCGGCCATAAAGCGGATGTCGACCAGTTGCTCCTGCTCAGGCGACAGCTGGACGAGCCAGGAAAAAGCGAGGCGATACGGCGGGTCGTAGGCGAGCACGGTTCCCCACGGCGTCTCCCGCCCGTCGGCCGCGCGTTCGAAGACACGTCCGCCGACCCGCGGTTCGATCGCACAGTCCACTGGGTCAGGACCGGTATGGACCCGCGCCAAAGGCCACCAGCGGCCGAAATCGTCGGCAAACAGCGCGAACGTCCGCGCCGGCGCCGCGTGAACCATCACTGTCTTGACGATCGGCGGGACATGGAACTGGGCGATCGTCATGGCTGCTGCTGCTCGCCGATCACAGCGGCCATGCCGCCCAGCGCCTCCTGCCACATCGCTTCAATGGCAGCACGCAGCTCGCCGAGCGCCTGCGGGTTCGCCGAATAGAACCGCCGTGTGCCATTGCGCCGCTCGGTGATCAGACCAGCCTCTTTCAATACCCTCAGGTGCTGCGAGACAGCGGGACGGCTGACCGGCAAGCCCTCGGCGATCGCCGCGACCGGCCTCGGTGCGGCGAGGATGCGCTCGAAAACCAGCCGCCGCGTCGGATCAGAGAGGGCGGTTAACGCCGCTTCGTAAGCCATGACTTACATTAGCGGGCGCTTACTGTCCCTGTCAAGCCCCGACTTCGCAGGATGCAGACTGGGTCAGCGCTAGGCCGCTGTTGCGGGGGCCAGGGCGACGGCGGCCTCTGCCGTCAACAGCAAGAACGTGAAGCTTTCCTGCAAGTAAAGACGCACAGTGGTGTCGGTATGGCTCGAATAGCCGATCGAGAAATCCTGGCCGACATGCAAATCGAAGTCGCCGCCGCGGGTGGTCAGAACAAACGCCCCGGCGATCGCCGGCGCCCAGATGATCTCGCCATCGACGATGCGTCTGAGGTGCTCCAGTACCGGGTACCCATAGTCTCTGGCTTCGGCGACGGCGGTGTAGGCCTCCGCGCCCAACAACACCGAGTACGGGCCATTGACACCAACCAGACGCAGTACGCTGATCGAGTGAGCGATGGCGTCCGGGTAGTTGCGTACGTCGGCGGGCAGTGGCTCGATCGGATTGCTCGTACCCTGGCGAATGCCTTGAATGCCGCCTGCAGAATACCCGGTGAAGATCGCACTGTCCTCGGCAAACGCTATTGTTTTTGCCGCGTCCTTGGCTGGTTGCCAGTCCGAGTCGTTGGCGCCGCGCTCGACGTCGTCGATCATCTGGCGGTCGAGCTCAAACGGCACGCGCAATTCGAGCAACGGCTTTACCACGCGCTGCTTGGCGATGATGTCATCCCCGGGCGCCGCAATCTGCTGCAGATGGCCGGTGCCGACGGCAGACAATGCGACACCGCTCGGGCCGTGCAGATCGACCACGCGGCGACCCGCGAGATAGCGCTTAAGGGTGCGCGAGACTTCCTCCTCGATCTGCGCCCACGCCGCATCGGAGATTGGCGCAAGCTCGCGGTGCAGGTTGTTCATGATCGCGGTTTTCCTTTGAGCGAGCCGATGCCGAGGGAACCGTCGGGCATCGGCGGGGTGGCTTGCGGAAGCTCGGGTGACGGAGCCGCAGCGCTGGGCTCCGCCGGCAGCACGCCTTGGGTCACGTCTTCGAGGAACGTCGCAGTCGGCACGAAAAACAGATTGCCGGTGACCGCTCGGCTGAAGTCGAGAATGCGGTCGTAATTGCCTGGCGGCCGGCCGACGAACATGTTTTCCATCATTTGCTCGATTGTGCTCGGCGACCGGCTGTAGCCGATAAAATAGGTGCCGAATTCACCTTGCCCGGCCACACCGAACGGCATGTTGGCGCGAACGATTTTGATTTCCCGCCCATTTTCTTCGATGATGGTCAGCGCGCTGTGCGCCCAACTCGGCTTTACCCCGTCATCGAGTTCAATGTCGGACAATTTGGTGCGGCCAATGATGCGTTCCTGCATCTCGGTCGAGAGCGCATTCCAGCCAGCCATGTCATGCAAGTATTTTTGTATGACGACGTAGCTGCCGCCAGCGAAGGCGGGGTCTTCGTCACCGATCAGCACAGCATCGACCGCGTCTTGCCCGGTTGGGTTTTCGGTCCCGTCGACAAACCCCAGCAGGTCGCGGCTGTCGAAATAGCGAAAACCATGCACCTCGTCGACGGGCGCAACGGCGGCTCCGAGCCGGTTCATGATCTGGGCTGCCAATTCGAAGCACAGATCCATGCGTTCGGCCCGGATATGGAACAAAATGTCGCCTGGTGTGGCAATCGCATGGCGCGATCCGGCCCTGAACTCGCGAAACGGATGTAGTTCGGCCGGCCTTGGTCCGCCAAAGAGGCGATCCCACGCAGCAGAGCCGAACCCCATGATGCAGGAGAGGTTTTGCGCCGGCTCGCGGAAGCCGATCGCCCGCAAAAGGGTTGCTAGATCCGCGCACAGCGACCGCACCGTGGCGGCGTTGTCACCGCCCGGGTTGACAGTTACGACCAGAAAGATCGCCGCCCGCGTCAAGGCCGCGGGTACCGGCTGGCAAATAGGGCTTGAGCTCCCCGCCGCTCCGGGCGTGGTCATCGGATAGGCCTCCATCCGGTGGTCCCCCGGCGAGAGCGGCGGGATAGCATGCTCGGCCTGCCGGCGACAACCCGAGAGCGTTCGGATCTATCAGCGAACCGATACCCTGCTATCGGAGCACCCGGGCCAGACCTCGGAACCGAGAGTGGCGATCGTCTGCTCGATCGTCCCGTCCTCGGCGGCAAAAGGCCGCATAATGATCCCGTCGGCGCCGGCTGCGCGCAATGCGCCCGCGTGCTCCGCGACCTCGTCGGCGGTGCCGGCCAAGGTAAAGGCGTCGACATGGCGATCGCTGATCAGCGGCAGCAGCGGCAGATAAGGTTTGACCCCGGCGGCATAGGCTGCTCCCGCGACTGTGGCCAAGGCTTCCGCCGGTAGCACAAGTCCTTGTGCCGCAGCGGTCCGCGACCTCAGCCTCCCGGCGCCGAGATAGCGTGCAACGGTCGGACGGACCGCGTCACGCGCCATGCGTCCATCGGCGGCGACGCAGGTGTTGAGCCGGGCGATAATCCGGATCGCGCGGGGATCGCGGCCGGCGTTACGCGCAGCGCTGTCGACCGCGGTCCGGAAAGCGCGAACCTCGGCCACCGAAGCACAGGCTTCCATGATGATGCCGTCGGCAATTTCGGCAGCCGTGCGCTGTCCGAGGGGGCCATTGCTCGCGACGTAAACCGGTATGTCGGGACGGGGTGGTGAAAAGCTCAACCGGCCTTGGTTGAACGCGACGACCTCGCCGCGGAAGTCGACGGTTTCGCCGCGCAGCAATGCGCGGATCACTTCGATCGCTTCGCGGATCGCGCGCGCCGGCTTGCGGCGCTCGATCCCGAGCTCGGCAAACCCCGAGATCCCGGCGCCGATCCCGAGGATCGCGCGTCCGCCTGAAATCTCGTCGAGGGTGGCGATCGCCATTGCCGTGAGCGCCGGATGCCGAGCGAACGGGTCGGTCACGCAAGGGCCGAGCAGGACCGTCGAGGTGTGCGCGGCTAATTGGCCAAGGCACGAATAGGCCTCGCGGTAGAACCGCTCGTCCGCCACCCACACCGCGCTGTAGCCGTTTGCCTCCGCAAGCTTTGCGCGTTCGACCAGCTGCGCGACGGGGGCGTCACCGAGCAGCAGCAGCTGAAGGCTCACTGCCGCCGGCTAACGCAGCGCGCTGACATCGTCCGGGTTGACGAGATCCGGCACCGTCCAGCCGTCGAGGTCGTACTCGGCCATGCAGGAATCGGCAAAGCTCTTCCAGTGCTCGGCTTGGCCCGAGGCTTGTGCGCCGAGTAAAGCGAAGCGGCGGATCTCCTCGTGGCTGCCGGAATAGTTGATCTCGTAGAGCTCGTGGCGTGCCCCGAACTCGCTGCCGATCGCATCCCATAACAGCTTCATCAATTTGACGCGTTCCACTGCGGTTACGCCACCCGAACCGCGCACATACATATCGAGGTATTTACGCAATTCCGGCACCTTAAAGTCGCGGGCGTGGGAGTTCAAATAGATCAGGCTGCTGGCGACGGTCTTCTCGATCTGATGCTTGATTTGCACATAGGCGTCGGGCGCCAGTGCGTGGTAGGCCGCGCCTGCCTCGGTATTCGGCAGCACATAGCCATCCGCCCACGGGGTCGGGTTGTGTGCCATCGCCTCGGTCATTGCCCACATCGCGTTGCGCCAAGCAATGACCTCGCCAATATTGGCTTCGACGCCGCGGAATCCGATGGTTCCGGCGGTTTCGCTCGCTTTGATCAACAACCCGCATATGAAGTCCAGCTTGACCGCGAGCCGCGTGCAGCCGTGCAGCTGGAAGCGCGGCACAAACCCGCTCCTCGGGAAGAAGGTGTTGGCCTTCTCGACATCGCCGCAGACGAACACGTCCTCCCACGGTACGAAGACGTCGTCCATAATGAAGATTGCATCGTTCTCGTCGAGACGGCTCGACAGCGGATAGTCGAACGGGCTGCCGATCACGGCGGCGCGCTGCTCGTTGGAGACGCGGCAGATCAATTTGACCCCCTTGGCATTGGTCGGGACAAGGAAGACCAGCGCGAATTTCGGGTCCTGATTGGGAATCAGACCGTAGCTGCCGACAAACGTGTAATGCGTCAAGGCCGAGCCGGTGGCGACGACCTTGGCGCCGGTGACGTAGATACCAGCGTCGGTTTCCTTCGTCACATGCGCATAGATGTCGGTCGGACCGCCCGGTGCGCCGGGCGCCATATGGCGGTCGACCGGCGGGTGTAACAGCCCGTGCCCAATAAACGGCACCCGCTCCTGGCTGAAGCGGTACCAGCGGCGCGCATTCTCCTGGTAGGGCTCGTAAAAGTCGGTGTTGCCGCCAAGGGTCGCGGTGAGCGCGGCCTTATAGTCGGGGGAGCGGCCATACCAGCCCCAGGTGAGGCGCGCCCAGGCGGCGCACGCGTCGCGCCCCCGGACGAGATCCTCGGCCGCGCGCGGCGCGATGAAATACGGGTGCGTAAAGCCGCCCCATTCGGTAGGACAAGTCAGCAGGTTCTTCTCCTCTCTACGGTCGCGATGCAGCGCGTCGTAGAGTCGAGCCACCATGCGCGCGCTATTGCGGAAGGCCGGGTGCTCGGCGATGTTCTTGATGCGCTCGCCGTAGATCCAGATCTCGCGGCCGTCGTCGAGACTGTCGAGAAATTCCCGGCCCGTATAAGGAAGCAGCGTCGCCATATTCGTAGTCTCCCTGTGAACGCGAGTTTCCGGGGGGAGATTGCTTCGTCGCGTTGCTCCTCGCAATGACGAAGGTTGTCATTGCGAGCGAAGCGAAGCAATCTCGGGCAAAATCACGAAACGGAGGGTGAGGAAATGGCACGGTTGACGGGAAAGGTGGCGCTGATCACCGGCGCGGCGGGTGGGCAGGGCACGGCTGAAGCGGAGTTGTTCCTGCGCGAGGAGGCGGCGGTGGTTCTGGCCGATGTCGATGCGGCGGCGGGCGAGAGCGTCGCACAGCGTCTCGCCGGCCACGGTGGCAAGGTCTTGTTCCTGCGCCAGGACGTCGCCGACGAGGGGTCCTGGAAGGAGGTCGTCGCGGCGGCACTGGCGCGCTTTGGCGGGCTCCACATTCTCGTCAACAATGCCGGAACGATCGCCCGCCAGGGCATCGTTGATACCACCCTCGAGCCGTGGAATCGCACCATCGCGGTCAACCTGACGGGGGCCATGCTCGGCATGAAGCATTGCGCGCCGGCGATCCGCGACAGCGGCGGCGGCTCGATCATCAATATCTCCTCGACCGCCGGACTGACTGCGCATGACGACGCCGCCTACACCGCCAGCAAATGGGGATTGCGCGGTCTGACCAAGACCGCCGTGCTGCAATTCTCGCAATGGAACATTCGCGTCAATTCGATTCACCCGGGACAGATTGCCGACACGGGTTTCTTCCGCACTGGCGGCGAGGCCTTTGCCCACGCCGCGCGCGTGGCCATTCCGCTGCACCGACAGGGCACGCCAAAGGAATGCGCCGATCTGGTGCTGTTTCTCGCATCGGACGAGTCGAGCTTTATCAGCGGTGCGGAGATCGCCATCGACGGCGGGTATATCGCGGCTGGCACCGCCAGCCTGCGCAACCGGGTGCGCGACGATTTCATCGCTGGCCGCAACTAAGCCGGGGCGGATCGAGCCCTATACCCGATCAACCTCCAGCGCGAGCCACCCAACGTACGGGGTCGTCCTCGCCGACCCCGTCGGGAATGGTGGAAACCTCGCAGTCGTCCATTCCGGCCGACAGCGTATGCTCGTTCTCCACCGCCAACGCTGCTAGATACAACTGGTCCTCGTCGCTCGCATTTGGCCGATGGCAAAGCATCCTCCAGCAGTCGTCCGCAGAACTTCTTCCGCTTTCGTCCCTAGGAGCGTTCCGACATCCTGTCAACGCTACAGCATTCTGCAACCGCGGATGTTATGATCAGTGCGGCAGGGAGGGGCCATGAAGCAGCCCGTCGAACGCCCTCTCGCCGCGATCCTCGCCGCCGATGTGGCGGGCTACTCGCGGCTGATGGGAGCAGACGAGGAAGGCACGCTCGACCGCCTCATGGCGCATCGCCGCCAACTCGTCGACCCAAAGGTCGCGGAATATCGTGGCCGCATTGTCAAAACTACGGGCGACGGGGTGCTGGTCGAATTTCCCAGCGTCGTCGATGCAGTTCGCGGTGCGGTCGAGATCCAACGGGCGATGGTGGACAGCAATGCCGGCCTACCCGACGCCAGACGCATCGCTTTTCGGATCGGGATCAATCTCGGCGACATTATCGCCGATGGCCGCGACATCTACGGCGATGGCGTCAACATTGCAGCGCGGCTGGAAGCATTGGCCGAGCCAGGCGGCATCTGCATCTCGCGCGTAGTTCGCGACCAGATCCGCGACAAGCTGAGCTATCCCTTCGAGGATATGGGAGAACAGACCGTCAAAAATATCGCCAGGCCAGTGCGAGCCTATCTGCTGAGCGCAGCCGCGGTGGCGGCGTTGCCTGCGGTCACGCCATCGGCGCGGCCAAGGTCAGCACGCCGCCGTGCGAAGCCGCGGAGGGGCGCACCCCGCCTATCGATCGTCGTCCTGCCATTTACGAACCTGTCGAACGAACCGGACCAGGAATATTTCGCTGACGGGATCACCGATGACCTGACTAGTGACCTCTCGCGGATTGCCGGTAGCTTTGTAATCGCCCGCACCACTGCCTTCACCTACAAGGGCAAACCCGTTGACGTGAGGCAGATCGGCCGCGAGCTCGGCGTCCACTATGTCCTCGAAGGCAGTGTAAGGCGGTTGTGCCACCGGGTTCAGGTCAATGCTCAGCTGATCGAGGCGGAGAGCGGCGCCCATGCTTAGGCCGACCGGTTCGACACCGATCGCCGCGATGTCGCGGAGGCGCAAAGTGAGATCATCGGACGTCTCGCGCGATCGCTCAATTTTGAACTTCTGCGCGACGCAGGCCGCCGGATTGACGAGGAAAAGGCGGCCGATCCAGATGCGCGCGACCGTGTCATGCGCGCCTGGGCTCTGTTTTACGGACCGGGTTTCCCAGAAAACCAAAAGGAAGCCGTGCGGGAATTCGAGCGGGCGCTCGAGATCGATCCGGGCTCGATCGACGCCAAGCTGGGCATCGCAAGGATCATGGTGGGAATTATTGGTGACGGGCTGAGCAGCGATGTTCAGGGGGATCAGGCGCGCGTGGAGCAGTTGCTCGGCGAAGTCCTGGAGCGCGACCCCAACCGGCCGTTAGCGCACGCGGTGAAGGGGCATCAGCGCAAAAATCAGAGCCGAATACCCGAAGCGCAGGCCAAGCTCGAGGCAGCCATAGCTCTCGATCGAAACGACGCATGGGCCGTTCGCACATTCGGACAGACATTAATGCTTTCAGGTCGACCGGAGGCAGCGATTCCCTATCTTGAAAAAGCGATAAGACTGAATCCCCGCGAGCATTCTGTAGGCAATGCCTATGGGTTGTTAGGCCGGGCCCACCTCTTCCTGGGCCATACCAACCAAGCAATAGCTTTTCTCAGAAGGGCGCGGACGGAACTGCCTCGGAACTGGTCTCATCACGGCTTCCTCGCGGGCGCGCTCGGCCTCAAAGGAGATATCGACGAAGCGCACGCCGAGATCGCCGAAATGCTGAAACTCAAACCCGAGGTGAACTCGGTGGCAAGATGGGGGAAATAGCAGCGACTATGGGCGGCGGCGATCCGCGGCTCCAGGCCCTGAGGGAGAAAACGATATACGCTGGCCTGCGTCGCGCCGGCTTCCCCGAGGAATGACCGCGAGTCAGGCCCGCTGCGGGTGCATCTCGAAGCCGGCCGGCCGGCCGGCGCGGTGCGCCGCTTCAGCGGGCGGCAATGCGGTATCCCAGAGGTTGGCGTCAAAGCGCCAGCCATTGACGCCGTCGGCCTCGCGCGAGACGACATAGAGCAGCGGCGGCACCATTTCGTCGGGCTCGACGAGGCGCGCGGCGCGGCCCTCGCGGCTCATCGTCCGCATTTCTTCGGCCATGCCCGGCGTGTTGGCGCCGGCACCCGGATTGACGATGTTGATCGTCAGCCCGGTGCCCTCGACCTCCTTCGACCACACCTCGGTCGCCATTTCGAGCGCCGCCTTCGAAGCGCCGTAGGGCGAGGTGTGCGCACGGTTCATCGTGTCGAGCTTGGTCGTCACATTGACGATGCGGCCCCAGCCCGCTTCGACCATACGGGGTGCCACACGGCGGGCCATCTGGTCGGCGGCGATGTAATTGGTCTCGATGACGGCGTGCACGATGTCGTCCGGCACCTGCCAGAATTTCTGCGGCTCGGCGCGGCGGAAGCGCGCCGGATCGATCGTCGTAAAGGTCAGACCGGCATTGTTGACGAGGATCTGCGGCTCGCCAAAGCACTCTTTCGTCATCGCCACGACGCGGTCGCACTCGGCCGGCCGGCGCAGATCGGCGACGAGCGACAGGATATGTCCCGCAAGATTGCTACCTGCGGCCGCCGCCCCGATCTCCGCGACATCAGCGTCGATGTGGCCCACCGCGACGACGTCGTGACCCGCGCTTGCGAGCCCGAATGCCATCGCGCGGCCGAGGCCGCGCAGCCCGCCAGTGACGATCGCGACGCTCTGATCCATCGTTCCCTCCCTGTGGCGGTGGGCCAGTATCGCGAGTGTACCCGTAATTCAGATGGAATTCGGCCGAAATCTTGCTCGCCGCTGCTCCAAGAAGCGGCGCACCGCCGTGTCGGGCTCGAGCAGAATCGCCTGCGCATAGGCCGCGTCGGCGCTCTTCCGCCGGCCGAGGCGCGCCAATAACTCGGCGCGCGCTGCCCAATAAGGCTGATACGCGGCAAGACGCGGGTTCTGGGCCAGATCGTCGAGCACCGCCAGCCCCGTAACCGCCCCTGCCGTCTTGCTTAACGCCACTGCGCGATTGACCGCGACGACCGGGGAATGCGTCAGCTGCAGCAATCCGTCATAAAGCTGGAGAATGGCATGCCAGTCGGTTCGGCCGGCGCTCCGCCGCGCGGTATGCACCGACTGCACCGCCGCCTCGAGCTGAAAGCGCCCGATCCGGCCATGGCTGCTCGCCCGCTGCAATAGCCGTTCGGCCTCGTCAATCTCTGCGGCGTCCCAGAGCGCCGGGTCCTGTTGGGACAACGGCACGTAGTCGCCTGAGGCACTGCGCCGCGCCACTCGCCGCGCCTTGGCATAGAGCATCAAAGCAAGCAGACCCAGCCCCTCCGGCTCATCCGGCAACAAACGACCACGACATGGCCGAGCCACACCGCCTCGTCGAGCAGTCCTTGCCGCCGCGCATCGATCCCACCCGGATCGGGCCAGCCTGCGCCAAAGGCGGCATAAATTGCCTCGAGCACCGCGTCGAGCCGTACCGGCAGGTCGGCACGGTCGGGCAGACGGAACGGGATGCCGGTGTCGCGGATCCGCCGCTTGGCGCGTACGAGGCGCTGACCCATCGCCTTGGGTGCGGTGAGAAAGGCCGCGGCGATGGCAGCGGCATCGAGCCCGAGGACCGTCTGCAGTATCAATGGCCCGCGCATCGCGACCTCGATCGCGGGATGGGCACAGGCGAACATCAGACGCAGCCGCCAGTCGGGCACATCGGCAGGATGCATCTCCGTGGCTGCCTCCTCGACCGACAGCAGCAACCGATCGGCTGCCGCCTCGCGCGTGCGCCGGCGCCGCGCCATGTCGACGATCCGCCGGCGTGCCGCGGCCAACAGCCAAGCTTCGGGCGCCTGCGGCAGACCGCGCGTTGGCCAGCTGGCGAGGGCCGCGGCAAAGGCGTCGGCGAGCCCATCCTCCGCCGCCGCGACATCGCCGGTGCGCGCGGCGAGGTAGGCTATAAGCTTGCCATAGCTCTGCCGCGCCGCGCGCTCGGCCGCGCGATGTGCCGGTGTCGTGCTGGTCACATTACCCAGATCGGCCGCACCTCGATGCTGCCGTAACGAGCACCGGGGCAGCGCTTGGCCCAGTTGAGCGCGGCATCGAGATCGGGCACATCGATCAGGTAGAAGCCGCCGAGCTGCTCCTTGGTCTCAGCAAACGGTCCGTCGAGCACCTTGGCCTGACCGTCGACGGTGCGCACCGTGGTCGCCGCCGAGGTCGGCCGGAGCCGGTTGGAAGCGACCAGAACCTTGGCATCCTGCAAGGCCTTGGTATAGGCCATATAGGCGTTGACGATCTCGGTCATCTGCTCGCGCGGCGTGCTCTCGGCCGCCCGCTCGTCGCCATACACCGCCAGCATGTATTGCATCGCTATCTCTCCTGCATGATCGGGTGCCCGCTATCGGACACCCGTAGAGATGACGTTTGAGTCCGGTCGATTTCGACAGCCCGCTGGCGCGGGTCCCATTTTAAGCCGAAAGCACATGCCTGTTATCGGTTAGGCAACGCCAACCCTTCATTTGTTCCGGCGGTTGCGGAACCCGATGACTCTGAGTGATCGCGGGAAATTAGGCTGTTTTCGATCGGGGATCCTGAGTAGCCTAATGATTGCAACAATTTTGCAAAAAATGTCTTTGACCACAGCAATCTTTATCGTCATCATCATCATCATTTGTGCGATTTATCTCCATCTGAAACATTCCCAGTCTATCGCCCACAAAGCGCCGGCCTTCCTTACCACCCTCGGCAT
>Ga0306920_100001542_pt1 | contig 28714 bp, 26 predicted proteins | sample flu12Cox44000170_FD_204666 | JGI IMG/M metagenome (GOLD analysis project Ga0306920, IMG submission 204666) | Lab enrichment of tropical soil microbial communities from Luquillo Experimental Forest, Puerto Rico - flux4day.12C.oxic.44.000.170 (v2)... | ecosystem: Environmental > Terrestrial >... | reverse complement strand
TCGCGGCATTCACGAAACCGCGCTCAAGGCTAAGTCGCTCATCGGGGCCTATTATGGTCGTTCTCCCCGCCTCTCTTATTGGAACGGCTGCTCGACAGGTGGCCGGCAGGGACTCAAAGAAGCGCAGCGTTTTCCGGATGATTTCGATGGCATCGTGGCCGGAGCTCCCGCCAACTACGAAACGCACCTCCATGCGTGGACGGTCGCAGTGGGGATGGCGGCGATCAAGGGCGATCAGAACATACTTCCGGCGAGCCTCATGCCAGCAATCCATCGGGCGGTGCTGGCTTCCTGCGACTCCGCCGACGGCCTCCACGACGGCCTGTTGAATGATCCCCGCAAGTGCGCGTTCGATCCCACCACTCTGCTGTGCCGGGGCGCGGCGAATGAGAACTGCCTGACGGGGGACCAGGTGGAGGCCGTGAAGAAGTTATACGCCCCTTTGAAGACCAAAGCCGGCCAGTTGATCTTCCCCTCCTTTGAGCCAGGCAGCGAACTCGGCTGGCCCATCATGGTGAGCGCCAAAGCGCCGAATGCCATCGGCCAGGACACTTTCCGCTACCTAACCTACGGTGATCCCAATTGGGACTGGCGCACCTTCGACCCCGATCGCGACACGGCGGCCGCCGATCAGAAGGATAACGGCATCATCAACGCCATCGATCCCGAACTCTTTAAGTTCAAAGCTCGCGGCGGCAAGCTGCTCATGTACCATGGCTGGAACGATCAGCTCATCGCTCCCGAGAACAGCATCAATTACTATTCAAGCGTCCTCCACAAGATGGGCTCGAAGCAGGAGAGCTGGTACCGCCTGTTCATGGTGCCGGGCATGCAACACTGCGGCGGAGGTCCCGGCCCCAACCAGGTCAACTGGATGGCGGCACTCGAGCGCTGGCGTGAATCCGGCGCGGCTCCCGACGAAATCACCGCGGCGCATGTTACCGGAACGGCCGTCGATCGCACGCGTCCACTGTGCCCGTATCCGCAGGTGGCGACCTACAAAGGCAGCGGCAGCATCAACGACGCCGCCAACTTCGCCTGCAAAACCCCGTAAGGCGGCTCTGGCGCAGGTTACTGGGCCTTGGCTAGCGTGGTCACGACGTCGTCCATGAAGTCGATTGCCTCGTTGAAGGATTTCACCAGGATCCGCTCATCGCGGCCGTGGGCACGCACATCGTCTTCATCGAAGAAGATGCCGCTGACCCCGAACGTAGGGATGCCGGCGCCTCTCAGGTAGAGCCCGTCGGTCGCGCCGGTCTCCATCTGCGGAACAACCGGAATTCCGGGCCAGCTGTTGAGGGTGGCAGCCGTGACCGCCCTCAACACTTGCGAGTTCATCGGAGGGTACACGCTGGCTTTGGCCGGCGTCATGACCGTGACCCGGACCTTGGGGTCGTCCACTACTGTTTGGAGTGTTTGCTCCACTTCCTCGGCCCGGTCGACCGGCAGCATACGGCAATTCACCACTGCCGTGGCCATCTGGGGCAGCGCGTTCTCCGCGTGGCCGCCGGAGAGCAGGGTGGCGACGCAGGTCGTGCGTAGCAAGGCATTGAACAGCGGCGTCGCGGAGAGGCGGGTTACCACGGCCAAATCATTGGAATTCTGCACCACCGTCTTCATGTCGGCGCCCAGCTGCCCTCCGTAGAGCGGTGCCATCCGCTCGAAATTGGCGCGAGTGACATCAAACAGGTGCACCGGAAAATCGAACTGTGCAAGGCGCGTCAGCGCCCCCGCGAGGTGATAGATGGCGTTGTCCTTGATGGGCAGGGAACTGTGGCCGCCGGGATTGGCGGATTCTAGCTTGAAGCTGACGAAGACCTTCTCCGCCGCTTGAACAGCCATGAAGAGACGTTTACCGTTCTTGATGTGGCCGCCGCCGCCGTCGGCGTTCACGCAAAACTCGGCATCGATCCAATCGCGATGATTCTTCAGCAGCCAGTCGATTCCATTCGCCGGGCCTCCCTCCTCGTCGGTGGTCAAGGCGAGAACGAGATCGCGCGCCGGCCGGAATCCGATGCTCTTCAAGCGCAGAAACGTGGTAACCAGAATTGCCGCACCACCCTTCATATCCTCGGTCCCGCGGCCATAGAAGTAGCCGTCCTGCTCGCGCAGTTGAAACGGGTCGAAGGACCAATCGGAGCCGTTAGCTTCCACGACGTCGAGATGGCCGATGAAGAGAATGGGGCGGGCCGCGCCGGATCCGTGCAGTCGCACTACCAGGTTGTGTTTTCGCGGCGCGGGGCCGTCTACATGGATATCGCCTTCCGGGAATCCCGCGACGCGAAACCGCATCGCCAGAACTTCAGCTGCGCGAGTGGTGTCGCCCGCCGAATCGGTGGTATTGATCTCGATCAACTCTTTGAGAATCGCGCGTGCCAGCGGCTGCCGCCCTTCTTGTGCACTGAGCGAGACGACAGCCAGTAGGGCGGTGGAAAGGCGCATAGTCTCATCGTAGCGCCTTAGTCGAGCAGGTGCCGGTATTGCCGCGGATCGAGCCCCAAGCGCTCCATCTGGTGCCGCAGTTCCGGGCGTAGGGTTTCCGGCGTGTTGCGGACCCAGGCTGCGATCACGGTCTCAACACCCACACGGCTGTGACCATCGTCTTCAGCTATCATCTCAGCGGTGGAGCGGAGCCGGGCTTCGGTCTGTTCTCGCACAGGCCGGGGTGTTTCGGCCAGCAGCTGGTTGAGAAAATCCTCCGCAGCGTCGTTCCAGTTCATAAGATGGACCCGATTGTACAATATCGGGTTTCCAAAAATCGGCCGACGCGTTATGATTGCGGTTGACTCCCCCGATCAAACGAGAAGGAACTCGTGAAATCTGTACAGAACCCCATCATTCTGGAGTCTCACCTTCCGGGCCTCGAACCGTATACCCGCGGCAAAGTGCGCGACGTGTACCAGGTGGCCGATCGCCTGCTGATCGTTGCCACCGACCGGATTTCGGCGTTTGATTACATCCTGCCCACGGGCATCCCTGACAAAGGTCGCGTGCTGACGCAGCTGTCGATCTTCTGGTTTGACTTCCTGCGGGAGATGACTCCGACGCATTTCCTGACGGCGCGTGTCGAGGATTATCCCGAGCCCCTGCGGCGGCACGCCCACCAGTTGGAAGGACGTTCCATGCTGGTCAAACGCGCCCGCATGGTGGATATCGAATGTGTGGCTCGCGGTTACTTGTCCGGATCGGGCTGGAAGGAATATCAGCAGCACGGGACGGTCTGTGGCATTGCGCTACCGCCCGGCCTCCGAGAATGCGACCGGTTGGCCGAACCGATTTTCACCCCCGCCACCAAAGCCCAAACTGGGCATGATGAAAATATCTCGTTTGAAACCATGGTCGGGCTGATCGGCGCCCCGCTCGCCGCGCGACTGCGCGATCTCACGCTGGAAATTTACACCCGCGCCGCCCGGTACGCCGAGACCAAGGGGATCCTCATTGCCGACACCAAATTCGAGTTCGGTTTCGTAGGAAGCGAGTTGGTGCTCGGCGATGAAGTGCTCACACCGGATTCGTCGCGGTTTTGGCCTGCGGAATCCTACCAGCCGGGTGGGCCGCAGTTCTCATTCGATAAGCAGTTCGTGCGCGACTACCTCGAATCCATCGCTTGGAACAAGCAACCGCCGGCGCCGCCGTTGCCCGCGGAGGTCGCTGCGCGCACGAGCGAGAAGTACCGGCAGGCATATTCCGTACTAACCGGTCGTCCGTTATGAATTGGCTGGACGTGGTACTGGGGCTGATCGTCGTAGCCTCCGTAGTCGCCAGTTTCCGCAAAGGGCTGTCGCGCGAGCTCATCGGCTTGGCTTCGGTGTGTGTCGGCTTACTTCTGGGGATCTGGCTGTATGGATTCGTGGGCGGCTATCTGGTACCCTACCTCAGTTCTCAACCGGTAGCGAATTTTGCGGGGTTTGCCATCGTGTTTTGCGGCGTGATGTTGGCCGGCAGCATCTTGGGTGTGATGGTTGGGAGAGTTCTCACCGTCACAGGCGTTTCGTTTTTCGACCACGCGCTCGGAGCGGGATTCGGTGTCTTGCAGGGGATTCTGGTTTCGGTTGCGGTGGTAACGGGGATCATGGCATTCTCGCACAGTCAGCGGCCGCCGGAGTCGGTGGTTCATTCCCGGATGGCTCCCTACATAGTGGATGCGGCCCGTGTCGTTGTAGCGCTCGCGCCCCACGATCTGAAGGAGAGCTTTCGGAAGACATACGCAAGCGTAAAAACGGCCTGGGCAGAGGCTGCGCGGAAGGGAATCCGGAGTTCGCCAGGCGGGGAAAAGACAAAGAATGAAAGACAGATTTGACGGGCTCGTGGATCAGTTGCTGGCGGGAAATATCTTCTTGGAAGAGGCGATTGAAGTTCTCGAGAAGAACATGATTCAGCGCGCCCTGGAACGATATGGCGGTAATCAGTCGGCGGCCAGCAAACAACTCGGAATCCACCGCAATACGCTGCAGCGCAAGCTGGTCGAGTATGGCTTGGACAACGGTCACAAACGCATCCGGCCCAAGCCGGCGGCGCGGGCCCGGCGCCCGCCGAAACCCAGGGCTGGCGCCGCCTGACGATGGATCTGCTGATCTTCGATCTGGACGGCACTTTGATTGACTCCAAGCTCGATCTCGCCCTGGCGGTGAACGCCACCCGCGCCCACATGGGTATGCCGCCGCTCGAAGTGGATCAAGTTTCCACCTACGTCGGCAATGGCGCCCCCATCTTGATCCGCCGCGCGCTCGGGGAACAGGCGACGGAGGCCGAAATTGAAGAAGCCCTCGAATTTTTCCTGGAATACTATCGCGCGCACGAGCTCGACAACACGAAGCTCTATCCCGGCGTGAGCCAATCGCTTGACCGCTTGTATGCGGCCGGCAAGCGGCTCGCCGTGCTGACCAACAAGCCGGTCGCCATGAGCCGCGCGATCGTGGAAGGGCTGGGGGTCGGCGCCCGATTCTTTCGGGTTTACGGCGGCAACAGTTTCGACTTCAAGAAGCCGCATCCCATTGGCGTGGAAGCGCTGTTGACGGAGACCGGCGTCGGCCGCGCGCGCACACTCATGATCGGGGACAGCTCGGTAGATATCCAGACCGCCCGCAATGCCGGCGTTTCCAGTTGCGGAGTCACCTACGGCTTTGCACCCCAGACTCTTCACGACCCGGCTCCTGATCTGCTGGTGGATCGAATCGAGACATTGGTCGATTGGGTGCTCAATGGCGAGCGAGAACGCCGGTAAAAATTCCTCCTCCTCACGCCCGACATTCCGGATTTGGCCCACTCCCGACGGCCACTAGCGGGCCAGCTACAATCGGAACTATGGATTTGAGCTATCCGATCGGCCCGTGCGAGTACCCCGAGGTCGTTTCGCCGGCGGCGCGCAAACAACACATCGAGGAACTGGCTGCGGCTCCCACCTACTTTCGAGAGGCCGCGCGCGGGCTGAACGACGCTCAGCTGGATACGCCGTACCGACCCGGCGGTTGGACGGTTCGCCAAGTGGTTCACCATTTTGCCGACAGCCACATGAACGCTTACATACGCTTCCGGCTGGCGCTGACCGAGGACGAACCGACCATCCGGCCTTACGACCAAGAGAAATGGGCGAAACTGATAGATGCCACGACACTGCCGGTCGAGGTATCGCTTCAAATGATCGAATCGCTCCACCGCCGGTGGGTAGCGCTGCTCAGTTCGCTGTCCGACGCAGACTTCGCCCGCCGCCTGCGGCACCCCGAATTGGGCGTGCTGCGGCTGGACACCTATTTGGCTTCCTATGCCTGGCACTGCCGCCATCATGCGGCTCACATCACTTCGCTCCGGGTTCGGCTGAACTGGAAATAAGGCGGCTCCCGTCTGGCCCTGTCTGTCGTCCCATCCTGGGGAGGCGATGCCTGGGAAGCACTGTATAATAAATGGAGGGGATATTTTAACCCTTTCGCACTTATGAGTAGCCGCATTAAATACACCGTCGTGAGCGCCTCGGCATGTCTCACGGTTTTACTCTTGATCGGGACCGTGCTGGGCCAAGGCGCGTCGCAGGACGACACCTACAAACACCTCGGCGTCTTCACCGACGTGGTTTCGCGCATCAAAAGTGAATATGTCGAGGAACCCGACATGAAGAGCGTGACGCTCGGCGCCTTGAACGGCATGCTCGAAGCCATCGACCCGTTCGCTAGCTACTTGAACGCAGATCAGTACAAGGACTACCTCAAAAACCGGGACGTGCGGCGGTCGGATGTCGGGCTGATCCTGTCGAAAAAGTTTGGCTACGTTGCGGTGGTAGGAGTGGTGCCCGGGTCCCCGGCCTCGAAGGCTGGGTTTTCGACCAACGATATGATTGAGACCATCAAGGGCATCGCCACCCGCGATATGCCGCTGGCTTATGCCAACCTGCTGTTACAGGGTGATCCAGGCAGCAGTGTGGAGCTGAGCGTCGTGCGCGTGCAGCGGCCGGAACCCCAGACTGTGAAGTTGGTCCGCGCGAACTCCGTGGACTTACCGGTGGAGGATCGCCTGCTTGCGGGTCAGGCCGGTTATTTGAAGCCAGGCGCGCTCACTTCGGCTACGCTGCGAGAGACCGCAGCCGATATCGACAGGCTGCAGAAGCAAGGCGCCCAAAAGTTAATCCTGGACCTCCGTAATACGGCGGTTGGTTCGCCGCAGGACGGAGTGGGCCTCGCTAACCTGTTTCTGAGCAAAGGCCGCCTGACGTACCTGCAGGGCCAGCGGGTGCCGAGGCAGAACTTCGACGCAGACTCTTCCAAAACCGTCACCAATCTTCCGTTGGTGGTCTTGACGAACCGCGGCACCGCGGATGGGGCCGAAGTCGCGGCAGCCGCCTTGCAAGACAATAAACGGGCGCAGCTGGTCGGCGAGCGGACCTATGGAGATGCCTCGCTGCGTCGCGCCATCACGATGGATGATGGAGGGGCGATCATTCTCTCGGTGGCGAAGTACTACTCTGCGGATGGCAAGGCAATCCAGGACAACGGCGTAACCCCAGGGACTCTGGTTGCGGAAGCGGAGCCGGCACCCGAAGTTGACGACAACGGCGAACCTCTCACGGCTCCAAGCCAGCCACCGCAGCAGCAAAAGAAACTTGAGGACGACCCGGTGGTCAAAAAAGCCCTCGAGTTACCAGGCGGCAAACCTTAGGCCCGCTCCGAAGGCGCTGAATCAAATCTGGGGCCACTGTCGTCACCTACAGCGTCTTCAGGTAGGCAATGAGGTCGGTCTTTTCATCGTCGCTCAGGATGTCCTTATAGGCGGGCATCCCGTTGCCACCCTCATTGATCTTGGCACGGACATTGGCTTCCGTTGGCGCTTTCCCGGAGGAGGTCAGTTTGTCCTTCTTGAACAATCCCTTTAAGCCGGGTCCGATCTTCTTTTCATCGCTGTCAGCATTATGGCAGACGGTGCACTGATCAAAAACTTCCTTCCCTTTCGCGGCGCTGCCCGCAGCAAACATGGGGCTCGATCCCGCAGCCAGGGTCGAGAGACAAATCATCACGCAAAGTCGCTTCATATTTGATTATTTTGGCACGGAAGAGGCGCACGTCGCAGATCAGGCGCAAGCCACGCCCTCGCCTGCGCTCTCCCGAATCCCGCAAGCATTGACCGGCCGGCAACCGTAAGCTACGATGTGAGTGCGGGGTGGAGCAGTCTGGTAGCTCGTTGGGCTCATAACCCAAAGGTCGGTGGTTCAAATCCACCCCCCGCAACCATCCGATCCCTTTTCCGTACCGCCCACAATTCCAACAGGGTCCAAATACCCACCCAACAGATTCCACGAGCCAGTTGCTACATAGTGGCCTTTTTTTCAAGCATTTGCGGAACGATTCGGATTTCTGTCACGTGTTTTGCGAGTTCCAGTTTCGCCCTTTCAACGTCCGCGGCGAGCGGTTTGCGAAGATTGCCGAGAAGCTCCGAGACGAATTGGCGAATGCCGCGCGACTTCTGACGAAACTGATTCTGGTTCCGCGGCGAATAGCCTTCGCGTGATCTCGCTCAGTTCTCGTTCGCGGTCACTGATGGCTTCAACCACTGTTGCAGAATAGCCACAGCGAGCTGCGGTATCCACCAGGTTTCGGAGCTCCCGCTGTATGTCTTCCCGGCGCCGGCGCATCCGAGCGAGTTGGCCAGTGAGTTCAGACGATGAAGTTCTGCGGGCATCCGTACCGGCGGTGGCCGCCCTTTCCTCTGCCAGTAACGATCACCAAACTTGCTCCGCAAGAGCCGCACTTAAGAAACCCCGTCAAGAGTTGCGGGCTTGACGCAGCCCGATGGTGAAGACCAGCTCTGGAACTGTTGCCGAACGCTTTAGCGACCCACGCGAGACGCGATTGAACACGGTCCCACAGGTCGGCCGGAACGATTCGCAGTTCCGGCTGTTCAACAATGCGCCACTCGTTCCTCGGTCGCTCACGGCGGACTCGCTTATTTGTGCCTGGCTGTTTTACCCAGCGTGACCGATTCCATACCAAGCGCCCAATGTAGAGTTCGCGCCGAAGCATCTCGCGGATTGCCGTTGGGCACCATGTGGCGTAGCGCTTACAGGCGCGCGGCCGTGCTGGCGGCACATTAACGCGATTCAGAGTCCTTGCAAATTGTTTTCAGCGAGCAACCGCTAGCGGCCATTTCGAAAATACGCCGAACAGTTTCCGCTTCCTTGCTGTTGATCTGAAGACGAACGCCTTCGCGGCCAGCGATGTTGTCGTGACCATCGGTTCGCTCATGCCGGTTGAGCCTCCAATATCTTTCTTAATCTTGGACGGTGTAGATTCTCACCTCGGCGCTCTGGCCGCCGAGGGCAGGAACAGCCAGATAAAACCGGTCGAAGCCTTTGCCTTGCTTTCCGTAGTAGCCGGCCGTTTTTGCGCCGATTGCTGTCGGAACTTTCGCAAGGAGTCTGTAGTGCTCCAGATCGGTCATTTGAAACGCAGCGATAAAACCCCTCCCCACCCGGCATATAGATGCGTTTGCGTTCTCTATCGAAGTAAAGATCGTCGCTGTCTTGGACGCTTGGAACCGCGGCAGCGAGCTTGCCTGAGGCAGTATCAAACACCGCCAGACGCGGCGGCACAAGAACGGGATCGGGGGCGGCCGCTGCCAACTGCTCTCGAGTGAGATTGGTGCCTGCATGATATCTTGTACGTTGCCAGTGTTCGTGCGCGCAAAGATCATTGCCTACTCGATCGCAAAAACTTGGAGCGATCGGATGCGCCAATGGCAGAGGTGGCACCCGGCAGCATGGATGTTTCTCTGTCTTTCGAGCTTTCCTTGCGTTGCTCGGGACCTCGCGAATATTCACGGTGTTGTGAGGACCGATAGCGGAGTTCCGCTACCGGATGCGCGCGTGACGGCCAGGGCGGCCGGCGAAAATACGGAACACAGCGTTACCACGGACACGCGCGGCGTGTACCGCATACGAGACGTCGCCGCCGGATTCTTCACTCTCTCGGTGCGGCTGTCCGCCGGGGCCACCAGCGTTGAAACAGAGTGCGACGCAAGAAGCGGCCAGGACTCACAATGCGACATCATCGTCAGCATTCCCGTTGCGCGCGGAGGGATCATTGATTCCGCTACCGTAAGAGATTTGCCTTTGAATGGCCGTGATCTGCAGCAAGCTACCACACTCCAGGCTGGAGTCTCCGCAGTTCAAACCCAGCAGAGCGCATCAGACACGAACTCTGGCCGCGGCCAGCGCGGTTTCGGCCAGCAAATCAGTCTGTCAGGAGCCCGCCCGCAACAGAACAACTACCTCCTAGATGGAGTGACCACCAACGACTATGCCAACTCCGCTCCGGGAAGCGTGCTGGGTCTCAGTCTCGGTGCCGATGCGGTGGAACAACTGGGGGTGAATACGAGCAGCTATCCGGCGCAATTCGGGCGGTCTTCGGGCGGCGTGGTTCACGCAGTCACCCGATCCGGATCGAACACCTTGCATGGCAGCGTCTACGGGTTCCTCCGCAACAGTGCTTTGGATTCTCACGGATACTTCGACAATGCCAAGCCCCCCTTTCGACGGAATCAGTTTGGCGCGGCGGTGTCGGCGCCCATCCGGCGAAATCATACGTACTTGTTCGGGAACTATGAGGGATTGAGGCAGTCGCTGGGCCTTACCCAGATCGACACAGTACCGTCCTTCGGTGCGCGCCAAGGAGTGCTCTCGTCCGGAACGGTCCGGGTGGATCCGCTAATGGCCCCGTATCTGAGTCTGTATCCTTTGCCAAACAGCGGGCTGCTTCCGGGCGGGGATACGGGAATCTTCCGCTTCTCGGGGCAGCACGTAACCAGCGAAGATTACTTTACAAGTCGGGTCGATCACATCATTGCCGGAAACGACAAGCTCACTGGGACCTACGTGTTCGACCGCGCGAGCACTGTAGAGCCGGACCAGCTGGATTTCAAAATCAACGGTATCGAGACGCGAAGGCACTTGCTGACCCTGGCCGAATCACACTCGGTCAGCGCCAATACGACGGTGACATTACGGTTTGGGATCAACCGCGTGGATGCGCTCACGGGCCAGACTCCAGCCGCGATCAGCCCGAAGGCGGCCGACACTTCGCTCGGCTTCGTGCCGGGATTCACCGTCGGCGGATTAAACGTGGTGGGACTGTCGACCTTCACCGGGGGGCTCGACGCGCCCAACAGATTCGAGTTCCATTGGACGTCGTTCCAGTGGTTCGTGGATGCCGCCCTCCGAAGAGGCCCGCACAATATCACATTGGGGGCGGCGCTGGAACGTATGCGTGATAATATGTCCACCACCAACCAGCTTCACGGTGTATACACGTTTCAGTCGATCGAAGAATTTCTTACCAATCGTCCGTTTTCTCTAAACCTCGAGCTGAAAGGTGCGGACGGCGATCGCGGATTGCGTCAGACGGTGTTGGGATCGTACGCGCAAGATGAGTTTCGCGTTTTGTCTTCCCTGACACTCACCCTGGGGCTGCGATACGAAGTGGCTTCTGTGCCCGCTGAGGTTCACGGCAGACTGGCCGCGTTACAGCATGTTCAAGATACGGTTCTGCACTTGGGCGACCCGTATTTTTCCAACCCGACCGCCCGGAATTTCGAGCCGCGCATCGGAGTCGCCTGGTCGCCTCTGAAGAGCGGGAACCTGGTAGTGCGCTCGGGTTTCGGCATATTCGACGTACTGCCGTTGCCGTATGAGTTCGAGATCCTATCCCTCACTACCACACCGTACTTTCGACTCGCGACCATCACCAACCTGCCGGAAGGCTCGTTTCCGAACGGAGCGGTGCGCATCGCCGAAAGCAGCAATAGCCCGCTTCGCACCGCATACATCGAGCCGAGACCTCATCGCAATTACGTAATGCAATGGAATTTGGGAGTCGAAGAGCGGATCGCGAAAAACGCCAACCTGTCACTGGTCTACGTCGCCTCCCGCGGTGTCCATCAGCCATTTCGAGTGGACGACATGAACATGGTGCTGCCGTCGTCGGCCACATCCGAGGGTTACTTCTGGCCATCTCCGGCGAAAAGCGGGCAAAAGTTGAATCCGGTAGCGGGGCGTCTCAATGGCCTGATGTGGGATGGCGATTCCTACTACGAAGCCCTGCAAACGCAGGCTCGTGCCGCCCCTTTTCTCGGACTGCAATTACAGGCCGCCTATACCTGGGGCAAGAGCATCGACACTGGATCCTCAACCATCAATGGCACTCAGTTCCTGAATTCCATCTCCACACTGCCGTGGTTCGATTCACATTTGAATCGTGGGCCATCGGACTTCAACAACACGCATAATTTCACTCTGCACTTCACGTGGCCTTTGCCGGCGCCTAGCGCCGGACCAAGGGCGATGCGCGTGCTGGGAAGCGGCTGGCAGTTTGGCGGTACCTACCACGCGAGTTCAGGGGTTCCGTTTACGCTTCTTGTTGGGGGCGATCCGCTCGGACAGAACAGTACCGATCCGGTGGATGTGCCGGATCGACTTCAGGGCCCGGGTTGCTCCACCTCGGTCAACGATCCGCACTCGGCCTCTTACGCGAACCTGAACTGCCTGGTGTTTCCCTCGGCCTCGCTTCGCCGGGGAAACCTCGGACGAAACTCGCTCACGGGTCCGGGGCTCGAGAACCTGGACGCGTCGTTGCACAAAGACAGTTTCATCAGGCGAGGCTACGATCGATTCAATATGCAATTCCGGGTGGACTTTTTCAATTTATTCAACCATCCGAACCTCGCTGCGCCGCTCAGCCATCAGGTCATCTACGGCGAGAAGGGGAATGTGGTCCCCGGAGGCGGGCTCATCGATACGACACAAACGCCTCCACGACAAATACAAGCCGGAATAAAACTGATCTGGTGAGATGATTTCCGGCGGAGGGCAGGCAGCCCGGCTGTCCGCCGATTCTTAGCATCCCGCGGCCGACCAATTTTGGCCAAGAACTAGCACTAGCCGTGACGGACCATGATCGTCCTAGTGGCCGCTACCGAATTTCGGCTGGCATCCGCTTCTTCGATCACATGCTGGAGTTGTTCGCCAAACACTAGGGCCGGAGCCGATCAAGGGGCGAATAGGGAAAAGGAGCCCATGCAAGAGGAACGCGGTCACCAGTCGATTCGTTGTTTGGAGGACTTTCATTTGAGCCAGGGTGGAGGCAGTATACACCTGGTTGTCCAATCGTTTAAGAACTCAGTTCAGTTCGGGCTCCAGCGCCCTTCTCAATCCTGCACGGTGTAGGTCCTCTGAGAGCTCTCACGGCGCAAAGGAATAACTCCATTTCACGGCAAGCCGAGTCTCTCGGACCTGTGGAGGGTTTGCCGGCGCAATGCTGGCGAACTGAGTTCCTAAGTTGTAGATGACGTAAATGTCACTGTCCGGCCTGTAGTTGTATCGCAACCGGAAGTTAGTACTAAGCGCTTGCGTGTTCGAGGTATCCATCTGAATGAGGCTCGTAAATGTCAGGAAGCGATTGAAGGAATAGTTCGCTTGCAGACTTGCCAGTACCACGGAAAACCGACCGTGTTCGAGCGGTAGCCGGAACCGGTCCCATGTTTCGGAAGCCGAGACCGAGAATTTCGACGTGGCCCTGTAGTTGGCCCGTACCCGGAATTCATTCAACGTTCCTCCGTAATAACCGCCGAAACGCTCAAAGAAGTTGTAGGTGAATCGCCTATCTTGGCCGGACCCGTACGTCAATTGATGGCGAGTGAAGTGATACAAACCGATCGGAATGAATACGTTCTTGTAAATATGGAATGGCAATGTGATCCTCTGTGTGAAAACATCTACTATGTCGTCATCGCTATAAGCTCCGTTGTTAAACTCGGCACGGAAAGTGTTTTGCCACTCCTGCGTTTGCACGACGTTGTGAGTATCGGGAGCGTGTAAAATGAAGCCTTCAAATTGCAGCTCACGTACGCCGGAGACCTCTGGCCGGATCTTGAAATTCAAATCTGCGAATGTTTGATTCGAGTCGGTCCGCTCAATAAAGCCCACTTCCGGGTTGAAGTTTGGGCCAATCTTTCTCTTTTCGACGATTCCGTCCAGCCAGTTTGAACGGTAAGACAACGAAGCTCCGAAGTCGCTCTCGGCGCCGCTCCCGCCGCTCGGATACTGCGGGGACCGCGTTCCAGCCAGGTGGGCATCGACGAACCAGTTCTTGAAGAACACGAGACGCGTGTCGATGCCTCCGGTTTGGTTGAAGCTGTCGTGAGGATCACCCGATCGCTTATCAATGGCCATTGCGCCGATGTACGAACCTGCCCATAACGATTCCTTCAGGCGGAGGACGCCATAGTTTGCATAAGCCGCAGAGCCACTCGATCGGGTGTCGACGTCCATAATGCCCAGTTCCGTGCGGCCATACGATCCGGTCAGCCTGCCCCCGCCGTTGATCGGTACCTGCTGTCCTGTAACCGGGTCGATTCCAATCTGACGGCTGAAAAACAACTGGTCCTGGTCACCGATATCGAAATTGAAGACGCCCGCGTTTTCTAGGAAGAACTGGCGCTTTTCGGGAATCAGAAGTTTGAATGGCGTGAGGTTGAACGGCTCAAGATCGACTTCAGTATCGGCGAAGTCGGTGTTTCCGGTGAGGTTTAATACCAGCTTTGAACTCAGGCCGTACTTCAGGTCCAATCCGCCCGTGAGCGGAAACTTCGCGTCCTGCCCGGTCTGTTTATCGTATCTCGTGAGTCCGTAAGGCTTGACAATGAAGAGCCTTCCACTTCCAATATCGTTAATGCCTCTTAACTCCCCAGCCTGTGAAACCTTCGTGATCCCAAAAGGACGCAGGTAAGCGCTCCAGAGATCCTCTTCGTTCTTTCGGCGAATGAAGCGTTTGAAATTGAGACCCCAGACGAGATCCTTGGAGTTCGTGAAATTAAGTGATGAGAAAGGAATCTCTGCGGTTGCAGTCCATCCGTCAAGATCGATGCTAGCCTCGGACGTCCAGACCCCGTCCCACCCTCTGTCGAAATCACCCCCATTAAAGCCTGGGCCTCCTTGCTCCTCTACGATGAGCCCATCATTCTGCGTACCCAGGGGATTGACCTCGAACACGTATGCGCTCCTGCGGTCGTGGTTGGAATCGATAAGGATTTCAAAATGATCGTCCAGGTCCTGGCTGACATCACGCCGAAGTTCCGTTGCGATAATGCGGGAGGGCTCAGAGTCAAAACAACGAACTCCAAAGTACACTGCATTCTGTGTGTAGAGGACGCGCACCTCAGTCTTCTCTGTCGGGATCGCGCCTTCGTGGGGTTCTCGTTGCCGAAAATCAGCGATCGGTTTGGCGGATTGCCAGAGAGGATCGTGGAGCGTCCCATCCAAGCGCGGTGGGCGGTCCACGCGGACTGCTTCGGCGACACGCGACTCGTTCTGCGAGACAGATTCCTGGGGGTAAGCGAGAGCTGCAGGACCGACAATGCCAAGCAAGAAGAGGCCGCATTCAAATGTAAAGCGGCTCAGGCAGTGCAAGCTGGTGGCCCGGTTGGTGTTCACCGGCCGTGCCTTAAGTGCATCTTTCCCTCGCTCGATTTTTCTCAGCGGACGTGTCCGACTCCGGGCTGGAGCCTAGAACCTGGTCTTCGGAGCTACCCCCCCGACCTTCATAGCTCGTTCGCGGCTTGATTTGATTGTGCGGCACCCGAGGCTCGCGGCGATGCATTCCGGTGCTCCCATTAGCTCGGCAGGCCGTGGCGATTGTGCCTGTGACCGGCGACTTTGACAGGTAGGGCTTCCTAATCAGCGAGAATTCTGGTCCATCTCACCTGCCCGGTCACTTCGATGCGGAAGCGGAAGCTTCGCCTCCGGGCTGCCAGACCACGATCCTACCCTTGCAACCTGAGGATTCCCTGAAAAGGGGATAGGCGATTTCAAAGGAACTGCGTCAAATAGCGGAAGCCGTGGCACTGTCACGGTATGGGGTCGTATGTTAACCCGGCCACACGTGCCGATTTTAGAAGAGTCCGGGCTGTTGGGCTTCTAGGCCAGCCGTCATAGCCGCCACGCCGTTTCGAGCTCCTACTTCGTGTCGTAAACGAGGATTTCCCCGCCCGCTCCACCCTTCTGGCGCCGTGTGGCAACGAAGAGTTGTTCCCAAAGCGGGTGAAAAGAAGCCGGTCTGCGCGCCGAAGCCCGTCGGCTGCGTTCCCACCTTCTCGTAGACTTTGGGGTTTTGGGAGGTATTGGGACGATTGTCTTGCGCGACAGCCACTGTCGCTGTCCCAATCCCAAGGGTTCGCGCCGCCAACTGAATCCTTGGCGACGAAGTTCCAAGACTTGTTCAGAGGTCGTCTCGCAGCGGGGGCGACCACCGTTATTTTGCCCGCTTAAAGGCATCGACACCATCACAACTCACGCCGAATGTAGGAGTTCCAGGCGGTACGGAATCAAAAGCGCGCTCGGAGCGTTGCAGTACCCCGCAACCAAACAGTTCATAACGGATTCCGGCAGACGGTAGGTGATGTTCACCTCTAAGTCTAATGGTTTCAGCTTGATTCCTGAACCCACATCCCCACCAGGCGTTTCCGGTCGGCTGGGTCTCCGCCGCTGAACAGCTTCTCCGCCTGACGCCGGTACCCCATGACGGTTGCGGCGTCAATCTGCGGTTGCGATCCCCCCAGCAGAGCAGGACGCGACCAGTGCTTGGCGCTCATCAAGAAGTTCCCGCAACCGCCGGTTTGCCCAAGCGGCATCCTGAAGCCCGTCTTCAACCGCCCGCCGAATGTTCTCGACCTTCTTGTCGATGGCGGCGATCCTCCGGCCGAAATCCGCCCGGGCGCCGGCGGTGGCTTCCCACTTGGCCCTCAACTCATCGTTAACCCGCCGGGTGAAGGATTTCAGGTCGGTGCAGATCCCCGATACTTCTCGGAGACCATCGAGCACTTCGGATTCGACTCGATGGACGATCGCCGGGCGCGGGCCGCTTGGGGACGTACAGGCCGGGGCCGCAGCCCATGCCGCGTCGGTACGGCTGACTCCCGTACACGTAGGAGGTGCTGCTATCCGTCTGGAACCCGATCATGTTCATTCCGCAGCTTTCGCATCGAAACAGCCCACCACTCGCCAAGTATGGCGAGCTACGACTGCGCGGGGGCACACCGGAGCCGAATTGCTGCCTCGCCGTGGCTACCACCTTCCGGGCTTGTGCGATCTTGGCGGCTTCCTCCTCTGTGAGGGGCGCCGCATGGGCATTCGGGACGATGATCCAATCCTCCGGCGGACGTTCGCGTCCCGTCTTTGTGCGGACAATCCAGACGCCGTACCCGCAAAATTGCAACAGAACGCTGGGCTGCAACAGTGCATACCATGTCGAGGTTCCCCAATACTGCTTGCGCCGCCCAGGGATGCCTGTCTTGTTGCAGAAATCTCGTACCTCATCGAGCGATGAAAAACGCCCGCCAGGGCCACCTAGCGGGCGCGGTGATGCGGCGGGTGGAGCGGAAGACTGACCGTCTTGAAAGGTTCTCCACTCAACCGCTGTTTACGGCATGACAGTATCACTCCCCAAGAACGTAGTCTTTGAGCTAGGGCAATTTTCAAAAATTCAGCAGCCGGGGATGGTGGCGCGGCCATCCTGTCCTGACGAAGCCATCCGTTCACCTTGCCGGTACAGGCGCTCAAATTCCGTGCCGAAAACGGACTGACCACGTTGTCGTCACCCGCTGTTGCTCCGCTGGCCGCGCAACACAATCAACACAGAATTCGCCCCAAAAACAGACCAGTTCATAAATGTTTTGGTGTACTATGGAGCCAGACGGGAGAATTTCGACGATGACGCAATCGCAAATTATCCAAACGCTGGCCGACAGTTGCCAGATCACGAAGAAAATCGCCAAGGCCATGATGGACGACCTTGCCCAGACCGCGATCACCCAAGTCAAGAAGAACGGACTTTTCGTTCTGCCTGGAATCGGGCGGTTGGTCCGAGTGGACCGCAAAGCTCGAATGGGTCGCAATCCGGCAACGGGTGAGACGATCAAAATTCCGGCCAAGAAAGTTGTGAGGTTCCGGGTTGCAAAGGCTACCAAGGAAGCCATCGTCCCGACCAAAGGGAAGAAGGCGACAGCCTAAAGCGGTTCAAAAGACCCGGCGACGGTAGAGCGGCAATGCGAAGGTGATCTCGGCCCACAGTTCCAGGAAGACGGCAAACGATTTCTCCCTCCGTCTTCCCACTGTGTAATGGCTCTTACCAATAGTCCCTACCGCCTCCAGAGGTCTCAGCGGTCGGCAGTATATTGAATCCATGAGAGCGAAACGTCATCTGGCTCGGTTGCTCGTCCTCTGTCTGTCATTTGCACTGTCCGCAGCCGCCCAAGTCGATTCGGCTGCATTGCACGCGAAATTAGGCGCACCCTTGAACCGGGAAACCTTTCACATACCAGCAGGCTTCGACTTGGTCGTGGATTACGGCGCGAACAGCCAAGTATGTAAATTGCAGGTCCCAGCTTTGATGCCCACCACTGAAAGCGTCGCTAATGCCATGGTGACGACGCAGCGAATGCACGACTTCCTGTCCGAGCTAGTGCCCGATTCGATTCGAGGGAAGGAACTCACGCGAGGGATGATTTTTTTTGGTTCTAACTCCATGATATTTATCGAATACGAAAACGTTATGGTCAAGGAAACGGATTTCGGCCCGTTCAATCACGACAACACCATAACGATTACTTTTAAGCGGGACGATTGTAGAAGCTCTGTCGGATATCAGCAGACACCGCAATAGGCAAAATCCCTCAGCCGCTGAATGCGAAGGCCTGCCACGATTTGACGCGATGACAGTCGGGACCAAGAATCGTCTCAACGCCAGGGTTGCCCCGCGCATAGCTCCGCCACCTGAGCCTTCTTGGTGGCCGCCTGCTGGCGAGTGACTTCCTTCGCCAGCGGGGAATTTTGGGCCCGCGGCAATCGTCAGTTGTCGGGCGGACGGGCTGGTATTGACCGGCAGGCGAATGCCCCATACGATAGGCAAGAATGAACCTATGAAGCCGACGATGATTCTGCTTTTGCTTGGGTCGCAGGCGGTATTCGGCCAATCCCCACGGGACCAGCCCACTGCGTCACCGCAGCGGTTGCGGGTGGGGTTGAGAGTGGATTCCCCTGAACGGCAAATTCGGGATGTGTTCGCCACCCAACTGCGGAAACTCGAAGGTGTCGAAGTCGTTCCTCTGCCTACGGGGAACGACCAGCGGGACTTCAACGACGCCCATGATGTCGAGTTGCGAGTCCTGGTTGCTGAAAATCACGGCGTTGAGGAGTCGCTGGGACGGTCGGCACCGGTGCGGCGTTATTCGATCACCGTCACAGTCACTCGCCCAGCGGACAAAAACGAGCAAACCGCGTCCCCGGACAACACGACCAGCAAAGAACCACAAACAGGCTTCATAACCCTGGAAGATTTACAGACGCGACGAGTTGCGGCGGCCTGGATCGCCGTGGCCGACGAGAAAGACTTGGAGAGCACGTGTGCGGACCTCGTTAGCAAGTTCAATCAGGAAGTGGTGGAAGCCGACCCCAAGGAGACGGCTTCCGTTGAACCCCAGCCGCCGGAACCAGTTATCGTCAAGGCCCTAATCCTGTTTGCGCCTGAGCCGGGTCTCACCCCGATGTACGACGTTCCGCCGATTGTGATCCACAAGGAGCCACCGCAGTACTCCGAGGTGGCCCGAAGGGCTGGTGTCGAAGGCGTAGTGGTTCTGTAATGCGGAGGTCGATACCAGTGGCCGTGCAGTGAATGTCCGGGTCATTCGTAGCCTTGGCTACGGCCTCGATGAAAGAGCGATTGAAGCAGTGAGGAAGTGGCGATTCAAGCCGGCGCTCAAGGACGGCGAGCCTGTGCAGGTCGGCTCGACGTTTGAAGTGGCCTTCAGGCTCCTTCGCCAGTGAGCGACGACGGGCCTGCGAAACCCTGAATCGGTCATCCCGCTGCGTGGCTGTCGCGTCGGCAGCGGCTGCGAATCGCCTCATTTCAACCGCCGCCGGACCGATTCGCGGCGATACCGGCCCATGCCGCCGTAACCGGCGATGTGCTTCATATGGAGCGAGTTGGCCGCGCATTCCGGCCTCAATATTCGTAGGCGGCGGTGATGACCGTTAGCCACCCGCCTGCGGCCCGGCCCGCGCGGCGAAAGATTCATCTTCAAAAAGTCGATGCTTCAGTCGTCCTCGTCCTCGCAGCCGTCATCATTGAGACCCGATTCCGCGTCGATCTCCAAATCGGCCTCGCCTTCCTCGGCCTGGCCACGGTCTGGATCTCCTTGACGTTGGAGACCAGCTCTTCGCGGGTCAGCTCGGGATCAAGGGCCTCTCCAGCAAATCCTCGATGTCGTCAATCCGCTCGGCCAGCTCGGCCTTGGTGGGTCCTGTTTCCTGCGCCATGATTCCTTACCTCCGCGACGGCTTTCCGCCGTTTCGTCTCCGCCTCGCTCCGTGTCATCATTTTGGCCGTCTCACGCTCGATGGTACGTCGTGAGTGTGGCCGCCGCCCAGGAATTGTTTTGAGTGAAAAGCTGGGTACCGGATTACACAGCATGATCGTGGGCCACGGTTCCAGCTTGAAGACTTTGTCCCCTGAAGGCGTCAGGTGAGATGGTGTACTCCGGCACCGCAATCTTCCTCCACGGTGCCCCAGTGAGGTTGCGTGGGGGCTTGCTTTCGCGTACCGTTTACATCGTATGGCGTTCCGCTTTTCTGGTCAGAATCAGCGGGTACCGTGTCGCGGTTTTGTCGTTGTTGGGCTGGCGGCAATCCTGACCGGCTGCAACGACACAAGTAAGCAGAGAAGTCTGGCAGTGGCCGCAGCACAACACTTTCAGAGCCTCTACAACAGTGGCTTGTGCTCACAAATGTATGACGATGCGGGCCGATACTTCCAAGCACATGAAACCCGCCGTCATGGTCGCGCGACTGTGATCAACTGCGGACGCGTTTTGGTCTGTGGAGCCAGTTCACACCCACATCGAGCGCCGTCTGGCCGGTCGGTCAAGTCGGGATAGTCTGGGTTCGAGGTCCAGCACGATTTGAGAGCGGCCCGGCGGAAGTCCGCTTGGACTGGAATCTTACGAACGGCCACGCCGCTCTGTTCAATGTTTTGATCGAGGCGGGCGGCGAGCAGATTTCCGTACCGGGCTTTACCGGCGAGTTCAGGGATTGAGAGCGTCCATGATCCGACTTTCAACGCCAAACACACAACACGGAACGATGGTCCCGAGCCGCACCACCATGCTTCTCTGTGATGTGACACCTTAGTGGTCGATACGACTGGGTTCAATCGAAAAGCGTGACTCGATGCAGCTGGTCATCCCGCAACGGAAGCCCTCCGCATTGTTGAATGCTACCAGAGGCGTGATGTGGGCCATCTGGACGTCACGCTTAGGATCGATGACGTCAAAGCTTAGACAAGGCCCTGGGTGGTTACACTTCATCTGCAGCTGCTTCCGGATACCGAACTGTTGGAATTCGTGTGCAATGAAAACGAGCGAGACTTGAGACATCTCAACTGAGGGCGGCTGATAGTCCCGTCTTTTCAATCTGGTGGTATTTCGGTCGGCCCGAGCGCTGCTGTTCCCCTTATCTTGGTTACTTTTTGGGGGCTGCGTTCTCGAGAAGAGCGCGAATTTCCGCGGCCGGCCCGCGAATCTCCGCGGCCGGCGCGCCGGCAACGGGTACCAGATCGATTGGCTTGTGGCCCCCGGCATCGAGCACGCCGGGGTTGGCGCCCTTCTCCAGCAGGTAGCGAACAACATCCTTATTGTCCTTCTGGGCTGCCACGTGGAGAGCCGTCATGCCTTCGGTGCCAGAGGGCGCGCGCGAAATGCGCATGGAATATGTCAGTGTTCCGGTGACCTGAGCATTAATATTCGCGCCGTGCTGGAGGAGCAGATCCATGAGCGCCGGATTCGGCGGCCCGCCAGCGCTGGTCGAAGCGGCCAGGCCCGTTCCAAGCCCGCCAAATCCCACACCAGCCGCAATCAGAAAGGGGGTGAGCCCCATCCCTACGATATTGGGCGACGCGCCCTTCTCGAGCAGGACTTGAGCTACTTCGATGTCGTTGGCTATGACCGCGCGCATCAAAGGCGTGCATCCCGTATTTAGAAACTCTTCGACGAAGCGACCGACGTTGCCGTCCCGGCTGGGCCGGTGCATATTGAGCTGGGGATTCAGATCGACACCGGCGGCCAATAGCGCGTCGATGACGTCCATGCTGGAAACGCTGGACGCCGGGGAAGGGCCGCCGCGGCCTCCGCGACCACGCCCCAATGCTCCGCCGCGCGTTGGGGCGACGACCGCGGCCTTTCGATCAATCGCAATGTAGAGCGCGGTCCGGCCCCACCAATCCCAGACGCCGGGATTGGCGGCGCGATCCAGCAGCAGCTTGGCAACGTTGTTATGGTCGTTATCTAGGGCCAGCATCAGCGGAGTCACGCCTTCCGGCGTCGGCATGTTCACATCGGCGCCGGCTGCGATCAGGGCATCTACGCACTGATAGCAACCGTTGCGCGCCGCATAGAGCAATGCGGTGAGTCCCCCGACGGGACGATACTGCGCGCGGGGCTCCGACGTAATCTGGCTCTCCCAATCGCTCGACAGCGCGCGAGGCCTGAAATCGGCGCCTTTCGAAAGCAGCAGTTTCACCATCTCGCCGGCATTCCTGGGCGCGGTGGCTGCCCACATCAGGGCCGTCTGTTGGCGAAACGTTTCCCGTGCGTTGATGTCAGCGCCGGCCTGAATTAGCATTTGGACCACCGGAAGTTCCCCGGCTTTGATCGCCTGCATCAACGCCGTTTCGCCATCCTGGTTGGGCGTATCCGGCCGGGCGCCGGCGTCCAACAGCGCTTTCACCATGTGGGCGTCGCCCAGCTTGGCGGCTTCGGCGAGCGGAGTGGATCCGAACTCGTTCGTTACGTCGACCCTCGCTTTCCTGGCTATCAGCGCGTCGAGGACTTCATAGTCGACGCGGTAGACGGCCCAGTGGACGGGGCGGGTGCCGTCGGGTTGAGCCTCATTCACGTCTGCGCCGGCACGAATTTTTTCAAGCGCGGCTTTTCGATCACCGGATTGAATGAGGGTAGCAAGCGGAGCCTTCTGCGGCTGCGCCCAGAGCGGCGCGGCGGCCACACAGAGAATTGCGGCGATTATACGACCGCTCCCTGACGGTCGCGGCTCAGACAACGTTCGGGTCGAGTTTGTCATGATGAGCCCAGAGCCCTTTAGCGGCGTCATATAGGAACCTGTACGGATCTTCCCACCTGCGGGGAAGGCCGTTCAGAAGGCCTTCCTCGAGCATCTCCTTGGGACCTTTGCCTTCGCGTACCTCTTTGAACAGGCGCGCGCGAACCTCTTCCATCAGGTCGCGCTCGGCCTTGAATTCCGCCCGCGTCATGACGGGACCGTACGCGGGCACGATCCGAGTCTGATCGTTGCTGAGCTTGAGCAACAGATCCATCGCGTCCACGCGGCCGCCGATCCAGGCGCCGGTGAAGTAATCGAGCGCGGGATCTCGCACGGGCGATACCACGTCGCCCACAGCCAGAACATTCGAATTCTTGAAGTGAACATAGATGTCGCCGCTCGTGTGCGCCAGAAGGAGGTACCCGTAGTCGACCTGCTCGTCGCCTATATTCAGAGTGCCGGTGGTTCGAAAAGTCTCGGTGGGGAGGGCCGTCTTGGGACGCGCTTTTTGGTAGCGCTCTTGAGCCGGAACCCAATAGTCGGTCGACATCCACTGCCGGGTGCGCTCGTGCGCGATGATCTTCGCCGACGCCTGAGCGAACAATGCGTTGTTGCCGGTCTGATCGAGGTGATAGTGCGTGTTGAAAAGGGTCTGCACTTTCGCGGCGCCAGCGAACTCCCTGAGCTCGGCCATCACCAGGACATCCGATTTCGGGACGCCGCTATCGACCAGCACGAGGCCATCGCCAGCGGAGAAAGCGACCACATTCGCACCACCTGCATACACCACCGCAAGCTTGTCACTCAGGCGGTGAACACGGGCCTGTTGGGACCGGAGACTCCGCGGCGAAGCCCATGCAGCAAGCGCACTCGCCAAGGCGTTTTTCAAAACTTCTCTGCGATTCAACTCTAGACCCCCACAATCGTGCCGGTGCTATCGCCGAACTTGTCGCGTTCGAGGCCCACCTTCTGCAGCAGCGTCAGGTGCAGATTCGCGATGGGCGTGCGCTCCGGCAATACCAGGTGCTGCCCGCCGAGCTTCATCTTGCCGGCGCCGCCGCCCACGACAATGTTCGGCTCCGGATAGTTGTTGTGCAGGTCGCTGTTGCTCATGTTGGACCCGTACATGAAGATCGAATGGTCGAGCAGGCTCCCCGGGCCGTCCGGCGTCTCAACCATCTTCTTTACGAATTCCGAGAATTTTTCCACGTGCCAGGTCTGGATCTTGACCAGCTTGTTGATCCGCTCGATGTCGTTGGCATGGTGCGACACAGGATGGAAGGAATCCGGAACGCCGACGTGGTTGTAAGTGCGGTTGGTGCCTTCAGCCACCATGATGTACGTGGCGACACGGGTCAGGTCGGCCTGGAACGCGAGCGCGAGCAGGTCGAACATCAGCTTCACCTGCTCCTCGAATTTGTCCAGCTCGCCCTCCGGGGCATTGGGAATCTTCAGTCCCGAAAGACCTTTTGCGGACGCCATTTGGGTCCGCCGCTCGATCTCGCGCACGCTGTCCATGTAGCCGTCGAGAACCGCGCGGTCGCCACCGCCCAGCTCGCCCTGCAGCTTTTTCGTGCGATCCATGATGAGGTCGAGCAGACTGCTGGTCTGATGGCTGATGGCCGCACGTTCCTGCGCCGTATCGCCTTCGCCGAAGAGCTCGAGGAAGACTTTGCGCGGATTGTACTCCATGGGCAGAGGCGAATCCGCATCGCGGAAAGACAACGTGGTGTACGAGCCGCCGCCGCCCGCGGCCACCTGAGAGGTGGTTTCCGAGGCCAGTTCCAGGGATGGCAGCGGCGTGTCCTGGCTGATGAACCGGGCGATGACCTGGTCGAGCGTAGTGGCCATGTGCGCTTTGGGACCGCCCGTATCCGGACGGGTGGCGCTGAGCCATGTCGCGGGGTTGAAGGTATGCACCGAACCCGCGGTAGCGGCGTTCTCCAGGTTGCCGAATGACGTTATGTACTTCTTGTAAGGCTCGAGCGAAGCTAGAATCGGGCTGAGTTTGAAATCGGCGCCGGAGCCGCTGGGCGTCCACCTATCCATGGCGGGCCCGTGCAAGGTGTTGTACATGATGGCGCCGTGGGGAATGTAAAAGAAGGCGGTGCGCAACTTGGGTACCGCGGCCGTCTGTGCGAGCGCCGTGCCAGCGGGCACCATGGCGTCCAGAAACGGCAACCCCAGCTTCACTCCCGCGGCTTTCAGTACCGTTCTACGCGCAACGTGCTTCCTGGTCAGGAACATGTGATCTCCTTAAACGCAGCTTTCAGCCGTCAGTCTTCAGCTCTCGGCTGACAGCCTTATTTAACGGTACCCTGGTTCCGAAACGCATCCGTGTTCACGATTCCCAAAACTATCGAAGAAAATCTGTAATTGTCTTTGGCGGCGGCGCGAACCACCACGCGAACCTGCGGCATATCGAAATATTCCAGCTGCCGGTTCAGCGCGTACATCATAAGCTTCTCGGTCACCGCCTCCGCGAACATGGCCGGACGTGCCACCAGTTGCGCCCTAAGTTCCACGGGGCCGTTGATTGCGACTCCATTCGGCAGCACGGTAGTGGCATCAATCGGGGCGTTCGCCTGGCGGTCCGTGGTGCGCCACTGCCCGATGGCATCGAAATTCTCCAGAGCCAGGCCGGTCGGATCGATCACGCCATGACACTGCTTGCAGACCGCTTTGTCGCGGTGCTGTTCGAGCCGCGCCCTCACCGTCTTCGGCGCCTCGCCCGCTTTTTGAGAAAGGTCGGTGGCGGTGTTCGGCGGTGGCGGCGCGGGAGGTGTACCCAGCAATTTGTCGAGCACCCACGCGCCGCGCAAGACCGGAGACGTGCGGTCGCCATAAGAAGTCCGCATCTCCACCGCGCCCTTGCCCAGCAGGCCGCCGCGCTCCTTGTCGGCCAATGTGACCTCGCGGAACTGCGTGCCGATGACGCCGGGAATACCGTAGAGCTTCGCCAGCCGTTCATTCAAAAACGTGCGATCGGAGGTTAGAAGGTCCATTACGCTGCGATCCTGCAAAAGGATGCTGCCGATGAACTGTTCGGCTTCCTTTGAAAAATCGTGGCGCAGTTGTTCGTTGAACGCTGGAAACAACGCCGGATCGGGGTGCACCGAGTCGAGAGAGTCGAGTGTCAGCCACTTCATGGCGAAACTAGTGACCAGGCTGGAAGCTTTGGGATCCTCCAGCATGCGCCGCACCTGCTTCTCCACCACTCCGGGCTTTGTGAGCGCGCCCGCCGCGCCAAGCTTCAGCAGCTCGTCGTCGGGCCCGGTATTCCACAGGAAGAAGGAAAGACGGGAAGCCAATTCAAGGTCGGTGAGAGCAAACTCGACGCCCGGTGATGCGCCTTTCGGCCCGCGGATCGCGCGGTACAGAAAATCGGGGCTGGCCAGCACGGCCGCCACCACCTGCTCGATACCCTGATCGAAGCTGCCGCCTCCCTCTCGCCCGGCTTCATAGAACGGCACCAGGCGGGCCACATCTTCCTCGGTGACCGGCCTGCGCAACGCGCGGCGCGCCAGGTTTCCGGTGATCTGCTTGGCGCAGGCCGCCTCTCCGCTCTTTTTCGGATCGCACACTAAAATCAGAGCGCGGCTTGTTGTCTTCGAAAGACCCGTCGGGTTATAAGGCCCCAGGATTTCGACTCCGTCCCTCAGATGTGGCATGCGGTTGTCGCCGTTTCCGAAGCCGAGCGCGCCGATGCCGCCGGACCCCTCGGCCACGTTCTCGTCAGATTCCACGTCGGAACGGTCGATGAATGCAACCACTACGTCGCGCACGCCCGCCTGCACCTGCACCGGAATTCTCGAAAAACGCTCCGTAATCTCCTTGCGAGCTTCCGCTCCCTTTCGGTTCGCCAGTTCCAGATCGGCCGGCCCGCCGACCGCCTTGCGAAACACGATCTTGCCGTCGATCATGATCACCAGCGTGCTCTCGTTTTCCATAGTGCTGGTGTAGAGCCCCACCGAAACGTCGTTGATGTTGATGCGGTACTCCCCGTCCGCTGGAAAATTGTGCTTGAAGCTGACGCTGAAACATCCGTCACGAGTACAGCCACGATGCAAACCGGGAGGCAGCGGAGCCTCGGGTTCCTGATTGGCCGTGATCGAGTACTTCACATTCGAAACCCGCGGATTAGGATCGCCCACCGCGAGGTTCGCGATGTGCCGGGCTGCGGTTACGTACTGGTCCAGGAATGCGGGCGAGACGCTCAAGGCGGCCGCGATGTTGTCGAAGCCGTCGACCTGGACGTCCTGCGGCAGCACGTCCTTGGCATTCACGTCCACACCCACCAAAGCTTTCACCGAAGCGGCGTACTCAGTCCGGTTGAGGCGTTGGATGGGCACATAGCCCGCTTTCGGACCCTTGGGGTGGGAGTCGAGCGCGCTCTCCATCCAGGCCACGAACGAATCGACGTCTTGCTGGTGTGGCTGGGGCGCACCCGGCGGCGGCATCAAGTGGCCCCGGAGCTTGCGTAGCACTTTCTCCCACTTCTGCGCGTCGTCTGACGCGGCCTGTAGATTCAGCTGATCGAGCGCAAGTCCACCGGTCTTCAGGCGCGTGCTGTGGCAGGTGAAGCAGTAGGTGGTCAGCATCGCGTGGTACTGATCCGGTCCGCTCGCGGCAGGTTCCCTCCCGGCAGCGGTTTGCCCCGGAGCCGCCGGCGGGAAAAACGTTAGCGAAGTGGCCACAACGGCGGCGGCGCGCACTGGAACGAAACGTTTCATGGTCATCAACTTGTTGCTAAATCAATGGATTCTAACCGTGCGTCCCTTCTTTTATCCCACAAAAAAGCGTGTCGTACCAACGTCTCGCCCTGCGCACTCACACACAATCAGGGACTTGTCCGGCTGGGAACCAGGCCGGCGTTCTTCCGGGTTACAACGCCCCAGCCGGTGGCCAGCAGCCAGCCAACTGAGAGCAACGCGAACAAAATGTTTGCCGTCCGGCTGTCCATGCTACGCAGGTTGCCGCACCATCCACCCATGGCCAGGACAATGGCCGCGCTGATCAGAAGGCGTGCGCTTTCGAGCACCTGGAAGACGCGCCGGTTTTCCAGAAGGCCGGCAAGGAGCGCCAAGCTCAGCACGAGAAAAAGAAAATAGCGTACGTTCAATCCGGGCGATTGTTTGGGCAGCACCGCAAGAAAATGGCTGTGAGCGACCAGAATGACAGTAAATTGCACCAGCACGTAGACGCTCAAGGACCGGGCTGGTGGCCTGTCGAAGCGCTGAAAATCCCTGTGTAGGTCGTAGCGCTGCTTGGGGAAGCGACTGGAGATATCGGTGGGGGCCATCCCGGTGAGGCGTACCAGCCCCGGAGCTTTGTCATGCCACGATCGCGTGTGTGATGAGTCTCGCAGCATGATCCAGTAATAATCGAAGTTGGCCCAGACGGGATGCAGCTCTTTAGCTGAGACGCACACCGTAGATGCAAGGCTCGTCTTCGCGCTCCTCCTCAAATGTGCCGAACAGGTGGTCCCAGAGAAGAAATACGCCGACATAATTGCGGTCGACGTAAATATCATTTTGAGCGTGATGGACCCGATGGTTCGAGGGAGTTTGAATCCACCGGTCCAGGACCCCAAGCCTGCCGATATGCCTTGTGTGGGGCCAGAACTGGTAAAAGAGTTGAATCACACCCACAGGTAGGAAAACAGCCATCGGAATGCCGCATAAAGCCATGGGGACGTAGAACAGCCAGTTCGTAAACGCGCCCGTCCCGGGTTGCCTTAGTGCCGTGGTGAGATTGAATTCCTCGCTCTGATGATGAACCGAATGGGAGGCCCAGAACAGCCCCACCGTGTGGCCAAGCCGGTGCTGCCAATAATAACAGAAGTCGTAGAAGACGAATGCGAACAGCCAGGTGCCCCAGTTGCCGGTAGGCAGAGTAACGGGAGCACAGCGAGTCAGGATCCAGTCGTAGACGGATAAGCCGATGAAGCCGAAAAACACCCGCATGCCCGTACTGACGATCCCGCAACTCAGACTGCTGACCGCGTCGGGAAAACGGTAATACCCTGTACCGCGGATGCGGTCGTAAGCGAATTCGAGAGCCACCAGCGAGATGAAG
>Ga0306920_100001540_pt1 | contig 28736 bp, 35 predicted proteins | sample flu12Cox44000170_FD_204666 | JGI IMG/M metagenome (GOLD analysis project Ga0306920, IMG submission 204666) | Lab enrichment of tropical soil microbial communities from Luquillo Experimental Forest, Puerto Rico - flux4day.12C.oxic.44.000.170 (v2)... | ecosystem: Environmental > Terrestrial >... | reverse complement strand
CTCGTGGCAGGCGTTGTGTGCCGCCGCCACCTGGCAGAATGCCGATGTTGATCTCGGGTAGCCCTACCTGAAAATCGCCCACCTGGGCAATTCGAATGTCGCAGGCAAGCGTGAACTCGAACCCACCCCCCATCGCCGAGCCCGAGATCGCGGCGATCACCGGTTTCGGCATCTGTTCGGCGACGCGCATGGCGTCGGCGAAACTTCCCGGCTTGTACGGCGTGTCCTCCGGCCATTTTCGCCCAGAACTCTGCAGCCGTTCACCCATGTTCACCAACTCCGCGACCGAATAGTGTCGCACAAAATAGCCAGGCGCTCCACCGGTCACGACGACGACTCGTACAGCGTCGTCATTCGCAAGTGCGGTCAGCGTTTCCAGGAGGGCGACGCTCATCTCGGAATCGAAGAAGATCCGCTTCGGACTGCCCAAGGTCACGACGGCGATGCCGTCCTCAATCCGCGTCGAAAGCACATCCGGATCCGTCATTGTTAGCTCCCTATTCAGCCTAGCCCCGGTTCGGTCCACCCTCGCCGAGACCATTATCGACAAGATGAGCGGTGAGTTCCAGCCGGAGAAATTCGAAGATCGCTACGAGAACGCCATGATCGAGCTGATCCGCTCCAAGCAGGCGGGCCTCCCGGCCCCGAAGGAGAAACCCAGCCGCCCGGCCGGCCAACGTTGTGAATCTAATGGATGCGCTCCGGTGCAACATCGAGGCCGGCGGTGAAGAGAAGAGCAAGGCGCCCAAACTAAGCGCGAAGCGAACTGGGGTGGCACAGGCTCAGGGCGATCGCCTCACCTCGGCGCTGCGAGCAAATGCGAGCATTGGCGCAGCATCGATTTGGCTGACCTCAAGCGTATGGGATTGCTCAAGCCTATCGTGGGTGACCGCATCAGGGCCATAACCTGGAAGAACGACCAAGGTGGGCTCGACAAGCTGGGCATCATCCCGAGCGCACGAGGCATTCAATTCGTCAAGCGCGACGACCAGGGCAAGCTCGCCGGCCTGTTTGTGGCCTACACCTACACACCCACGATGTTTGGTGGCTTGCGCAAGTGGATTTCCTGTCCTGGGTCCCAGAGGCCCGCCCGCATTCTCTATGGGGTCAACAGCCTGCGGTGTCGGCGGTGCCGAGGATTGAAGTATGCATCCCAATCTGAGGCGTCGCATTGGCGGGCGCAGCGCAAAGCGCTTGGCATTCGGCACCGCGTCGGCGCGAGCAGTGACGCGCTCGATGGGCCGTTCCCGCGCAAGCCTCCAAAGATGCGCTGGGCAACTTACGAACGCCAGCGAGCTGTCGATGCAGCACGGCGGGAGCAATGGGTCCTCGGCGTGGCTGGGGACCTCGGGCGGCTCGACAGTAGGGAGTAGCGGCTTTGATTAGGTCGGCATCATGGCTCCACGTGCGATCAAGACGTGACAAAACCCGGCGCTGCGGCCCGCAAATTTCGGCAAACACCGGATCTTCCGAGATGAACCGCCCTCGCGTCCGCCCCTCTCCGACGCATCGGTACTTGGATTTGTGGTGGCGCCGGAGGACAGCGCCGGGGTTGGGTGATATTCATTGTCTTCCCGGAAATGCCATGAGGCGGTGTGAGTTCAGCTCGGGGTGTGAGCAGTCGACAATGAGACCCGATGTTCCTACAGAAGACGAACGCCTCGACTTCTTGAGACAGGTGATCGCGTATTCCGAATGGACCATCCGGTCATTCGATACGAAGGCGCAGATCTCAATCGTAGCATTCGTTCTGTCGATGAGCCCCCTGTGGTCGATCTCGACCTCTGCGTGTCCGCGGGCGGGATCGAGCTTTATCATGGCATTCCTGCTCTTGCTGTTCGTGACGTGCGTCCTGTTGTTGGCTTTCGTCGTCTTGGCCGGTACAGCGATGGAGTCGGAGACCACAGTCGGTTGGCCGACAAAGGGCTTGATCTATGTGCGGAGCGCGAGCCAGATCACTGCCACCTCTGACCGCCTGAAAGATCTGACAAGCGAGGCCGAATTGGTCACGGAAACACTTAACGTGGCCCGTATCCGGGTTTGCAACTGGAGATGTGACTGCGCTGCGTGTGCGGGTTGAGCTTGCGCGCGGCCATGTCCTCCAGCATACGCTGACGCAGCGGACTGACAGTGGTAGTATCGCTCATCTGGAGCTTCTCCTGAGTGAGGTTTCGTGAACACCTCAATTTCTCAGGACTCAGGACAGGGCTCCCCTACCACCGTCCTCTCGATTGGTTACCGCGATAGTGCCTCAACGCCCCGCGCAGCGGGCCGGAGCGCAGCGACTTCGTGCGTTGGCACTAAGCAGAAAGTCTCGGCGCCGCAACAACTTTGTCAGCTATCTTGGGGTACAACAGACGCGCCGAACGCGTCGATGCCATGCCCGTCCGCGGTCACGCCATCCGCGCCTCGCCGCCGGATTGAGTACCGAGCTGCCACAGGTGCAGCGGGAAGCGGTCCTGCTCCCGAGCGCTGATGACGAAGCCCGCCTCCTCGATCAGCCGCTGCGGCGCTCGATTGAGATGGCACCCGCCTGCGAGCCGGCCCCATAGGCCGTCCAACCGGTCCTGCCAGCGGCTCCGCCACGGCTCGGTGGACCGTTCATGCTCGATGAACAGCAGATGGCCGCCCGGTGCGAGGATACGGCGAATCTCGCAGAGCGCGCGCCCAGGGTCGGGTATCGTGCACAGGGCGTAGGTCACGACGGCTGTGTCCACGCTTCCGTCCGGCAACGGCAAAACCTCCGCGCGCCCCTCGATAAGCTCGATCGGCATCCGGAACTCGGCCAATCGCTTGCGGGCGATGCCGAGCATCGACGGATCGGGTTCGATGCCGATCAGGCGGCTGACCTTGGCAGGGTCATAGTACGGCAGATTGAGGCCCGAGCCGAAGCCGATCTCCGCGACCAGCCCACGCGCCTTGGGTATGATCCTCTCACGCATGCGCGCGAAGGCCGGCATCGAGCACCCGCCGTGGACAAAGTACGGCATGATGCGGCTTTGATAGAATGTGGCGTGTCTTGAGCACATGGCGCGAGCGTCCTGATCTCGTTCGGCTTCAGTTTGGGTGGAACCTGCCGCCGCCCCAGCCTGGTTTCCGACGAAGATCTCGGCAGCGGCGAGAAATGTCGTAACGTGGTTCCTGCCTTCCAGAGCCATGAAGCATCCATCGACCCGCTCGGCGAAGGCGCGTACGGCCGCAAAGATGGGGTCCTGTGTGCCGGCAAAGGCCATCGGCCGATGTCGTAATCATGAGATGTCTCCGATGGTGATTCGGGCGGGCGAGCCCGATCATGCGGCCGAGCGACGTCGGGGATTTATGGAAACCACATGGCGCCGGATAGCCTCGGCAATGTCTGCCGGATGCGTCAGCGGGCTCATGTGACCGGCGTCGGCAATCTCGTAGTACAGGGCGTGGGGCAGGGCTCGGCGGAGCACCTCGACCACCCGCCGTGCCGGCGTGCGGGTGCGCCCGCCGCAGATGAGCAGCGTCGGAGCGCCGATCCGGGCGATCGCATCGCAATCATCCTCAGCCGCAAACATGAGCCGCCACTCGGCGGCCACCTTGGCCGCTGTCCGGACAGCATTGTCGCGGGCCGTATCGGGCATCTGCTGCCAGGCCTTCGGCCCGGTCCAGTAGGTCACAAAGGCCTCGGCGGCTGCCGCATCCTTCCCTTCGCCGACGAGCGCCAGGTGGCGCTCGGCCAGCGCTGCGATCTCGCGCCAGCCGTCAGGCTCATCCGCACGCCGCAGCAGGTGAAAGGCGACAGGCTCAATCAGGGTGAGACTGGCAACCTGCCGCGGGAAGCGCCTCGCGGCACGCAGTGCGACCGTACCGCCGTAGGAGTGCCCGACCAGATGCGCTGGTCGGCCAGCAACATCCAGGAGAGCCTCGACGAGTCCGAGTTCGGCATCCGGCCCGAGCGGCGCATTACGCGGCCAGGGCGCGGTGCGCCCATAGCCCAGAAGGTCTGGGGCGAGGACACGATAGTCCTGGCCGCGATGGTTCATGACGGGCGCCCAGGCGCCGCTCGATCCGGAGCTGCAGTGCAGCAGTACGATTGGCTCTCCGGCTCCTGCCTCGCGATAGAACCGGTCACCTTCTTTTGTCTTCAGACGGTGGTATGTCATTGCTGGGCTCCGATGTCGTTTGGCGCACGACGTGTGCGATCGAAGCCCGGTCTAGGATGCGCGCGTCCCCGGTCCGTCCCCTGCAAGCACTCGCGGGATCAAAGGTTCGTGATGACTCGCCTGGAGGTTCAGCTTCTCGGATTCCCCTCCCTGCGCCTCGACGGCCGCGGCGTCGACCTTGCCTTGCGCAAAGGCCTGGGCCTCATCTCGTATCTGGCGGATGCGCGCGCGCCGGTTGGCCGCGACCACATGGCGAGCCTGCTGTGGCCCGAGGCCGACGCGGAGGCATCGCGCAGCCGGCTGCGGCGCACGCTGCACAAGCTTCGCGTCGCCTTCGCCGTTGACGTGATCGAGGCAGACCGCACCTCGCTCGCTCTCGCGCCATCGATCGAGGCCCGCATCGATGCGCACGCGTTCGAGGCCGCGTGCGTTGCCGGCGAGCTGAACGAGGCGCTGCGGCTCTACCCCGGAGACTTCCTGCAGGGCCTGTCGATCGAGGGGTGCGCGGCCTTCGAGGAATGGGCGTTCTTCCGCCGCGAGGCACTGCGCAGCCAGCTCGTGCAGGCCCTGGAGCGACTCATCGAGCGCGAGCTTGTGGCGGGCGACGCGCGCGCGGCGATCGCGGCCGCCACGCGACTGGTCGGTCTCGATCCGCTGAGCGAGAGCGCGCAGCGGCACCTGATCAACGCCCACCTGAGGGCCGGCGACCGGGCCGCGGCAGAACGCCAGTACGAGACTTGTGCGCGGCTGCTCAAGGCCGAACTCGGCGTTGAGCCCGATGCGCAGACGCGCGCGCAGCTGGCGGTGCCCCGCGCCGGGGAGCCTTTGTCAGGCGCGCGTACGCGCTATGCCGAGCGTGGCGGCCTGCATATCGCCTATCAGGTCGTCGGCAGCGGGCCGCCAGATATCGTCGTGGTGCCGGGCTTCGTGTCGCATATCGAGCGCATCTGGGACGAGCCGCGCTGCCGCGGCGTCCTTACGGCGCTCTCGCAGATGGGCCGCCTCATCCTGTTCGATCGCCGCGGCGTCGGCCTGTCCGATCGCGTGGGCGCACCGCCGACGGTGGAGGCAACGGCCGAGGACCTCACGACCGCCATGGATGCGACCGGCTGCGAGCGGGTGCTGCTGATCGGGGCTTCCGAGGGTGGTCCCGGCTGCATCCATTTCGCCTCCAGGCATCCGGAGCGGCTGGCCGGGCTCGTGCTTTACGGCTCGCTCGCCAAGGGGAGCTGGACGCCCGACTACCCGTTCGTACTGACGCACGAGCAATATGACCTCTGGCTGCGACGGCTGATCCGCGATTGGGGAGGGCCCGCGGAAATCGCAACCTTTGCGCCGAGCCTCGTCGGCGATACCCAGGCGGAACGCTGGTGGGCCGGCCTTTTGCGCGCCGCGTCGAGCCCCGGTGCGATCAAGGCTGTGCTGGAATCGTTGCGCGACACCGACGTCCGGCCGCTGCTGCCCCGCATTGTCACGCCAACGCTCGTCCTGCATCGCCGCGGCGACCGCGCGGTTCGCATCGAGGCCGGCCGGGATTTGGCCGGCGCAATACGGGGGGCGCGGTTGGTCGAGCTTGATGGCGACGATCACTGGCTCTGGGCCGGCAACCAGCGCCGCGTTCTGGACGAGATACGCGCCTTCGTGCACCGCCTCGAAAAGGGCCGACGACCGGCCGACTAGGTGTTCCAACCGCAGAAATTGGCACCAGGCAGAAGTTCGGGCTGGCGACGGCGGCGAGGGAATGACACAGATCAAAGCCAGAAGCGCAATCGCGGACACTGCGGGGCGGATCGATGACTATTTGGACCATGTAACCGCAGGAGATCGGGATGGCGCCGCGGAGGCGGCAATGTTGCTGACCATGGCCTTGGGTACATTGGAGGAGCTCCGAGTCTACACAGCTCGACTTGAGCAACTGACCAAGCTCAAATCGCCGGATCGCTGGCAGGAGACGGGGCGCCGGTACATCGACATTCTCCCTGAATGAGTGCCTCGATGCACCGAACGCCGAGGCATTGCTTCTGGGAACCGTGGTCTTCCTAAACTGGAGGAGGGAAGAATGTGCTCGGGACACGCGACCAAGTGCAAGTGCTTACAGGCTTCTAAGCGACAGTTTTTCATCTTCTTGCCGCAGTGCGTTTGGTGTTCAGTCCCGAAGAGAGGTGCTCAGGATCGACGATGAACGTCCAATAGCTTCGCCCTTCTTGGGCCATGGTTCGATGTTTGAAGGCATCCTGGCCGCCTCGCTGAAGTGGTTCGCTTCCCAACATACCAGCGGTGAGACCGGATGACCGTGAACGTCGAGGACGTCGAGCGCGTGCTGGCTCAGTTGCGGGATCCTGATAAGCAGCTCCGCAACAAGCTGATGGGGGAGCTCCGCGCCTGGGAGAAAGAACCGCTCTCACCCGCGGCCGCTCATCGTCTTCTTCAAGCGGCCACCGATGAATATCCCGCGGTCGAAGGATGGCCTGCCACGCCGAACGAACAGCTCGTGAGCATGCTCTCCAAAGGGGCGCAAGTCGACCCGGCAGTGGCACTGGAGGTCTATCCACGTCTCAACGTTGAGTGCCGCGCGTGGGTGCTTCGCTTGCTCGCCAGTCTTGCGTCGAAGGAAGCATCAGCTGCACTGGCCCGACTACTTTCTGGCGCTCGTGAAGGGGCTGGCCTACCGGATGTCCATTGGCCGGTGCTGCTGCCGTTGGAACGGGCGCCACGCCATCCCGAGTTGCTAGCGGGTCCGCTCAGTCGTTGCCTCGAGGCCAACATCTGGCCCAGAGGTGTGGCAAGCGCTTTGCTCGGCTATGCAAAGGCGCGTCTCCTTGCGCTTGAGCAGCGACAGGTAACGGCCGCAGCGGCTGCAACAAGACTGTCGGACTTGCTCACAAGGCTGAGCAGCCTGGACCGAGAGCACAGGTGGGAGGGGGAATACCAAAGCATGCGCTCTGAAGCGGGTCTGCTGTTGGATCTCGTTGGCGAGCTGAAGGTGGACGGCTGTCGCAACGTCTTGGCTGTTGCAGTGCAGCATCAGGACCCGTGGATCGTGCTGTGGGGGGCGCTGGGGCTCCTACGGTCTAACGTACCGGTCTCGGATGAAGCGATTGAGAGGGTCGCAGCCGATGCGGAGTCGCGGCTGCCACTGTTCGACTGCCTTGCGGCACTGGGGCAGACCGAGCGCTACCCCACTAAATACCGAAATCAGTCCGCACTCGCCGAGTCAAACATGGTCCGGTGGCTGATCTACCCGACCGAATTGGGTCGCGGACCGGACGAAATGGAGGAGATCGCCATCCTTCCCTTGACCACCAAAGATGGGATTGCCGACCTCTACATGTATCGCTTCCGGACGTTCGAGCCACACTGGGCCGCCAAGGATGGTTGGATGGTGGGCGCCGCCGGCCCATTCTTGCGCAGCGAGCAGCCCACCACCCGGAGCCTCGGCGCAACCTTCAGCCGGTTCGAGAAGTTCGACACCAAGACGATCGAGGATCATTCGGTTGCCATTCTGGATACTCTCACAGATTGGCGGAGAGCTGCGGGACGCGCTTGACCGCAAGTATCCCGTCATCGTCGCCACATGGCAGGGCATCGGTCGAACCAATACTTTCGTGCGGCGCCTGCAATGCGGCCCACGGAGATTGTACCGGCTCTGGGCAACGATCTCACGATGTCACCGTCCCGCCAGAGCCAAAGGGACGATCAGCGCCCCGATCGCGGCAGGCCTCGCACCTGTCGAGCTTCAGAGCGAATTGCGGCCCGCCCTGGATTGCTGCTGCAATTCGCGATCCTTGAGTCACCAGGCGAGATAAGGTTTAGGTAAGGTCTTGCATAACACAACCTCTACCGCGGATCTTGCGACCCCATGCATTGCGATAGGCGCCGCAGAAGCTCACGGTGGTGCTATCGTTGTGGATCTCCTCGAACCTTAATCCAAAGGCTTGGCCGACCGCGATGACAACATCGGTGAGCAAGGCCGTGCGATCGGCGTCAAACAGGCGGTCGAGCGCGCGCCCCAAGCGGTCATCGCCGAGGTGCTCCATCTCCTCGGCCGCGATCCCGAACATACCGGCGGCGAAACCTTGCACGGTCTCCTGCTGACGGTAGATCGGCTCTCGCTCCACGATGATCGAGCGCAACAATACGCCGAGCGCGCGGGCGTGTGGAACGGTACAGCGTAGATCGGAGGGGACGTGTCGGGCGAGGGCATCGTCCAGTCCCATACGCGCAATGAAATGATTGATGATGGGGAGGGGCCCGAGGCGTTCGATCAGCAGGGCGGGGTCAATCATTGTTCTTGACCGAATCATCTGGCGTTACTATTGACGCCAGAAAGAGAAAGAGTCAAGAGTCGTGCCACGTCGCCAAGAAGATATCCTGCAGCAGGCGCGCGAGCGCATCGCCCGCATTCGAGCCGTTCTCAATGCGATGGAGTATCTCTGCTCGGGAACGCTCCTGCGGCGCACGAAGGTCTGTGGCAAGCCAAGCTGCCGATGCGCCCAGGACCCAAGCGCGCGCCATGGCCCGTACTATGAATGGGGACACCTAAAAGGCGGAAAGCTCGTCCACCGCGTCGTCTCGCCCGAGCAAGCCGCACTTCTGCGGCTTGCTATTGCGAACTATCGGCAGGCGAGGAAACTGTTGCGCGCCTGGGAGAAAGAAACCGAGCGTCTCATCGATGTCGAAGCGGGCCGGTGAGCGCCTAAGCAACTGCAGACCATCGAGAAAAAATTAGGCAGAAATTGCATCACTGACCCGCGGAAAGTAGGTCCGGTGGACCTTATGGCCGGCAAAAAGTTCCCACCCGGAGGAACAGTTCCCACCCGCGGGAACTAAAAAGTCCCCTCCCGCAGGAACTGGAGAGGAAAAAGTTCCCGCCGGTGGTGAGGAAAGTCACCACTCGTGGTGGACAGTAACTCATGTAAAGGGGCACTCACTCTCCTTGACCGGCCTGTCGAGCCGTTCTGGATTTGTCAGACGATCGCGCCGAGTTCATATTCTCATACTTTCATACTTTCTGCCGCTTCGAAGTGGCTCCCGGCGGGCGGGGACATAAGTCATGCAGGCAACTTCAGGGAACTTTGATCCCGGCGGCCGGAAGTCGGACTCGGGCGCGTGCGTCGAGGTCAGGCTTCTTATCTCAGCACATCGGAGGCGGGTTCTCTGCCCGCGGATAAGTCAGAGACGGCGAGTTCCCCACCCGCGGGGATGTTCCCGGCGGTGATTTTCTCCCCCCAGTCACCACGGGTGGGGACTTTTTGGTCCCTACGGGTGGGGACTGTCCCCGCCGGTGGGGACTTTTGCCGGTCATAAGGTCCACCAGGGAGGGTGGCCGGCCCTGCGGTGCGCAGCCGCATGATTTGGGCGCACAACAGAGCGGAAAGTTCCTGCTGGGGTGTCGCGATGTGGCCCTGTTTTCATTTCATGTGACTCTGCTTAATCGCCAACCATAATTTTGCATTTTCACGCCGATTGTGCTGCCCAAATCCTTATCTCAATCTTATATTTGGCGATCCCACCAAATTCCGAGTTAATGCGGAAGAACCAAGGAGAGCGGGGCACCCTATCTCATATGGTCAGAACGATTTCTGAAAGACATTGATTCAATAGGAGAATTTCTCGGTTTAGTCTGAGTAGCGATATTGTCCCAGGTTTGCCGAAATGCCTTCTGCATAGCTGCCCGCAGTTCTTGCTCGGCGGCCCTCGGGGTGATGAAGCTATCGTGCACGGAAAGCACTGGAATGCCCTGGGCACGCATCTCGCGCTGCACTTGCGCGCAGAGATCCGAATCTACCCGTTGGAGGCGAAGGCCCATTCCTGAGCACCACAATGGCGCTAATGTTGGAAAATGCGCCTGCACCGCAGCCAAAACGCGAGCAGCCTCGCGTGACCGATTTCGTCGAAGCTGCGATGTCAACTTGGCAGAAAGAGCCCTTCGGGCAGCTTCCGGGGATCCAGCATTGGTCATGATAAGAACTGCTGATTTGACCACATCTCGGGCGAGGCCGTTGATGTTGTAGAGGTCGGACGTTGGATCAATGCCACGGATTTGGCCATCGAGGGGGTCAGGGAGACCAACGCAAGCGAACATGAACCGCAATTGGCAAGCTGCGAAATCCACCTCTACGACCGGCTCACCGTCGATCAGCAATTTGGGACGGACTCCGGAGGGTACGTTCTGCCAAAAGGGACCGTACCAGCGCCCACCGTGGCGCAAATCCTCGTTGAACACGCGATAGTAATAACGGCACCATGGCGTCACGTAGGTCCCCACCACCTTCACGAATCCAGTCGGAACGATCTCTGCGACCTCTGGCGGGAAGCTGATCTTGTAGTCCGACAGAAATCTGTTGTGCTCTTCGACATCGTGCGCAATGAAGCAGAGCTCCGCCAACTCTTGATCATTCAGTACGTCAGTTGGTTTGAGATTGCGGCGATCGGCCCGGCAACGCAGGATCACAGGGGGAGGCCGTTGCCAGAGAATAGCGGAAACGTTGTCCAGTCCTATCGCTTCTATGAGCTTCTGCGTCGCGGCCAGTCGTGACCGGTACCGCGCCCCCGCCGAGGGAGATGTCCGCCACTCTTTAATCAGGCCGCAAGCCACCAGTTGGTCGATTGCGGCCACGATAGCGCGCCGTGAGAACCATAGCGGGGTGCCGGCGCGGACCGCAGCATAGAAAGTGTGATCTCGACTGTAGAACACCCTCGCTCCCTGCCAGTGCGCCAGAATGGCATTGGCTATGATGCAGCTGCACGCTTCCTGGACCCCTTTAGGCCCCTTCACAGTGAAGAGCCTTTGCAGTTGCTCCGGTGCAACTGAAGCATCAGGTCGCAAAGGGACCTCATCCGGGAGGAGTCCTTGCTCACCAGCACGGCCCTGAGATCTTGGAGACATAAGCATGACATGCGGTCGCGCAGCCGGGGGCGGGTCCGCGGCAGGCGATCTCCTTGCGGTTGCAATTCGACAGTGCTGAGTGTGATTTGTTCAGCCTCTCCCTGCGGGCCGGGCTACGGCGGGCGGCGCCGGTCAATGTCGGTCCGCCGCCGTGAGCCATCCGAGGCGTCAGACCTCAAGCGCCCACCTAAGCAATTCGTCGCGGACCTCGTCGACCATCCCATGCCAGTCAACGCAACCAGTAGAGTCTGCGACCTTGACAATGAGCGCCTCCTCCAAATAGGCAATTGCCTGGAGAAGGACGTGCCGATCGCCCCTGCCCTCGAAGATTTCTTCCTCGCAACGATCGTCCTCACCGGTCAACTCATTATAAATGGCCTCGCGCATTCTGGTGGCCAACGCCTCGAGATCTCTTTCATCTTTGGTCATGGTTTTCTCCGTCATTGATGTTTCTCCTTTTTCGAAGCGGCACTAAGAAGCACAATTTGCTCGCGTGCATTGAGCGACCCGGCCCACCGTTTGGCAGAGGCTTGCGGCCAAGTCGGAGATGGCACCTAGAATCATGTGCAGCTTCAGGCCTTTGAACAGCATCTTCGGTACGGTCGTCGTTGTCGGGGATCAGCTCACGGATAATGGCATGACGCATTCTCGTGGCTAGCGCCTCGCGATCATTCTTTTCATCTTCGGCCATGGTTTTTGGGATCTGATGCTCTGTCATTGAAGGTTCTCCTTTTTCGAAGCTGCAGTAGAGGTAATTGGGTCGATGATCCGCGTGGCATGCTTGACATCGCTACCGTTGACGGCGCGAATGGAGGTCGCATTGCCCTCACCGGTGGGCACGCTCTTGATCACGCCGTGGGCCTGGATCTTCTGGAGCCACTCCCACGCGGTCGTCTTCGGGACGCCCCATCTCCTGCCGAATGCGGTCTTCGATTTCATCCTGTCGAGCCCGCCGGTGGCTCTCAGCTGAGCGATGTCGCGCACGGCGTCGTCGTACGTGAATTTCCGCCGATGTTCGGATTGAAGTTCGGCCCGAACATTGCCGAACATTCCCGATTGTTCAACGACTTGCTTGCGCGGCCACAAGCTGAACCCGAGGAAGGAAAAGAGCAGCTCGACCATCTGCATCAGGGTGGGGACCATCATGGGGGTGACCCCGTCGATCGACTCCTTGCTCCAGCCCAGGCGATGGCTCAGCCACTCCGATCGGGACCCCAGCGCGCCGGCCCAGCTTGAGGCCTTGAGGCTCGGCGCCTCGGCGCGGACCTTGTTGATCTCGCGCATGATGGAGGCGCGCTCAGTGGGGTCCCGGGTGGCGTTCCAGGCCTTCCAGAGCCGCTCCTCAGCGTCCCGCTTGGAGCGCATCACCTCGGCGTTGGACTCGTTTGCCAGCTGCTGCTCGGCGGCGACTCGGTCCCGCTTGCCGAGCATTTGATCGCCCACGTATTCGTAAACGGACCACAGGTTCAGGAAGACCAGGGGGATCGCGCCGAGTGCCGCAAGGACCGCGAGGATCCGCCGGCCGCGCCTCCAACCGTAGCCCGTGAACGCCAGACAGGCGGTCGGCGCGATGCTCAGCATGCCGATGATGAGGGTATTCAGAAACCAACCGTAGTCATCGATCGACAAGCGTTGACCATTTCGGACGTTAACGACGACGTTAGCGATGAGAGTAGCCCACGAGATGGAGATCATTGCCAGGCAGACCATTCGCGACGTGTTCTCGTGAAGTTTGTTGTTGTTGGTGGTGTTCATGGTTTGCGAGTCCTGAAAGTCGGTAGGAAACGCAAACGCAACTGGGTCACTCAATCGTGCGACGGCGTGCACCGGCCGGCGCAGCAGCTGGCTTACGTGACCAGGACCAGCCCTGATCCTCCCCTGCCACGCGGTGAGCAAAGCGGGAAGCCGCCGTGGGCGCGCGAGGAAAGCCCGTTTAGGCACGTGGCGGATTAATCCTCGCGCGCGCCGTCGCGTCCAACTGCCTGTGTCTTGAGAAGGTCGGAGTGGCGCCCAGCACGTACCACTGCCGTTGCTAACCTCTTGAGTTACCATGTGCCGCCCTCTGCCTTTTTGCGGGGCGAAACTGGTACAGCTCTTTGAAATCAGGCGAGTTTCGACTGACTCTTAATCAGCGGGTCGCAGGTTCGAGTCCTGCTACACCCACCAATGATTTCAATAAGTTATGCCATTCCAAACCAACAGCAGACTTTCTGTGCACTAGCGTCGCTGGCTCCCAAATATTCAAACGAGGCGCGGAGCCTACGCCGTCAGGTTCACGGCCGCAGCGATGCAGGCCGAGTCACCCACAGGCGCAGTTATCGTGCCTTCTCAAATAGGCGCCATCGCTCCCGGTTCGCCTCACGCCAGGCTTCCGTCTTGATCTTCAGCCAATCCCGACACTCGCCGGATTGGTAGGGCGCATCGCGGCGCTTGCTAACAACGCCCTCAAGGCCGTGCTGCTCGGCCGCCTCGAGGAGCTTCTGGCCGTCATTGAAGGCGTCCATCCACCAGGTGTAGGCAGGACGCCTTGGCCCGCCTGAGCAGCCGCTCAAGAGACTGCCGGCGCTCGATCCAGCGGTTGCGGTCTGAGATCCTGGCCGTTCAGGTGCAGCAGATCGAAGGCATAGACTAAGAAGTCTGCAATAGGCAAAGAAAAAGGAAAGCCGCGCCCAGCCCACGCGCCGACCGCGTATTCACTCGGGCGCGGTCGGCCGACTCCGCCACCGTGCGGTGCGGAACCGACCTGTACACCTCACCTACCTGGGTTTCCTGTCGCGAAGCTGACGGTGCGGTCAGCAACTATCCCAATAGGGGGAGGGCGCGTTGCTCGGATGCGTCTATTTTTCTTTCTGTGGGCTCGTCCTGTCTCGCTCCAGCAGGCACCAAACAGGATCGCCGAGATTTCGACGGTTGCACCGACGCTGCCACTCACTCACGGCGTAGTTGAATATTATGACCGCTCCGTCGTCTCGGACGCGTAGAACGAGACCGCAATCCGGACAGGTGATCTTTGCATCGAGCATCGGCGTGACCCGTAGCGGCCGCCAGCCGCCAGCACGCAATGGAAGTGCCGGCGGCCCTGCTCGAGGCTTCGCGCACGTCACGCGAAGTCGTTGGGCGGTCACTCTCTCAGGGAGCGATTAATTCTTGATGACCTGCCGCCACATGACCAGGAGAGAACTTCTCGGCGGCGGGAAGTTTCGAACGGTGCGAGCGGGCTCGCGAATACTCAGCGAGAAGACCGCCAAAAGTGTGCTGTACATCACAGCGAGGTTTGCCGTGCGGAGCTGGAGAAAAACCTGCCTGTGTGCGTGGTGCAACTGAGGAGACGAGGTGGCGTCTTGCGAGGTAGGATTGATTACGGTCTAGATGCGGTGGTTTAGACATCCCCGCCGAGGCCACGGCTCCGTCCTCATTCAACCTACTCGCCAGGGGACGGAGCCAACTTCATTTTTGGCCTGCCAGGGTTGAAGGAGGTTGTGATGTTGCGGAAGCGTAAGGAGCCGAAGCGTAAGAGCATCGCGATGACCTTGATGCGCGACGTGCAAGGATCGGCTGCAGAGAAACTTAGGATGTTCGAGAAGGTGCGGGCGGCCGGCGGATTTGCCAACGAGCATCCGGCTGATCTGGCGGAAGCGGAGAAGATGCTCCGCGAGTTTGCGGCGATGGAGAAGCATTCGTGAACAAATACGATGAGCCACCCTAAGTGCGGCAAGGAAATGACGCGCTGCTAATAGTATTGCCACTGGGAATAAAATTCAGGAACGTACCAAGGTGTTTGACAGTTGCGTGCGGCGAATGCCGACCGTATCCGCCGCAGAAGATGCGGAGGCCGGGCGCTAGCTGTGCTTAAAATGTTGGTGAGCCACAACGTAGTGGCAGTAAGATGCCCGACAACGACAGACCCTATTCCGTTAAGCGCCTGGCCGAGCGTTGGGGCTGTTCCAGGCAACACATCCATGCCCTAATCCGAAAAGGCGAGCTGAGGGCCTTCAAGCTCGGCCATAGGCTATTACGCATCACCGCCGAGGAAGTCAGACGGTGGGAGGAGCGCGGCCGGCCAAATGACCCCGAATCCTGTTAAGAGCCTGTGAATTGCGTTGAAGGTCACCAGCCAGCATTTTGCGCAGCGAGAGCAGGGCCGGCCGGCGATTTCTGATGGTTGCCGCACGAGCCGCCGTTCAACTGCCGAATTTAGGATCAATGCTGGTGGTCTCCCGGGCGGCGTCCCCTAATCACCCCCGGGAGGCCCTTGGGCTCCCCTTATTCCCACAGGGGAGCCCCTCTTTCAACCGCTTGTCTGACGCCTTTATCCATCATCATTCCCCCGATTGTTTTGTGCCGCGCTACGGGGCCGGTGACCGACGCTCAAGAACTACTGAAAACTCCGCAAAACAGTCTTCCCTTTGCACTCCTGCACTGGCCTGGCCCCGACCACCATCTGCCGTATACGCGCCAAATTTGACCCGTGGCGGGCAAATTGGACCGGCTGGCCACCCAAGTAGCGGCCGAGCAAACCGCCCGTGTAGACTCAAATTCAGAGTCTGGAGCGATTGGCGGACAATTCACGCACCGAGATCCAAGAAGGACAAAGGGCCCCTGGGTCGGAGCCCTTTGCCACGGACGACACTGATTTGCCGCCATGTCAGGCTGCGGCGGGGTCCATGTCACGGATTCCTTTGAGCAAGGCAGCGAGTGCCTCGTCCCACTCTCGGCCTTCGTGGTAGGGGCCCCTCGGCAAGGAGCCGATCGACGCCGGGCCCGCAGAGTCCATCGCAATCGGTCCAGTGCGCCCAGTAGCACACCTCAGCTAGTAGCTTGAGGTCAGCTAGGCCGTGAACGGGCTGTGCCAGGATGCGCCGCGCGAAATCATCGACACGGTTACCGGCTGCGTTAAGCTCCTCGTCCGGGACATCGTCTGAGCACGCGTCTAGCGCCGCGTCCCATTCGGCTCGAAGTCGAGCTTGGTCCGCGTTCAAAACGGGCCTCATGACCTTAGCGATGATGGCTTCGATCTCATCAAGCCGAGGGCTCTCCGGTCGGGAGTTGATGAGGGCTGCAATCTCCGATGCGGCTTCGGATGGGGTGAGCCTATGCATGGCGCGCCTCCGCGAAGTGGAGAACGGCCTCGATCAGCCGCGCCGAAGACGAAATAAACTTGTCGTCGTCATCAAGCTCCTCCATGCACCCGTTCACTTCGTGATCGGCATAGTGGAACGCGATCTCGGCCATTAAGGCTATATCCGCGAACGTTCGTGGTGGATTCGGCAACCTCGCCACCAGCGCCCCACGTCAGTGTACGCGCACGCCCGGCCGGGCGAGAGTTCGGGCAGCTACTTGAAAACGAAGTGAGATAGCCTGCACGGGCTGGGGACGGTTGGTCCAGGCTGTAGCTTGGACGCAAGTGCTCTCTTGCACAGGGAACGCGATGCTGTAAGTTGGGCACTGAGGCAGGGACTAAGCCCCGGCCTTCACCAAGAACAATAGCTGTCCGTTGCGCATGAGCGCCCACCTTGGTCAGTACGATCGAGGCTGAAACGAGCGGGCGCTCTCGCGCGTTCGAAGGGGAAACGCCATGCCGACCTTACAAGTCGGGCTCGCCCCGACATTTTCATCCGTCAACCAAGGGAAGAGGCACCGAGCGAAACTTTGGCGCGGCATGCCTGCAAGTATTTGCGCTGTGTTGGCTCTCGCGTTGATGCTCGCAGCGCCAGGCGCAGCAAGGAGCGCCGGTCCCGAAGGAACGTTGACTTGGGGCGTGCACATCTCTCTGGCCCCAACTTGGTTCGATCCCGCGGAGATGCCAGGGATTATCACACCATACATGGTGTACTACGCGCTGCATGATGCAATGGTGAAGCCGATGCCCGGCAATCCCTTCGCGCCGAGCCTCGCCGAGTCGTGGTCCCTCTCCGACGATGGATTGATCTACGAGTTCGTACTTCGCAAAGGCATCAAGTTCCATAACGGTGAGGCGATTACGTCCGACGACGTAAAGTTCTCATTCGAGCGTTATCGCGGCTCGTCGAGCAAGCCGCTCAAGGACCACGTGGCGACGGTTGAGACCCCCGATCCTCAACGCATCCGCTTCAAGCTGAAGCAGCCATGGCACGACTTCCTCACCTTCTATGCGAGCGCCACGGGGGCGAGTTGGGTCGTACCCAAAAAGTATGTTCAGCAGATAGGCGAAGACGAGTTTAAGAAGGCGCCTGTCGGCGCCGGCCCCTATAAGTTCGTGTCCTTCACTCCCGGCGTGGAGCTAACCCTCGAGGCATTTGACGGGTATTGGCGCAAGACCCCCAACGTCAAACGCCTGGTCTTCAAGTCGATCCCCGAGGAGGCCACGCGCCTGGCCGCCCTTAAGCGAGGTGAGACCGATATTGTCTATTCGATCCGTGGCGAACTGGCCGAGGATCTGGTGCGAACCAAGGGGCTCACCCTAAAGCCGACGATCATTCAGGCTCCCCAGTGGCTCTACTTTGCCGACCAGTGGGACCCAAAATCGCCCTGGCATGATCAGCGCGTGCGGCGCGCGGCCGGCTTGGCCATCGACTACAACACCATCAACCAAGCACTGACTCTCGGACATTCCAGGATCACCGGCAGCATTATCCCGGACAACTTTGATTATTACTGGAATCCTCCCGCACCCACCTATGATCCGACCCAGGCAAAGCGGCTACTGGCCGAGGCAGGTTATCCCAACGGCTTCGACGCCGGCCAATACTATTGCGACGGGTCATATTCGAATGTGGCTGAGGCCATCATCAATAACCTGCAACAGATTGGTATTCGCACCAAGCTGCTGCCACTCGAGCGCGCTGCGTTCTTCAAGGAATACTCAGAGAAGAAGCTTAAGAACCTCATCCAGGCAGGCAGTGGCGCTTTCGGTAATGCCGCCACACGTCTACAAGCCTTCGTCGCGAAGGGGGGCACCTATGTCTACGGTAGCTACCCCGACATCGACGTGCTTTATGAACAGCAGGGTGCTGAACTTGACGTAAAGAAGCGAGAGGCGATGCTGCATAAGATCCAGCAGCTCGTGCAGGAACGCGAGATATACGCGCCCATTTGGCAGCTAGCCTTCATCAACGGAACTGGTCCGCGCGTGAAGGAGTCGGGACTAGGCCTTATACCGGGCCACGCCTACTCAGCGCCATACGAGGACGTTGCGCTAACTGAAAAGTAGCTGGATCCCGGCCCGCCGGGTGTGCGCACCGCCAACACCGTTAGGCGCGCGAAGAAAAGCGGCGGCGGTCTTGAGGTTCACTTTTCCAGTGCGATGCCAGAGAACAAGGTCGGGGGGATGGTTATTTCCGAGCGCTTTGGCCGTCTTGAGGTTGATGATTAATTCAATGACCGTGGGTTGCTCGACCGGGAGATCCACCGGCGTGGCGCCCTTGAGCATCTTGTCTACGAAATACCCCGCCCTCTTGAAAAGCGCGACGTTACTTGCGCCGTAAATCATCAGCATCCCAGGCCACGTGGCCAGTCCCATCCTCGCCAAGGCAGTGCCCGCCGACGACGGCTGGGTCCACGAGGTGAAGTTCGACGGCTACCGCGTGCAGGTCCACAAGGTGGGCTCGCGTGTCGTCCTCTTCAGCCGTAGTGGGCACGACTTCACTGACCGCTTCCCTTCGATCGCGCAACAGCTGCACGAGCTGCCGGCCGAAGCGGCAGAGCCGACGGCCGGCGCATGGCCGCGGGCGCCTTCCGAGTGAACTCCGAGAGCGACCTGCAGGCCAAGTGGGAGCTCTATCTGGCGACCGCCGCCAGCGGTCTCTACATCGCCACTCATAGAGGCATTCAACTCGGTATCGGTCTTGCCTCGGATGCGATGAGGCCTCGAGGCGGGCCTTATGGCTAGACCACCTAACAATGCCATGAGCATGCGAGAGATGCTCAAAAGCTAGTCGCCGACCCGTTGTTGTTCGGGAGTTCCGAACTTCGCGAACCCTCAGCACTGCTAGGGCGCCTTCATTCGGGCGTGACGCCCGCCAAATCACTGGATTAGACTAAGCCCATGGCCGGCGAAGCCTGACAGCCAGCGCCGGGGTAGGCGTCGTGCACCACGTCATCCGAAAAGCCGAGGTCGTCATCGTGTTGGTCGGGGCTGCAACCCTGGCGAACCTGATCGTGCTGGCCGTGGCGTGGCGCTAACACGAAAATTCTGACCGTGTTGGCGTCGAGCGCTTCAAGCCTGCTTCAGCTTGGCGCACGCCGCGGCGAACCTTTCTGGCGTTGGGCTGATAGTCCCTCGCCATCAACCGCCCCCCAGTCATCATTCAGGTCCAGGAGCTTTGAGGTATCCCCCAAATTCGGTATGGCCGTTCCTGTTCCCTGTTGACGACCATCAGGGCCGGAGCAGCCACACATCCCAAGACCACCCCTTTTTGGGGGATACCGATGCCAGCCCCAATCACCATCTTATCGGGTTGCTCAGCCCTGCACACAACTCTTTGCGCGTGGTGTTGCTCCCGCACGCAACACCCCTGGTTTGCGCAAAGTGTGTGGGGCTGGGCACTCCCTGTCACGCCCTGCCATTCCAGGTTCCAAGCCCTCCAGAAGGCGCGGTAGTTGCGACTGTGGGTAACTCGACCAACATCGCTGCGGCCGTGAACCTGACGACGTAGGCTCCGCGCCTCGGTTGAAGATTTGGGAGCCACCGACGTGACCAACATCGACAAGCAACGTGTCGCAGCCGTTCGGAAGCTTGAGGAGCTCGGTTACAAATTTGCTGGCGAGTGGATGCGTCCGGCCAATGACGCGTCCGTAGCAATCCTTGCGCCGGCTGTAACCGATCCGATGCATGCGCTCCTCGTGCAGCGCGCTGATGTGCTCGAGGGCTGTCTGAAGGGCTCAGTCGAGGAGACTGAGCTCGAAGTTATAGTCGACGCGATCGAGGCTTACGAAGTGAAACGCTGGCCGCTCGGCAAGGAGCCGGGCGGGAAGGGGTAGGTAAGGTACTCGGCGCTAGGAAGATCACAGCCAGTTTTTTGCTAGTATTATCTGACCTATTGATGCGAGCCGCCCGAGCCCGGATGAGCGGCTCGTCAATGCACCATCGGCAATTCCCCGTGCCGATGGTTCCACGACGCGCTCGAACCCTCGGGGCGGCGCGATCTTTGACCTCGCCTCGCGAAAGGCGCCCCCTCTTTTTGACCAACTTGCTCGCGAGGACGCGCTGGTCAGCTCTGGTTGGACCGACCGAAGGGGCGAATCGATAGATGCCGATACAATTACCGGAACTTGGAAACACGCTCGGCCTGCAACGCGCGGCCGGACCATACATCGGGTCACGTCGAAAGCGCGTCGTTGCCGCATACCATCACGCCGACCCCCGCCACGAAGCCCTTCGTCGTTACCTCGAAGCCTATCGTTGCCCTCCGGCAAACGCCACTTGTCTTCGCCAAGGGCGCTGGAACGTCGGCATCGCCTTTGTGGTCAGCGTGGCGGCGGTCAAACACGAGTGGCTATGGCGCGCCGCATTCCTAGCAGGTGATAACCATCGTCATCGTCTCTGCCAGGAAGTGTCTTGGGAGACACTACCCCCCTAGGGCTAGCGTTGCATCTTTCGGCAATGTTAGGTTGCGTCAGTCTTGTGTGCGGGGGAGGTATTGATCGCCTGAGCGATAGTAACCCACGTGCTAGCGTCAGAAATCGAACTTGCCGCCCTGCGCAGCCAATTCATGGCTACCTCGGAAGAGATAGCCAAAGACCTCACACTGCTGGCCGGGCGTATCGACGAAGAGCCGACAGAGCTACGCGCATTGCAACTGACAGCTGCCAAGGAAATCGCCGCTGCACAAGAGCGCCTTAGGCTCGAAGCGGATCGGTTAGAGGGACCGCCTGAGCGACGCGTTGCCATAATGCAAGCCGTGTTGGAGGCGCAGCAGGCGGCTCAGCTTCAGTTAGGTGTCATCATCAAGCGGCACCGGCCGTCAACACTGCTGCGGGCCGATCTCGACGAACAGCTCGAAAATATTGCTCGGCAGTTGGAGGCGAGCGCTGCAGCGTCCCGCTTGGTGGGCGTGGGCCGAGTGCAGTTGCCGACCAACATCGGCGAGGCCGATACGCAGGTCCCGCACGTTAGGTCAGTTGCTGTCGCGCCAGGGGCAGGCAATGGCGACCTGCGCTCCGACCTATCATCAGCGAAGGATGACACGCCCGAGGAGATGTTGTCATCTTCGATGCCGCTGGCTGTGATCATCAAAGCCGGCGCCTCCCTCGCTTTGCTGTTGGCCGTCGCCTCCGCAGGCGTCGCACTCTTCTTCTTCTTTGCGAGCTTGCCAGGCGCCAGCCCTCACCGGGATGTAGCAGGGGAGCAGGGATTGCGCGAGCGTCATGGTCGCGGGATGACCCCAATGCCACACCCTGAAGTTAAAGGGGCTGGTATCGCGCCACCATTGGCGGCGGCGGGTAGCACAGAACGTCCGCCCCAGACAAATGCTTCCACACCAACACCGGCAGCACCACTGTCCACGATTAGCATTGCGGCTGGCGTTGCACCCAAAGATGTACCAGCGGCACGGTTATCAACGAGCGGCCCGTTGCCTTCCGTCCCAGGTAAGCTTCCCGATGGAAGACTGCCCGGCGTATCCCCAACGGCAACTCAGCCGCCAGTGGCGCCTGTCTTAGCCCCACCTTCACCCACATTGAGCAATGACGCCGAGAGGTTTGTGCCGGTTGTGTTCACGCACAAGGATAAGGGGACGGCACAGCGTGCTTTTGCAGCGCTGCAACGCCGATATCCCAAGCTAATGGCACGTCACCATAGCGAGCTGCAATTGGTTGATACCGGCAAAAATGGAATTTGGTATCGCCTCGTCGTCCTGCCGGCCGGCTCACATCAAGAGGCGTCAGAAACTTGTGGTCGCCTGGGCGCTGCAGGCTATGATCGATGCTGGGTAAAGCCCTATTGATCGATGTCGCCAGCCGATGGCGCCGATCTCTGGAACGCGTGTGCGGGCCTATGCACAACTACGAGCAAATTATGACTGCACATCCCTGAAAAGCCGCCGCGGTATAGGTGCATCTTCTCTTCGACCCCGGAAGCTGACGCTTGCCCCGCACAAGTGATTGGCGTGGCTGGGAGCCACGGGCTAGAGGCCGATGCCGCTAAGATTCTCGTCACCCAGCTGCCCGATGATTTACGCCCCAGTCTGCGACTTACTCGGTCACCCAGCCTGTTCGTACGCAACTGTACATTGCAATTTGTTTCCGGTACCCGTCTCTGTAGATTGCAAAGTAAGTCGACGAGTCGTCGATGATATCGATATTGACGGATGCCATTCCAGCGGTCCTCGGAGTGGAGGAGCGTGCCTGTTGCCTGCAACTGACCTTGCGAGACGGCAACGATGCCGGGGAATACGCGTCCCGGAATGGCGTCGAACGCGATCTCCGCCTCCGCACCAGGTCTCAACCGGTGCACCACTACAGGAAGGAGGCAAGCGAGTAAGTTTCAAAGATCGTATGTAAAGATCATATGTAATGCGTTGGCGTACCATTCTCTGCATTTTCGTACCAGTACCTTACGTGGTGGTTGCACCGTGGGAGGGGGTCGCATGAGACGACGCTTTGCACGCTCCGCTCAGTCGGAGCGGGGTGCTGCAAATCCGGTGCAGATCGGTAACCGGCTTCGTGCGGGCCGCACGCATCTGGGGCTAAGCATAAACAGCGTTGCGCGAGAGCTTGGGATCCGCGCGGATCAATACCATGCCTATGAAAACGGTTCGAAGCTGGCCCCCGAGTTACTTCTGGCACGGATCGCAGAGTACTTTGGGGTCCCTGCGCTCTCGTTTTGCTCGAACCTCGTACTCAAAACGGCAGAGCCTCAAAAGGCGATGCCTCAGCTGAGAGGTTGTTATCGCGTCGCGACTGTAGAAGATCGCGCAAACTATCTCATCAACGCCTTTTGCAAGCTTGACCTGGAGAGGCAGCAGGAACTTCTCGCCGTTGCAGGCGCGCTTGCGCGCGACAAATGGTGAAGGCGGTGCGCGGCTCAACGCATCGATGGTGACGGAGGTCGTTGGCCTCCCGTGGGCGCTCCGACTGATTGCGTCCCGTGGTGGGCCGCCCGCTGGTCCCTTCCATGGCAAAAACTCAGGGTTGCCAGCAGCGCAATTTAGGGAGAACACCTGATCGAGGTAGCCGGCCAATTGGCTTCTCTTGCCCAACGATCAAGCAGGACATTGAAGTCATCACGGGCGCCTTAGGGAGGGGCCGGGGTGGAGCGCTCCCCTTCAATAGCCAGCCAATCATGGTTTGACCTTGTGAAGCTCGCCGTCGCGACGGGCATCGCGTACTTCCTGGCGGCTCGGCTTGGCTTGGTTCTTCGCGCCGAGCCAGGGGTGGCAGTCTTCTGGCCGGCCTCGGGCATCGCGGTAGGCGCATTGATCGCCTTGGGGCCTAGTGCGCGCCTGCCGTTGTCAGCCGGCGTCTTTGTCGCAACCATCGCCTGCAATCTTATGATTGGCAGGGACGTGCGGCTCGCTATCGCCTTCGCATTGCTCAATGTGGGGCAGACGCTTTTCACGGTTGGGCTGCTTGAGCACTGGTTCGGGCGCACCTTCAGGCTGGAAGATGTTCAGCGAGTGCTGGGGTTCTTCGCAGCAACAGCGATTGGATCAGCTTTCGCTGCCTTAGGCGCGACGGTTGCCATTAGCCTCGTCGAACCGACGGCCTCCCCTCTGCACCTCTGGCGCATTTGGTTTGCCGCAAGCTCACTGGGCATTGTCACGGTCGCACCACTGCTAGTCGGCCTGTGCGATCTTATGCGCGAGCGGCTGCCACGGCACGAGCTGATTGAAGGTTGGGCCGGGCTCGCCATGCTCACTGCCCTTATTGCTTTTCTAATCGCTTTGCCGGATGGACCTTGGGCAACAGCCTTGCCTGAGGCCTTGGTATTTCCCTTCCTGCTATTCATTGCCATGCGCTGCCGGCCGGTGTTCGCAGCCGCCGCAGCTCTCGTCGTGGGGTTAATTGTCATTGGATCGACAACCCTCAATCTTGGACACTTCGACTCAGGTAAGCCGCTTGCTGACCGCATACTATCCGCTCAAACTTTTGTATTGGCGGAGGCGATCTTAGTTGTGCTGCTGGCTGCGGTGTTCGCCGAAAGGCGAGGCCATCTGACAGCACTTGAGAACAGCAACCACCGGCTCCAACTGGCCCTCGATTGTGCCGAGCTTGGCACCTGGAGCCTTCACCTCAAAAGTGGCCGCTTCGAAAATGATGTACGGGATCGGCGCATTCACGGGCATGGCCCGGACGCACCACCAAAGACCCTTGCGCAGATGCGGTCTCAGATCCACCCGGACGATCTGCCCACGCTGGACGCCACGTTCGCGCCATTGAGGCGCGGTGGAGACCACTGTAAGGCTGAATATCGTCTTGCACCCCTCGCCCATCAGGAGCGTGCTGGCCGAGAACGCTGGATCGCAATCGAAGGCGCCGTCCTGCGCCGAAGGAGTGACCGCTCCATGCATTTGCTTGGAGTCACTCGCGACATCACCGAGCAAAGGCATGCCGAGGCAAAGCTGCGAGAGAGCGAACGGGCATCGCGTGAGCTACTGGGAGCGCTGCCTGCCGCCATCTATGTGACGGATGCAGCGGGTCGCATCACATATTGCAACGAAGCTGCGGTCAGCCTTTGGGGGGCAACACCCAAGCTGGGAGAGGACAAGTGGTGGAGCATTTCGCGCTTCTATCATGCCGATGGTACGCCGATGGCGCTAGAAGATTGTCCGACCGAGATCGCTCTGACGCAGGGTCGGGCCGTGTGGGGCTGCGAGGCAATTCTTGAGCGGACGGATGGCTCGCGCATCCCCATCATTCCTTATCCGAAACCCTTGCGCGATGGGAACGCCGCCATTGTCGGTGTCATCAACATGACGGTCGATATCAGTGAGCGCAAGAAAGCCGAGTTGGTTCTCGCCGAACGTAACGCACAGCTCGCTCTGGCTGGAAAAGTCGCTCTCGTTGGCAGCTACGCATACGATGTCAACACGGGGCAGATGCAAGTGTCAGAAGGGTACGCCGCTATTCACGGCTTGCCCGAGGGGACAACGCACACCACACGTGGTGAGTGGGGGACTAGGGTGCATCCAAAGGATGTTGGTCGGGTGGAAAGTCATCGTAGTCGAACCTTCCGCAACCGCCAGCGCGATTACAACGTGGAGTACCGCATTGTTTCCGATAGCCGTGGAGTGCGGTGGATCGAATCGCGCGGTTTTATTTCATACGGGCCTGATGGGCGCCCACAACGGGTGACCGGCGTCAACATCGATGTAACCGAGCGCAAGCGGGTGGAGGAGCAACAACGCGTCTTGCTTGGCGAGCTTGATCATCGCGTCAAGAACACGCTAGCAACGGTCAGCGCTGTCGTGTCCCACACGTTGGATGCGAGCAGCTCGATGGCTGATTTCGCGACGGCGCTTGATGGCCGCGTTCAATCGATGGCAAGGACACACGAACTGTTGAGCGCCACTCGGTGGCAGGGCATCTCAGTGGAAGAGCTTGTCCGACGCGAGCTGGCACCCTACTCGACAACCGACAACACCGAGATCAACGGCCCTGAAGTCTTGCTGAGAGCAGAGGCGGGTCAGGTGATGGCAATGGTTCTCCACGAACTCGCCACCAACGCAGCAAAGTACGGGGCGCTCTCCGCCCAAAATGGGCGCGTGTCGATCCGGTGGGGACAACGGCCCAACGGGCACCCGCGTTCTCATCTGGTGCTCGAATGGCGGGAGATCGATGGACCCTCAGTTGTCGCTCCCGAAAACTCTGGCTTTGGGATGCACACAATTCGTGACCTGATTCCTTACGAGTTAGGCGGTACGGTCGATCTTTCGTTGGCTCCGGAGGGGGTCCGTTGCCGCCTGGAACTTCCAGCTGATTGGCTTAACAACGATGGCGATCCTGTTTTGGAAGCCGTTGCGCGCGCGTCCCCACGGATAGGGCACACCTAGATTTACGAAACGTCAACCATCTGCCCGCTGATCACGTCTCGATTCATAGGAAGTGAACCGCTGCGGCCACAGCTGATTTCCACGTTTATGCAGGAACCTCGGCGCGTCGGTCGAAGCTATGCAAGCAACCCTTGTGCACAATGCCGAGCATAAGCCGATAGGCGGTCGCAGGGAGGGGGCGCCGCAGCGCAAGGAGCATTCGAGAATAAATTGGAGAGATGGCCGTTATCATTCCAGCCGGCTATTCTGTGTAACTCGTAAGCCGGTCGATGAACTGAGGGCGCCGCTATCCCCGCACCACGGCGCCCTCATTTTCGCTGCGTGCCTGCGGCGACCGCACTGAAATGACCTCGCGTCGATTCACCGAACGCGTATCGGCGTGGTCGGTGGACGACCCGAGCGCGCTTGCTCAGCTTCTGAGTTCAGAAGATGCGCCCAACGCGCATGGAGTTGGCTTCGGTCGCCGCTATACATTGCGCACGTAGAGTCTGCTTTATCAGTGCCAGGATTGCATTTGAGACCTTTTTCTAGTCTGCTGACACTCGCTCGCCCGTGCCGGTGGCGCGCGTCAGCCTGATTTCCGCTCGAAACTCTTGTTTCTAAGCGTTCGCTTCTTTGCATGTTCAGCAAGGATCTCATAGCCCTGCACAATGTGGCCCGTGATTTGTATGGCTTCGGGGTCGGTTATCTGCCGTGCAATTGAGCTGGCTTCTTCGGCGTGCTGTATTCTCTCTTTTTTGCTCACAGCTGGGCTGACATTAGGCGGGGCGACCCTGATCGTAGCGCCCGCCCTGATCAACGTGCCAGTCGCCGACAAGGACGGAAGGCGGCTGGCGCCCCACCAGGCATAACGGGAATACGACCGGACTTCCGTTGCACCAGTGCCCAAGGCGCAAGTGTCCCCTCCGTGAACGCTCTTTCGGTCAACTTTTGTGGTAAGCTGGGCATTGAGCGTGGTCCTTCGTGCGGCAAAGGACTTGCCTGTGCTCTATATTTTGTTCGTGGTGAATGCATTCCTCGCTTGGAGCGAGTTCGCCTTTGGTCATACTGGAGCAACAATGCCGGCACGTGTCGCGTTCAGTTTGAGCTACGCTTTCGCACCATTCTTCGTGGGGCTTCTTATAGCTTGGCTCATGACAAAACACTCCTCGAACACGCCACCAGGGCGAGGCACTCCTTTTCTGCTCAACCTTGAAATGTCATGGAGCCTCGTGCTTGTTGTCGCCGCACTCTCGCATATTGCTTCAATAACTGATTAATTGAGCCCTCGCACGGAGCCGCTCGTCACTCCGCGGTGCCAACAGGCAACATGCAGGCTATGTCGGAGGCAACGGCGACAGTGCTCCATTGCCCGGTGAGATCACTTTCGCTCCTTAGCCGAGCTATTGTACTGAGCCGCACCTTGCTTTGAGTGGGCCTCAACGATAGCCGCATACAAGCTCCAGCCCGTTCCCGTCACGCGACCGTCAGCTACCGAGGGAGGCGGCATCCTGCTCGGCTACCACCGCGATGTCAGGGAAACATCCTCTGGTGCCGAGTTCCTCAGGCGCAAACTGCCTTATAAACCGCGCGCTTGGCTGGAGCGAAAGTCTGGAGCGAAATGCGAGCAGTGATGCCGGCACTGTGATACCAAGCGCCTTGGCGGTCTTCAGATTGATCACCAATTCGATCTTTGTGACCTGAATCACGGGCAGGTCTGCCGGCTTCTCCCCTTTGAGAGCGCGCGCCACGTCGGCAGCAACACATTCGCGTGATCGGCGGAATATCCCGAGCAGAAGTTGAATCGGACAATCTAGCGGCGCGCTATTTGGCGAGCGCCGCAGTAACCCATTCCGCTCTCGGGAGAGTCACATGACGCATCAGGTCGATCGCAGAGGCGCACTGGAGTGCATGTTATGGGCGGGAACGGGGATGTTGTGGGTGCTAAGCGGCGGCGTGCCACGTTCGCTCGGCCTGGGCAGTGCCGCGGCTGCCGAGCTGCCGAAGGGTGCCTTCACCTTCCTGCAGATCAGCGACAGCCACATCGGCTTCAACAAGCCGGTGAACCCAAATCCGCTCGCCACTCTGCAGGAGGCTATCGCCAAGATCAAGGCGATGCGGGTCAAGCCGACCTTTATGCTTCATACCGGCGACATTACCCACTTGTCGAAGGACACGGAGTTCGACGACGCCGATCAGGCGATCAAGGCTTCCGGACTGACGACATTCTATGTGCCGGGCGAGCACGACGTGATCGACGAGGGCACCGGGAAAACCTACCTGCAGCGCTACGGCAAGGGGGTGAAAGGCGCGGGCTGGCACAGTTTCGATCAGAACGGCATTCACTTCATCGGCCTCGTCAACGTCGTCAATCTCAAGTCGGGCGGCCTCGGCAATCTCGGCAACGAACAGCTCGAATGGTTGGAGGATGACGTCAAGAGCCTGTCGGCATCGACACCAATCGTGGTGTTCGCCCACATCCCGCTATGGACCGTGTACCCGGAATGGGGCTGGGGAACCGAGGACGGTACCCGGGCCCTCGGTTACCTCAAGCGCTTCGGCTCCGTGACCGTTCTCAACGGTCACATCCATCAGATCATGCAAAAAGTGGAGGGCAATGTGACCTTCCACACGGCGCGGTCGACCGCCTTCCCGCAGCCAGAGCCCGGCAAAGCCAAGTCGCCGGGGCCGATGGCCGTTCCGGTTGGCGACCTCGGCAAATACCTGGGCGTCACCGACGTCAAGTTCGCCAAGGTCAACACACCCCTG
>Ga0306920_100001539_pt1 | contig 28737 bp, 29 predicted proteins | sample flu12Cox44000170_FD_204666 | JGI IMG/M metagenome (GOLD analysis project Ga0306920, IMG submission 204666) | Lab enrichment of tropical soil microbial communities from Luquillo Experimental Forest, Puerto Rico - flux4day.12C.oxic.44.000.170 (v2)... | ecosystem: Environmental > Terrestrial >... | reverse complement strand
GGTGGTCGAGGACATGTATGAGCCCGAAACCAGCGGGCGCACCGCGATGGGTAAATTGACCGTTGCCCCACGATGATCGTGCGGTTGGGAGGGTTTCGGCCAATTCCCGGCTATTTCCCGGTTAGCCGATTCGGTTCCCGGTTTTGCAGCTGCAAAATTCCCGCTTCCGACGGCCGGGAATACCTCGTAAATAGTTGAAAGAAAAATGATTTTGCGGTTCATTTTCGCGGGTAGGCGGTTTTTTACCCGGTTTTTCCCGCAAAACCGGGAAACGAGAGCATTTTGGCTGGCCGTGCCCGTAGCACTGATCGCGTGTTCCGTCGCGGTCTTATACGTCGTGCCGCCACCGGCGCTCGATCGCGGGCGCAGCGCTTCAGTGCTCGTCCTTGCGGCCGATGGATCGATCCTGCGCGGGTTCCTGACGGCGGACGGCAAATGGCGGCTGCCGGTCGAGCCGGAGGCCGTCGACCCGCTCTACCGCCGCATGCTGATCGCGGCCGAGGACCGGCGTTTTGCGTGGCATCCGGGTGTGGACCCGATCGCCGCCTCGCGTGCCCTCTTCCAGCTTGGCCTCAGCGGCCACATCGTATCGGGAGCCTCGACCCTGACGATGCAAGCCGTGCGACTGCTCGAGCCCCACCCGCGTTCGCTCGTCGCCAAGCTCGCCGAGATGGCCAGGGCATTGGCGCTCGAACGGCTGTCGTCAAAGCAAGAGGTGCTGAGCCTCTACCTGACCTTGACACCGTTCGGCGGCAATCTCGAAGGGGTACGGGCGGCGAGCCTCGCCTATTTCGGCAAGGAGCCGGCCCGGCTTTCCGCCGCCGAAGCGGCATTGCTGGTCGCCATCCCGCGCTCGCCGGAGCGCCTGCGCCCGGACCGGCATACCGACGCGGCCCGGGATGCCCGTAATCGTGTGCTGCTGCGCATGGCCGAAGCCGGCGTGATTTCGCCGGCCGCCTTTGCTGAGGCCCGCGAGGAAGGGGTTCCTCGTGCACGGCTGGCGATGCCGTTCCGGGCCCCTCACCTCGCACGGGACTTGCTGGACGAGAGGCCGGCGGCACTGGTCCACCGCACGACGATCGACCCGCTGTTGCAAGAACGGGTCGAGGCCCTTCTCAGACGCGAAGTCTGGGGGCTCGAGCGGGAGGCTAGCCTCGCCGCGGTCGTTGTCGACAACCGCGATCGCCGGGTGCTCGCCTATGTCGGCGGCGCCGATTTTGCCTCCGTGGCGCGCCGCGGAACGCTGGACATGGCGCGCGCCCTGCGCTCGCCGGGATCGGCGCTGAAGCCGTTTATATATGCAATGGGGTTCGATCGGCTGATCATTCACCCGGAGACCGTGCTGGAAGACCGCGCGCGGGATTTCGGCGATTACGCACCCGCTGATTTCGACGGCCGCTTCCAGGGCGAGGTGACCGCACGGGAAGCTCTGCAATATTCGCTCAACCTGCCGGCGGTCGGGTTGCTCGACCGGCTCGGACCCGGTCGGTTCACGACCGCGCTCGCCGCTGCGGGGATTCGGCTGCGCCTGCCGGAACCAGCCGCCGAGCCGGGTCTGGCGGTAGCGCTCGGCGGCGCCGGGATCACCCTGGCCGACCTGGTGCGGCTCTATGCGGCGCTGTCGAATGGCGGCCAAGTTGCGCCGCTGCGCTATCGCGAGGATGATCCTATCAGCCCGGGCACAGCGATCTTTGGGCCGCTCGCCGCCTGGTACGTCAATGACATCTTAGCCGCGGCGCCGCCCCCGGCCGGTGTTTTGCCGGCCGAAATCCGCCGCGGCCGCAGGCTCGCCTTCAAGACAGGGACGTCTTACGGCTACCGCGATTTCTGGGCGATCGGCTACGACACGGAGGTAACGATCGGCGTGTGGGCGGGGCGGCCCGACGGCACGCCGATGCCGGGCCATAGCGGCCGGCTGACCGCGGCACCGATTCTGTTCAAGATCGCAGACCTTCTCGGTCCGTCGCGGTCACGCGAGGCCAGCCCACCGCCCTCTGGCGCCCTTTTGGTCGGCCGGAACGATCTGCCGCCGCGACTACGGCAGCTCGAACCGCGTGCGCTCGCCACATCACAACCCGGCGGTCCCAAGATCGTCTATCCGCCGGACGGGGCATTGATCGAATGGCGTGGGGAGGAAGTACCGCTCGAGGCGATGGGCGTTAAGCAGCCGCTGCGATGGTTGGTCGATGGTAGACCGCTAGCGCCAGGTACGCCGCGCCGTGGGATCTACTGGCAGCCCGAAGGCATCGGCTTCGTGCAGTTCTCGGTGATCGACGCTGCGGGCCGCAACGCCCACAGCACGGTGCGGCTCTCCCCCTAGGGATAGGGCGGCCGGTGCAGACCTGCGGGCGAGATCGTGAAGATCTCGTAGCCGGTCGCGGTCACCCCGATCGTGTGCTCGAACTGCGCCGAGAGCGAGCGGTCCTTGGTAACCGCTGTCCAGCCGTCGCTGAGGATTTTTACCTCCCAGCGACCGGCGTTGATCATCGGCTCGACCGTGAAGAACATGCCCTCGCGCAGGACCGGTCCCTCTTCGGGACGGCCGTAGTGGAGGATCGAGGGCGCGTCGTGAAAGACGCGTCCGACGCCGTGTCCGCAAAAGTCGCGCACCACCGAAAAGCGGTGGCTCTCGGTGTAACGCTGGATCGCGTCGCCGATCGCGCCGACGCGAATGCCGGGCTGCACGACGGCGATGCCGCGCATCATCGCCTCGTAGGTGACGTCGACGAGCCGTCTCGCCTTGAGGGGGACGCGCTCCCCTACAAAGAACATGCGGCTGGTGTCGCCGTGCCAGCCATCGAGAATCACCGTCACGTCGATATTGAGGATGTCGCCCTCCATCAGCCGCCGCTCGCCCGGGATGCCATGACAGACGACATGGTTGATCGAGGTGCAGATCGATTTCGGGAAGCCGCGATAGTTGAGAGGCGCGGGGATCGCCTCGCGGTCGACGATGAAGCCGTGGCACAGGCGGTCGAGTTCGCCGGTACTGATCCCGGGACGGACATGAGGGGTGATGAAGTCGAGCGTCTGGGCGGCAAGGATTCCGGCCTGCCGCATGCCCTCGAATGCTTCAGGCCCGTGGATCTTGATTCGGCTGTCGCGAGCCTCTGAGGGCGCGAGGCCCATCATCAAATTCTGTGGCATGCCAAGCGTATTTCGCATCGTCGTTCGGAACTCGAGGAGGCTCTTTGCCGCAACGTCAAGGTAGGCATTTGGCCGCCGTGCGGCAATCCTCCAAGCGGCGCCGCCGACGATTGTGCCGGCGCGGACTTTTGCCTATGAAATTGACGCCGCACGACGCGCGCACGACCCGGAGGAGAAAATCACGACCAGCAACCCCGAGCCGAAAATCGTCACCGCCTGCGTCTTGATCATCGGCAACGAGATCCTCTCCGGGCGCACGCCGGATGCCAATCTCGCCTTCCTCGCCAAAGGGCTGACCGAGATCGGCATCAGGCTGCGCGAAGCACGGGTGATCCCCGACGACAACGATGTGATCGTATCGACGGTCAACGAGGTGCGACGCGCCTTCGATTATGTCTTCACGACTGGCGGGATCGGCCCGACCCATGACGACATCACCGCGCGATCCGTCGCAGATGCCTTGGGGGTGAGGCTGATCGTGCACCCCGAAGCGAAGCGGCTGCTCGAAACCCACTACCCGCCCGGGCAGCTGAACGAGGCGCGTCTGCGGATGGCAATGGTTCCCGAGGGCGCGGTACTGCTCCCCAACCCGATCTCGCGCGCACCCGGGTTCCAGATCGGCAACGTCTTCGTGCTGCCCGGGGTACCAAGCATCATGCAGGGGATCTTCGAGCAGCTAAGGCACCGACTCGTCGGAGGGACCAAGATGCTCAGCCGCAGCGTCAGCTGCCACCTCGCCGAGGGTGCGCTGGCGAAGGACCTGGGCGCGTTACAGGTGCGTTACCCCGATCTCGAGATCGGCTCCTACCCCTATTTCCGGCGCGGCGATTTCGGCGTGACACTGGTGTTGCGTGGCACCGAGAAGGTGCGGCTTGCCGCCGCGGTCGAAGAGCTCAACGCGCTGATCCGCACTCTTGGCGGTGACCCACAGGTGTGATTGAGCGAGGCCTAACCTGGACCCTCCTCCGACCCGGCAGAGAGCGCGCCGTCTGGGTTCACGCTTTTCCCGCCACGGCGCCGGTTGTACGCTAGCCTCCCGCGCGCTGCGCCGCGGCGCAGCGCGAAACAACAGCACAAAGCCGGCGCCTCCTCCATTATGGACATCTACCTACCAATCGCCGAAGTGTCGATCGATGTCTTTGTCCTGCTCGGACTTGGCGGAGCGGTTGGTTTTCTCACAGGCGTTTTCGGGGTGGGCGGCGGCTTCCTTCTCACCCCGCTTCTGATCTTCATCGGCGTTCCGCCGACCGTCGCCGTCGCCTCGTCGGCCAACCAGCTAGTAGGGGCTTCGGTCTCGGGCGTGCTGGTGCATTGGCGACGCGGCAACGTCGACTTCAAGATGGGGTACGTGTTGCTGGTCGGCGGTCTCGCCGGCTCAGTTTTCGGGGTATGGATCTTCACTCTACTGAAACAGCTTGGACAGATCGAGCTTACCATCTCCCTCTGCTACGTGGTCCTGCTTGGGACGCTCGGTGCACTGATGATGATTGAGAGCATCCGCGCCCAGTTGCGACTGCATCGCCCCGGAACGCGGCGGCGCAAGCTGCATCACCACAACTGGATGCATGGGCTGCCCCTGAAGGCGCGTTTCCGCAGGTCGAAGCTTTATATCAGCGCGCTATTGCCCATCGGACTCGGTTTTGTGGTCGGCGTGTTCAGCGCAATTCTTGGCATCGGCGGCGGCTTCATCATGGTGCCGGCGATGATTTACATGCTCGGCATGCCGACCGTCGTAGTACCGGGGACCTCGCTGTTGCAGATCATCTTCGTCGCAGCAAATGTGACTCTGCTTCAAGCATATACTAACCGCACGGTCGACGCCGTGCTCGCCCTCGTGCTGCTCGTCGGCGGTGTGATAGGCGCCCGGATCGGCAGCCGTTTCGGAACGCGGCTGCGCGGCGATCAGCTTCGCCTCCTGCTCGCTCTGCTAGTGCTTGCGGTCGCCGCGAAGCTTGCCTTTGACCTGACCGTGCGTCCGTCGGATCCCTACTCCATCGCTTGGGAGAAGACATGAGCCGAGGCTCAGCGACAATGTATCCCGGATCGGATCGGACCGGCGCTCGGCCGAGCAGGCTGGCCGACCGGACCTCCGGCTGGCACTTCCAATTGATGGCCGTGATATTGTTTTGGGCCGCGCCGGCGCGCGCCGAAGCGCTAGTCGCCGATCTCACCAACCACCTGATCGCCATCACGACCGGCTTTACCGGCGCCTCGGTTGTGCTGTTCGGCGCAATTGATGGCCCGGGCGACGTCGCAGTCGTTGTCCGGGGCCCGGATCGCGAGATGACGGTTCGGCGTAAAAGCCGTATTGCCGGCATATGGGTGAATTCTCAAGAGGTGATCTTCGCCAATGTCCCGAGCTTTTATTTCGTCGCTGCGAGCCGGCCGATCGAAGAGATCGTATCGCCAGCTACTGCGGCGTTCTATCGCCTCGGCGTTACGAACCTGGAAATGAAGCCTGAGGGGATGACGCCACCGCAGGTCGCCGAAGAGTTCGTTAGAGCGCTCGTCCGGACGCAGCAGAACGCAAGACTGTTCCCAAATTCTGTGAACAAGGTTAACTTCATCGGCGAACGGCTGTTTCGCACGACGATCGAGTTCCCATCGAACGTGCCTACCGGGACGTATCTCGTCCAGGTCTTCCTTGTCCGCGACAAAGACGTGGTTGGTGGCCAGACGACCCCGCTCGTAGTCTCGAAGGTGGGCATCGACGCCGACGTTTTCGGCTTTGCTGGTCGGCAGCCTGCGGTCTATGGAGCAATTGCGGTGTTGACCGCGATGGTGGCAGGATGGCTGGCGAGCCTACCGTTCAGAAGCGCCTGATCCCTGAACGGATCGGCTGAGGGACGGCCCGATGGAAGGGACCACAAACCCGCGTGTTTTTCTCGTTGTCGTTGACGAGTCCAAAGAGCTTCAGGCTGCTCTGCACTACGCCGCGCGCCGCGCAGCGCATACCGGCGGGCGGATTGCGCTTCTTCATGTAATCGAGCCGTCGGAACTGCAGCATTGGATTTCGATCGAGAATCTCGCCCGCGAGGAACGCCGCGAGGAAGCCGAACAGCTGATGCAACGTCTCTGCGAGCAAATCGCCCCGATCGCGGGAACGATACCGATCGTCTATATCCGCGAGGGTCACCGTCGCGACCAGTTGCTCGCCTTGATCGCCGAGGAGCCGAGTATCTCGATACTCGTGCTCGCGGCTGGAACGGGACCAGAAGGACCGGGGCCGCTGATCACTGATCTGACCGGCAAGCCCGCCGCCCGCCTTCGTATTCCGATCACGATCGTCCCTGGGGGCCTCACTCTAGAGCAACTCGACGCCGTCAGCTGAGGGGGCCTGGTGCTTTGATTTTAACCAATCCCGGGTCAAAACGATCGACGGCCTGCCGGGGTAGTGGGTCACGCCAAACTGACCCACTACCCCGGCCGAGGGTTGATTTGCCGCGTCAAACCCCCATGCTAAAGGCGCGCATTTTATTTCTCTTTGGGAGCCATCAATGTTCATCCAGACCGAGCAGACCCCGAATCCGGCGACCCAAAAATTCCTGCCTGGTCGCACGGTCATGGCTTCGGGCACGGCAAACTTTACTGAGCCGGAGATCGCAGCGCGGATGTCACCGCTGGCGGAACGGCTGTTTGCCCTGCCGCAGGTCACGGGCGTCTTCCTCGGCGCGGACTTTATTACGGTGACGAAGGACGCCGAGGGCGATTGGTACCAGCTGAAACCGGTGATTCTGGCGGTAATCATGGAACATTTCACCGCGGGGCGACCGGTGATGTTCGTAGCAGCCGCCGATAGTGCGGTCATGGAAGCGCAGCAAGAAGACGAGGACGAAGTCGTTTCCCAGATCAAGGAGCTGCTCGAGACACGCGTGCGTCCAGCGGTCGCACAAGATGGCGGAGATATCATCTTTCACGACTACCTGGACGGCGTGGTTTATCTCCACATGCAGGGTTCGTGCTCAGGGTGCCCAAGCTCGACCGCAACACTGAAGGCGGGAATCGAAAACATGCTTCGGCACTACATCCCCGAGGTCGTAGAGGTGCGGGCGGTCTGAGCGGCCCTTCTTGGCAACCCGACGGGACCACGTCCCGAGGGCGCCACCAAGCGCGTCTCGTGACCCCTGGGGCAGAAGAAGGGTGGTCACAGCACCTGTAAAGGGCGATGAGCCGCGTAACCCAAGATCGCACAGTAATACTTAACGACCAAAGTATGACGGCGTCATCAGGGGAACCGATTGTGCTGGCGCTCGATTCGGCGGGATCGGGCTGCTCGGTCGTGGTTGCCACAGGTGAAACTGTGCTCGCTGCTGAGCGGTGTACGACTGCGCACGGCCAAGCCGAGAGGCTGCTCCTAATGGCAGATGCCGTGGTGCGCAAGTCAGGGTTGTCCACGTTGGCGCTAGACATCGTAGGCACGACGATCGGACCCGGCAGTTTCACCGGCATCCGCGTTGGACTTGCAGCTGCGCGCGGAATCGCACTCGCTACCGGTGCGCGGTCAGTTGGTGTGACCGGCTTCGAAGCTGTGGCCGCCGGTCTGGCCCCCCGGGCTGACGAGCGGGGCACCGGTTTCCTCCTCGTGGCTCTCGAAAGCCGCCGGGAGGACCTTTACATACAGCTCTTCGATTATGCTCACCGCCCGCTCGGCGAGCCGACGGCAGTGATGCCGGCAGCGCTTGCCAAAGCGCTGCGCGGCCTCATCGGCGAGGCACCGCTCCTTGTCGCGGGCGATGCTGCGCAGCGCGCCGCAAATATGCTCTTGCCTCGCTCCGGTACGATCGTCGTTGAAGGATCTGGGCCTGACGCGGCCGGCGTCCTGCGAGCGGTGCTCCAACGCGCGCGCGGGGGCGAGGGTCTCGCAAAGCCTTTACCGCTGTACCTGCACGTACCGCTGTACCTGCACGCCCCCGACGTCACCGTTTCGACGGCGCACCAAGGGGCCGGCCGGTGAACCGGCGTCTTTTGCCACTGTCCAAAGTCTTGGCCGGCCCGCTGTCGATGTTGCACTGCGCTTGCTTCCCGGAAGATCCATGGAACTCACTGGCGATCGTCGAGATAATGAACATTACGGGATGTTTCGGCCGAATCGCTTGGGCAGATGAGATGCCCGCCGGATTTGTATTGGCTCTCGACCTCCGCAAGGAATGCGAGATCCTGTCGCTAGGCGTATTGCCTGAACGGCGGCGAGAAGGAATCGGTTCGACTCTTTTGGATTCCATATGCTCCGAGGGGCGTGTGCGCGGCGCTGAATGCATCGTTCTCGAAGTAGCGGTGGACAACAGCGCGGCGCTTGCCCTCTATACCGGCCGAGGCTTTATGCCGGTCGGCCATCGACGAAATTACTACCGGGAGGCGGGTCGTCGCGTCGATGCCCTTGTCCTGCAACTCGCACTCGCCAACATAATGATCTAGCCATAAGTTTGGGAAGGCTTGCGCTTTCCTCTTGCCTTGTTGGCAACCGCGACCGACTGTTCTTGCGGTCGCGCGCACGATTTGAAGAAATCGGACATTGACCGGATTGCCCCCTCGCGGATTGTTAATTATATTTAGAGATCATACTCACGGTGGGATCCTCAAAATGAACAACCCCGACCAGAGCAACGATTTGCTGGCGCTGACAACCGAAATCGTTGCCGCACACGTTTCCAACAATACGGTATCGGTGGGAGATCTGCCACAGCTGATCAACCAGGTATATAATTCTCTGGCGAATATCGGGAGTGCGCCGCCGCCCCCCGCAGAACGCCCGCAGCCGGCGGTGCCGGTCAAAAAGTCTGTCTTCCCGGACTACATCGTCTGCTTGGAGGACGGGAAGAAGCTCAAAATGTTGAAACGGCATCTGAAGACCGCCTACAACATGACGCCCGAGGCTTATCGGGAGCGCTGGGGTTTGACAACCGACTATCCGATGGTTGCCCCCAACTATGCGCGCCAGCGCAGCCGTCTTGCAAAGGAAATCGGTCTCGGAACCCGGGCGCGGCGGCCCCGAGCCTGATCCCTGCGGCCCGTGCGAGGGCTGCCACGCGGCCGGGGCGCTGCCGCCCCTGGCCGGACCACTATCGTTCAGGACGTAGGCTCGTCCACCTTAGAGTACGATGTGTTATAGCTATGCCACGGTGGAGATGTGATGATCTCGCGGCTGGAGCAGCTCTGCCTTGACAAGGGTTTGAAGATGACGGAACAGCGCCGAGTGATTGCTCGCGTGTTGTCAGAGTCCGTCGATCACCCAGACGTCGAGCAGGTCTACCGTCGAGCCACCGCGATCGATCCGCGCATCAGTATCGCTACCGTGTATCGGACTGTGCGGTTGTTTGAAGAGGCGAGTATTCTGGCGCGACACGATTTCGGCGATGGGCGCTCCCGCTACGAGGAAATGCCGAGTGCTCACCACGACCATTTGATCGACTTGCAATCCGGCCGGGTGATCGAATTCCGCAACGAAGAGATCGAACGACTGCAGGAAATCGTTGCCGATGAGCTCGGCTACGAACTCGTCGGCCATCGGCTTGAACTCTACGCGGTGCCGCGCAGCGGCAAACCGCGAGCCGGCACGGAATGATTTACGAGTGTGGTCGGAGGCAGGTTCCGCCGGCGCAAACGATGTCGACGCGTTTGGCTGCACACCGCCAGGCCCACCCCGAAATCCACCGGGGGCGCCCGGCGTGATCAACGGCACTTTAGTCGAGAAGCCCGTCCTACCGATCGAAGCCACGCCCCTCATCGAAGGCGCCAGCGCACATGCTCGAGACCGCATCGTCGACATCCGGTCAGGCACGTTGCACGTCCGGCTGGCGGAGACGGCTGCGGACATCGACGCAGCACAGGCGCTGCGTTACCGGATATTCTATGAAAGCCTAGGGGCGCGGCCACTGCCCGAGATGTTGCGTCGACGGCGCGATTTCGATCGCTTTGATAATGACTGCGATCACCTGCTCGTCCTCGACCGCGGAAATGGTAGGGGTAGCAACCCGGTCGTAGGAACCTACCGGCTGCTTCGGCGGGATGCAGCACGGCGCCTTGGCGGCTTCTATTCTGCCGACGAATACGACATCGCGCCGCTTGTCGCCCATGAGGGGGAAATCCTCGAGCTCGGCCGTTCCTGTATCGATGCCGCCTATCGCCAACGACGGGCCATGCAGCTGCTCTGGAACGGGATCGCGGCCTATGTGTTTCATCACGACATCACGCTGATGTTCGGTTGCGCGAGCCTGCCCGGCACCGATCCTGACGCGCTTGCGACGCCACTCTCTTACCTCCACTACTACCATCTGGCACCCTCTGCTCTGCGGCCGCGTGCGCTCAACGAACGTTATGTCGACATGCGACGGCTCTCGATCGGTGCGATAGACCGGGGGCGGACGTTGGCGGCGCTGCCCCCCCTCATCAAAGGATATTTGCGCCTTGGTGGGTTTGTCGGCGACGGCGCCGTGATTGACGAGCAGTTTAACACCACCGACATCTGCATCCTGGTCAAAACCAATCTCGTCACGGCTAAATACTCGCGTCACTACGAGCGGAAATGCAAAGATATTTGACCAAGTTTACCATATGAACTCTTGGCTGCTGAGGACGGTGCGCCTTGCGCTGTACTTTATGTGGACGCTGATCCTGATGCCGATACAGTGGGTCGGCTTGGCTTTGGGTTGCCGATGGGTGGAAACGCTGCCGGCCTTTTATCATCGATGGTGTTGTCGGATGCTCGGGTTTCGCGTCCGCCTGATCGGAACGCCGACCGCTGAGCGCCCCGCGCTGTTTGCGGCAAATCACGTTTCCTACACTGACATCACGATCCTCGGCTCGCTTATTCCCGGTTCGTTCATCGCCAAAGCGGAGGTGGCCAAGTGGCCGCTCTTCGGCTGGCTCGCCAAATTGCAGCGCACAGTCTTTGTGGATCGGCAAATCCGCAACGCCGCGATCCAGCGTGACGCAATATCCGAAAGACTGGTCGGCGGCGATGCGCTGATCCTGTTTCCGGAGGGAACCAGCGGGGACGGTAATCGGCCACTTCCGTTCAAGACTGCGCTGTTCGGCGCCGCAGAGAAAAAAGGAAACATCGGAGCTGTGGTCGTTCAACCCGTTTCGCTCGCCTATACGCGGCTTGACGGGATACCGATCGGTCGATCCCTCCGACCGTTTTTCTCATGGTACGGGGCGGTGGGCCTGGTACCTCATTTATGGAGCATGATCGGACTTGGCACGGTCGAAGTGGTGGTCCACTTCCATCCGCCAACATTCCTCGCCGATTGCGGGTCGCGGAAGGCGCTAGCCGGCTACTGCTACGAGCGGATTGCAGGCGGAATGGCCGGCGCTCTCTTCGGTCGGCCGCAGCCAATGCGCAAGCCACCGAGTCCCGCCGCTCGCGGGGAATCCGCAACCTCAATGCCGAAGGCGGCAGCCTGATCGTGCCACGAGCCCCTTTAAGAGGAGATATGCCGGACGTGGTGAAGAAAGTCTTTATCAAAACATACGGCTGCCAGATGAACGTCTATGACTCCGCACGGATGGTCAAACTGCTGGCACCGCTTGGCTTTCTTCCGGTAATCGCGCCGAACGACGCGGATTTAGTTATCTTCAATACATGCCACATTCGCGAAAAGGCTGCTGAGAAGGTGTATTCCGAACTCGGCAAGATCCACCAACTGAAGATCGCAAAAGCGCACCGCGGCGGCACCATGATTGTCGCGGTCGGCGGTTGCGTCGCGCAGGCCGAGGGCGCCGAGATCCTCCGCCGCGCGCCGTTCGTTGACCTGGTATTCGGGCCACAGAACTATCATCGACTGCCGGAACTGGTCGTTCGAGCGTTACGGAAAGATGGTGCCAGGGTCCTCGACACGAACTTTCCCGCCGAACCTAAATTTGACTACCTTCCCGAGGCTTCAGCGGCAGCAGGGGTGACCGCCTTCCTCACCATTCAGGAAGGGTGCGACAAGTTTTGCAGCTTTTGCGTCGTACCGTACACGCGTGGCGCCGAATACTCGCGGCCGGTGGTGCGAGTCTTGACCGAGGCGCGTCACGCTGTCGGAGCCGGGGTGCGTGAGATCACTCTTCTCGGCCAGAACGTGAATGCATATCACGGGGAAAGTCCCGATGGCAAAAACTGGGGTCTCGGCGAACTCATACGGGGGCTGGCCGAGCTGCCCGGCCTTGACCGGATTCGGTATACGACCTCGCACCCAGGTGATGTCGACGATGGACTTATCGCGGCACATCGCGATGTGCCGCAGCTGATGCCTTTCGTACACCTCCCCGTCCAGAGCGGAGCAGACCGAGTCCTCTCCGCGATGAACCGTCGACATACGACAGACGTTTACCGGCGGATCGTCGATCGCTTGCGCTCGGTCCGACCCGATCTTGCGCTTTCCTCTGATTTTATCGTTGGTTTCCCGGGTGAGAGCGAGGAGGATTTTCTCGCCACGCTAGATCTCGTCGACGAGATCGGCTTCGCCCAGGCGTTCTCTTTCAAATATTCCCGGCGGCCCGGTACACCGGCGGCATCAGCTCGAGGCCAGGTTCCGGAATCGGTGAAGTCCCATCGGCTCGATGTGCTGCAGCGGCTGTTAAAAAGACAACAGCGCGACTTCAACGAGGCCTGCGTCGGACAGGTCCTCCCCGTACTCTTGGAAAAGCTCGGTCGACATGACGGACAACTCGTCGGACGCAGTCCCTATCTCCAATCCGTCCACGTCGCGGCACCGGCGGGGATCGGCGAGATCGTCTCCGTGCTGATTTCAGGGGCGAGCACAAATAGCCTCGCGGGCTCTCTCGCCCCGGAGTCGCAGTATGACCACTCTTACCTCTGAAATGCCTGCTGTCGAACAGGTCAAAGGCCGTACCCAGTTGGAATTTGACGACAACTTGCTGCTCCCTTTGCTTTACGGCGAGCGAGATCAGCACCTCGATCGGATCGAGCGACAACTCGGCGTCTCGGTTGTTACGCGTGGGAACCGGCTTGCGATCTCGGGTCCTGTCTCAGCGACGGGTACGGCCCAACTCGCGTTGTCTCGGCTCTACGACCGTCTCAAACGAGGTCAGGAGGTTAATTTGCCAGCGGTTGAGGCTGCGATTCGGCTCGCCGCGGCCGAACTCGCCGACAAGAGCCCCGTCCTGTGGCGGGGGGATACGGCGTTCCGCACCCGCAAACGGCTCATCGCAGCGCGTTCTCCGGGGCAGACGATGTACATCAAGGCGCTGCGCGATAATGAGCTCGTCTTCGGGCTGGGACCCGCCGGCACGGGCAAGACCTACCTCGCGGTCGCTGCAGCGGTGGACCTCCTGATGACAGGGCGCGTCGAGCGGATTATCCTTTCTCGGCCGGCCGTCGAGGCCGGTGAACGACTGGGTTTTCTTCCCGGCGACCTGCGCGACAAGGTCGACCCGTACCTGAGACCGATCTTCGACGCGCTCAACGACATGCTGCCGGCCGACCAACTAGCCAAGAGGCTAGGCAGCGGAGAAATCGAGGTGGCGCCCATCGCTTTCATGCGCGGACGCACGCTGTCGCATGCCTTTGTCATCCTCGACGAGGCGCAGAACACAACCCCGGTACAAATGAAAATGTTCCTGACCAGGCTCGGGGAGGCATCGCGCATGGTCGTGACAGGCGACCCGACCCAGGTAGATCTGCCCGCGGGAACCCGCTCAGGTCTGGCCGAGGCAATGGAAACCCTGCGCGAAGTCGACGGGATCGCCACCGTGCGGTTCACTGACGAGGATGTGGTCCGACATGAACTCGTCGCTCGTATCGTGCGCGCCTACGAGGCGCGTGAGCAGGCGTCGCGCGCTGACGAGCAGCGATGAAACCTATCGCGGCGATCGATATCGCCTCGCCATGTATCGATTGGAAACGGGTTTGTCCGGACGCCCAACGGCTCGCCCGAGATGCTGCTCGGGTCGCGCTGATCGACGGCATTGCAGCAATGGGGTTCACTTCGCCGACGCGAGTCGAACTGGCGATTACGCTGACCGACGACGTCCAGCAGCTGCAGCTCAATCGCAGATACCGGGGGGAGGATGTTTCGACCAATGTGCTTGCATTTCGGGCATGGGAACCGGGGATGCATGCCACGCTCGGCGCGCCGCTTCTGCTCGGCGACGTTGTGCTCGCCTTCGAGACGGTGGCTCGCGAAGCGAACGATCAGGTTAAGCCGTTCTGTGACCACGTCCGCCATCTGATCGTGCACGGCGTCCTTCATCTGCTCGGCTATGATCATCGAGGCGAGGCTGATGCGATCAAAATGGAGCGCTTGGAAACTTCGATACTGGCCAAGCTAGGCGTTCCGGATCCCTATTGCGACATTCATTTGTCCGACGAACCTGAGCCTCTTTTTACATGAGCGATCCCGAGCCGCCCGAGGGCGGCGGGCAGGCTGAGCCCGATAGGTCGTTTACACGTCTACGCAACCTCTTGCGGCTGATCCGGCGTCCGCGCGACGGTGAGAGCTTGCGCGATACGATCGACGAAATGATCGAGGAGCCCTCCACCGAAGGTCCCCACCCTCTCAGCACGCATGAGCGCGTCCTGATCGGCAACATTCTCAAAGTCCACAACCGGACGGCCGCAGACGTGATGGTGCCACGTATCGACATTGTCGCGCTCCACCTTGAGACGCCCTTCTCTGAAGTAGTAAAATGTATGGTAGAGCAGGGCCATTCGCGGGTCCCCGTCTATCGCGAAACCCTCGACGATGTGATTGGCTTCATCCACGTCAAAGACATGCTGGGGCCGGTCGCGGATCGACAGCAGGCAAAGCTGTCACCGATCCTGCGCAAAGTGCTGTTCATCGCACCCTCGCTGCCGACTCTCGACCTACTCGTCCAGATGCGCCAAACGCGGACCCACATCGCCATGGTGGTCGACGAGTTTGGGGGTATAGATGGGCTGGTGACGATCGAAGATTTGATCGAGGAGATCGTCGGCGAGATCGAGGACGAGCATGATGTGGCGGAGAGACCCACCCTGACCGAGCGCGCGGATGGTACGCTGATCGTCGACGCGCGCACCCCGATCGAAGTGCTGGAAGAGCGTCAAGGTACCAGATTGCGCCCGACTGCAGAGCAGGAAGAGGTCGATACGCTCGGTGGGCTCGTTTCGAGCCTCGCTGGTCGTGTCCCGAAACGGGGAGAGGTTATCGCCCACCCGTCGGGGATCGAGTTCGAAGTGCTCGATGCCGATCCGCGTCGGATTAAGCGGCTCCGTGTGCGCAACCCACCGGCGGCGACCAGCGCTCGAGACGCGGCTGGTGTATAGGGTTTCGGTCGCACGCGTCCGACGTGGGTCGCAGATCCACGCGCCGCTCTGCCGTTTCGCCCACGAACTCGCGGGGTTGTCCGGCTGGCGACGCTACGGGGTCGCCTTTTTGTTGGGGGTCAGCGCCGTCGCAACACTGCCGCCCGTGGATCTGAGCCCCTTGCTCGTCGTGGTTTTCCCCGGGCTTCTGTGGCTCGATGAAGGCAGCTCCGGGCCAAGCGCTTCCTTCGGTCTCGGCTACGCCTTCGGCTTCGGGTTTTTCGTCGCCGGGCTTTATTGGATTTCGGGGGCGCTCTTTGTCGATATCGCCACTTTCTGGTGGCTGGTGCCGATCGCGGCTGCGGGGCTGCCAGCGCTGTTCGCGCTCTATGCAGGCGTCGCCTTGCTTGCCACCAATCTCGCGAGCAAACATTTGCGATTGTCGGCGACCGCGCGGGTTTTTGGATTTGCGATCGCTTGGACCGCCGCCGAATGGATCCGGGGCCATGCATTTACCGGACTCCCTTGGAACCTGGTCGGGTCGACGTGGTCCGGCGGTTTTCCGGGCGCAATCGCGGTCTTGCAGTGCGCAGCCTGGATCGGCATTTATGGATTGAGCTTTGTGACGGTGCTTGCCGCCTCATTACCCTCGCTCCTTGGAGCATGGTCTCTCGTCCGAATTTCGGAGTGCCGGCGCTGGATGCCGGCGATCGGCGCGGCGCTTTTGGTGCTTGTACCCGGCGTCTCGGGAGCGGTTCGGCTGGAAATGTCGCCAATTGCTACTGGCGAGATTTGGTTGCGCATCGTCCAGCCCTCGATTCCCCAGACGATGAAATGGGAGCCCGGCACTGCCGAAAGTAATCTTCGGAGATTGCTCAATCTGAGCGCCGCAGCCTCACCTCGACCAATCGCTGCCGTCATTTGGCCGGAGGCAGCAACGCCTTTTCTCCTCGAACGCGATGCTTCAGTTCGGCGGGAGATCGCCGCGATCGTGCCCAAGCAGGGCTACCTCATCACCGGTGCACTGCGGGGGAGCCCACCGCCGGGCCCGGTGGTGCAGATCTGGAACAGCATCGAAGCGTTGAACGCCGATGGTGACGTCGTCGCTCGCTACGACAAAGCGCACCTTGTTCCGTTTGGCGAGTACGTCCCGATTCGTGATGCTCTGCCGTTTAAGAAAATAACAGCCGGCGCGATTGATCTCAGCGCCGGTCCGGGCCCCCGCACGATCGTCCTACCGCGGCTCCCGCCTTTTGCTGCGGCGATTTGCTACGAGGCCATTTTCCCGGGTGCGATCGTCAATGAACAGGAACGCCCGAATTGGATCCTGAACCTGACGAACGACGCATGGTACGGCCGCAGTTCGGGTCCGTTTCAACATCTCGCCAGCGCTCGGACCCGCACCGTCGAGGAAGGATTGCCGATGGTGCGCGTCGCGAACAACGGAGTGAGCGCGGTAATCGATGCGACAGGGCGAGTCCGGGCGCGCATCAATCTCGATGCGATTGGCTATGCCGATGTCGCGCTCCCGGCCTCAAGGGAGCCCACACTCTACTCCCGCGTTGGCGACTGGGCCCTTGTCGCGCTCCTTTTGCTCGGCGCACTCCCGGTCGTATTCCGGCTTCCCTAAGAGCTGTTCAGCGTCCCTGCGGGGCAGCAGATACTAATCCAGAGCCAGAACGATTTCTTTTACTCAAGTCGGTTGTTCATCGCGTACGATGGTGTACTCTATAACCTCGTTCCGCTGCCTTTGTGAGGGCGATCGACCGAAGATGGCGATGCAGCAACAGACCCGGCGGCCGGGTCGCCGAAAGGGCGACAAGCCGAACCCGATCGACATTCATGTCGGTTCTCGCGTGCGGCTGCGCCGCAACATGCTCGGCTTGAGCCAGGAAAAGCTCGGTGAGGCCATTGGGTTGACCTTTCAGCAGGTTCAGAAATACGAGCGGGGCGCTAATCGAATCGGGGCGAGTCGCTTGCATGATCTGAGCCGCGTCCTGGACGTCCCCGTATCTTTCTTCTTCGACGATATGGATCCTGTGCGCGCGCCTGCGATCCCTGCAGGCTTCGCAGAACCTGCTGCCGATGCCTTCGATTCCGATCCGTTACGTCGGCGCGAGACGGTTGAACTGGTCAGCGCCTACTACAGGATCGACGATCCGGCCTTGCGCCGCCGCATCTTCGAACTCGCCAGAGCATTGGCCGGCGGAGTCGAGCGGGCGTGAAATTGCGACTTTGCGTCGGCAAGGCGCTCTCGGAACAGGCGCTCGCATAGGTTACATCAGCACCGGCGTGCTCCCCATATCTTGATCTCTTCGGGAAAGGCGAACTCTTGAGCAGCGGCGATTTTGTGTTCACCAGCGAATCCGTGTCGGAGGGCCATCCCGACAAGATTTGCGATCGCATCTCCGATGCGATCGTCGATACCTTCCTAGCGGCAGAGCCGCAGGCGCGTTGCGGTGTCGAGACGCTAGTCACCACCAACCGCGTGGTGCTGGCGGGAGAAGTTCGTGGCCCGGCTTCGATCACCAGCGAAAAGCTGATCGAGGTGGCACGGAACGCCATCCGCGAGATCGGTTATGAGCAGGAGAATTTCCACTGGGAGCACGCCGCGATCAAGTGCTTCATCCACGACCAGTCGACCGACATCGCGCAGGGTGTCGATGCTGCCGGCAACAAGGATGAGGGTGCCGGCGACCAAGGCATGATGTTCGGGTATGCCTGCACCGAGACACCAGAACTGATGCCGGCGCCGATCTTCTATGCACATGCGATCCTGCGTTCGCTTTCTGAAGCTCGCCACGCGGGGAACACCCCCTCACTCGGCCCCGATTCGAAGAGCCAGGTGACGCTGCATTACGTAGAAGGGAGACCGGTGCGGGCAACAAAGGTCGTCGTCTCGATCCAACACTCCGACCGGATCGAGCGGGAGGAGGTGCGTGAGATCGTGCGGCCGTACGTCCTCGATGTGCTGCCCCCAGGCTGGATGTGCAGCGAGGAGCATTTTCTCGTTAACCCGACCGGCCGCTTTGTAATCGGCGGTCCCCACGGCGACGCCGGCGTCACCGGACGTAAAATCATCGTCGATACGTATGGCGGCTCCGCGCCCCATGGTGGGGGCGCATTTTCGGGCAAGGACCCGACCAAGGTCGACCGATCGGCAGCCTATGCCGCGCGCTATCTCGCGAAAAATGTAGTCGGTGCCGGACTTGCCGAGCGCTGCACGATACAGGTCGCGTACGCGATTGGTGTCGCCAAGCCACTATCGTTCTATGTCGACACTGGCGGGGTGGTTGACGAGCCAAAGCTGGCTGGGGTGCTGCAAGAGCTAATGGATCTGTCGCCGCGCGGCATCCGCACGCACCTCGGCTTGAATAAACCGATTTACGCGTGCACGGCTGCCTACGGCCATTTCGGGCGACCGACCGGACCCGACGGCAGTTTCTCTTGGGAGAGGCTTGATCTCGCAGACGAGCTGCGGCGCGCCTTCTGACCTTCTATTATCGTGCGGCTGGCACAGCGTCAGCTGATCTTCGGGCGCCGCCGCGGGCGGAGGCTTCGCTCGAGGCAAAAGGTCCGGATCGGCGTATTGCTGCCGCGGTTTGTTTTGACCATTCCGCAGGCAGGTTTGTTCGAACCTGGTGCCGCTTTTAGTGCTCCGAAACGGGCGGTTTGGCTCGAGATCGGCTTTGGTGGAGGCGAGCATCTAGCTGCTCAGGCCGAATGCCATCCCGAGATCAGCCTCATCGGCTGTGAGGTATTCCAGCCAGGTATCGCCAGGCTGCTCGCGCATATCGAACGCCGCCACCTGGACAACGTCCGTATTTTTGCCGATGACGCACGGCTGATGATCGCGGCGCTGCTGCCGTCGTCGATCGATCGCGTCTTTATCATGTTTCCCGACCCTTGGCCAAAACGGCGTCACGAGAACCGCCGCCTCGTGTCACGCGATACGCTCGATGCCTTGGCGACAGTCATGTCGGACGGAGCAGAACTCCGTCTCGCGACGGATGATAGCAATTACCTTGTCTGGATGCTCGAGCGACTCACTGAACACGCGTTTTTCGAATGGCTGGTTCGAGGTCCTCGTGATTGGCGCAACCGCCCGGAAGATTGGCCACGGACGCGCTATGAGGAAAAGGCACGCGCCGCCGGGCGTGCCCCCACTTTTCTGCGCCTAAGGCGGCGGTTTCGGAAATGAGGGCACGCACTTGCGGCGTGGGTATTCCCAGCATATTTATTGACAGCTTTAAAGGTCCCGTTGGCGGACCGTTTGCGCAGGGGTGGGCCAACGGCCCTTTTTTTATCTGTACGGCTGTTTCGCGAGGTGAGACCACCCCCGGGCAGGCGTCCACCCTTGTCGCGAAGACACAGCCGCTCGTTGCGTAATCTCCTGAGGAGGTTCGGGGTTCTTGGTCGACACGAACAGCATCGCGCAGCTGATCCAGCCGTCGCTCGCTGCGATGGGTTATCGTCTTGTGCGAGTACTCATGACCAGCGGTCGCCGAGCGACGCTGCAGGTCATGGCGGAACGGCGCGACGATTTGCCGATCACACATGATGATTGTGCGAAGATCAGCCATTCCGTCTCCGCCCTTCTCGACGTCGCCGATCCGATCGCCGGTGCCTACATGCTGGAGATCAGCTCCCCGGGAATCGACCGCCCGTTGGTTCTTGCAGAGGACTACGATCGCTTTAGCGGGTTTGAGGCTCAGATAGAGCTCGCCATGCCGCTCGACGGACGAAGGCGGTTCCGCGGTCGCCTAATTGGAACCGCGGGGAGCGTTCTTCGTCTCCTCACCGAGGCGGGAGAAGCGCAATTGCCGCTCAACGCAGTGTTGCGAGCCAAGCTCATCCTCACCGACGATCTGATGGCTGCAGGGCAACATGTATTTTCGGAGCCCCATCCCCGTAGCCGGCAACCCCGCGCCCGAACTCATTGACACACGAAACCCGAGAACATCATGGAAACGATCGTCACATACGCGCGCCCGGAACTGCTTCAAGTTGCTGACAGCGTCGCTCGCGACAAGGGCATCGATCGCGACGAGGTGCTGGAGGCAATGGAGCAGGCGATCCGGAAGGCAGGCCGCTCCAAATACGGCCAGGAATATGACATTCGGGCCGAAATCGATCGCCGCAACGGCGAGATTCGGCTGCTCCGCTTCCGTGAAGTGGCAGAGGCAGTCGAGAACGAGGCGACCCAGATCGCCCACGCCGAAGCGCAGCGGTTAAACCCAGAAGCGGAGGTCGGTGATTTCATTACGGACCCGCTGCCGCCGATCGATTTTGGGCGTATTGCAGCGCAAACCGCAAAGCAGGTCATCGTTCAGAAGGTCCGCGATGCCGAACGCCAGCGGCAATTCCTCGAATTCAGGGATCGAGTTAGCGAGGTTGTTAATGGGCTCGTGAAGCGCGTCGAGTTCGGCAACGTCGTCGTCGACCTGGGCCGCGCCGAAGCGATGCTGCGCCGGGACGAGCTGTTGCCTCGCGAAAGCTTCCGTCAGGGTGAGCGCGTTCGCGCCTACATTTACGATGTACGGCAGGAATTGCGGGGGCCGCAGATCTTTTTGTCACGTACCCATCCGCAGTTTATGGCCAAATTGTTCGCGCAGGAGGTGCCGGAGATTTATGACGGCATCATCGAGATCAAGGCGGTCGCTCGGGATCCGGGCAGTCGCGCCAAAATCGCGGTGATCTCGCGGGACAGCGGGATTGACCCTGTTGGTGCTTGCGTAGGTATGCGCGGAAGCCGTGTTCAGGCCGTCGTGGGTGAATTACAGGGTGAAAAAATCGACATCGTTCCGTGGTCTCCGGATCCCGCGACCTTCGTCGTCAACGCACTCGCGCCGGCCGAAGTCGCCAAGGTCGTAATGGACGAGGAACAGCGGCGTATCGAAGTCGTCGTGCCGGACGATCAGCTGAGCTTGGCGATCGGGCGACGGGGCCAGAATGTTCGTCTCGCGTCACAACTTACGGGCTGGGATATCGACATCCTGACCGAGGCCGAGGAGTCGGAGCGGCGGACTGAGGAATTCCGCAACCGCAGCCAGATGTTTATCGATGCCCTCGATATTGACGATGTCATCGCCCATCTGCTGGTCACAGAGGGCTTCACGTCTCTCGAAGAGGTGGCCTATGTGCCGCTCGAAGACCTCGCAGACATCGAAGGTTTTGACGCCGAGGTGGCGGCGGAGCTGCAAGAGCGGGCACGCAGCTCGCTCGAACGGCGGGACCGCCAATATGAGGAGCGGCGTCGAGAACTTGGCGTCAGCGACGACCTCGCTTCGCTCGAACGGTTGACCCCCGGCATGCTGGTTGCACTCGGCGAGAACAAGATAACGACCCTCGATGATTTCGCTGGCCTTGCCGGGGATGAACTCGTCGAGCTTCTCGCGGGGTCCGACAAGGTTGGTGTCAATCTCGAGTTAGAGGAGGCGAATGCGCTAATTATGCGAGCGCGAGCACACTGGTTCGCAGATGAGGCCGTAGAATCCGCAAAGTCCGAGCACGAGTAGCAGTCACGAGTGCTCGAGATAGGATCAGGACAGTTTAGGGCAGCCGGATGTGGGCACCGCCAAGCCGCAGCGCCGGTGCATTGCTACGGGCGAGATCCACGAACGGTCAAGCCTGCTGCGTTTTGTCGTGGGGCCGAACGGTGAGCTTGTCCCCGACATGGCGTCGCGCCTGCCCGGACGGGGTTTGTGGCTAACACCGAGCCGCGATATCCTCGAGAGCGCAATAGCGCGACGGCTCTTCGCGCGTTCGGCGCGTCGGGCGATAATGACGCCGGCAGGGTTTGCGGATCGCGTCGAGGCGTTGCTGGTACAGCGTTGCTTGGACGCAATCGGTCTCGGGCGTCGGGCTGGTCTTGCGGTAGCCGGCTTCGAGAAGGCCCGCGAAGCCGTACGAACAAGCAAAGCCACCCTGCTCCTCCTCGCGCTCGACGGGACGGAAGGCGGGCGCCGGAAGATCCGCGCCTTGGGGCGCGGCCTGCCAGTTGCAATCGTGCTGACCGCAGCAGAGATGGGCGCGATCTTTGGTCGCGATCATGTGGTAAACATAGCTATCGGGGATGGCCGGTTGAGCGACCGGCTGATCGCCGTTGCGCAGAAGATTGCCGGCTTTCGCCCCGGAGCGGTGATTGATCGAGTGGAACCCGCTCTAGGCCGGCCAACACGGCAAGGTGGTATTGGATCCAGATGAGCGACGCGAATGAGCAAGAACAGAAGCGGCCCCTGACCCTCGCCCGCACCGGCGGCCGGCTGGAGCTCCGCAAGAGTGTGGAAATGGGACAGGTGCGTCAGAGCTTCTCGCATGGGCGCTCAAAGACGGTTACGGTCGAGGTCCGCAAGAAGCGTACCATAGGGCCGGCACTCGAACCCGGTCGAGCCGAGGCCTCGCCTGTCGTGGTGCTGGACCAGACGTCGGCGCGACCAGCAACACAGGAGCCGGCGCGTCCACCCGTCACGTTCCCGCGCGCGCTGACCGCCGAAGAAAAGGCAGGGCGCGTCCGCGCGGTGCACGACGCCCGTAAAGCCGACGAAGAAGCACGCCGACGTGCTGCTCTCGCCGAAGCCGACCGGCGCCGACAAGAAGAAGAGCAGGCCGCAGAGGAGGCGCGTCGCCGGGCTGAGGAGGAAGCGCATAGAAAAGCGGAAGAGGAAGAGAGGCGACGGCGCGCCGAAGAGGAAGCCCGCCAGCGATCCGAGCAAGAAGCACAGCGGCGCAAAGACGAAGAATCGCGGCGCGAGGTCGCCGAACGGGCCGGGAAGGCGGCCGCGGCAAAAGTCGCGGCGCTCGCCGCGGCGGGCAAGGTCAGCGTTTCGCTCGAAGAGGAGGAAGAAGGGCCGGCGACGGCGCCGCGACGGGGGGCCCGGCCGGAGGCCAAAAAACCGGTGGTGCCCGCTCGTCGCGAAGAGACGCGTCGCCGGACCGGAAAGATCACGGTCACCCGTGCACTCGCCGACGACGAAGGAGAGCGGATGCGCAGCCTGGCTTCGGTCCGCCGGGCTCGGGAGCGCGAGCGCCAGCGCCTACATCAGGGCGAGCAGGAGCAGATCAAGGTCGTGCGCGAGGTCGTCGTGCCCGAGGCGATCACCGTCCAAGAGCTGGCAAACCGGATGGCCGAGCGAGGCGCAGATGTGATCAAGGCGCTGATGCGCATGGGGGTGATGGCGACGATTAATCAGACCATCGACGCTGACACCGCCGAACTCGTCGTAACCGAGTTCGGGCACCGCCTGCGGAGGGTCTCCGAGGCCGATGTCGAGATGGGTCTACGCGGCGAAGAGGATCTTCTCCAGACGCTCGAGCCCCGCGCGCCGGTAGTCACGGTTATGGGTCATGTCGACCATGGGAAAACCTCGCTTCTTGACGCGCTGCGCGAGACCGACGTCGCGGCTGGCGAAGCCGGCGGCATCACGCAACACATCGGGGCCTATCGGGTCAGCCTGAAAAGCGGCGAGCAAATCACCTTTATCGACACACCGGGTCATCAGGCCTTTACCGCGATGCGCGCGCGTGGTGCCAATGTCACCGATATCGTGGTGCTGGTCGTGGCGGCCGATGACGGCATCATGGAGCAAACGGTCGAGGCGATCCGCCACGCCAAAGCGGCGCGAGCGCCGATCATCGTCGCCATCAATAAGATCGACAAAGCCGACGCGAGGCCCGAGCGGGTCCGGCAGGAGCTGCTGCAACACGAAATCGTGGTCGAAGAGCTCGGCGGAGAGGTGCTCGATGTAGAAGTCTCGGCGCGGGAAAAGACCAATCTCGACAGGCTCGAAGAAGCCATCCTGCTGCAAGCCGAACTACTCGATCTCGCAGCGAACCCGCAGCGCTCGGCGGAAGGCGTCGTCCTCGAAGCAAAGCTCGAGCGAGGCCGCGGCGCCGTGGCTACGGTGCTGATCCAGCGCGGAACATTGCGGGTCGGGGACATCTTTGTCGCGGGCAGCGAATGGGGCCGCGTGCGTGCCCTCGTCGATGATCGCGGTCAGAACCAGCACGAGGCGGGTCCGTCGACGCCGATCGAGGTATTGGGCCTCAACGGAACACCGCTTGCGGGCGACGATTTCGTGGTTGCCGAGAACGAGAGCCGTGCCCGCGACATCGCTGATTTTCGTCAGCGCCGGCGGCGCAACGCGGTCGCAGCGTCGGGAACGCGCGGTACGCTGGAGCAGATGTTTTCGCAAATCGCCGCCGGCGTCGCCAAGGAACTGCCAGTCGTCGTCAAGTCGGATGTGCAAGGTTCACTTGAAGCGATCGTCGGCTCGCTCGAAAAGATTTCGACCAGCGAGGTGTCGATTCGTGTGCTGCACTCTGCGGTTGGCGGGATCAACGAAAGCGACGTGATTTTGGCCAAGGCATCGGCCGCTGTGATTATAGGCTTCAATGTCCGTGCCAATCCGCAAGCGCGTGATCTCGCACGGCGTGACGGTGTCGAGATTCGCTATTACTCGATAATCTATGACTTGATCGACGACATGCGAGGCGCGCTGTCCGGATTGCTCGCGCCCACCATACGCGAGCGCTTCCTCGGCAACGCTTCGATCCGCGATGTCTTCAACATCACCAAAGTCGGCAAGATCGCCGGCTGTATGGTGACCGAGGGCGCCGTGCGGCGCGGCGCCAAGGTGCGTCTACTGCGCGACAACGTCGTCGTCCACGAAGGCACGCTCAAGACTTTGAAACGTTTCAAGGACGAGGTTCGCGAGGTCAATCAGGGCTACGAATGCGGCATGGCCTTCGAGAACTACCAGGACATCCAGACTGGCGATGTCATCGAGTGCTTTGAGACGGAAGAAGTGGCGCGGACGTTGTAGCGCATTTGCCTCTCATGGTGAGAAACCGATACGATCGGCGGCAATTTCCGAGTGAGGTCGGAACGGACCGCGGCATCAGCCAACGGCGGCTTCGGGTCGGGGAAGAGCTGCGGCACGTGCTGTCAAAAATCTTCCGCCAGGGCGAATGCCGTGACCCGGCGCTCCACGATGCCAGCATTGCGGTCACCGAAGTGAGGCTCAGTCCCGATTTGCGCAATGCTACTGTCTTCGTGATGCCGCTCGGTGGTGCGAATGCAACCGAGATCGTCGCCGGGCTGAAACGCAGTACGGCGTTCTTGAAGCGGCTCATCGCCCGCGAGGTCACCCTGCGTTATGCGCCCAACTTGATATTTGAGCTGGACATCTCGTTTGATCAGGCAGACCGGATCGCCGCCCTGCTCGCGCGACCGGAAGTCGAACGCGACCTCTGCTGGGGGGGCGTTCAAACCGAGACCCACGATGATGTCGGGTGATCGCGGTCCGCACGGCTGGCTGGTCATCGACAAGCCACGGGGGCTCAGCTCAACTCGGGTTGTCGACGTGATCCGTCGCCTCACCGGAACCAAGGTAGGACATGCGGGCACTCTCGACCCGCTGGCAACCGGCGTGCTGCCGATAGCGCTCGGCGAGGCGACCAAGACCACCGCTTACGCGATGGCCGGCCGCAAGCGCTATCGCTTTCGCATTCGCTGGGGTATCGCTCGCGCCACCGACGATCGCGAGGGAGAAATCGTTGGCGAATGCTCCGTGCGGCCGAGCCGCGAGGCGATCGAGGCGATCCTGCCCCGCTTTACCGGCACGGTCCTACAGTCGCCGCCGTCTTATTCGGCGATCAAGGTTGATGGACGCCGGGCCTATGCGCTCGCGCGAGCGCACAGGCCCCCCGCTCTGACCGCGCGGCCGGTGCAGATCGCCGCGCTGCGGCTGATCGCTGTGCCGGATCGCGATCATGCCGATTGCGAGGCGCTGGTCGGCAAGGGGACCTATATCCGCGCCCTCTGCCGCGATCTCGGCGTCGCGCTCGGAACGTTCAGCCATGTTGCCGAGTTGCGGCGTCTTTCGGTGGGACGTTTCACCGAAGCGCAGGCGATTTCACTGGATTCCGTAGTCGAGCGTCGGCATAGTCTGGCTGCTTCGGAATATCTGCTTCCAATCGAGACCGCGCTGGACGACATCCCGGCTCTGGCCTTGACCGCAGCCGAAGCTGCTCGATTGCGTTGCGGGCAGAGGGTGACGCCACACGATATTGGCGTACGGGCGCATCTGGACCGGCTCGACGAAGGCACGGTTGTCACCGCTTGGCACGACCAAGCGGTGATCGCTCTGGCCAAGATCGAAGACGGCGGTCTCCAGCCGGCGCGGGTCATCAATCGCGGAAGGGGTTAAATCGGTGTCGATCACCGCCGAGCGCAAGCAGGCGCTCATCATCGAGTATGCCACCAAGGAGGGTGACACCGGATCGCCGGAGGTCCAGGTGGCGATCCTGAGCGAGCGTATCCGCAATCTCAGCGATCACTTGGGGAGTCATAAGAAGGACTTCCACTCTCGGCGCGGGTTGCTCGTCATGGTCGGCCAGCGGCGGCGCTTGCTGGACTATCTCAAGCGGTCGAGTGTCAGCCGTTACGAGACGTTGATCGGACGTCTCGGACTGCGCCGCTGACACTTCGTTGGTACCCTGCGCGAGATCGAAATCCCGCTCCGCCGGATGGATTCGGCGGGGAACGGATTGCCGTGCGCGCTATCGGCAGCGCCCGCTCGCGTGCCGTTCTCATTGCCGCCGACTTCGGGGCGACCCCTTGTCGCAGAAATCGCGCTGCTGCACTGGATTTTTTTCCGAAAGGAATGATACCGAATGTTCCAGGTTTATCGTAAAGAGCTGATATGGGGCGGACGTCCTCTCGTACTTGAGACGGGGAAGCTCGCGCGCCAGGCCGATGGTGCGGTGCTCGTCACCTATGGCAAGACGACCGTGCTGTGTACCGCGGTCGCGATGAAGACTGCGAAGTCCGGTCAAGACTTCTTCCCTCTGACCGTCAACTATCAGGAGAAAACCTTTGCCGCCGGCAAGATCCCGGGCGGCTTCTTCAAGCGCGAGGGCCGCCCCTCGGAGAAGGAGACGCTGGTCTCGCGGCTGATCGACCGGCCGTTGCGACCGCTCTTTGTTCCCGGGTTTGTCAATGAAACCCAAATCATCTGTACGGTTCTGAGCCACGATCTCGAAAACGATCCCGACATCGTGGCTATGCTCGGCGCTTCGGCGGCTTTGACGATCTCGGGTATACCATTTTTGGGACCGGTCGGCGGGGCGCGGGTCGGCTACATCGACGGGAACTACGTCCTGAACCCGACACTTGGCGAGATGCCCCGCTCGCAGCTCGACCTCGTCGTCGCGGGCACTACCGACGGCGTGCTAACGGTCGAAGCCGAGGCGAAAGAACTTTCCGAGCAGGCCATGCTTGGGGCGGTGGTCTTCGGCCATCGCGAGTTTCAGCCGGTGATACAGGCGATCATCGAGCTCGCCGAGACCTCCGCCCACGAGCCGTGGAGCGTGCCGTCCCCGCCGCCCGAGCTCGCCGCGATCGAGGCACGGCTGCGCGAAACGATCGGTCCGGTGATCGATGCCGCCTATCGCGAGCAAGGCAAGCAGGATCGCAGCAACCGGCTCGACGCGGCGAAGGCGCAGGCGGCCGAGCTGTTCTCCGACGAGCTTGAGCGCGCGGCCGCGCTGAAGCTATTCAAGGATGTCGAAAAGAAGATCGTCCGCGACGCCGTGTTGCGGGCCGGACTGCGGATCGATGGCCGCGACACCCGCACCGTTCGACCGATCTCGTGCGAGGTCAGTATCCTGCCGCGCGCGCATGGATCGGCATTGTTCACCCGAGGCGAGACACAGGCGCTCGTGGTGGCGACGCTCGGGACCGGTCAGGATGAGCAGGTCATCGACGCGCTCGAGGGCGACTATCGCGAAAACTTCATGCTCCACTACAACATGCCGCCGTATGCCACGGGCGAGGCTGGACGAATGGGCTCCCCGAACCGGCGTGAGGTCGGACACGGCAAGCTCGCCTGGCGGGCGATTCGCCCCTTGCTGCCGAGCAAGGACAGTTTCCCTTACACGATACGCGTCGTGTCCGAGATTACCGAGTCGAACGGGTCCTCGTCGATGGCCTCGGCTTGCGGCGCCTCGCTTGCTCTGATGGATGCCGGCGTGCCGCTGCCTCGTTCGGTGGCCGGGATCGCCATGGGCCTGATCAAGGAGGCGGAAGGGTTTGCCGTGTTGTCGGATATTCTTGGCGACGAGGATCATCTCGGCGACATGGACTTCAAAGTCGCTGGCACCGAGAGGGGCGTCACTGCGTTGCAGATGGACATCAAGATCACCTCGATTACCGAGGAGATCATGCGAATTGCTCTGAGCCAGGCACGCGAAGGGCGGATTCACATCCTCGGCGAGATGGCCAAGGCGCTGACCGGCGCGCGCGACACGGTCAGCGAGAATGCGCCTCGCATCACGACGTTCAACATTCCGAAGGAGAA
>Ga0306920_100001538_pt1 | contig 28762 bp, 23 predicted proteins | sample flu12Cox44000170_FD_204666 | JGI IMG/M metagenome (GOLD analysis project Ga0306920, IMG submission 204666) | Lab enrichment of tropical soil microbial communities from Luquillo Experimental Forest, Puerto Rico - flux4day.12C.oxic.44.000.170 (v2)... | ecosystem: Environmental > Terrestrial >... | reverse complement strand
ATCATTGTGCGTGTGGATCCCAATCTAAACGATGCCAAGCCGGCGCAAACAAAGCTGGATGTAGTAGCGGGCCAAACATACTCCTATACCGCAGGCTGGTCGGGACAGGATATGGCTTTGACAAAAGATTAGTAACAAACAAATCGGCAGCTGTCTGCGCAGTCCTCAGAATGCTACGTGTTAAGCGTCGGCATTTTGAATCTGCGCATCATCCTTTTGATACTTCAAATATCGCTGCACCGAATTGTCGAGTCCGGTAGTGCGTAGCCGGTCGAGACGCGAACCCTATGAGATCAAACGACAAGCTATCACTCGTTAGTCTTAGGGCGACACGACGAAGCGCAAAATGTTGACCGTCATTAGCAGTTCCTTGGCTTAAGTAAGCAGGCCGGGAACGTGGCTCACCAATGTGCAAAAGTCTGGGGAAACGGCACTTGAATTTCATCGTGGCGCAGCATTAGCAATCATCACTGTGCTCCGTCTAAAGGCGTAGGACTAAGGTCTTATATCCTCTGAAAGCCAAACTGCGCATTTTTACGGTTGCACTTTTTGGGACGTTACGCCGTGCGGTGGGTTAGATGGGCGCCGCGCGAGTCCACGAAGGGATTGCGACAAATGAAAATCATGTATCAGAGCGTCTTCGTTAGTCCGTCGCAATTGCGATCAAATTCGCAGCTTGGGTGCAATAGCTTTTCGTAAAGTGACAAACGGGCAACAACTGTGTGACGGGCATGTAACAAAAGAGAATCTGGCGAAAAAAGCATTGTATTCCTACATACGGATGTAGGGAAATCGATCTGCAAGAGTGATTCGACCGATAGTTGAAAACCAAAGCAAACCAAAACGAGAAAGGAAAATGAAACGCAAAATAATTAGTCATAGTCTCACCATTCTGACCGCATTCGCCGCATTGATGTGCGCGGTTGCCACCAGCCAGGCGCAAGACAAAAAACCTAATATCCTATTCATCATGGGAGACGACGTTGGCTGGTTCAACGTCGAGCCATATCACCAAGGCATTATGTCGGGGAAGACCCCGAACCTGATGCGACTCGCCCGCGAGGGTGTGCGCTTCACCGACTATTACGCTGAAGCAAGTTGCACAGCGGGGCGTGCGAACTTTATTACCGGCGAAATTCCGCTGCGGACCGGGTTGACCACGGTAGGTCAGGCCGGTGCCGATGTAGGAATCCCAATGGAGGCATGCACACTCGCCACTGCCTTGAAGGCACAGGGATACGCCACGGGCCAGTTCGGCAAAAATCACCTGGGCGACCTCAACAAGTTCTTGCCGACGGTTCACGGCTTCGACGAGTTCTTTGGTTATGTCTATCACCTCGACGCCATGTCCGATCCGTACTGGTTCTCTTTTCCACAGGACGAGGACTTCTATAACAAATACGGCCCGCGCAGTCTGGTGCATTGCTATGCGCAGGACACTGATGACTCCAGGGTGATGCCGCGCTGGGGCAAGGTCGGTAAGCAGAAGGTCGTGGATGAAGGGCCGCTGCCGCCGTTCAAGGATATGTCGAATGTGCAGAACATGCATGATCTGCCATTCCTTAAAGCCAAGTATGACATGACGAGCTTCGACCCAGTGCTGGTGAAGGCTTCGTGCGACTTCATGGACAAGGCCAAACAAGCGGGCAAGCCGTTCTTTGTCTGGCATAACACCACGCGGATGCATGTCTGGACCTTTCTTTCCGACAAATACAAAGCGATGCAGAACAGCAAGACCAACTATGGTCTCGAGGAGGCCGGGATGGCGGATTTGGATGACAATGTCGGAGCGCTGCTGAAACACCTGGATGACATGGGCGAAGCGGATAACACCATTGTCGTCTTCACCACCGATAATGGCGCGGAAGTATTCACCTGGCCGGATGGCGGAATGACACCGTTCAAAAACACCAAAGGTACCGTCGGCGACGGGGGATTCCGTGTGCCGTGCATCGCACGCTGGCCGGGTCACATCAAGCCGGGCACCGTTGAGAACGGAATTTTTTCCGGTCTCGATTGGTTCCCGACTTTGTGCGCCGCAGCTGGCAACCCAGACATTACAAATCAACTGCTAAGCGGCGTCAAACTAGGCGATCGAAGCTACAAGAACCACCTCGACGGTTATAACCAGATGGATTTACTGGAAGGCAAAGGGCCGTCCGCACGGCATGAAATCTTCTACTTTGGTGGCCCGCACCTCGGCGCGGTTCGCTTGGATGATTTCAAGTTCGTCTTTTTCCAGCAGCCTTGGGGCTGGCCTGGCGAAAAAACCACTACGGATATGCCGATGCTGATCAACATTCGTCAGGATCCGTTTGAACGGACGCCTTCAGTTCGTGGCCAAAGCCCGAACGACAGCGCTTTTGGCTACGGCAACGACTTTTTTGCCCGGGAGTTCTGGCGCTTTGTGATGGTCCAGCAATATGTCGCAAAGCTCGCCGAGACAGCTATCAAATACCCGCCGATGCAGTCGCCCGCGACGTTTAACCTCGACACAGTGAAACAGAAGATCCAAGAGATGGTGAAGGACCACGAAGGGCAGTAAAGAGACGAGTTTCTACGCGGGCGGCCGTTATGGCCGCCCGCTTCGCCTCAGTAAATAGGGCATTTTGACCAACTTGATCTTCGCTTACCTCAGTTCTCTCCGATAACACTGAGTATGGCGGTCACACCATTGGAAATTCGAAAGAAACGGCCCCGGAATTTTGACTGAATCGACCGTTGGACTTAGGTCTTATAGACAACAGCCCAAGAAAACTCCGAAATTCCTCTTCTGGCAATGAAATCATCCTTAGGAATAAACCGCAAACCTGGAAAGGAACCAAAAATATGAAACAGATCGTCTCATTCAAAATGATCGGTGTCATAGCTTTACTAGCGCTCACGGTCGGCTGTACCACCACCAACACCAATACGGATTTGCTATCCGCGGCAGGCTTCAAACGGATGCCCGCTGACACGCCTAAAAAGCAGGAACTGCTTAAAACACTGACGCCAGGCAGACTCACTTTGATCACCTGGAAAGGAAAGCAATTCTACGTGCAACCGGACGTTCCTAACAACCTCGCCTTCGTAGGGACGCCGGCAGAATACCAAACCTATCAACAACTCCGGCTGGCCCGGCAATTGAGCAACGAGAACCTCATGGCCGCTCAAATGAACCAGAATGCCATGATGGGTTGGGGCGCCTGGGGACCCGGTTTCTACGGAGGCTTCTACGGTCGCCGTTGGCGGTAACGACTATTTTCCTGACCGGCCAGACAAGACGTTTGATAACCCAAACGACATAGAAACGAAAACAGATAACAATGAAAGCAACGGTGATCGGTCTGCAGAGGTCCTTTTGCAGCCGCAACCCAAGCACAACAGAACAATGAAACCAAAACGAAAAATACTAAAACAATGGGCCGTGGCCCTGTGCGTTGCGTTCATCGTGACGGCAGCGCAGGCGCAAGACAAAAAACCTAACATTCTGTTCATCATGGGTGACGATATCGGGATGTGGAACATCGGGGCTTACCACCGCGGATTGATGGCCGGTCGCACACCCAACCTCGATAAAATGGCCAAGGAAGGCATGCTCTTTACCGACTACTACGCCGAGGCCAGCTGCACGGCGGGTCGCGCCAATTTCATTATGGGCGAGTTACCTATTCGTACAGGCATGACCACGGTCGGCCAGGCGGGTGCCAAGATCGGGATTCCGGCAGAAGCTTGCACCATTGCCACGGCGCTAAAAGCACAGGGTTACGCTACCGGCCAGTTTGGCAAGAACCATCTTGGCGATCTCAATGAGTTTCTGCCCACCGTCCACGGCTTCGACGAGTTCTTCGGCTACTTATATCACCTCGATGCGATGGAAGACCCAGCGCATCCGAATTATCCACAGAACCTACTCGACCAGGTTGGCCCGCGTAACATGGTTCATAGCTGGGCTCAGGACACGGATGACAGCACCGTCATGCCACGCTGGGGAAAGATTGGAAAACAAAAGATCGAAGACGCAGGCACGCTTTATCCCGAACGGATGAAGACGGTGGACAATGAGATTCGTGACTTTGCGTTGAGCTTCATAGAGAAAGCCCAAAAAGACGGCAAGCCGTTCTTTGTCTGGCTAAATCCGACGCGCATGCACATCGTTACCCACCTCTCAGACAAGTACGAGAAGATGCGCAATTCAGAAAACGGCTGGTCTGAAGAAGAAGCGGGCATGGCTCAACTGGATGACGACGTAGGATTAGTGATGCAGAAGCTCAAGGACCTCGGTCTAGACGACAACACCATCGTCGTGTTCACCACCGATAATGGCACCGAACTCTTTACGTGGCCTGATGGCGGCACGACGCCCTTCGCGCAGTCCAAAGGAACAGTTATGGAGGGCGGATTCCGTGTGCCGTGCATCCTGCGCTGGCCTGGCCATGTGCCGGCGGGCTCAGTTCAGAACGGAATCTTTTCTGGCCTTGACTGGTTCCCCACGTTTCTAACCGCGGCCGGTAATCCGAACATTACCGATCAGTTACTTAAGGGTGTGAAACTCGGCGACCGCACTTACAAGAACCACCTTGATGGCTATGATCAGACTGATGCCATAACTGGCAAAGGCCCATCCAAACGACACGAGATCTTCTACCTTGGCGAAAGCACCGTCGGCGCTGTGCGCATTGACGACTACAAGTATCGATTCATTGACCAGCCGCGCGGCTGGCTGGGTGAAAAGACCCACGTTGATATCCCCTACCTGATTAACCTCCGGCTCGATCCTTTCGAGCGTCAGGGCTGGCCTAACGACGGCACGAAAGAAGGGGCACAGCAATACTTCGATTGGTTCAAGTTCCAATTCTGGCGCTTCGTATTTGTCCAGCAGGTCATGGGTAAGGAACTCCAGAGCTTCCTCGACTTCCCGCCAATGCAGCGAGGCGCGAGCTTTAACCTCGATGCCGTGAAGGCCGAGATGGCGAAGAGAATGCAACAGGCGGAAGCAGCGAGCAAAGGCCCTAGCCAGTAACAGGAGATCTCATTCACCGCGGGCGGCCCGGGAGGGTCGCCTGCATTTCTTTGCAGGTTTGAGAACGAGTTATGACGCAAAAAGTAACACTCGTTAGGCTCGCGGCTGTCGTACTTGGATTTAGCGCGCTAGTTGCTCACGCCCAAGATCCACTTGCTTCATGGAACGATGGGCCCGCCAAACAAGCGATCGTCGAATTCGTCAAAACGACGACTACCCAAGGTAGTCCGCAGTTCGTGCCACCCGAGGCGCGTATCGCTACCTTTGATCAGGATGGCACGCTGTGGGTTGAGCATCCGATGTATACGCAGGTCACGTACTGCTTCGAGCGTGTACCGACATTGGTCAAAGAGAAACCGGAACTCAAGAACAAGGAACCGTTCAAAACCGTGCTCTCTGGCAATCGTGAAGCGATAGCCAAGCTCTCGACGAATCAGCTCGTGGAAATCCTCGAGGCGACGCTTACCGGCATGAGTGTGGATGAGTTCCGCGCGGAAGCAAAAAAATGGCTTAGCGAGGCGAAAGATGCGCGCTGGAAGCGCGCCTACACTGAGCTGACCTACCAGCCTATGCAGGAAGTTTTGCGTTATCTGCGCGACAAAGGGTTCAAGACCTACATCGTTACCGGGGGTGGACAAGATTTCGTGCGTGTATTCGCCGAGCAGACGTACGGCATTCCGCCTGAACAAGTCGTTGGCACCGTCAGCGGCACAAAGTACGGCTATGACAAGAATGGCAAACCATTCCTGACTAAGGAACCGAAGCTGCTCCTTAACGACAACAATGCCGGCAAACCGGAGGGAATTCACTTGATGATCGGGCGCAGGCCCGTAGCCGCCTTCGGCAATTCGACCGGGGACCGACAGATGCTCGAATACACAAAGGCCGGCGACGGAGCGCGCCTGGCGATGCTCGTTTTGCACGACGATGCAGAGCGCGAGTATGCGTACGGACCGGCTCAGGGATTGCCGAATACCAAAGTCGGCACGTTCACACAAGCGCTTTATGACGAGGCGAAGAAGAACGGTTGGATCGTCATCAGTATGAAGAACGATTGGAAGAAGATTTTTGCATTCGAGCCATGAAAGGCATTCAACAGGAGGAAACGGAGAGAACAGAGAAAATAGATTTGAAAGCTCCGTTTTTTCCTGCTGAACACCGTGTGCACCCACTGTTTGAAAAGGCATCAGCATTGACGGAGACGATAATCGCCGCGGCCATCGAGGTGCATCGCAATAAAGGTCCTGGTTTGATCGAGTCCATCTATGAGTGGTGTATGATGAAGGAACTTGAGCTGCGCAGTGTGAACTGTGTGAGCCAAAGGGTGGTCGTCGTGGAATACAAGGGGTTCACGCGGGAGGAGCCGCTTCGTTTTGATCTGTTGATCGAAGGCTGCGTGCTTGTGGAGGCGAAAGCTGTGGAGAAGATTCTCCCCATTCACAACGCGCAATTGCTGAGCTACATGAAGTTACTCAACGTTCCACTCGGGCTGCTCATTAACTTCCACGAAATGAAAGTCACCGACGGTATCCGGCGCCTGATTCTACCTGGAGTGAACCAATGAAAGACCAGATTCAAACAGAGGAAACGGAGATCGCCGAGAATTGCTGCTCTGTTTCCTCAGTTACCTCCTGTTCACATTCAAGAACGGTTGGACCGTCATCAGCATGAAAAACGATTGGAAGGTGATCTTTCCTTTTGAGAGCAAGTAAGTGCGTCCGCCCGAAGAGATTTGTGACTCTGCATATTGCCCTAAAGTCTTATAGGCAATGGCGCCACCGGTATGGCATAATGAGTTTTCGCCTGATGAAAATCCTTAACGCTTCTCTTCTCCAATGCCTGATCGTAACGGCTGCGCTCTTTACTTCGCCGTTCGAAATAAGCGCAGCTAACTCAACAACAGCGTCGGGCCAATCAGGCGATTCAAGTTGGCCACGAGAACGCTATCAAAACGGCAACACGCTTATTGTTTATCAACCGCAGGTGGACGACTGGAACAACTTCCAGGATTTGAGCTGGCGAATGGCGGTTTCGCTTACGCCCAAGAGCGGCAAAACTGTGGTGGGTGTCGTAGAGATGAGGGGGACCACGAGCATCGATAACGTCGCCAAGCTCGTCACCATCTCGAATCCGCAGATCACAGGGACGTATTTTCCGTCACTCGATAAGGCCACGGCAGATAAGATGGAGCAATTGTTTAAAAGCTTCGTGCCATCAACGTTCTCGATTTCCCTTTATCACCTGATTGCCTCCACGCCAAAGAAGGAGGCGCCGGCCGGTGTGCAATTAAACAACGATCCCCCAAAGATTTTTGTCGGTTACCGCCCATCGATTCTGCTGAGTGTGAACGGCGAGCCAGTTCTTTCAGCAGTTCCGAACACGAATTTGCAGTTCGTGGTTAATACAGAGTGGCCGCTATTCTTCGATGAGGGCAGTTCCACCTATTACCTCGCAGTCGGTCAGCAATGGTTGACGTCTAATAAGCTCGAGGGTCAATGGTCGGCCACGAAGAAGTTGCCGCCGGATTTTTCCAAGGTGCCGCAAGATAAACAGTGGAGTGGACTCAAATAACTTATCCCGCCACCAGCAAACACGAAGGGTGTGACTCCGGACGTTTTCTACAGTGATAAGCCGGCTGAAATCATTCTGTTCGACGGCCAACCCGTTTACGCGCAAATTCCGGATACGCAGCTTGAGTACGCGACGAATACAAGCAGCGTCGTGTTCGTATACAAACCGACCCAGCAGTTTTATTATTTGACCGCCGGCCGATGGTTCAGTGCGCCTGACCTGCAAGGTCCATGGACGTATGCGACTCCGAATCTGCCGGCCGACTTCGCCAAAATTCCGTCGAGCAATCCTGCTTCGGCAATCCTTGCTACAGTTCCGGGAACCGAGGAAGCGAAGGACGCGGTTTTGCTGGCACAGGTTCCGACGACGATGACCGTCAAACCTGCCGAGGCTGCAGCTAAAGTAAAAGTTGCCTATGCCGGGGATCCGAAGTTTGAGCCAGTCAAGGGAACATCAATGCAGTATGCCACTAACACTGCCGACAAAGTGATAGAACTCGACGGTACGTATTACCTTTGCCTGCAAGGGGTGTGGTTTATGGCTCCTACTCCAACTGGACCGTGGTCGACGTGCATGTCGGTTCCAAAGGAAATCTACACGATTCCATCAAGCTCACCGGTCTATAACGTGACCTATGTCACTCAAACCGCGAACCCCGACGGCACCGTTACTTCCAATTACACAGCAGGCTATCTGGGCAGCTTCATTCTGGGTGCTGCTACGGGGGCGATCCTTGCAGACGGGAGTGGCTATTGGTGGCCGCCGTATTGTAACGGGGGTTACTACTATCCGTACGCGGCGACGTACTGTGGCGCGTATTACGGCTACGGTTATCATTACGGCACGCCTTATTACGATTACAATACGGGAGCTTATGGCTGGAAAGGGAGTGCTTCTGGCCCGTACGGATCAGCGGCCTGGGGGGCTGGTTACAATCCTTACACGGGAACGTATGCACGAGGCGGTACGATTTCCACACCTTACGGCAGCAGAAGTGCCGCACAGGCGTACAATCCATACACCGGAACCTATGCTCAGACCAGACAAGGTTCGAGCCCGAACGCTCAATGGGGCAGCTCCTATGTGTCGCGGGGAAACCAGAGCGCTACCACGGGTCATTACTCGACGGCCAATGGAACAGTGGCTGGTGCCGAGACTTCGCAGGGAGGAAAAGTGGCTGCCTCCAGTACGAAGTGGGGAAACAGCGCGGTTGGCAAAACTGCAAGCGGCAATATGTATGCTGGACACGATGGTAACGTTTATAAGAACACCGGCAACGGCTGGCAGAAATACGACAATGGAAGTTGGAATTCGGTAAACAAACCCCAACCGAACTGGCAAGGCGCAGAAAGTAGTCAGCAACGGGCGGGAAGCGAGAGTTATCAACAGCGGGCCTCTGCAGCAAGCAACCAGAACCGATCGAGCGAAAGCAGCCTCGACCGATCCAGTCAAACACAGGATTTGGACCGCGAGGCTCAGAATCGATCACGCGGTGATTTTGCGAGCCAGCGCTCCCAGGATTTTCAACGCGGCGGCTTTGATCGTTCCGGCGGCGGGGGTTTCGGTGGCGGTGGTGGCTTCGGCGGCGGTGATCGATTCGGTGGATTCGGCGGGGGAGGATTCCGCGGGGGTGGCGGCGGGTTCAGGGGCCGACGATGAAGATAATGCTTGGAATTTTCCGATTTTATTTCTAGAAAAGCTCAAACCACAAACTAACCACTCAAAGGAAACATATGAAAAAACTATTAACACTGACAGGTATCGCCAGTATCAGCACGGCCCTGGTACTATTATCCGCATCCGAAGCGACTGCCGCCAGCGGGGATGAAATCTCCAGGAAAGAAGCCTTGCTTGCGCAGTCGGGTTTCAAGGTCATAACGGTCACGACTCCGCAACAGAAAGAGGCAGTAAAGGGCCTTGCCCAGGGCAGGTGTTCCGCCGTGATGTACAACGGGAAGCTGTTCTACGTGTTTCCCACTGCGACGAAGGATAAGTTTTACGTCGGGAAACAAAAGCACTTCAACACGTACAAGAATGCCATCAAGAATGCCATCGCTGCTAAGCGGGCCAGCAAGCCAGCGATGTAACCTCGATACCACTAACAAATCAACCAACCACTCGAAACCAAGACATATGAAAAACCTAATAACATTAACAGGTGTCGCCAGTACCTGTGCGGTCCTGGCATTAATGTCCGCATGCGAGACTACCGGCACCGCCGGAGGTGCAGCGAGCCAGCAGGGTCAAGCCGCTGCGTCAACCGGTGGTCGTCAGGCAACCATGAATCAACTAGGCGAGCAGCAGATGGCGGGACAGTCTCTCTACCCTACATTAGAGGGCGCCGGACCTGACCACATCGAAGTTCAGCAGTTCGGTGGATTTGGGCCGATGGGCGTAAATGCTATGGGCGATTGGTGACGCGCGTCGACAACTGAAGTCCTGCGGCAGCACGATGGCTTCGTTTGGGTTCAGGCTTCGGTGCGACTCGTCGCACCGATAAAAGGTTGGAAACTTTGTACGTGGGTCAGCGGGTTAAGTATAAAATGGAATACGCCAGGCGTGTGGGTTTGTAACTCGCCCTCTGATATTTTTTGCCCATTCCCACCGGGCACTGGCACTTTGTCCCAGTGGTAATGAAAATTTACGACGTTACCGACAGTTGTCCCGATCGGAAAAAATGTTCCCGTCGCTTGATCGTTTTCCGATTGCAAAATGACGAGGAAAGGACGGTTTTCGTTTACTACGGCTCCCTCTTCCGCTCCGGGAGTCCTGCCAACGTAAGCGCCACGGGTAGGATCATACTTATAAAGATAATCTAACTCGGATAACAACTGCCGACTGCCGATGGCGTTGTCTGCCGGATTAAAAGCCACAGCCATGTCCCATGGGCTCGCGTTACGCGCGCCGGTGCTGCTCGCATCGAGGATCGAATGAGAAATAGTGCTGCTTAGAACCAAGCCACCAAACGAGTGGCCCATCAGGATACAATGATGGACCTGTTTGCTTGGGTCTCGCGCGGCCAACGCGAGTTCGTTAATAGCAGCTAGGCAACTGTTTTGCGCAGCTATCTCATTACCGGCGGTCTTGCGGTTCCAAAATGTCAGCAAATTCAACCCCGGCACGGTAAGGTCTTTGCCGCGCCACGCTATATAGACGCCGATGACATTGATTTTTCCCTGACTGACCTCGGGGAGACGCGAGACCATGTCAATAAAATGCTCGAACCGGCAGACATCACCTGAAACGGCATCGTTCATCCAGCCGTGGATGTAAACAAAAAGAAGGGGACGCTGTGCCTGGCGAATCGCGTTGAGCGCAACCGCTCGTTGTGACATATCCAAGGCGGAACCCTGATCGCCGAATTCAATGAAAGCGAATTTGTAGCGTCCGTCGCTGGGGCCTCGCACGGAATTTAGCGGTTCACTCGCAGTGTTCGCGTGGTACGGCCCATACGACTGGCAGGAATCCAAGAGAGACACCAGCGTCAGCACGAACAGAACGCGGTAGCAAATTGAATTGGCATCTCGCATTTTGACCGAGGAATGACGCAACGCTTTTAGCGAGACGATAAGAACAAGACAATATTTAAATCTGAAATTTCCGCAGGCTTTTGGTCCAGTACGCAGATCGGACGTCGGATGAAAATCCAGGGCGAAATCGGAGTCTAAAACTTCAGCTTGCTTCAACTAGACATCGACGGCCAGTTGGCTTTAGCAATGCTGGCGCTACCGTGAGTGTCTTATCAGCTGGAATTACTTATGGAGATTCACCAGTTGCGCTATTTCGTCGCGGTGGCGGAAGAGGGAAATTTTTCGCGTGCGGCTGCCAAGGTGCGCGTCGCTCAACCTTCATTGAGCCAGCAGATTCGAAAGCTGGAAGCAGAAATCGGCCAGCCCTTGTTCGATCGTCTGCCGCGTTCGGTCGTGTTAACCGAGGCCGGGCGTTGTTTGCTCGATTACGCGCGGCAGATTCTGGCGTCGATCGGCGATGCGCGGCGTTGCGTGGATGAATTAAAAGGAACAATTGCGGGCGATGTGGCGGTAGGCGCGATTCCCACGATCGCTCCGTATGTTCTCCCGGAATTGGTTGTGACATTCCAAAAGCATTATCCGGACGTGACACTACACATCGTGGAAGATGTGACGGCGGTCATCACTCGGCGTGTGGAAGCCGGAGAATTGGACGTCGCATTGGCATCCACTTGCCAGCGAACTCCAACTCTGCGGGTGGAACGCCTCGGCGAGGAACCGTTGCTCGCGCTTGTGCCGGAAGGGCATGCTCTGGCAAAGCAGACCATGATCACGTTGGACGATCTCAAATCGCAACGATTCCTGCTCCTGCACGAGATGCATTGCCTTTCGCAACAGGTGCATCACCTCCTCGAGTCGCGCCGTCTTGATCCAGAGGTCGCGTTGGCTGGAAGCCAACTCAGCACGATCGCGAACATGGTCGCGGCTGGCATCGGCGTATCAATCGTGCCGAACATGATGATAAAACACCAAGCCACCCCTGGATGCGTCAGTCTGCCGTTCGCTCCGCCGATCCCCGAGCGGGAACTTAATTTTCTTCACAACCCGCTACGGTTTCAGAGCAAAGCGGCGGCAGCCTTTCACCGCGAGGCCGCAGCTTTATTGTCAGGCGATGATTCGTCGACAGCTGACGACGCGAAAAACTGAGCTTATCTCATCGTCTCCAACGCCGTCGCTACCATGGATAACATGGGCCACACGGCGAGGATCAGGATGACGCAAAAGACGGCGAGCTCAGGCAAGTAATGAGGTCGCGCCCTGTGCACATATCGTTCCTCGAGGAAGCGTGAGATGCGCTGTCCTATCGGTATTCTAGTTTCCATGCCTTAACCGGCCACATCCAGAGGACCGATTGAAATACTTTATTCGTCTAGGTGCGATAGGTTTTGCCTATCTGCAGGATTCCTGGAGCTCAATCATTGTGCCGCGGCAATTTGATGCGCCGCAGCGGCACGCGAATTTCTCCTTTGCTGATTGGGTGATCGGTTCGTCGATCTCCATGTGATAATCATAAAGGAGTTCCTCGCCGGGTTGGATGTTGCGCATGGCATAAATGAAGATGCGGTCGTCTTCCTCGACCGCTTCGCAGTTTGGATCGCAAGAATGATTGATCCAGCGCGCGTCGTTACCGCCAACTTCTGGATTAATCACATCGCCGTTTTCCAGTCCGAAGTTGAAAGTGTGCGGATCGTTTTCATCGTCAGGGGCGGCTCCCCAGGAAACGCGTTCGCCTGTGTACTCGATGATGCGCGTGCCGTTGGGAATGAACTGCGCGGCGTAAACGCCCCGCCCGTGCACGCCAGATTCCCGAACCTTGGTCTGTATGGCTCGCTGCGAACCTCTCTTTTTCTTCGCCATATGCAGTCGTTAGGTTAATCGTTGGTCCGTGACTCCTTGTTCCAGCGGGGCCCCTATTCTTCAATGGCGCCGCTCATTTTACGCAGGTGTTCCCGGAATGTGTAACTCGGATCGGCGGCGCGCTTCTCCAGATATCGAGCGAAATCCAACTGTTGGCGCAGCGAGCGGCCACTTTTGATCGCCTCCGCCTGACGCCGTTCTCGTTGCCAGATTTCGTTTGCGACTGAAAGCAGGTCATCGATGTGTTTTGCAGGAAGAAACAAGCAACCATCGTCATCCGCAAAGGCCACATCGCTGCGTTCGACGATGAAATTTCCGAAGCGCGCCGAGTGCAACGCCGAGGAATCCCGTGGCTCGAGGCGCTGCGGACCCGAAGAACACGTCCCGTAGCTGAAAATTGGCAGACGAATCTGCCGCAGCTCTGGCGTGTCGCGATGCGCGCCCCAGACGATGATTCCAGCGAGACGGCAGTTTTCGGCCTCAAGCGCGGTTAGATCGCCGATGCAGCCTTCATCCAGACGGCCGCCATTATCAATTACCAGAACGTCGCCGGGTTGCGCATTTTGCATTGCTTCCAGGAAAACGTCGACGCTTCCAAAATGTCTGGCTGGCAGCGCCTGGCCAGCGAAATGTTGATTCGGCATTACCGGCCGAATGCCCGGGGGGCTGATACGGAAGGGAATTTTCAACCGTAGAGCAGCATCTGCAATTAGCGGCGTAGAAAGCTGAGCAAAAGCGCGAGACAGTGATTCTGCTTCCATGCTGCGATCATGCGCGCCTTTGCCCGGGTTTGCAAAAGGAAGAGATGTTTCCGAACTCACGATTCAAAGACAGCAGTCCAGTTGCGGATTTCTGCCAAATGTTAGAATGGAACGTATGAAGCAGTCGATCGCGCTGATTCTTGCCGTTTGTGTAATCGCGAGCTCGGCATTGGCAAATCTCGGCGAAAACAGTGAGAGGATCGAAGATAGGTATGAGACAATCGTTCAACGGCGCCTGCGGGAGGACGGAACAGTAAGTGTTGTTTACACTAAGGGTCGCTATCTGTACATGGTCACTTTTGCGAACAGCCGGAGCATTTCGGAAAGCTACTCCCGCGTAAATGGCAGGGACCTTTCCGAAAAAGAGATTGCCAAGTTCCTGAAGGCAAATTCCGCTGCCACATGGGCGGCGTCGAACACCGGCACAGAACGACGTTATAAGAGCAGCGACGGAACCGCAGAAGCAACGTACGGCATTCTCAATGGTCGTCCGGCGTTGACAGTGCGCGACGTTAGGCGCTGATGATACATTAACCCCAAAAACAGTTTCAGACTGCCGGGCCGCGCTTTCGCAGCACTAGCGCGGCAACGACTCCGACGAGAACGAAACCGACGATCTCGATCAGCATGTAACTGGCGGTATACACACCCGGAAAGCCGTACCAGTTCCAGTACGAAACGTTGGTCGTTATCGCGGCCAGAATTCCGGCAATCAGAACGAAACCAACTCGGCCAGCAAAGCTGTCAATGCGCGTCTGTGCCAATAGCCAAATCACCAGAATCGCCTGGAGCACCTCAGTGCTGAATTCGACGGCGAGCGATTTGCCAAATGCGAACTGACGTCCGGGCGGATGATACATGAGAATGCCGGAAGGGTTCGCGGCTATTCTTTGCTGCATCTGTTTCATGGCCTCGTTCTTTTCCTCACGCGTTGCGTTTTTGCCAACGCCGAGGCCCGGAAAAATATAAAGGCCGGCGTTCTCACCCATACTGGTCTGCATCGCGCTGAGCACGGCCGATTCATTAGGTATTTCTTCAATTCCAGTTTCGCCGAGAGGCAGCGCCATGTGCGCGATTGATGTCCAGACAAACATCACGATTCCCCCAAGCACGCCTGCAAGAAGAATTCTCATGGCGGAAAAGAATGAAGAATCCACGAAAGTCTGTGAAGTTAAATTGCTCCGATTTGAATCCGCTTGTTAGGCCGATCCTGTTTCCAGTAGCTGCACGGGCCAGTGATGGCCTGTGGCTAGAAAGCGCTGTTCTGCATTACAAAAATGTAATGTTAAACTCCTTGACGTTGTTGGGGTTACCTCGGAAATCTGATCCTCCAAAACTCGCAGGAAACTTCAGTTAATTCAGCTCCACCAAAAACATGAAAACTTCACATTCGTTCAGCAGAAATCGTTTGTTCTTAGTTGTCCGCTTCGCAAGTGCGGGCGCACTCTTATTCGCGGCAGCCGGAATGGCCTTCGTCGCGACAAACTCATCTGGCCCACTCGCAGTGGGTAAATCAAACAATGCAGGCAAAGCCAAACTTGATATGCGCGTCGCGCACTCCCGCGTGTTTGCCAATCATTTTAAGACGCTTCTCGGCCCCGCCACCGAGAGCGGTGCCGAGAGGAATCCGCTCGATGGCGCTGCGCAGGAAACTTATGACAATCAGGCTTATCCGGCTAAGTCGATAGCCGTAGCCCAACGGATGGCAGCATTGAATTCTGCGAAGGCGATTGCCAGACTGCCCGGCGGTAAGCGAACCAATTGGCAGGAGGTCGGTCCGCATGGAGTTCCAGCGGACGCCCTCGTAGCGTCAGAGTCGACTGGCGGCACGGCGGGCACGATTTTCTCAGGGCGAGCAACAGCAATCGCGGTTGCGCCGAATTGCACTCTGCAGAGTTGTGCAATCTTCATCGGAGCCGCGGGCGGCGGCGTTTGGCAGGCTGATAACGCGCTTGCCCCGCAACCGAACTGGCACCCGGCTAGCAACGGTATCCCATCCAACGCCATTGGTTCTCTCGCCTTCGACCCGAGCGATCCACGTGCGAAGACGCTCTACGCAGGCACCGGCGAACCGAATGGTTCTAGCGATTCCGAGGCAGGCGTAGGCCTTTACAAATCAACTGATGGTGGAAAGAACTGGACTCTCGTTGCAGGTAGTACTGCCTCGACCGCGCCATGCGTTTCTGGCGTCGGCACGTGCCCAGTCGCGACGGACCGCTCAATTGGCGCCATTGCGATCGATCCGGCTGATCACAATCACATCTTCATTGGGACTGACGTAGCTCGTCACGGGTCGTCTTCGGTTAACGGTGGCCGCTTCACGCCTCCCAATGCCGCGAAGGTGGGTCTTTATGAATCGACAGACGGCGGAGCGACCTTCACCGACAAGGTGATTCTAACGCAGGATGTCCCTGATCCGAACAACCCGACCGGTGGCGACTTTTTCCGTGCTGGCTGCTCGCACATTGAGCTCTATCGACCCGGGAGCGAGACTCAAGTTTATGCGTCATTCTTCGACTACGGTGTCTACCGTAGATCGATGACACTCGATAGCGACACCGCTTTCCACCAGATCTTCGGTTCGGCGGGCGGCGGCACGGTTGGGCATTCTTCGGCTTCGCGGACCGAGTTCTCGAGCAACCCCAACGGTGCGGCCCTTCGTGTTTACGTCGGCGATACGGGGAGCGGTTCGAGCGCAAACTTCTTTCGCGTCGACGACGCCAACGTTCCGGCGGTGATGCTCTTTGACGGTACTAACAACGTCGGATGGACACAGTTGTCCAGCGCAACAAATGGCACACCCGGGTTCGCGTCGCGCAGCTACTGCACAACGCAGTGCTCGTACGACATGCCGGTTTATTCACCGCCGGGCGCTCCGGACATTGTTTACATTGGCGGCGCGATGAAGTACGGCGAGCTCGGCGGCCGGTCTAACGGCCGTGCGATCCAGCGTTCCGAGGACGCCGGGGTTGATTTCACCGACATGACCATTGATACGAACGGGGTGAGCCTCCACCCCGATCAACATGCAATCGCCGCGACTCCGTTTAATCCGAACATTGTTTTTATCGGCAACGACGGTGGAATGTGGAGGTTAGACGGCTCGTTCAGCGACGTGCACAGCGAGTGTGCATCGCGCGGATTGTCCGGCGACGATCTGACCGACTGCAATAGCTGGCTCTCGAGGGTGCCAACGACTATCTCTAGCATGAATAGAAATCTTGGAACGCTCCAGTTCCAGAGCCTGTCGGTAAATGTCCAGAATGCGCTCAACGACATCATGGGTGGGACGCAGGACAACGGAACCCAGGCTTTCAATGGCCATGGCAACGGAAGCTGGTTCGTTACCATCTTTGGCGACGGCGGGCAGTCTGGTATCAACATCGGCAGTCCCAACATCCGCATGCATACGTTCTTCAACCAGCTGGGCGCGTCCCAGATCGACGTGACCTTTCGTGGCACCGACCCGACGATCGACAGCGAGATGGGGTGGAACTGGATTGGGGACCCAGGTAGTTTGAGTGGCGAGAATATGTCCTTCTACATTCCACTGATCACTGATCCGAGGGTGAGTGGTACGTGGTTCTTCGGCGCGCAGCACGTCTGGCGGACGCAGGACAATGGTGGTGATCAAACCTTTCTCGAAGAGAACTGCAGTGAGTTCGTCAACGGTCTGCAATTTACCGGCGCTTGCGGCGACTGGGTGGCGATTGGCGCCGATCTAACAAGCACGTCGTTTGGGACTGACAAGCAACCTGGTGCTGCCGGTTATCTTGTTGCTCTCGGACGGACTGCGAACGACAACGGCACGCTTTGGGCAGGGTTGCGGCGAGGTCGCGTGTTTGTTGCCTCCAATGCTGACGACCCGACGGCAGCCAACGTGACTTTCTATCGGATTGACACGGCGTCGACGCCGACGCGGTTCGTGAGCGGCATTGCAGTCGATCCGACCAATCCAAATCACGCGTTCATCTCATTCTCTGGTTACAATGTGTATAATCCCACGCAGCCAGGGCACGTGTTCGAGGTCGTCTATGACCCGAGCACGCATACGGCGACTTGGACACCCTTTGACAACAATCTCGGCGACCAGCCGATCACCGGCATCGCCGTCGATTGGACGACTGCCGACTTGTATGTATCTACCGATTTCGGCGTTAACATACTGAAGGCAGGCAGCGGCGCGTGGGTTCCGGCGGCAGGCGGTCTGCCCCCGGTGGCGGTTTACGGGCTCTCTATCGACACGAACACCCGCGTGCTTTACGCGGCAACGCACGGCCGCGGTGCCTGGAGGCTGAGTTTGCAGTAGAAGTTGGTTTCGTAAATGGGCGGGATAGATTAAACTCTATCCCGCCTGTTTTTTTGGTGTTGTATCGATGTCCCTGAAGTACGTCGCTTTAGCTTTAAGAATTTTTCTGATTGCCTTTAGCGCATCGCTCAATGCAGCAGAGCAAGGTTTCCTCGAAGGGCATTTGAAAATCATCTTCGGTATGGCAGCACAACCATCCGATGATATGCCCCGCCCAGAGATTGCGCCGGAATCCTACGCTGAGTATCCGCTGGTCGTCTTGAGCCAAGAGAACAACAAACAAATCGCGCGCGTCACAGCCGACGGACGGGGAAATTATCGGGTCCCGCTGCCGCCGGGGAATTATGTTCTCGACATTCAAGATCGAGTGCGCAAGCGTGTTCGCACCAGGCCACAACCCTTCACTGTTGTCTCGAATCAAATCGCCCGTGTCGATATGAACGTCGTGATTGGGCTTGGCTTTCAGTGACTCGCCTTCATTCGCGACATTCGATAGCACGGCACCCTTTGCAAAACACTGTTCCAGTCAACGTGGACAGGAACATCGCCAGGTATTCGCTAGTTTAATCCCAGCTTCACCCGACGGTAGCGCCATGTGCGCGATCGATGTCCAGACAAACATCGCGATTCCACCGAGGCACGCCTGCAAGAAGAATTCTCATGCCGAACAAGAATGAAAGATCCGCGAGAAGCTGTGAAGTAAAAATTACTCCGGTTAAGTCTACTTGTTAGGCTAATCTTATTCCGGTCGCAGCACGGCCGTCGACGACAGATTGAACCTGTGACCAGAAAGCGCTATTCTGCATTACAAAAATGTAAGGTTAAACTCCTTGACGTTGTTGGGATTACCTTGGAAATCTGATCCTCCAAAACTCGCAGGAAACTTCAGTTAATTCAACTCCACCAAAAACATGAAAACTCCACATTCATTCAGCAAAAATGGTTTGTTCTCAGTGCTGCGTTTCGCAAGTGCAGGCGCACTTTTATTTGCGGCGGCAGCAATGGCGTTCGTCGGAATAAAACCTCCCACTCCAACAATGGCCTCAACGCAAAATCGGCCTCGCATCAGTAAATTCCGGGGCGATCCGGATCAATTGGCCGGAAAGAGGCGCACGATGCCTGGTGACCAGGAAGGCGGACCGCTGTTAGCAGCTATGGAAGATTACGCCCATCGCGCGTACCCCGCGAAGGACGTACCCATGCACGCGACCCTCAACGCGATTACGAGCTTCAGACACGTCAAAGCCATGTCTGTGGGCAGAGCTATGGGTAGGCCCGCTCCTGCCGGCGCGTGGCAATCGATCGGGCCGAGCAACGCGGATGTTCCCGACGTCCTGACTTTTAGCGGAACTCAATTTTTCGCCTCTGGACGGGTCACTGCGCTTGCCCTCGCACCGAACTGTGGTCAGGGCCATTGCTATCTTTACCTCGCAGCAGCTGGGGGAGGTATCTGGAAAACGGACCATGCGCTCCACAATAACCCTTCCCAGAGGTGGGAATTCATTTCCGGGAGCTTCGGCACGAATGCGATCGGAACACTTGTTATCGACCCTACTGATGCGACGGGCAATACCCTTTACGCGGGCACCGGCGAGGCGAATGCCTCTGGTGATTCAGAAGCCGGTCTTGGCATCTGGAAATCGACCAACGGTGGAAATACGTGGACGCAATTGGCTGCGACGATTGGTCCCATCACCACCACCTCGCCGGGGACTGGGACGAATGGCACATACGGTCCTGGAAACGCATTCATTGGTCGTTCGATCAGCTCGATTGTTGTTGACCCAACAAATGCGAGCCATCTTTACGTGTCGTCTTCACGCGGAGTGCGCGGGGTCAGCTCCGTTACCGGCGGTACCACTACAAATCCACCGACGGCAAGGCCGCCTTTCGGCCTCTTCGAATCGACGGACGGCGGCGCGACGTTTAGTTTCATTTGGGATGGCGGCGACGGTTGTCCCGCGACATGCGACGGGACCAACCCCAAGGCAACGATTCGCGGTGTTAACAAGGTGCAGCTCGATCCGGGCTGGAACGGAACGACAAACAAGATTGTTTACGGCGGTGCGTTCGGCCCGACCGGTGTCGCCGGAAGCGGCGGCGTATGGCGTTCAACCGACGGTGGTGTCACTTGGGCGCAGATCAAGCCTGCGCTTGACGTCGTGCCGAACACCGACCGCGCGGAATTCGCCGTTACCCCGATTACAGGTGGGTTTACGCGAATGTACGTGGGCGATGGAAATGACGGGACGGATTTAGCGCGGTTCTACCGTACTGATGACGCCGCTGGAGCAGCGGTATTTACCGACTTAACAACCGATCAGAATATCGACTACTGCGACGGTCAGTGCTGGTACGACAACCCAGTTTACTCGCCGCCGGGCAAACCGGACGTTGTCTACGTCGGTGGTTCGTTCTCCTACGGTAGCTACGGTTTTACGACCAATGGTCGCGCGTTTATCCGTTCGGCCGACGCGGGCGCAAGCTTCACCGATATGACTTGGGATGCAACGACAAACCCCACTCCGCCCGGCCAATGTTGCCAGCCAAATTCAATCTCGCCGAAAGGCATGCATCCGGACAGTCACGCAATTGTAGAGGTCCCTGGAACCGACATTGCTTTCTTTGGCGGTGATGGCGGTGTCATGCGCTCGAGCGGGACTTTTGCGAACATTTCATCCCAGTGTACAACCCCCCGCGGGCTTACCGGTTCGGACCTGGCGCTCTGTCAACAATTGCTATCCGCCGTACCGACACAACTCTTCAATCTGAACAAGGGACTGTCCACCATCCAATTCCAGAGCCTTTCGGTTGCTCCCGACAACCCCAAGCATTTGCAGGGAGGCAATCAAGACAACGGCACATTCGAGACCTACGGCTCGCTCACGTGGCCGCAGGTAATCTACGGCGACGGCGGTCAGTCTGGCTTTGATGTTGGCAACTCCGCCCATCGGTTCAACACCTTCTTCTCGCGATTCACCGACGCGAACTTTCAAAATGGCGATCCGACCAAATGGGTCGTGATCTCGGCCCCCCTGTTCGCTGAGACGTCGCTCTTTTACAAGCCGATCATTGCCGATCCGGCCGTTGCGGCATCAATCTTTGTCGGCGAGAAGAGCGTCTGGCGAACGCAGGATTGGGGCGGGGACCAAGCGACGCTCGAAGCGAACTGCCCCGAGTTCACAACGCCCGGCAACCAACCTGGCTGTGGTGACTTTGTCCAAATCGGACCTAGTGGTGCGACTGACCTGACCGCATCGGCTGGCGACTATCGCGGCACGACGCGCTCCGGCGGCAATGTCGCGGCGGTCGCGCGTACTGGAAGCGATACGGGAACAACGTGGGTGGCAACAACTGCGGGGCGCGTCTTCATTTCAACGAATGCGGATGCGGCTGCGGGCTCTGTCACTTACACGCGACTTGACACACTGCCGTCAGCAACAGCCGATCCCGGCCGGTTCGTTAGCGGAATCGTCATCGATCCGGCGAACCCGAACCATGCTTGGATATCCTACTCTGGGTACAACTTCAATACTCCGAGCCAACCGGGACACGTGTTCGAAGTGACTTACAATCCGGCAACACCCGATGCAACATGGACGTCCCTCGATAATCCAGGCGGCACCGCGTTTCCGGATTTCCCGGCCACAGGTATCGCTCGTGATTCGAACGGCGATCTATACGTCTCGAACGACTTCGGCGTGATGTTGCTGGCAAATGGCTCAACGAATTGGGCAACGGCCGGCACTGGCCTTCCCATGGTCGAGGTCGCGGGTCTAACGATCGTGCCCAGCGCGCGTGTCCTATACGCGGCTACGCACGGGCGCGCCGCCTGGAAACTGACACTACCGTAAACTTCGTTTAAATTTTGGGCGGGATAGTGATAATCTATCCCGCCCATTTTTTTTGCCGTTATGAATTGGTTTCCCAAATACCTGATTCCTACCTTCGTCTTCGGCCTGCTTGCCGGAAGCGTGTCGATAAGTGCGGCCCCACAGGGATTTGTCGAGGGCCATTTAAAGATCGTTTCGCCCAAGGAGGTCGAGCTTGCCGACGAAACGCCGTCCAAAATGGCAGCGGTGAATTACGCCGACTACCCGTTGGTCATTTTGAGCCATGATGGCAAAAAGGAAATCGCTCGTGTGGCAGCAGACGAAAACGGAAAATACCGGGTCGCACTCCGACCTGGCGATTACATCCTCGATGTTCATGGACGCATGCCTAAGGGCCACATCCGCGCGAAACCTCAACCATTCAAAGTGGTTTCAAATCAGACAGTGCGCGTGGACATGGCCATCGACACAGGCGTTCGTTAATTTTCGAGTCGTTCCGACTCGCCCGCACACGATGCGCCACGGTGATTGACGAAATAAGTTTTCGTGCGATTAGTTGGTGCGGTAAATTTCTTCCCTCGCCAGTCATTTTCTCTCGCGAGGTGAACACTGCTCGCAAGTTTTCAGGTTTAAATAACTCCGCACACCTATGGCGGGACATAGTAAATGGTCGAAGGTCAAACGCTTTAAAGGCGCGATCGACGCCAAGCGCGGCAAGATCTTCAGCAAATTATCGAAAGAAATCACCATCGCGGCAAAAACCGGCGGTGGCGATTCAAATGGCAATCCGCGTCTGCGCAGCGCCATTCTTGCGGCGAGAGGGCAGAGCATGCCCAATGAAAACATCGAGCGGGCGATCAAACGCGGAACGGGGGAGGGCAAAGACGGCGAGCAACTCGACGAAATCACTTACGAAGGTTATGCACCCGGCGGCGTGGCGATCATGGTCGAAACCGCGACAGACAACAGAAACCGCACGGGAGCGGAAGTCCGGAGAATCTTCACCCAGAACAACGGCAACCTTGCCTCGACGGGCAGCGTCTCGTACATGTTCCACCGAAAAGGACAGATTACCGTCCCGCGGTCGAGCATTGACGAGGATCGGCTGCTTGAGATCGCTTTGGAAGCTGGCGCAGAGGAGTTGACAATCGAGGAAGATCAATATCTTATTACCACTTCCCACGATCAGCTCTACGCCGTAGCTGAAGCACTCAAGAAGGCAGGCGTCAGTACCGATGGGCAAAGGTTTACGTTTATTCCGGATACTACAGTCGCGGTCAGGGACGAGACCGTGGCGCGCCATGTGTTGCGATTGTGTGACGCGCTTGAAGAGGACGACGACGTGCAAAACGTCTATTCAAATCTAGATATACCCGACGAATTGCTGGCCAGGTTGCCGGCCTGAATAAAACTACTGCTTACAGAGACTTGTTAGGGCGCTGCCCCCCAACTGCAGCGAACAATCTTTAGCTTATGAACGAAGAAAACGAAAACCAGCCTGCGCTGGAAACTGAGTCCGCATCGTCGGAGCAACGCCATCATCGCCCCCGCCGTCGTTTCCCGCGAAGGCGTTACCGCGGAGATCGCTTTAGGCGCGATAATTCAGAAGAATCACCGAATTCCTCTTCCGCAAATGCCGATAATGCTGGCGGAGATGTCGCTGTCGAAACTCTCGATCAGCCTGGCTCGGCAGGGCGAGAAGGCGCTGAGGGCGCTGGCGAAACCGGTGAACAGGTCCAGGTCGAACCGGAATTTGGCGAGGGCATCATTGAAATCTCCGGGAAAGGCTTCGGGTTCCTGCGCGACCCAAAGCGCAATTTTGTGCAGACGCCACAGGACATCTTTGTCACTCCCGAAATTGTGCGTCGCTTCGCCTTGCGCGACGGAATGTGGATCAACGGTGAAATCCGACGTGGCAGCCGCGGTCCGCAACTGATGAAGTTGCTGACGATCAACGGCGACGAGCCGTCGAAATATCAGGGTCTCCGGCCTTTTGAAGAATTAACGACGATCAACCCGAACAAACGAATCAAGCTCGAGACGGTACCGGATCGTTACACCACGCGGATCATGGATTTGATGACGCCGCTGGGAATGGGCCAGCGCGGCCTGATTGTCGCGCCGCCGCGGACAGGCAAGACAACGCTGTTGCATCACATCGCCGATGCGGTCGCCAAGAATCATTCGGAGATGGAGCTCATTATTCTTCTGGTCGATGAACGTCCCGAAGAAGTGACGGATTTTCGTCGGTCGCATCCGACAGCGCAACTCATGGCCAGCTCCAACGACGCCGACATAAAGAGTCACACCCGGATTTCTCAATTGGCGATCGAGCGGGCCAAACGATTGGTCGAAGCTGGGAAACATGTGTTCATCCTCCTCGATTCGATCACGCGCACCGCTCGCGCTTTTAATAATGCCATGGGCGGTGGCGGCCGTACCATGAGCGGTGGTATCGACGCGCGTGCCATGGAAACTCCACGAAAGATTTTTGCAGCCGCTCGGAATACCGAGGAAGCAGGTTCCCTCACCATCGTTGCGACGGCGCTCATTGAAACTGGCAGCCGCATGGATGAGCTGATCTTTCAGGAGTTCAAAGGCACTGGAAACATGGAAATGGTGCTCGACCGAAAAATCAGCGATCAGCGCATTTATCCGGCCATCGACATCTTTTTGTCGGGAACACGCCGCGAAGAACTGTTGTTGCAGGCGTGGGAACTGGAGAAAATCAATCTCATCCGGCGCGGTCTGGCCGGTCACAAGCCGGAGGAAGCCATTCAGCGTCTCTTGATGTTCGTTAAGAAATTCCCGACGAACACTGAAATGCTGAAAAACATTCCTGGCTAGCCCGACGCTTTAATTTTCCGCTCGTACAGGTCGTGCACGGTGTCGCGAGCATCGACGTAATCGCGACGAAAGTTTGCGAAGCTATCGCAGCCGAGACGAATGGCGAGCTTTCGCTGTTCGTCTTGATCGGTTGGAAGTGACGAGACGGCTTTGTTCTCGTAACGCCGCAGTCCGGATTCGCATCGGCGCAGCAATTGGTATGATTGTTTCAGCTGCTTCGCCTCGGCGTCATTAAACAAGCCACGTTCAAATAATCCGTTTACTGCGCGGTCCCAGTTCGGCTCCCAGATCTTTTCGCGCATCTGCAATGCTTGAACGAGAAATTCCGCTTCGATGATTCCGCCGGATCCGGTCTTCAGATCGACAAAATCCGATCCGCTGCCTCGCTCTTGCCGAATGCGCTCGAGCATGCTGTCGATTTTGACCAGAAGCTCGGGGTCCTGACTGCCGCGACGCCAGGCGGCTCTTGCGAGTGCCATGAATTCATCTTTTAGCGGACCACTGATGGCCCGCGCCCGAGTGAGCGCCTGCATCTCCCAGAGCTGCGCACGATTCTCGTAATACGACTGATAAGTCTGAAGCGAACAAACCAAGGGGCCGTTTTCACCTTCGGGACGTAGCCTTGCGTCGAGCGGCCAAATGTTCCCCTCGGCAGTTGGCTGCGCCATTGCTGTCATCAGATTTTGCGCGGCGCGATTGTCCTCACCAACGAATATCACGTCCAAGTCTGCGCCGTAACTGATCTCGCGTCCGCCAAATTTACCGAGCGCAATAATCGTCAATTGCTCGTCGCTGAGCAGCCTGGCTGTATCAACCAGACAAGCTTCAGCCAAATCAGAAAGTTCGCTGAACTCGACCGGCGGCGTAACCAGTTTCACAACCTCGCGGAGAATGATGCGTAATAATTGCCGCTGCCGGTATGCACGAATTGGATCAAGATTGTTGATATTTGCGCCTAACGAGTCAAGCCGCAGAAGGTTCTCCGAGACTGATCGCGGTTCATCAAATGTTGGATCGCGCGTGATGTCTTCCAGGAGTTGGGGCCGGCGAATCAAAAGATCACCTGCAAACCGGCTGGCATCGAAAGTCTTCACAACCAGTTCAAGCAATTTCGGGTTCGTGGCGAGCAGTTCGAAAAGCAAACTTCGCAGGCCGTAAGCTTCCACGAATCGAAGGAACTGGTTCAGAGTCTGATCCGGGTCGGCAGCTTTGGCCATCCAATCCAGCAAAATCGGGCGTAGCCTTTGGAATATCTGGCGAGTTCGCGTGGCGACATGAAAGCTAGTTGCACCTCGTTCGAGTTCTCTTAGGGCTTTCTCTGCTCTTTTTGGATCGTTAAAAAATTCAACAGCGATTTTGGCGGGCTGCGCAGGGCTTTCAGAGATAATTCGTTGAAATATGGGACGCACTGATCCCATTCGGTTGTGCAGTGTCGCTGTCAAATCGCTGGCCGACGAAAAGCGAAGACTGTGCGCGAGCCGGCTCAGAGGGCCCGGCTCGTCCGGAATAGTGTGGGTCTGTTGTTCGGCTTCGATCTGCAGGCGGTGTTCAACGCGGCGGAGGAACCGATACGCATTATCCAGTGCCAGAACATCCTCGCGCGGGAGCAAGTCCAGTTCTCGCAGCGCGCGCAGCGCCCTGAGCATACTCGGTTCCTGCAAAAATGGATTACGCGCGCCATGGATAAGCTGCAGCGTTTGCACTATGAATTCGATGTCGCGAATGCCGCCGCGCCCAAGTTTTACATCGCGCTCCAGCTTTTCCGGCCCAACGACGTCGCGCTCGATGCGGTGTTTGATGCTCGCAATCTCCTCGAGCAGATCTGGCGTTGCACTCTTTGGGTAAATGAACGGCTGATGTAGCCGCAGGAAATCGTAAGCCAACTCGCGGCTCCCGGCGATTCCGCGCGCCTTGATGAGCGCAATCCGTTCCCATGTTTCGCCGAAGCCAGCGTAATAGTTTTCCATGCTCTCGAGAGATCGGGCTAATGGGCCCGCTGAGCCTTCAGGGCGCAACCGCAGGTCCACGCGAAACAGCGAGCCAGCCGGATGCGGCGTCGAAAACGTTTCAAGAATCTTGTTTCCCAGTCGGTTGAAAAACTGATGATACGAAATGTGCGGCGCGAGCTGGCCTTCCTCGCTGTAGAGAAAAAGAAGGTCAACGTCCGAACTGTGATTGAGTTCGCCTCCGCCGAGTTTCCCGAGGGCAAGAATCGCAAACTCCGCTTTTGGCGAGCCGTAACGTTGCCGTAGTTCGGCGTCCCAAAATCCGAACACGCGACGAAGACAAATCTCTGCGATTTGTGACAGTTCACCGGTTGTCTCCTCCAGCGGCGCGACCGCAGCCAGTTCGCGCACGGCCACACGCGTCATCTCGCGGCCTTTCCAAAACCGTAGCGCTCCGAAATTGCTATCGGCGGCAGAATCACCCGCCAGAGCGTGTAACTCAGCCAGCATTTCCGCATGGCCGCGCGATGCGAGGCACACCTCGGGTTGAGCGAGCCACAGCAGCGTTTCTGGATTACGCGCCAATCTCGCCGCGCAAATGCTCGAGACCGCCACAAGATGCAGCAGCGCCGCTTCCCCTAACGGAAATTGTTCGATCATTTCGGCAAGAGGCATCGCGTTTGCCGGCCATTGTTCGTTGAGCTGAACCAAAGCCGTCTCTACCTGTGAAGGGTTCAACGATGTGGCTGCTTTTTCCCGAATCCAACCCGCGCGGTGATCCATCGGGCAGAACATCACGCGCATCTGCGCGAAAAACCAGTTGTCGCAGTGCTCAGACGGGAGCCCATTTCCATTTCAAATTTGGCTCACGTATGTGACCTCAAATTGAAATGCACAATAGCGCGCTATGGCGATGCCGAAGGCACTAGCACAGAAAGGGCTTTTTCGTGCATTTGAAAGTCAACCGGGCAATTACCAGCTAACTCACCATCCAGCTCCACCGGAACGTCCTGCTCGCTGCTTACGCTGAGTTGGCGAGTCTGAAAATATTCAACCTCCGGAACGCGAATGTCGGAGCTGAATACAACGTCATGCAAATATTTAATGATCTCGAGAAACCCGAGACGTTTGAAGACAACCACATCCAGTAAACCGTCATCGACAGCAGCTTGCTTGAAAAATGGAAAAGGGCCGCCGTAAAGACGCCCGTTCCCGACGAGGAGAAACGACCCTTCCCGCACTGGCGCATCCTCCGACTCGACGAAAAGCTTCGGAGGTTGGCGAGCTGCGATGTGCGCTGCAGAGATAAGATAACTGAGTGGGCCAAGACTGCGCTTAAACGTAAGGGTGGTCTCTTTGACTGCCTGCGCATCGAGCCCAATGCCACCGAGTTGCACGAAGTATTTTCCATTCGCGCTCGGTAGATCAACCAGACGCAAGTTTCTGGCCTGGACAATCTCCCAGCACCGCTCGAGATCGTTTGAGGGGAGACCCAGTTCCATGGCGAAAACGTTGATTGTGCCCATGGGGAGAATGCCGAGCGCAGCATCGCTGCCGGCGATTCCGTTCGCCACATGATTCACAGTTCCGTCGCCGCCTGCTGCAACCACGCATCCAAAACCTTCCGCGACGGCACGTCTCGCGAGCGCTTCCGCTTCCCCAGCATGCGATGTGAGGCGGATCGGGCAACCGCGGACGATTGATTCAACTCGCTCCTGCCAGTCTCGAACAGTCTCGAGATTTCCCGCAGTTGGATTGAGAATGATAACTATGTCGGTCACGCGAAAAAACTAGTCAGGGCCTTTGGTCTTTGCTTCAAACTGGGGCTGCGTAACATTCTGAGAGTGCAAAAATTGCGCCGGCTGGCTGTGATCGCTCTGGGGGCATTGATTGGGCTCGGTGCGGTGGTTTTGCTCGGCGTGAACTTGTATGTGCAATCACAAGGGGCACAAGCAAAGATTCAACAGGAACTCAGTCGCGGCCTCGGCGTTCCGCTCAAAATTCGCAGCATGAGCGTCACTCCGTGGGGTGGACTTGAACTTAGCGGCATCACGATTCCGCAAACCGTATCGGTCGGGCCGAAGCATTTCTTGGAGGCAAGAA
>Ga0306920_100001537_pt1 | contig 28784 bp, 24 predicted proteins | sample flu12Cox44000170_FD_204666 | JGI IMG/M metagenome (GOLD analysis project Ga0306920, IMG submission 204666) | Lab enrichment of tropical soil microbial communities from Luquillo Experimental Forest, Puerto Rico - flux4day.12C.oxic.44.000.170 (v2)... | ecosystem: Environmental > Terrestrial >... | reverse complement strand
CGACGTAGAAGAAGTAGTTGATGACGTGCTCGGGCGTGCCCTTGAAGCGCTTGCGCAGCACCGGGTCCTGGGTCGCCACGCCCACCGGGCAGGTATTGAGGTGGCAGACCCGCATCATGATGCAGCCGGCCGCGATCAGCGGCGCGGTCGAGAAGCCGAACTCATCGGCGCCGAGCAGCGCGCCGACCACGACGTCGCGCCCGGTGCGCATGCCACCGTCGACCTGCACCGCGATGCGTCCACGCAGCCGGTTGGCAACCAGCGTCTGGTGGGTCTCGGCGAGGCCGATCTCCCACGGCGAACCGGCGTGCTTGATGGAGGTGAGGGGAGAGGCGCCGGTGCCGCCTTCGAAGCCGGCGATGGTCACGTGGTCGGCGCGCGCCTTGGAGACGCCGGCCGCGACCGTGCCGACGCCGACCTCGGAGACGAGCTTCACCGACACCAGTCCGTCGGGATTGACGTTCTTGAGGTCGAAGATCAGCTGCGCCAAGTCCTCGATCGAATAGATGTCGTGGTGCGGCGGCGGCGAGATCAACCCCACTCCGGGCGTCGAGTGGCGCACCTTGGCGATGATCTTGTCGACCTTGTGGCCGGGAAGCTGGCCGCCTTCGCCGGGCTTGGCGCCCTGCGCCATCTTGATCTGCATCATGTCGGAGTTGACGAGATATTCCGTCGTCACGCCGAAGCGGCCGGAGGCGACCTGCTTGATCGCCGAGCGCATGGAATCGCCATTGGGCAACGGCTTGAAGCGGTCGGCTTCCTCGCCGCCTTCGCCGGTGTTGGACTTGCCGCCGATGCGGTTCATGGCGATGGCGAGCGTGGTATGCGCCTCGCGCGAGATCGAGCCGAACGACATGGCTCCGGTGGAGAAGCGGCGCACGATGCGCTCCGCCGGCTCGACCTCCTCGATCGGCACCGGATCGCGTGCGTCCTCGCGCGCCGGTTTGAGCCGGAACAGGCCGCGAATGGTGAGCAGCTGCTCGGACTGCTCGTTGCTGACCTTGGCATAGGCCCGGTACTGGTCGGGGAGGTTGCCGCGCACCGCGTGCTGGAGCGCCGATACCGTCGCGGCGGTCCACGCATGGTCTTCGCCGCGCACGCGAAACTGATATTCGCCGCCGACGTCGAGGGCATGGCGATAGATCGGCGCGTCGCCGAAGGCGCCGCGGTGCCGCCGCACCGTCTCCTCGGCGATCTGAGTCAACGCTACCCCCTCGATCCGGGTCGCGGTGCCGGTGAAATATTCGGCGACGAAATCGGACTTGAGGCCGACGGCATCGAAAATCTGCGCGCCGCAATAGGACTGGTAGGTGGAGATGCCCATCTTGGACATCACCTTGAGAATGCCCTTGTCGATCGACTTGATGTAGCGCTTGACGATCTCCTTCTCGTCGAGCTTTTGCGGCAGATCATTCTTCATCGCCCGCAGCGTCTCGAAGGCAAGATAGGGATTGATCGCCTCCGCGCCGTAGCCGGCGAGGCAGCAGAAGTGATGGACTTCGCGCGGCTCGCCCGACTCGACCACGAGCCCGACCGAGGTGCGCAGGCCCTGGCGGATGAGATGATGATGCACCGCCGCGCAGGCGAGCAGCGACGGCATCGGAATATTCTCGGCCCCCGCGCGGCGATCGGACAGGATGATGATATTGATGCCTTCGCGCACGGCCGCCTCGGCGCGCACGCACAGCGTGTCGAGTGCGTCCTTCAAACCGGCGGCGCCGCATTCGGCCGGCCAGGTGGTGTCGAGGGTGCGCGATTTGAAATGGCCGTCGCCGACCTCGGAGATGGCGCGGATCTTCTCGAGGTCCGCATCCGTGAGGATGGGCTGGCGCACTTCCAGGCGCTTGAGGTGCGAGGTGCCCTCGAGGTCGAACAGGTTCGGCCGCGGCCCGATGATCGACACCAGGCTCATGACCAGCTCCTCGCGGATCGGATCGATCGGCGGGTTGGTCACCTGCGCGAAGTTCTGCTTGAAATAGGTGAACAGGAGCTTGGGCTTGTCCGACAGCGCCGAGATCGGCGTGTCGTTGCCCATGGAGCCGACCGCCTCCTCGCCCTGGATCGCCATCGGCGACATCAGGATGCGCAAGTCTTCCTGGGTATAGCCGAAGGCCTGTTGGCGATCGAGCAGCGTGAGATTCGACAATGCCGCCTCGCTCGGCGCGGCGGGCAGGTCCTCGAGCACGATCTGGGTGCGCTCGAGCCATTCCTTGTAGGGGTGGCTCTTGGCGAGCGTCGCCTTGAGCTCTTCGTCGGGGATGAGGCGGCCTTCGTCGAGATCGACGAGCAACATCTTGCCCGGCTGCAGCCGCCACTTCGTGACGATGTCCTTCTCGGGGATGGGCAGGACGCCCATCTCGGAGGCCATGATGATGCGCTCGTCGCGGGTGACGAAATAACGCGCCGGCCGCAAGCCGTTGCGGTCGAGCGTGGCGCCGATCTGCCGCCCGTTGGTGAAGGCGATCGCGGCGGGGCCGTCCCACGGCTCCATCAGCGCGGCGTTGTACTCGTAGAAGGCGCGCCGCTCCTCGTCCATGAGCGGATTACCCGCCCAGGCCTCGGGGATCATCATCATCACCGCATGGGCGAGCGGATAGCCGCCCTGCACCAAGAACTCGAGCGCATTGTCGAAGCAGGCGGTGTCGGATTGCCCCTCGTAGGAGATCGGCCACAGCTTGTTGATGTCGTCGCCGAACAGCTCGGAGGACACCGACGCCTGGCGCGCCGCCATCCAATTGACGTTGCCGCGCAGCGTGTTGATCTCGCCGTTGTGAGCGATCATGCGGTAGGGATGCGCAAGCGACCAAGTCGGGAACGTATTCGTGGAGAAGCGCTGATGCACGAGCGCGAGCGCGCTCTCGAAATCCTTGTCGTGGAGATCGGGATAATAGGTGCAGAGCTGATCGGCCAGGAACATCCCCTTGTAAACGACGGTGCGGCAGGAGATGGACACCGGATAGTAGCCGGAAAGTCTGCGCTCCTTGCGCGTGTAGATCGCGTGCGAGATCGACTTGCGCAGGATATAGAGCCGCCGCTCGAACTCGGTTTCACTCTTGATCTTCTTGCCGCGGCCGATGAATACCTGCAGATGCACGGGCTCGGTCGGCTTCACCGATTCGCCGAGCGTCGAGTTGTCGGTCGGCACCTCGCGCCAGCCCAAGAGCGTCATGCCCTCGCGCTTGATCATCTGGGAATAGATGTCGCGGATCACCTGTCGCCAGTCCGGATCGCGCGGCATGAACAGCGCGCCGACCGCGTATTCGCCGGGCTTGGGCAAGCTAAAGCCGAGGCGGTCCGTCTTCTTGGCGAAGAACTTGTGCGGGACCTGCACCAGAATGCCGGCGCCGTCGCCGGCGCGCGGATCGGCGCCGACCGCCCCGCGATGTTCGAGGTTGCAGAGGATGGCGAGCGCGTCCTGGACCAGCTTGTGCGATCTCCTGCCCTTGATGTCGGCAATAAAACCGACACCGCAGGAATCCTTGTCGAGCGCGGGATCATAAAGGCCCTGCGCCGGCGGCAGCCCAGGATCCGCGCTGTGGGCAAAGCCAAGCGCTCGCGCGCTCGGCGCGAGGCGGTCACTTGCTCCCTTTGCGCGATGTCGTGGCGCGCCCATCCTCGTCCTCGCCTTTCACCCCGGCGCAAACGCCGAGGAAGCGTTTGCTGCTTGGCGCACCGCTCGCGTCCGCAGCGCCGATCGGCGTCACGGCCCCAAGGGCGCCACTGGTCATTGGCGGCCTTCTCGCTACCGCGCTTCGGCTCAGGCGCGTATGGCCGCTCGTGTTAGGCAGCCCCGCGATGCCCGAAGGCCCCGCTTATCACCGTCCGATGCGAACCGGATGACAAACCGGCCGAGGCGCATCGGGCGGGCCGCCAATTGGGACAGCAATACTGTCCTACTTTACCCTGCCAAATTCTAATCATGAACGCAAGAGTTCGCCTATCGAGAAAATCGTCTTTTGCGTTCGAAGTTTCCTCACCCGGTGCTTAAAAAACCATCGGAGCAAATTTACGGGGCACGCGCCCCTGATATCGAATTCGTCCGGCCGATCCGCGGGCGCCATCGGCGATGGTTGCGCTGGTTGCGCGCTTTTCGCTCGCCCTGCGGGTCCGCATGATGAGGCCGTCCCCGGTCTGCCGGAGGCGAGGCAACGCGCGGCGCCTTGGGCAAAGCAAGCGCACGGAGAGGCCGCATGAATTTCGCAAGTGACAACGCGGCCGGGATCGCGCCCCAGATCCTTGCCGCCATTTCGAGGGCGAATGCCGGCGCGGCACTGGCCTACGGCGACGACGCCTGGACCAGACGCGTCCAGAAGCGATTCGCGGAAATTTTCGTACACGACGTCGCGGTCTTCCTGGTGCCCACCGGAACCGCCGCGAACGCGCTCGCGCTGGCGCATCTCACCCCGCCCTGGGGCGCCGTGCTCTGCCATCACGAGGCGCACATCGCAACGGACGAATGCGGCGCGCCGGAATTCTTCGGCGGTGGAATCAAGCTCGTGGGGCTGGCGGGTGAAGCCGGCAAGATCGCCCCCGAGACGCTGCGGCGCGCGCTCGAGGCGGGGCCATGGGGCGGGCCGCATCATGTCAGCCCGTCGGTGCTGTCGCTGTCGCAAGCGACCGAAGCCGGCACCATCTACCGGCCGGACGAAATCCGCGAGCTCGCCGAGATCGCTCACGCGCGCGGGCTCGCGCTGCACCTCGACGGCGCGCGCATCGGCAACGCAATCGCGCGCATGAACGCCTCGCCGGCGCAAGCAACCTGGATGGCGGGCGTCGACGCGCTGTCGTTCGGGGCCACCAAGGGCGGCGCGCTTGCCGCTGAAGCCGTGGTGTTCTTCGATCCGGCGCGGGCTGCAAACATGTCGGAGCGGCGCAAGCGCGGCGGCCATCTCATCTCCAAGCATCGCTTCCTCGCGGCCCAGATCGAAGCCTATCTCGCCGACGATCTGTGGCTCGAGCTCGCGCGCCACGCCAATGCCATGGCCGATCGGCTTGCAGCAGGGCTTGCCGCCGGGGACCTCGTCCCGGTGTGGCCGGTCGAGGCCAATGAGGTGTTCGTCGCCTTGCCGTCGCGGGTCGACGCGCGGCTCAAGGCGGCGGGAGCGAATTATTATCCGTGGACGACCGATGCATCCAACGGCGTTGCGGCGTCGCGCGACGCAACGCTGGTGCGCCTCGTCACCTCGTTTGCCACCACCGCGGACGAGGTCGACCGCTTCGTGGCGGTCGCGCGTGCTTTTTGATGCCACGCCGACGCCCAAGCTACGCCCTATTCCCGGCTATCGTTGCAGGCACACACAGACAAGTTATGCGGTCATTGACCGCGCTGCGTTTCGCGCTTGCGATCAGCTCCGGGCTCGAACGCAGGTAATCCGATCGGGGGATCGTGTCTTGAAACAGCGAGTTCTAGTTTGCGCGAGTATCCTCGCATTCACGCTCGCGGCGGCGCGGGCGGGGTTGGCGCAACCGGTCCCACCTCCCTACCCCGGCACCGTCTACCCGGGGGAAGGGATGATACTGCCGCCCTACGAGGTGGCCGCAATCGTGCGCTCGACCGGGCTCGAGCCGCTCGGCCGGCCCGTCCGTCAGGGACAAGCCTATGCGGTACGCGCGATCGATGATGCCGGTGAAGAAGTTCGGGTGATCGTAGATGCCCGCCTGGGGCGCATCATCAAAGTCGTTCCGCTGATGGAACCCCGCTACGCCATGCCGCTCCTGCGGCCGCCGGCGTTCGGGCGGCCGCCGCGGCCGGTGGCCATGGTTCCCGATGGCGGCATCGAAGGTCCGCTGCTGAACGGTCCTGCTGCCGGCGGATTAGGGCCCACCGCGGGTGCGCCGCACGAGCCCTCCGCGCCAGCCGGCCCGCCGCTGCCGCGGCCGCGGCCGAAGATGGTCTCGACCGAGTCGCCGCCCACTCAGCCGGTCCCCGGCGCAGCGGCGCCGCAAGGCGCAGCCAAAGACACCAAAACCAACGAGACGACGGGTACGGTCACGGCGCCGGCTAGTCCGGCGACGGCACCCGCCGACCCGTATGACTATGAGTGAGATCCGCAAAATGAAAGCGCCCCGGAAACCGGGGCGCTCCCTCGGATCGAGTTGACCGCTTACGCAGCCTTGGCTTCGACCACCTTGGCCTGGCCATTGCCGATCGGGATCTGGCGGGGCTTCTTCGCCTCGGGAATCTCGCGCACGAGATCGACGTGCAGGAGTCCATTCTCGAGAGCCGCGCCCTTGACCTGGACGTAGTCGGCAAGCTGGAAGACGCGCTCGAACGCGCGCGCCGCGATGCCCTGGTAGAGCACCTCGCCGCTGTTCTCCTCGTCCTTCGTCTGTTTCTCGCCTTTGATCGTCAGCGTGTTTTCCTTCGCTTCGATCGAAAGCTCGTTCTCGCCGAAGCCGGCCACCGCCACCGAGATGCGATAGGCGTTCTCGCCGGTGCGCTCGATATTGTAGGGCGGATAGCCCGGAGCGGCCTCGAAGCCGTCGAGCATGGAGAAGAGCCGGTCGAAACCGACGGTCGAACGATAGAGGGGAGCAAGATCGAAAGTTCGCATGGCATAACCTCGTAGTTGAGCGAAATGCGGATGGTCCACCCCAGCGGGCCGGACCGGTTTGTTTGGGCAGCCCCGAGGGGGCCTGCGCGTATCGCATGTGGGGATCGGGCGGAGGCGCCGCAAGAGGGCAATAGATTGAAAATATACGAGATTTTCTCGAAGTTCCGGCGAGTTGCGGGCGCTTCCGGCCGCGCCGATTCCGGCCTATCGGTTGGATTGAGGGAACCCCGCGCCCTGCTATAAGGCGTGCGCGAGCCTTCCCGCATGACCCTCGTTTCCATCCCCGCCAATCCGGTGCCGGACGCCGTCGTCACGGGAACCCTCAAGACCCCCGACGGGGTGTCGCTGCGTTTTGCGCGCTGGGCGCCGCCGCCGGGCCGCAAGGGCACGGTCTGCCTGTTTCAGGGCCGCTCCGAATTCATCGAGAAATATTTCGAGACCGTGCGCGACCTGCGCGCCCGCGGCTTCGCCGTCGCCACCCTCGATTGGCGCGGACAAGGGCTGTCGGACCGGGCGCTGCGCAACCCGCGCAAAGGCTATGTGCGGAATTTCTCTCAATACCAGATCGATCTCGAAACCTTCATCAACGAGGTTGTTCTTCCCGACTGTCCGCCGCCGCTGTTTGCGCTCGGCCAGTCCATGGGCGCGACGATTCTGCTGCGCGCGGCCTACGCTGGACAACGCTGGTTCGATCGCATGGTCCTGCTCGCGCCGATGATCGCGCTGCCGGGCATGCGTCGGCTCGCGACGACCCGCATCGTGGTCAAGGTCCTGCGCTCGATCGGCCTCGGCGCGCTCTACGTTCCCGGCGGCAGCGCATCGACGATGATGCAGCGTCCTTTCGCCGGCAACCTGCTCACCTCCGATCCCGTGCGCTACGCCCGCAACGTCGCGGTGCTCGAGGCCGAGCCGGCGCTGGCGGTCGGTTCGCCGACGGTGGGGTGGGCGGATGCCGCGTTTCGGGTGATGAGCGAGCTGTCCGAAGCGCGCTACCCCGCAAGCATCCGGCAGCCGATTCTGATCCTCGCTGCGGGCATGGACGGAATCGTATCGACGCCCGCGATCGGCGAATTCGCGCTACAGCTGCGTGCCGGCTCGCACCTCGTCGTGCCGGGCGCGCGCCATGAACTGCTGATGGAGCAGGATCGGTTTCGCATCCAGGCCTTGGCCGCGTTCGACGCATTCGTGCCGGGCACGCCGCTGTTCAAGTGACAGCGCTCAGTAATCAGTGATCGGTCATCAGGCCGCGGACGGATGCTTCTGATTTCTGATTACTGGCTCCCGAGCACCTCTATCGCCGCCGCATGCACGCGCTTGTCGCCGGCCGCGATGATGCGCCCGCCCGCGTTCGGGGCGCCGCCCTCCCAGGTGGTGATGATCCCGCCGGCGCCGGCGATGATCGGCACGAGCGGAAGCACGTCGTAGGGCTTGAGCTCGGTCTCGATCACCAGATCGACGTGCCCCGCCGCAAGCATGCAATAGGCGTAGCAGTCGCCGCCGTAGCGCGACAGCCGCACCGTCTGCTCGACTCGGCCGAAGGTCTCACGGTCGTGCGCATTCATCAGCAGCGGGCTGGTCGTGAACAAGACCGCCTTGGCGAGATCGGCGCAGGCGCGCACCCGCAAATCGCGTTCTCCGGTCGGGCCGCGGTAGTGCGCCCGTCCGCCGTCGCCGCTGAAGCGCTCACGGGTGAAGGGTTGGTTCATCATGCCGAACACCGGTTCGCCCGATCGCAGCAAGGCGATCAGCGTGCCCCAAGCCGGCATGCCGGAGATGAAGGATTTCGTCCCGTCGATGGGATCGAGCACCCATACATATTCCGCGTCGGCACGCTCCTTGCCGTATTCCTCGCCGATGATGCCATGATCCGGAAAGGTTCGGCGGATGAGCGTGCGCATTGCCGTTTCGGCCGCGTGATCGGCGGCGGTGACGGGATCGAATGCGCCGGGGCGGCCCTTGTCCTCGATGCTGAGCGCGGTGCGGAAGAACGGCAGGATGGTCTCGCCCGACACGGTGGCGAGCTCATTCACGAATGCCGAAAAGTCGATTGCCGTCATGTTGCGCGCCCCTCACCGACGCCGCCATTCGACCTATCGAAGACTGGCATGTCCGGCAACCGCCCGCGCGGCCTTGTCGGCCCGGCGGCACCATGCGAGGTAGCATTGCCGGCCCGTGCTCGGCCGGTCAAAGGCCGGGTTCATGAGCATTCAAAGCGCCGTGCGCACGGCGATTTCGGGCACCGCCATCACGCTCGTCGCCACGCTCGTCTCGATCTACATCGTCAGCCAGTTCCTGCGCAATTCGGTTGGCGTCATCGCGCCCAACCTGGCGGCGGATCTCGGCCTTTCACCGGCCGAGATCGGTCTCTTGTCGAGCATCTTCTTTTTGGCGTTCGCCGCCGTCCAGATTCCGCTCGGCATGGCGCTCGACCGATTCGGCCCCCGGATTTGTCTAGTGGTCGGCGCCGCGATCACGGTCGTCGGCGCCATCGTGTTCGCGTGCGCCGCAAGCCCCTCCGTTCTGATCTTCGGCCGGGCGCTGCAGGGCTTGGGAACGGCGGGCTCGTTCGTGGCCTCGCTCGCCGTCTACGCCCGGCGGTTTCCACCCGATCGCTTTGCCACGCTCGCCGGCCTGCAGGTCGGGATCGGGACGCTGGGAGCGCTCCTGGCCACGGCTCCGCTCGCCTTTTCGACCGCGACGATCGGGTGGCGCGGAAGTTTTCTCGGCGTAGCAGGGGTCACGTTTCTGATCGGCCTGTTGATTGCGCTCGTGGTCAAGGACGACGCTGCCAGCGCGCGCAGCCGCTGGCGCAGGCCATCAGCGGGTTCGTGATCGGACTGTTTCCCACAGGGCCGGACGGCGCCTATGAGCTTGTCGCCTATCGCCTGGTGTTCGGCCTGCAAGCGGGATTTATCTTATTGACCTCTCTGGTCTATTTCGGCTCGCGCGATCCCATGGAGGATCGCGGAACAGGGACGAAACCGACGCTTTCTGCATAGCAAGAGGGGCACCCATGCCCGCAGAAGGGTAAACATCGCTTACTTTTCCCCTTGCTATTTGTGCGTTGCGGTGTATGTTTTTGCGGTGCGGTAGCGCCTGGCGTTACCGCCGCCCTCCTTGGGCGTTTCCTCCCTAGACTTGGGCCGCTTGCTGTCGCAGGCGGCCCTTTTTTTCCGGGATCGTGAACAGCTGCTTACTCGGCCGCCGCCCGATAGGGCCGCAATTCCTGGATCGGGACGGCGGCAAGGCAATCCGCGAGCGTCTCGAGGTCGGCGGCCAAACGCGCGAAGGACGCCGAGCGCTCGAAACGCCGCTCGTCCATGTAAAGCGCGCGGTTGAGCTCGAGTTGGATGGCGTGCAGGCCGGCGGCCGGGTTGCCGTAGTGCTCGGTGATGAAGCCCCCGGCATACGGCTTGTTGCGGCTGACCGAGTAGCCTTGCGCGCGCAGCGTCGATTCGATCGTCTCCGCCACCGCCGCCACGCAGCTGGTGCCATAGCGGTCACCGAGCACCACGTCGGCGCGCGGACGCTCGTCCTTGGCGCCGGCGCTCGAAGGCATGGAATGACAATCGATCAGGACGGCGGCTCCGAAGTCCCTATGAACGCGCGTGAACAGGCGGCGCAGGGCGCGGTGATAGGGCTTGTAGAGCCCCTCGATTCGCCTGATCGCATCGTCGACAGGGATGCGCTGGCGGTAGATTTCCTGGGCATCTCCCACGACCCTCGCAACGGTGCCCAATCCTCCCGCCACGCGCATGGAGCGGGTGTTGGCGAAAGAGGGCAGCCGGCCGTCGAACATGCGCGGATCGAGTTCGTAGGGCTCGCGGTTGACGTCCACGTAGCAGCGCGGAAAGTGCGCCCGCATCAGCGGGTAGCCCCGCCGCACGACGCCGAGGCTGAGTTCGTCGACGAAGCTGTCCTCGGAACGGCGCAGCGTCGCCATCTCGAGCCGCGAGGCGGTCAGGAACGCGCGCGGATACACGCTTCCGCTGTGCGGGGAGTTGAACACGACCGGCCCGCGCCACTCGGCCGGCTCGAGGATCTCGAAGGGAGGGTCGAGCTCGTCTTTTACTTCAGACATGACATGTTGGGCTTTGACGTGACCTGCGGTTGCGCTCCTGGCCCCGGCGCTTTTAGCCACCACTATCGCTGGAAACCGGTTATTGTCCATGGGGCCAAAGGCGGATGCCCGAGGGGGGCCGGGTTCACCCGTTATTTACCCGGCGTCCGGCTTATGGACGCAGGAACAAAAAACAAGGGGGGCGCGGGGCGGTCACTCACCACCCCGGGCGGGCTGGAAGATGGCGAAGATTATCCTTGCCGAAGACGACAGCGATATGCGGCGCTTCTTGGTGAAGGCGCTGCAGAATGCCGGTTACGACGTGATCTCCTTCGACAACGGGCTGTCGGCCTATCAACGGCTGCGGGAAGAGCCGTTCGAGCTTCTGCTCACCGACATCGTCATGCCGGAAATGGATGGGATCGAATTGGCGCGCCGCGCCAGCGAGCTCGATCCCGACATCAAGATCATGTTCATCACCGGCTTTGCGGCCGTGGCGCTCAATTCCGATTCGGCCGCGCCGAAAAATGCCAAGGTGCTCTCCAAGCCGGTGCATCTGCGCGAGCTCGTCAACGAGGTGCATAAGATGCTCGCCGCCTGACGCGGGTGGCGGTCCTTGCCTCGTCTCGATGGAGCCGATATGACGGAAGCGAGCCCGGGCGCGTAGCTCAGCGGAAGAGCACTACCTTGACATGGTAGGGGTCACAGGTTCGATCCCTGTCGCGCCCACCATCAATCCCCGCGAAATTCGGCTGTTGCTCGATCATCGCGCGGACCTTCCTCGGCTCGATACTTACGGCGCCACTCTCACCAGCGTCTTGCCGAAGTTCTTGCCCTGCAGCATGCCAAGGAACGATGCGGGCGCATTCTCCAGCCCGTCGACGATATCCTCGCGGTATTTGAGGCGACCTGTGCGCACCCATTCGCCGACATCGCGCAAGAAATCGGCTTGTCTCGCGGCGAAATCCGAGACGATGAACCCACGCAGGAGCAGGCGTTTGCGCAACACCGAAAACATGTCGGGCCCGGGCATCGGGGTCGTGGCGTTGTATTGCGCGATGAGCCCGCATACGGGAATGCGCGCAAAATCGTTGAGCAGCGGCCACACCGTCTGCTGCACGGCGCCGCCGACGTTCTCGAAGTAGACGTCAATGCCCTTGGGACAAGCGGCTTCGAGTTGTTTTGCAAAATCCGCCCCGCGATGGTCGACACAAGCATCGAAGCCCAGTTCGCCGGCGACGAAGCGGCACTTCTCACTGCCGCCGGCGATCCCGACCGCACGGCATCCCTTGATTTTGGCGATTTGCCCCACCACCGACCCGACGGCGCCGGAGGCCGCTGCAACAACGACAGTCTCCCCAGGCTTCGCTTGACCGATTTCGAGAAGACCGACATAGGCGGTCATCCCCGGCATACCGAGGACGCCGAGCGCCGTCGAGACGGGCGCCGCCTTCGGATCGAGCTTGCGCAACCCCGCGCCATTCGAAAGCGCGTATTCCTGCCAGCCGCCATACCCGAGCACGATGTCGCCAACCGAGTATTTTGGATTGCGCGACTTGACGATCTCCCCGACTGTGCCGCCGACCATCGGTTGCCCGATGGCAGCCGGCGTCGCATACGACTTTGCGGCGCTCATGCGACCGCGCATGTATGGGTCGAGCGAGAGATAGACGATGCGCATGAGCACCTCGCCCTCGCCAGGCTCAGGCGTCGGCCTTTCCGTCAACTCGAAATTACCGACGCTGGGTGCTCCTTCGGGTCGGCTCTTCAGCAAGATTTGGCGGTTGACGCTTCCAACCATTGCTACTCTCCCTCTGGTCGAGGCGGACCGAGATCGTCCATTTCGAGCCCGCGTGCCGCGGCGCGCGGATCGTCCGCCGTCGCTTACCAGGGCCCAATGTAAAGAACGAGCGCCGCCACCATCACCGCGAGAGCCATGGCGGCGCAGGTCAGGATCGCGGCGAAGCCGAGCCATGGCGTGCTGACGCCGAAATCGGCGACGAGTTCCTGACCGTGTGGGGTGTCGACGGCAAGCCGCTCGGCAAACAGCGCGTTGGCGAGCGCGAGCAGCAAATAGAGTCCTCCCAGAATCGCGAAAATCGATATCACGCGCGCGGCAACGAAGGCGGCAAATGTCGGATAGCCGGCGAGGAGCGCAATCGCAATCACCCCCAGCACGAGCCAGCCGAGACCGGCCGGCCACCGCGCGAGTCGGGGTGTTTTCTCCTTTGCTGCGCCCTGTCGGTGCGAGAGCAACAGGTGCAGCAGCAAGGCCCCGGTGACGAGAGCAAACAGCATATTGGTGGCGACGGTCATGGCCGCCGGCGCGGCAAGTGCCTTGTGGACGGCGAGCGCCAACACCAGCACGCCCAGCGCCCGCGTCCCCCAGACGAGATAACTGGCGAGCGAGCGGGCGGTGGGGTCGTCGACTGCGATCAGGCGGCGCCGCGGGGCATCGGGCGCAAACACGCCCAGCGCGACCGCGCGGCCGAATGCGGCGATCACGATCCCGGCAACGAATCCATACGATATCTCGATCATGCGCACTTCGGTTGCCTCGAGCAGCGTGATCGTCAGGAGCGGCGTGGCGAACGCCAGGCAGAGGAAAACGCCGAACGAGGAAAGCGCGTTGGAAAACCTGTCGGGCGTGGCGGCTGCGAGGGTCAATCGGCGCTGCCACCAGAACCAAAGCATTGCCATCGCGATCGCCACCACCGTCAAAACGAGCAACGCCACCCCCACGCGCGGCCAGCCGTGGCTGTCTTGGACCGCCGTCGACCAATTTTGCAAATAGCGACCGAGCCCGATGAATTCGCCGGGAAGCGCGTGCGCCGCGGCCAGCCAGATGGATGGGGAGAGCACGCTCGGGGTCGTTGTTATGAGCTGCCGGTCGTCGGCGTCGACGTGCGCGGGCGGCGGCGCGCTTCGTGGCTGCGCCGGATCCGACGAGATGCCGATCTCGGCGAACAAAGCCAGATACTTCTTCGCGACCACGGCATTGCCTTCCGGCGTCCAATGCCAGCCGGCAACCGGATAGCCAGGGGCGTCTTCGAACGTGACGTAGGGGATCTTTTGCGCCTGCAGGTAGGTTTCGAGCCTCGGTTCGTGGCGCTGCAGGCCGACCACCAGGCGCGCCCCGCGCGCTTCCACCGTCCGCCGCATCATCCCGATCACGTCTTCGGTCGGGTCGGGGACGATGATCTCACGATTTCGAAGGGCCCGGTAGGCATCGACGGCGAAGCGGAGGAGCGCAAAACGCTCGAGCCATCCGCTGTCGCTGAGGTCATTGCGGCTCAGTCGCGGCAGGGGGTAACCGCGAACTTGCCATTCGCCGTCGCCCGTACGCACGAAATACGGCTTGTGATACTTCCGGTAGCGATAGCTGCTGGTATTGTCGTCGCGATCGTTGTCGACACAAAACGTCAAGACCACATATTTCGGGTTGATCTCATTCCAAAGCCGCTTCATCAATAAAAATTGTTGATCGGTTCCGTAGCCGGAAACGCCGGCATTGACGATCCCATACCGCGGCAGCGCTTTCTGCAGGAGATCGCTGAACCGCTCATTCGCCTCGGCGTCATAGCCGTAGGTGAACGAGTCGCCCAGAAAGAGGAATCGATCCGGCGCAATATCGCTCAGCTCTCGCTCGCGCAGTCCAAGGCTGTTGTGCCTTACCGAAATCGTACGATTGCCGCTCGTTTGCTGTGTGGCGGCGTTTGGCACGGGGACCCAGCCGAGCTCCGGATCGAACTGGAAAGCCTCTCCGAGTTCGAAGCGGCTTGGCCCGCTGAAATCGATGACGCGAAGCAGAACTTCGGCGGCAAAAAGTATCGCGACAATGATCGCGCCCAATACAAGCAAGCCGCGCAACAGCGAGCTGCCGCCGCCGCGCCTTGAAGCCAAGTCAGTCAACGGTTGCTCCATGGTGATCCAATATTTTTCTTAAATCAGGGCTCAAATGGGGTCGGCGAGCGGTAGCTCGCCAGAAATTACGCTGGGCGGGCATAGCGCGGATTTTCGGAACCTCAATCCGGCTCGAATTCGTCCTTGTAGTTCAGCTTCAAGGCCGGGTCCTGCTCGTCCTTGACGAGATAGCAGCTGCCGGCGGCCAGTACGTCGATCTCCGAGCCCATGAAGCAGCGGAAGGCATCCTCGGGCGTGCATACGATCGGCTCGCTGCGCACGTTGAAGCTGGTGTTGACCAGGACCGGACACCCGGTCAGCCCGTGAAAGCGGCTGATGAGATCGTGGTAGAGCGGATTGGTCTCGCGATGCACCGTCTGCACGCGGGCGGAATAATCGACGTGCGTCACCGCCGGAATGCTCGACCGCGGCACGTTGAGCTTGTCGATCCCGAACAGCTGTTGCTCTTCGCTCGTCATTTCGCGGCGATGGCGTTCGCGGACCGGCGCGACCATGAGCATGTAGGGACTGTCGACATCGATGTCGAACCAGTCCGAGACGTGCTCGCGCAAGACCGACGGCGCAAACGGGCGAAAGCTCTCGCGGTATTTGACCTTTAGATTGAGCTTCTTCTGCATGTGCGGGTCACGCGGATCGGCCAAAGTACTTGTCGTTCACGCTGTTTGTTCCCCGTGTCGATGCGCCGCTCACGCAGGAAACCGCATTTTTGGAATGCGATTGCAACATACTGTTCCGGTTCCTCGGGAGGCAAGGGAAGTTCGCAGCGGAACGCCTCGGGAACATGCCGCCATTCTTCGCTACCATTTGCAGACCGCGGATGCAGGACAAAGCTCGCGCCAATGCCGTCCTGCGTCTGCCGTCTTCGATCCACACTCGGTCGTCGGTTCCTGACCGCACGCAGGCGCGACGGCGCGCTTGAACCGCCGCATCGCGACGACCCGCGAGGCCTTCACGTGGCTGTCGCACAAGTGTCGAGTCCCTGTCAGACGACGCGGGCAGCTTCCGCGCAAGTGATTCGACGGCGGAGGCCCGATGGCCGTCATGCACAGCGGCGCGTCGCTGACGCGGCGCCGCTTCTTGACTACTGCGGCTTCGTCGGCGGCGATGGCGGCCGCCGGCGGCATCGCCAAGCCCGCGCTGAGCCGCGCCGCCGATCGACCGGTCATCACCCACGGCGTCCAGTCCGGCGACGTCTCTGTCGACTCCGCAATTGTCTGGGCGCGCGCGGACCGAGCGTCGCGCATGCTGGTCGAGGTGGCCACCAGCGAGAGCTTCAAGAACATTCGCAACGCGGTTTTCGTCGACGCTCTGCCGGAGACCGATTTCACCGCCAAGGCGTTGCTCGAGGGTCTGCCGGCCGGGCAGGACGTGTTTTATCGCATCCGCTTCCAGGATCATTCGTTTCCGAGCGCGCTCGGTTCCCCGCAGGTCGGGCATTTTCGCACGGCGCCGAGCGAACCGCGCGCCGTCTCGTTCGTGTGGTCGGGCGATACCGCGGGCGGCGGCTGGGGCATCGACGAGGCGCGCGGGGGCATGCGCACCTACTCGACCATGTTGAAATCGCGGCCCGATTTTTTCATTCATTGCGGCGACCACATTTACGCCGACTGTCCGCTGCACGCAGAGCGCAAGCTTGCGAACGGCGAGGTGTGGAGGAACATCGTCACCGAGGAGAAATCAAAAATCGCCCAGACGCTCGCCGACTTCCGCGGCAATTACAAATACAACCTCCTCGACAGGAATGTGCTTGCCTTCAATGCCGAGGTGCCGCTGTTCGCGCAATGGGACGATCACGAAGTCAGCAACGATTGGTGTCCGGGCGAGGCGCTCGGTTGGAGCGGCTATGCCGACAAGAGCATACTCAAATTGGCCGCGCGCGGATGCCGCGCCTTCCACGAATTCATGCCGATGCGGGAGACGCTTGCCGAAGCCGGCCGCATCTATCGCAAGATCCCCTATGGCCCGCTGCTCGACGTCTTCCTGCTCGATATGCGCTCCTACCGCACCCCTCACGGCGAGGACGGAGCCGCCGCCGCGATCCTGGGGCCGACGCAGACGTCCTGGCTCAAACGCGAATTGATGAATTCGCAGGCAACGTGGAAAATCATCGCCGCCGATTTGCCGATCGGCGTGGTGAGCGGCGACGCGATCGCGCAAGGCGACGGCAGCCCGCGCGGGCGCGAAATCGAGATCGCCGATCTCCTCGCCTTCATCAAGCATGCCGGCATCGGCAATACGGTTTGGATCACCGCCGACATGCACTACACCGCCGCGCATTATTACGATCCCAACGCGGCCGTGTTCCAGGACTTCGAGCCGTTCTGGGAATTCATTTCAGGCCCCCTCCATGCCGGCACTTGGCGGCCGCAAACGCTCGACAACACTTTCGGTCCGCGCGCCGTTTTCCAGAAGGGATGCAGCGGCGCGCAGCGCGACGACCTGGCGCCCTGCTTCGGGCTGCAGTTCTTCGGCCATGTGGCGATCGACGGGGCGAGCGAGGTCATGACCGTCACGCTCAAGGATGTCGCCGACCGCGATCTCTGGTCGACCAAGATCGAGCCGCGGATGGAGAAATGGTCGCGCGGCGTTCCGTCGGCGCGAAGCTGATCACAGCGCGAAGCTGATCATTTGCGGGGCGTGGCGCCTCTTTCACACGGACCAGCGCTCGTGTAACGTCCGCTTCAGCAGCCCTCAAGCGGGACGTGCCGAGGTCTCCGTGCGCGCAAACGGGCAGCGCTGGTGCCGTCGGCGGGCATCGCAGTCTCAATAAACCGACGTTCTTTTTTGCCGGTGCTGCGAGCATGCGCACGCGAAGCTTCGTGTGCGGAGGAGAACACGATGCAGCTCATTCGTCGTCATTTCCTGCGCCTTGCCTGCGCCGCGGCCGCGACGTCCGCCGTGTCGAGGACCGCGGGGGCGCAAACCTATCCCACGCGTTCCGTGCGGATCATCGTGCCGTTCGCAGCCGGCGGCCCCGCCACTGTGCTGGCGCACGTCCTTGCGCAACCGCTGACCGAGACTTGGGGCCAATCGTTCTATGTGGAGAACTTGCCGACCGGTGCCAGCAACGTCGGCACCGCCACCGCCGCGAAGGCCCCGCCGGACGGCTACACATTGCTCATCGTGACTCCGAGCTTCGTCATCAATCCGAGCCTCTATGCGAAGCTGGCGTATGATCCGATCAGGGATTTCACCGCGGTCGCTTTGGCGGTGACGTCGCCTCACGTCTTGGTGGTCAATCCTTCGTTTCCGGCGCGCAACGTGCAGGAACTGGTCGCGCTGGTGAAGGCAAATCCCGGGAAGTACAGTTACGCATCGGCCGGTACGGGGCAGTCGGCGCAGCTGGCCGCCGAATTGTTCAAGCTCGCCTTCGGGCTCGACCTTCTGCATGTGCCGTTCAACGGCGGTGCTCCGGCAATGAATTCGACGATCGGCGGGCATACGCCGATCGCGTTCAACGCGTTGCCGTCAGCGGCGGCGCTCATCAAGGAAGGCAAGCTGCGTGCGCTCGCGGTGACGAGCGGCCAGCGCGCTCCCGAGTTTCCCGACGTGCCGACCTTGGCGGAGGCGGGGGTCCCCGGCCAGGAGTCCCTGTTCTTCCAGGGCGTGGTCGTTCCGGCTGGAACGCCGAAGGAGATCGTCGACCAACTCTATCGCGAGATCGCCAAGATTCTTGTGCGACCCGATGTGAAGGAACGCCTGGCGGCGATCGGCTTCGGCGTTTCCATCAGCTCCCCCGACGAGTTTCAGGCGCAGATCAAATCGGAAATGGCGAGGTGGGCGAAGGTCATTCGTGACGCGAACATCAAGCGAATCGAATGATCCGGAGGACCGCACATGAAAGGAGTAAAGGATTCGAGCGGGCTATACGAGGTGGAGCGGCGAGCCTATCACGCTGCGCGCCCGGGGTTTCGCATCGCCGAACTGCAGATCAGCCCTTCGCAAAAGGTGCCCTGGCACTATCACACCAACGTCCACGACACGTTCTATGTCGTGACGGGGACCATTCGAATCTTTCTTCAGCGTCCGAAGGAAGAGGTGCGACTGACGCCCGGAGAGACGTATTCCGTCCCGCCGAAGCGCCCGCACCTCGTCACCAACGCTGGCGATAGGTCCGCCGTGTTTCTGGTCCTGCAAGGCATCGGCGACTACGATTTTGTCCCCTTAGCCGATACGCGAACCGGCGAACGCGGACGCCAAAAACCGGGACGCTAAAAAAGTCGCCCATCCGACGTTCCCGCTCGAGGACGTAAGAGAGAGGGCAGGCGCGCGTGTCAGGCGCTCGCTGCCCTCACCTGCGCAGAAGGCACCCTCGGCGCAGCCTCTCGCGGCCCGCACCAGCTAGTTCGCGGCGAAGCAGTAGAACAGGCCGTTGCCGCCGGTGCTCCTGAGGTCGTTCTGGCTGCAGCCGCCGTCGGGCCCGCGCGAGGGATGCGACGAATTCCACGACTTGGACGCGGCATCGTCGCGCAAACCCTTGCGGTCGACGTGGCCGACCATGGCTGCGCCTTGGGTGCTGCTCGTCCAGTTGCGGCAGGTTCTGTCCTCGCCGGCCGGAAACGCCCGCCCGTCCATCTGCGAGCCGGTAAGAACGTCGTGAGCATTGGGCGTGTAGCCGACGCCGGCAACCATGGTGCCGCGCTCGGTCAGCGACACCTGCATGCCGAGTTTGTTGTTGTCGCTGTGAAGATCGTCGACGTTTTGGGCGACGACCTCGCCTTTGAAATTCTGCCAGGGGCCGCGGCCGATGCGATCGCGGGCATTGACGGCCTGCGCGCCGCCCGTTGCCTGGGTGCTGAGGTAGGCGCGCCAGGTCTTGTTGCCCGCGCCCGCCCCTTGCGCGAGGGTCTGGCACTGACGATCCGCGCCTTCCAGGCCGCCAAGATCCGCGCCCTTGCCCGGCCCGTTGCTGGTGACGAAAAAGGTCATGTTCGGAGACTGCGGCGGCGGTTGCTGTGCCAGGCTCGCGGTCGAGCCCAGCGGCACAACCGCAACCGATGCAACAAGCGCGAAGAACTTAGCCTTGGACATGGTCGCCCTCCCGGTTTGAGCCGGTGCGCCGCTCTCAGCGCACCTTGCATAGAAATCTAGCACGAAATCCGATCGCGCCAACGGCCATGCGTCGCGCCTGCATGATGAGCCGTTGTCACCCAACCGTCATGGAGGACCAATAGGTGTGATGGTCCACACGATTGGAGGATTGCATGCGCCGATTCCTCGCCGCCGCGGCTGGCATTGCGATTTCGATGGTCGGTTCGGCCAGTTCCGCACAGTCGGTCTATCCGATCGACCGAGCCGATATTTTGGTCGGCGCCCGGTTCGACTTCAAAGTCGAATTCGCAGGCCTTGCCGATCCGACAAAGGTCTCCGTGACGGTGAACGGCAAAGATCATGCCGAGCTTTTCGGCAAGTCCGCCACGTTTATCGAGCGCGAGGACGGCAAGGACCAATCCGCCTTGGTCCTGCGCGACGTTTCACTCGCACAGCCCGGCGTTTATCGGCTGCGCGTCAGCGACGGGGCCAACTCCCGTGAACTTGAGTGGAACGTCTATGACAGCGGGCCGCGCCAGGCGAAGAACGTCATCTTGTTTATCGGCGACGGCATGTCGCTCGCCCACCGTGTGGCGGCGCGCGTGCTCGCGAAGGGCATCGCGGAGGGTAAGGCGCGCGGCAAGCTCGCCATCGACGACATGCCGCATATGGCGCTGGTTGCGACCGCGGGCAGCGATTCGATCATTACCGATTCGGCCAATTCCGCCAGCGCCTATGCGACCGGCCACAAGTCGGCGGTCAACGCCATGGGGGTCTATGCCGATCGCACCCTCGACCCGCTCGACGATCCCAAGGTCGAGACCATCTCCAGCCTGGTCAAACGCAGACATGGAATGGCGGTCGGCATCGTCACCAATACCGAGATCGAGGATGCCACCCCGGCCGCCATCGTGGCCCACGTGCGTCGGCGCAGCGAATACGACCGCATCGTGGAGCAATTCTTCGCCGCCAAGCCCGACGTCATCATGGGCGGTGGCCGCGCGAACTTCCTGCCCAAGTCCGTTGAAGGCGGCAAGCGCAGGGATGACTCCGACTTCGTCGCTCAATTTCGCGACGCGGGCTATGGCGTGGCTTCGACCGGTCCCGAAATGACGTCGCTTGCCGATGACGCAAAGACGACGAAACTTCTGGGGCTGTTCACGCTCGGCAACATGGACGGCGCTCTCGATCGCAAGATTCTCAAAGGCGGCACTGTGCGCAAATTTCCGGAGCAGCCTGACTTGACCGAGCAGGTGAGCGCAGCGTTGAAGGTGCTCGCCAGGAACGAAGCCGGTTTCTTCCTGATGGTGGAGTCGGGCATGATCGACAAGTACACCCACCTCCTGGACATGGAGCGCGCGGTCTACGACACCATCATGCTCGACAACGCGGTGAAGCTCGCCCGCGATTGGGCGAGCTGGGGTGACGACACGCTCATTCTGGTCGTGGCCGATCATACCCACCCGATCGGTTTGGTGGGAACGATCGAGGACGACATGGCGTCGGTCCCCAATGTCGCGATGCGCGAGCGCGTGCGCGTATATGAGCGAGCCGGCTTCCCGAATTACCCCGCGCCCGACGCCGAGGGCTATCCGGCGCGCGTGGACGTCAGCCGCCGCCTCGCTTTGTTCTCGGCGAGCCTGCCCGACCACTATGAGACGTTTCGACCGAAGCTCGACAACCCCAACGATCCGACGGTGGCGGGCAAGGAGCCCGGCACCTACGTGGCGAACGAGCGCTACAAGAACGTTCCCGGCGCCGTACTGCGCTTCGGCAACCTGCCGGCGATGATCAACGCCGACGTGCATTCCGGCGAGGACGTGGTCCTGACCGCGGTCGGCCCCGGCAGCGACCGCGTTCGCGGCCAGATGGACAACACCGAGGTTTTCCGCGTCATGGCCGAGGCGCTCGGGCTCGGCTTGGGCGACTGACCGCGAGCGAAACAACGACGACGGCCGCGGCACGCACGCCGTTGGCGGCGAAAAGCGGCACGTTCGTCGCATCCATCGTGGCGCATTTTAGGCGCGCACTCGCCGATCCGGCACGATCAGCTGTCGCACGCGCCTGGTCCCGCCGTTGACCGGGTCCGGCTTTGCGCTCACAGTGTCCGTAACGAAAAACAGATGCCCGAACGTGATGGGAGGGCGCGATGGATCCTTGCGACAATCATCGCTGCGCACTGCACCCTCCGTCGCGGCGTACGGTCGTGGGCATGCTGGCGGCTATCGCCGCAGGCGCTACTCTCGGCCCGCGCCGGTCGGCGGCTCAGAGTGCAGCGGGCAGCGAGGACTGGATCGTCGACACCCACTACCACATCTATCCGCCGCGTTACGCGACCGCGAACCTCAAGCGGATCATGGAGGACTCCGGCGGCGCGCTTCCGGCTAGCGCCTTCACCAACTGGTCGCCGCGTCTCGCCCTCGAGCAGATGGACAAGGCTGGCGTTCGCTCGGCCGTCGCGTCGATGACCAGTCCCGGCATCTGGTGGAATAACGGCGAGGAGGGCCGCAGTTGGGCTCGCGACTGCAATGAATTCGGCGCGCAGATGGCGCGGGATTTCCCCGGCCGTTTCGGGATGTTTGCCGCCATTCCGCTGCCGGACATCGAGGGCAGCATGCGCGAAATCTCCTACGCCCTCGACACCTTGAGGCTCGACGGCATCGGGTTGCTCACGAGCTATGCCGGCAAGCCGCTCGGCGATCCTTCCTTCGCTCCGGTCTTCGACGAGCTCAACCGTCGCAAGGTCGCGCTGTTCGTCCATCCAACCATGTCGTGCTGCGGGATGAACATCCCCGGCGTCAATGCGCCGGCCATCGACTTCCCCACCGATACCACGCGGACGCTGGCGCGCCTCGCCTATAGCGGCACGTTCGCGCGCTGCCCGGACATCAGATTCATCTTTTCCCACGGCGGCGGAACGATGCCGATGATCGTCCAGCGCGTTGCCGCGGCGATCCGCAACTTCACGCCCGATGAGCGCGCCAAGATCCTGCCCAACGGGCTCGAAGCCGAACTCAAGCGTCACCATTACGACATCGCCAGTATCGCGATGAATCCGGCCGGCATGGCGGCGGTGTTCAAGCTCGTCCCGGTGAGCCGGCTGCTCTATGGATCCGATGCGCCATTTGGGTCCACGACGGTTATCGCTGCGGCCCTAAGTAAGTTCGAGCTTGCGGCGGCCGACATCACCGCCATCAGACGCGAGAACGCACTGCGGCTGTTTCCGCGGTTCACGGCGTGACGACCTTTCGCGGGCGGTGATTTCAATGACGGAGACGCGAGCGTGATTATCGACTGGCACTCGCACATCTATACTCCGGAAGAAGCAGCCGACGATCTCGGCACCTTGGACGGCAAGCACGGGCCGAAGTGGGGCGAGCGCGGCTGCCCCATGGTGCTCGAGAACTTCCTCGAGGCCCACTACGAGAACGGCATCGACATCAGCGTGGTGACGAATGCCGCGCACTATCTGCGCGGCAAGGCCGATCACGAAGAACTGCTGGCGGTCCAGAAATGGAGCGACTACGCCGCCGAGGTTCAGCAGACATACAAAGGCACGCTCTATTCGTTCGCAACCATCCTGCCTTGCGGCGGCCCGGCCTTCATCAAAGAGGCCGAGCGCGCGATCCGCGAGCTCGGCCTCAAGGGCATTTTCATTCATTCCAGCCACAAGGGCCACTATCCGGACGACGACGAGGCGCGCCCGTTTTGGGAGCTGGTGCAGGAGCTCGACGTGCCGGTGATGATCCATCCGCCGCATCTCGGCTTCGGCGAGGAGCGGATGAGGGACTATCGTCTCGCATCCAGTATTGGCCGGCCGTTCGATCTTTGCATGGCGTTGGGGCGGCTGATCGTGCGCGGCATTCTGGAGGACTTTCCGCGCGTGACCATCGTGGCCTCGCATGGCGGTGGCGGCATCTGCGAAACCATCAGCCGGATGGACTATGCCTACGAGTTGCAGGAGGAGGCGTTCTTCCTCGGCTCTTATGCGCCGATGAAGATCAAACATGCGCCGAGCCATTACCTCAAGAAAATGCATCTCGACACGGTCACCTACAATCTGCCGGCGGTGAAAATGGTGCTCGACTGGATGGGGCCCGAGCGCGTCGTCTATGGCAGCGACGCTCCGCCGCTGACCTCGCTCAAACCGCGCGCCATCAAGCTGATCAAGGACCTCGACATATCCGAGGCGGAGCGCGACGCGATCTTCTTTGCCAACGCGGCCAGGCTGTTGAAGCTGCCGGTCGCCCGCGCCGCTCACGCCGCATGAGGAAATGACGCCGAATCAATGATTTGCTCCGAGGGTGCGCGCTGCGGTGGGCGGCAGCGCGTTTGCCGGCGCGTGTTGACGAGCCGCCATCGCATCCCTAATTTCCGCGCAACCTTGCAAACGTTCTGCGAACCGCGCGGCCGCGCGCACGAGAGCCAAAGCCATGAAAGTCCGCAACTCGTTGAAATCGCTGCGCAGCCGTCATCGCAGCAATCGATTGGTCCGCCGCAAAGGTCGGGTCTACGTGATCAACAAGGTCCAGCGCCGCTTCAAGGCCCGCCAAGGTTGAGCGTGGCACGCGCGAGCCGCTAGCGGTCTTGCACGGCTGCCTGGTGTCCCGATTCCGAAGTTCGCATCATTGTGCCGCACACTCGGTTGCGAACTTCGGAATCGAAGGACACTAGCAACTCATTGATCTTAGTGTGGCTTTCGTTCAGAAGTCCGCATTTCGGACTCGCTGCAAGAAAGATGCGGACTTCTGAACTGCCACACTAGCGAAATCTTGTCTTTATCGGGCTACTTCGGAGCGCTAGGCTTGAGCGCATGAGCCAGCGATTCCTCGCATGGGTGGCTGCCGCCATGCTTGCGGCCGCGTGGGTGCTGCCGGCGGCGGCGGAAACGGTCGATCCCGAGCCGCTCAAGCCAATCGAGCCGCCCAGCACGCTGCCGCGCGTCCAGCGCGGCGACAAGACGCAGAATCTCGATCGGCTGTTCGCGGCGCTCAAAGTCGCGCCCGACGACGACAGCGCAAAATATATCGAGAACCGCATCTGGGCGATCTGGCTCGCCTCCAGCAGCGATACCGCCAATCTGTTGATGGGCCGGGCCAAAAGCGCGGCCGACGGCAAGGACTACGATCTTGCGATCCGGCTGCTCACCGCCGTCATCGATATTCGACCGGATTTCACCGAGGCGTGGAACCGTCGCGCGACCGTCTACTACACGCAAAAAGACTTCGGCCGCGCGCTCGCCGACATCCACGAAGTGCTGGCGCGCGAGCCGCGCCATTTCGGCGCGCTCTCGGGATTGGGGATCATCCTGCAGGAGCTCGGCGACGACAAGCGCGCGCTCGACGCGTTCCGCCGTGCGCTCGCCATCCACCCGCACCTGGAGCGCATTCCCGATCTGGTCAAGAAGTTGACCGAAAAGGTCGACGGCCGCGATATCTAAATCGCACGACGGAAAACGCAGCACGGCCGAGGAGCCGGTCTGTGTTCGTGCATCATCCGGCGTCGCGCGCCGCCTCGGGAGCCACGAAAGCGATGCGCAGCATGTTGGTCGCGCCCGGCGTACCGAGCGGGACGCCGGCGACGATGATGACGCGCTGTCCCACCTGAGCGAATCCATCCTTCCAGGCGAGCCGGCAGGCGCGCTCCACCATGTCGTCGAGATCATGGGCGTCCTCCGCCACGATGCAGTGCACGCCCCATACCAGCGACAGGCGGCGCCCGGTCGACACCCTGGGGGAAATTGCCACGATGGGCGATTTCGGACGTTCGCGCGCGACCCGCAGCCCGGTGGAGCCTGAGCTCGTCCAGCAGACGACGGCGGAGAGCTCGAGGGTCTCGGCGATCTGACGTGCCGCCGCGGCGATGGCGTCGGCGCCGGTCGCCTCGGGCTCCGTGCGCTGGGCATGGATGATGGTGAGATAGGTCGGATCGCGTTCGACTTCCTCGGCGGTGCGGTTCATCGTGGCGACCGCCTCGACCGGATATTGCCCGGCGGCGGACTCCGCCGACAGCATGATGGCGTCCGCCCCTTCGAAAATCGCGGTCGCAACGTCCGAGACCTCGGCGCGGGTCGGGATCGGACTCGTGATCATGGATTCGAGCATCTGGGTCGCGACCACGACCGGCTTGCCGGCGCGGCGTGCCATGCGCGTCATCTGCTTTTGCAGCCCGGGTACCTTTTCGAGCGGCATCTCGACGCCGAGATCGCCGCGCGCCACCATCAGCGCATCGGCGAGATCCATGATCTCGGCGAGCCGATTGATGGCTTGCGGCTTCTCGATCTTGGCCATGACGGCGGCGCGCCCGCGCGTGATCTTCTTGGCCTCGGCGATGTCTTCCGGCCGCTGGATGAAAGAGAGCGCGACCCAGTCGACGCCGGTGTCGAGCCCGGCTTCGAGATCGGAGCGGTCCTTCTCCGTCAGCGCCGAGAACGGCACGGTCGTTTCGGGCAGGCTCACGCCTTTGCGGTCGGACAATTTGCCGCCGACCTCCACGCGCGTGAGGATATGGTGGCGGTCGGCCTCGATGGCGACGAGGCGCACCTTGCCGTCGTCGAGCAGGAGGGTGTGGCCGGGCTCGATGGCGGCGAAGATTTCGGGGTGCGGCAGGTGCACCCGCTTGGCATCGCCGGGCGTGGGATCGGTGTCGAGGGTGAAGGTTTCACCCTTGGTGAGCGTGGCCGGATTGTCCGCGAAGCTGCCGACCCTGAGCTTTGGGCCCTGGAGATCGAGCAGAATCCCGATCGGCCGGCCGTGCTCGGTTTCCACCGCCCTAATCGCCGCCGCCAGCTCGCGCATGCGCGCATGCGTGGTGTGACTCATATTGATGCGGAAGACATCGGCACCGGCCTCGAACAGGCTGGCGATGACGCGTCGGTCTGAGGATGCGGGGCCGAGGGTCGCGACGATCTTGGTCCGGCGCAGACGTCGCATCAGTTGCGGTTTCGCGCCGGCGGCGTCGGCGCGCCCGGTCGGCCGGCAGCCGGAGGGGTTTGAAGCATCGGAACGCGCGATTGTAGGGGTTGCATGGGCGCTTGGTCGGCCGATTCGGTGAGCTGCACGGTCCAGGACGGCTGGTCGCCGGTATCGACCTCGAAGAAGCCGGTGCGGTCATAGCCGCGCGCGAGGCAATCTTCGGTTCCGCGGATGGTGAACTCCTTTTCCCGCGTGCACATGAAGGCTTGGCCGGACCATTCGCCGCCGCGATCGTAGTCGACCGCATAGATATAGTAGAAGCGGGCGACGAGCGCGCCGCGCAGCACGGTCTCGCAGCTGCGGGCGGAGATGTTCCACCAGCCCTCGGTGGTCCAGCCTTCGTTCTCCTTGTAACCGATCGCGATCCCGACCCGGTTGCCGGTATTGTTGCAGAGGCGGAAGTCGGCCTTGGCCGGCTCGGCGGTCAGTGCGACTGCGGTCATGATGAGCATGGCGCCGGCGAGCGCGCGCATGGCGGCCGCCAAAAGGTGCAGCGGGCGGCGCCGAACTCCAGCTCTCGTGTACCGGTGTTTCATCCCGTCCGCACTCAACCCGCTCGACGGTCCGAATGCCCGATATCGCGTGAACTCTTAAGGACTGTCAACGAGGATCGCCCGGAAGTCGTTCACATTGGTCAGCGTCGGCCCCGGCGTCAGCAGATCGCCAAGTTTCTCAAAGAATTCCGTCGAATTGTTGTCGTTTAGAAAGACGGCTGGATCGAGGCCGAGGCGGCCGGCGCGGGCAAGGGTGGTTGCATCGATGAAGGCGCCCGCGGGATCGTCCGGCCGACCGGCCCCGCCATCGGTGCCGTCGGTGTCGCCGGAGAGCGCCGCGACCCCGCTCGTCCCCGCGAGCGCAACCGCCAGTGCCAGCGCGTATTCCTGGTTGGGCCCACCGCGGCCCTGGCCGCGCAGCGTCACCGTCAGTTCGCCGCCCGAGAGGATCACAGCGCGCCGCCCCTGCGCCTTGAGATCGCGGGCCAGTCGTGCCTGCGCGGCGGCGACCTCGCGCGCCTCGCCCTCGATCGCCGTGCCGAGCAGAATGCACTCGTATCCGGCAGCGCGCGCCGCGTCCTCCACGGCGCGGAAGACCTCGGCGGGCCGTGTCGCCAGCGCGAACGAGGTGGCGGCGAAGAACGCATCGCCCGGTTTCGGCGTCTCATTGGCGGGGTCGGCGAGCGCGCGCGTCACCAGCGGCGACAGCTCAAGCCGATGGCGCGCCACGATGGCGCGAGCATCGGCCAGCGTGGTCCGATCGGGCACGGTGGGGCCCGAGCCGATCACCGCCGGATCATCCCCCGCCACGTCGGAAATGCCCACCGCGACCAGGCGCGCGGGATACGCGTGCTGTGCCAGCCGCCCGCCTTTGATGCGGGAGAGATGCTTGCGCACCGTGTTGATCTCGACGATCGAGGCGCCGCAGGCGAGCAGCGCGCGCGTCGCTCCTTGCTTGTCCGCAAGCGAAAGGCCCGCAGCGGGCGCGATCCAGTTTGCCGAGGCGCCGCCGGAGATGAGCACCAGCACCAGATCCTCCGCGCCGGCGGAATCGGCGAGATCGAGCGTCTCGACGGTCGCGGCAAGACCGGCCGCGTCTGGCAGCGGGTGGCCCGCCTCGACGACGCGCACGAGGCGGGTCGGACGGCCATAGCCGTGGCGGGTGACGGCGAGACCGCTGATGCGGCTTTCCGGCACGCCATGCTCGTCGAGATAGTGGTGTTCGGCGACCTCGGCCATGGAGCCCGCGGCCTTGCCGGCCGCCAGAATGACCAAGCGTCCGGAGGGAGGCGCTGGCAAATGCGCCGGCAAGCAGCTCTCGGGGTGGGCGGCGGTCACCGCCGTGCGGAACAGTCCTTCGAGGAAGGCGCGCGGCGATGCGGTCAAGGCTCGAACTCGGGCGCGGCTGAACGCCCGCGCCGCGCGCAAGTCTTGCGTGGTCCGCTGCGCGTGGGGTCTGCCATCATCGCGGGCAAAATAGCCGAACGCGCCGGGGCATGTTGGATCATTCTTTGTGCGATCGGCGGATGCAAGGCGCGTCGTTAAGGGCGTTCACGCCCGCCTTCGACGGGCTATGGACGCGCGTGAACGCGTCTAAGGCGCGCTGGAAAGCGCCCCGCACCATCACTATTCTTATGGCATGGAACTCCCAGCTGGAGGACCCTCACGTTCAAGCGAAAGGACGCGCCATGGCGCTTGACGACAAGACCCGCACCGAGCTCGAGGCCGCCGCGTTCCGCCGCCTCGT
>Ga0306920_100001536_pt1 | contig 28813 bp, 26 predicted proteins | sample flu12Cox44000170_FD_204666 | JGI IMG/M metagenome (GOLD analysis project Ga0306920, IMG submission 204666) | Lab enrichment of tropical soil microbial communities from Luquillo Experimental Forest, Puerto Rico - flux4day.12C.oxic.44.000.170 (v2)... | ecosystem: Environmental > Terrestrial >... | reverse complement strand
GATGCGGCGCTCGACCAGACGATCGAGAACCTGCCTCGCCTTCGTGCCGCGGAATAGCTCGGCATTGGGCTGGGATTGGGGGTCAAATACCTGGGAGAGAGCGGGACAAATGATCGAGCACGCGCGTTCGTCGCCAACTCACTGGGATCTCGAAGCCGATGTCGTTGTCGCCGGGTTCGGGTCGGCGGGGATCAGCGATCCGATTTGCTACCAACCATAGACCTTCTGCAGCGTGCCGCCCATGAGCTTCGACCGGTCGGTGTCCGACAGCCGATCGGTGTTGCGGAACGGTGCGACGCCCTGCTCGCAGGTCAGCATGCCGCTGGTCCGCGTCCAATCCGTACCCCACATGCAGCGGTCGATGCCGAACGCGTCAATGATCCGCAGCACCGGATCCCAGATGTCGTCGTACGGGAAGGGTTCGCGGGAAAGGGTGCAGGCGCCGCTGATCTTGACACGGACATTCGGGAAAGCAGCGAGCGCCAGCAGCTTCGGAAGATCCGCCCACGGTTCCGCAAATGTCGGCGGTGCGTTGGGTTGCAGCAGACCGAGATGGTCGATGACGATGACGGTGTCCGGACTTCGCCGCACCACTTCCGTGCCGTCATCCAGCCGCCCCCAGCACAGAAAATTGACTGGAAGGCCATGTCGCCCGGCGGCGGTAAACGCCCGGTTCAGCCGCGGGTCGATGGGATCGGAGATCTGCTCCTCCCGCAGCATGAGCCTGACGCCGACCGCTCCCTTGGTCTTAGCCCAATCCGCGAGGACGTCATCCACTGCGGGATCGGCAGGATCGATCGGCTTAACGACGCGAAACTTCTCGGGATACTTGGCATAGACCTCGAGCGCGTAGCTGGGGTCGTACCGGTAGAGGTTGAACGTAGAGACGATGATCGCAGCATCGACGCCGACCGCATCCATGGCCGCGACCATCTCCTCACCGGTCGCCGATGCTGGGCCATGTAGTTGCCCAGCCCAGGGCCGGCCTGGATGGTTGCGTTCGTACGCGTGCACCTGGACATCTACCACGGCCATCGATCGATCCTTCCGTTGTCTTTTTGCAGCATGCCGGTAGTCGGTCGCCGGTCAAGGCAGGCGTTGACCGGAGAGCACCCTACGGAGCACTCCGGATGTGCTATACGGTAAAGGGCGTCATTAGCTCGCGGGCATCGGCCAGCGTTTTCAGCCGACCGATCGCCGCCAACGCCACGTCCACGCTCGCACTGGAAAGCGGCCGCACCGCGTTGCGCGCGCAGTCGCGGAATTTCGCCTCGAGCTGGGCATCGGTGAGCGGCTTTGCCGGCGAGCCCATCGGGTCGGTGGCCTCGACCGTAACGAAGCGATCGTCCGTCGTCGTCACCGTGATGCTCAGCGACCCTTTCTGGCGGCCCTCGCGCGCCACCCCTGCTATCCGGTCCGACAGAGCCAGCACCGAAGGATCTCCGAGCCCATCCACTTCCGCGATGCCGATCTTGCCATGGACCAGAGCTGTGGCCACGAGAAACGGCTGGGCAAATTGAGCCTCGACAACCTGAGTGGGGCGCCGCTTGGCCGGGTCGCTTTCGAACTGATCGTCGTGACCGGCCGGATCCGCCTCGATCGTCACCGCCGCGATGTCGTCGGCTCGCTCGATCTGAAGCTGGGCGCGTGCTGTTAGGGCGGCATCGATCGCCGCGTGCAGCGGCCGGCCGCACGGGTAGGGCTTGTAGCTCAGTGCCTCGCCGCGGAACGCCGTGCCCAGATCGCGAAGCAGCGCCGCGGCGGCGTATCCGTGGGGCTGGTACAGTTCGAAAAAGCCGAACCGGCCCTCGAAGACGTTGCGCGCACCGGTCAACCCGGTCTGCGCCAGCACTGCCGAGAAGACGCCGGCGCTGGCCGCCTGACCGGCTTGCATGCGCTTGGTCAGGGCGCCGTCCAGGATGCATTGGCGGTTGCCGGCGGCGTGGCTATACGCGATGCCGAACGCGGCCAGCATATGTTCCGGGGACAAGCGCAGCAGCTTGCCTGCCGCGGCCGCTGCGCCAAACACGCCCATCGCCGCGGTGCGATGCCAGCCGCGATCGACCGTGCTGGCGAGCGCGACGCGGCACGATACGTCGAGGCCGAGCGTCACGGCCAGCAGCAGCTCCCTTCCGGTGACGCCGCCGAGGCTGTCGGAGAGCGCCAGAGGCGCGCCCAATACCGAGACACCAGGATGGATCGAGCCGCCAGTGTCGAGCGTGTCGTCAAAATCCAGCGCATGTCCCATGCTGGCGTTCAACAACGCGGCCTGCGGACCTGGCAGGTTGACGCCGCGCAGCAGCACGCGGCTTTCCGCCAATCCACCCCAGCGCGACACGACCGCGCACAGCTCGCCAATCCCGGGCGAGCCGCTGCCGCCGAGCATACAGCCGAATGTGTCGAGGATATCTCGGCGGGCGGATTCGACGGTGCTCGCGGGTAAATCCGCGTAACCCGTCCGGCAAACATGCTGGGCGAGAGCCCAGGCCGGATCATCGGTCATCATCCTCGTTCCATCATTGCAGTGCCCTGCGCAGCTCCAGTGGAAAGCGGCCGGTCAGGGGACGGCAGGTTTTAGGAAGCGAGCAGTGGCGGCGTTCCGAGCCGGTCGGCCGCGGTGCCAAGCACACGCTCGGCCATCAGCGCGATTGTCAGCAGCTTCTCCTCGGCATTGGCGGGCGCGGCCAGCTGCAGCCCGACGGGCATGCCGGCGCGGTCGCGGCCGACCGGCATCGTGATCGCGCAGAGGCGGAGATAGTTGACCCAAGCCGTATTGCGGACGATGCGGCGATTGACCCGGAGGTGGCTGTCGGCATCGGCGACGTCCGACATCGGTGGCGGCGTCAGGCACAGCGTGGGCGACGCAATGACGTCGACGGCGTCGAGGTGCGGCGATGCCGCATGTTCGAGACTGTCGAGCCGGGCAACACGAGCCAGGTACTCCCGCGCGCTTAGGCCTTCCGCGTTGCGCACAGCCGGCGCGATCAGGGGGTCGAGCTGATCGAGCCACTCCGGCAGTTCCCGATCGAGAAAACAGCGCAGCTCGATCGCGCTGAGCCCGCCTTCGAGAAATACGGCATAGGCCGCCTCCGCCTCAGGCAAGGCGAAATCGCGCGAGATGGCGCCGGCGCGAACAAGCGTGTCAACGGCGTCCTGTACGGTTTCGGTGATCCCCGGATCGCAGTCGCGCCACAGGAACGGATCGCCGACGCCGATGCGAATTCCGACCAAGTCGCGCGTGCCTGCTTGCGCAATTAACGCGGGCGGGTCGATGCCGGCGGGATCGAGCGCGGCAAAGCCATAGGCCAGATCGGAGACGCTGCGCGCTAGCAGCCCCGGTGTGTCGAAAGTGAATGACAGCGGCACGACGCCATCGGTGGACCAGCGCCCGATCGTGACCTTCAAACCGGCATTGCCGGTCATGCAAGCCGGGATGCGCACCGAGCCGGCCGTATCGCTGCCGAACGCGAGCACAGCCGAGCCTTCGAGCAGGCTCACGCCGGCGCTGCTCGACGACCCCCCGACCGAGCGATGCGCCGTCGCATCCCACGGGTTGTACGGCGCCCCGTGGTGGCTGTTCCGGCCCGTGCCGCCGAACGCAAATTCCACCATATGGGTCTTGCCCATGATCACGCCCAACTGGCGGCGCAACGCCGCGACCAGCGGCCCGTCCCGCTCCCAGCGCTCCGCCGGTAGCCGCCGGCTCGATCCGGCGAAGCAGGGATAACCGGCAGCGGCGAACAGGTCCTTGATCGAGACCGGCAGCCCCTGGAGCGGCCCGGCCGACACCCCTGCAGCGAATGCGGCGTCGGCCGCCTCGGCGGCGGTGCGAGCCTGCTCCAGCGCCCAAAACGAATAGGCGTGCAGACGCTCGCCGAAGCGCTCATGCCGGGCAATGGCTGCTTCGACCAGTTCCCGAGCGCTCGCTCGCCTTTCGCGCAAGTCGCGCGCAAGCTCGATCAGCGGACGGGAGAGCGGATCACCCGGCATCGTCATCTCCTGTTACGGCGCGCCAATGGGAGCCGATGAAACTAGTACGGTCGGCGGTCGAGCGGTGCATGCGGCTGCTCCAGACCATCTACGGGGATATTGCGGCCGTTAATCCAGTGGGCGCGCGGCGACGCGGCGAACACGATCACATCGGCGACCTCCTCGGCGGTGCCGAGCCGGCCCATCGGGAAACCGTACCGGACGTAGTCTTCGAAATATTTCGGATTGGCGAGGCGATAGCGGTCCCAGCCGTTGCCCTCGACCAGGATCGAACCAGGAGACACGGTGTTGACGCGAATGCCGTACGGCACGAACTCCAGCGCCCAGCGCTCCGTCTCGAAAATCAGCGCTGCCTTGGCCGCGCCGTACTGCCCCGACATCGCGAGCTGCGGGGTCCAGCCGGAAATCGATGCGATGTTGATCACCGCGGCTCCCGGCCGACCCTTCATATGCGGCAGGGCAAGCCTCATCATGCGTACGGTCTGGACCAGATTGCCTTCCAGCGCGCCGCGCCAGTCGTCATCGCTGCTGTCGGCAATGCGCGCACCGCCGCCGCCACCGCCGACATTGTTGACCAGGACATCGATGCCGCCGTAAGCGGCGACCGTGGCGTCGATCAGCCGAGCTGCATCGGCGGGATCGGCGACATCGGCGGAATGAGCCGCGACTGTGGCGCCGGTGCCGCGCAGCGCAACTTCCGCATCTCGCAGTTGCTCGGCCGAGCGAGCCGACAGCATGATCCGGCAGCCTTCGGCGGCAAACGCTTTGGCCGTCGCCAGCCCGATGCCGCGGCTCGAACCGGTAATCAGCACGGCCTTGTCGGTCAGTCTAAGATCCATACCGTCACTCCAATGCGCCAGTTCTACGACGGGCTTTCGCCGGCGAGGGCAATGCACTCGATCTCGACGCCGTTGCCGTTGCTGAGCTGCAAGGCGCAAGTGGTTCGGGCCGGTGGGTCGGTCGGAAAGAACTCGCGCCAGACCCGGTTCATCGCGTCGAAATCGCCGCTGTCGGCGAGCACGACGGTCATTTTGACGATGCGATCCAGACTGGAGCCGGCGGATTTGAGCATGTGCGCCATGTTGCGCAGCGTCTGTCGAATCTGCTCGGGAATCAATCCGAGATTGCGTCTATCGGTCACCGGGTCAACCGTAGCCATGCCGGACAAGAAGATGTAGTCGCCAACCCGAATGCCGGGCGAATGCGGCAGGTTGGCGTTGCGCGAGACATTGAGCTTCGGGTTAACCGGCTCGATCACGCTGCGGGAGAGGCGTTCGCTCATCGGACCGCTCGCTTTCCTCAAACCAGCGCGACGCATTCGATCTCGACCTTGTGGCCGCCGATCAGCCCGGCCCCACACACGGTCCGGGCGGGAGGATCGCTTGGGAAAACTCGCGATAGGCCGAGTTCATGTTCTCGTACTCCAGCATCGAATAGATCAGCACGTTCACCTTGACCACTTTGGCGAGCGAGGAACCGCTCGCCTCCAGCAGTTCGCCCATGTTTGTCAGGATCTGCCGTGTCTCGGCCGCTACCGTGCCGTGCGCCGGTTCGCCGGTCTCCGGGTTGATCGCCACCATGCCCGAGCAAAAGATCAGCCCGCCAGCCCGGATCGCCGGGCTCTGGTGATAGCCGTATTCCCGGCGAAGATCGAGGCCCGGCACCCGGGCCGGAATGACATCGCGCATGCAGCCTTCCATCGACCGAGCGGCACGAGCGAACCGGTCGGCTCGGGTCTCGAGAATGCAGCGGTCCTAGAGCATTGCCGGAACGCCCCGAAAACACCCGCTATTTTCCCTGCCATCGTGCCAACATGTATCCGATCGGTACTTACTCAGGGAGTGAGGTTGCGATGACACCGTGCCGTTACGGTCCTCTCGCCTATGTGCCGATCACGCGCCGCCCGCAGTTGACTTGGCCGGACGGCGCGCGGGTCGCGCTGTGGGTCAATCCCAACATCGAATTCTTCGGACTCGACGACGTGATGCCGGGAAATCAGAACGAGCGGGTACCGCGTGATCGCGCCCAGATCCCGAACGTGCGCAACTGGGCGGTGCGCGACTACGGCAACCGCGTTGGCATCTGGCGTATCATGGAAGTTTTGACCCGCCATGGCATACGCGCCAGCGCCGCGCTCAATAGCCAGGTTTGCGACCATCACCCGGAGATTATTGAGGAAGCCGGCCGGCTCGGCTGGGAGCTGATCGGGCATAACCAGACGAACGCGCTGCGACTGACGGAGATGGACGCGGCGGAGGAGCGCAAGGCGTTGCACGCAACGATCGACCGCATCGAGGCGGCTTTTGGCAAACGGCCGGTCGGATGGCTCGGCGCCGGCCTGGCCGAGACCTGGAACACACTCAATTACCTGGCCGAAGCTGGGATCCGCTACGTCTGCGACTGGGTCAATGACGATCAACCGTATCTATTCGAGATCGGCACCCCAGCGCTTGTGTCGCTACCCTATTCTGTTCAAACCAACGATGTACCAGCCTATTTCGAGATGAAAGTCTCGGTTCCCGAATTCGAAGCGATGCTGCGGCGTCAGTTCGACACGCTCTACCGTGAGGGTGAGGCAATCCCCCGCGTCATGGCCATCGCGGTGCATCCGTTCGTCACCGGCCAGCCACATCGGATCGGCGCGCTCGATTCCGCGCTCGAATACATCTGCTCGCATCCTGGTGTCTGGCACGCCACCGCTTGGGAGATCGTGCAGCATTTCTTGGCACAGCAGCCGACAACGGCCCCCCACTGACGGAGACCAAGTGGAAGAACCGCGATATCGCTACCGGGCACTTGTCCCGTTATTTTTGAAGGGTGCCGTCTCCGTAAAGTCCAGGAACTCGGCTGATGAATAAAGAAATCCGCCTCAACGCATTCGACATGAACTGCGTCGGCCACATCCAGCACGGCATGTGGACGCATCCGCGCGATCGCTCGACAGAGTACAATACCATCCAGTACTGGCAGGATTTGGCGCGCCTGGCGGAGCGCGGGAAGTTCGACGGAATCTTCCTGGCCGATATCGTCGGCGTCTACGACGTCTACCGGGGCGGCCCTGCGCCGTCGATCGTCGACGCCGTGCAGATCCCGGTCAACGACCCGATGATGGTCGTACCCGTGATGGCAGCCGTCACCAAACATATCGGCTTCGGTGTGACCGCCAACCTGACCTATGAACCCCCTTATCTGTTCGCCCGCCGCATGTCGACGCTCGATCACCTGACCCGCGGCCGCGTCGGCTGGAACATCGTGACCGGCTATCTCGACAGCGCGGCACGCGGAATGGGCCTGGCCGCCCAGCCCGACCATGACGGGCGGTACGAAGCCGCCGACGAATACATGTCGGTCGTCTACCAGCTGTGGGAGGCGAACTGGGAGGAGGGCGCGGTACGGCGCGATAAGTCCAACCGCATTTTCGCCGATCCGGCGAAGATCCATCGCGTGTGCCATAACGGGCCCTGCTATCAAGTGGACGCCATCCATCTGGCCGAGCCGTCGCCGCAGCGGACGCCGGTTTTGTATCAGGCTCGCTCTTCCACCCGGGGCCGCGAGTTCGCCGCGACGCACGCCGAGTGCGTCTTCGTCTTCGGGGCGGACAAGAGGATCACCGCTGACATCGTCGCCGACATCCGCGGCCGCGCCGCAGCGCACGGGCGCGACCCGAAGGACATCCTGATTTTCTACAACCGCGCCGCCGTCGTCGGCCGTACCCGGCGCGAGGCCGAGGAGAAGTACCGGGAATATCACCAGCACGCCAGCATCGAGGGGGCGCTAGCGCATTTCTCGAGCTCCACTGGCCTCGACTTCTCGCGATACGCGCCGGACGAGCCGATCCGTTACGTCAAGAACGACGCGATAAACTCGGCGGTCGAGACCCTGACGACGCTGAGTGCCGAGCCTTGGACGTTGCGGCGGATCGTCGGCCGGATGGGGCTGGGCAGCCGCAACCCGGCCGTCGTCGGCTCGGCCGAGGAGGTTGCCGACGACCTGATCGCCTGGGTCGAGGAAACCGATATCGACGGCTTCAACCTCAGCCGCATCGTAACCCCGGAGGGTCTCGAAGACTTTGTCGACCTGGTCGTGCCCATCCTGCAGGAGCGCGGCGTGTACAAGCGCGACTACCGGCCCGGCACCTTGCGCGAGAAGCTGTTCGCCGGGTCGCGGCTGCTGCCCGCGAGCCATCTGGCGGCCGCGCACCGTCGGCTGGACGCCGAGTGCCGTAAATGAACGAGTCGCATCTCCGTAATACCCCAAACGGCGCTTTCCAATAGCGGGACTGTCGGTCGGCATGGCGAGGCAAGCGCGGCATCATCGAGTTCGACCTCGGCGCGCGCTTCGTGATCCAAATGGTCGAAGCGGTAGGTGCCCCGCGCAAGGATCGCCGACATCGCGATCGGCGCCAAGGTGCGCGTGTCGAAGAACGTGATCGCCAAGAACGGCATTGAGCCTTTGAAGCGCGCGATCGCGCCCCGCGAGAAGCGGGGACGCGGGGGCCACGTGCTTATCGCGTGCAGGCGCCCGGGGGCCGCTACGTATTCAGCTTCCGGGACGCAGACTACAACCGGTCGGCCGTATCGCTGACGAAGTCGCAGCCGAATTTTTCCCGACCGATCCACCGCAGGACGAACGCCAACCGCCTGGTTCCGGACGCGCATGCATCGCCTGATCGCCTCCCGCTGGCCCACCATCGGCCATTCGACAGCGTCGCCTCAAGAAGAAATACGCCGCGCAGATCTCGCTTCCGTTCTTTTGCCTCTGTTGTTCGACTGGTGCCGGCACCACTAGAGAGCCCGACGAGAGATCAGTCGGAATTGCCGCTGCGGTTCTCCGTGGCCGGGTCGGCCCGGACGAATGCGTCGCTCGGGGAGCTCGCAGAGGAGGGACGGGGATTAGCACCTCGGTACTCTCGCCATCTTGCGAGGCAAATGAACTGCTGCACCGATCCTGGACGGTTGTTGAGGCGGGTCTCCGGGCTCCGAGGAGATCGGCTACCGTGGTATCACCGGCAGCAATATGTGAGACGGGTAGCGTTGGTCATGGAGAATGGTCTGCGCCGCTGTCTGCCGGCGGCTGCCCGTGGCCTGGTCCTCACCAGTGTTCAGGTTGCGGTCGAAGCGTGGGAAATTGCTGGAAGAAATCTCCAGGCGCACGCGATGCCCCGGTAAAACACGTGGCTTGTAGCCCATAGGTCGATCGTCACCTCGTAGACCTGGTTCGGTGTGAGAAATGCCGGGCGCATACGCGAGGTACGGTAACGCATGCGCTGGATGCCCTCAGCAAGGTTCCGGGCGTAGCCGTCCGGCCGCACATCCACGAGCTTGGCGGTGAAATCCGTGTCGACGGCACTACTGGACGCAAACAGTTTCACGACTATGGGGCCGGTCACCTCCAGAGGCTCGGGAACCGGGGCGGTCGTATAGACCAACACATCCTGGCGTGTCTCCACCGGGCGCTGGTCTTGCACCCCCATAGGAATGATCAATGTATTGCCGCCGCATGTCGGGACTGGGTTGTCCGGATCATAGACAAAGCGATCCGGGGGCTCCTCCGCCGGTCCTGCGAGCTCCAATCGACCGTCGCCATTGAGGCTATTGGCCTGCCCCTGACTGCGCAGGTAGTATGGTGTATAGCGAGTGCGCGCCAGCGGCCATTCCTGTTCGTCGCGCCAGAGATTCTCTCCCATCACAAAGATCTTTACGGGGGCCTCCTCCAGAATCCCCGTGTCGATGCCTTTGAGGTAATAGTCAAACCAGCGCAGCTGCGTCTCGTGCAATTCGATACGCGCATTGGGACCAAAATCGATATCCCCGGTGTCGCCTGATGACGGAGAGGTATAGGGAAATCGGTGCGCCCACGGTCCCACCAAAAGCTTCTGCCCGGCACGCGCCTCCGGGGTCATGGCGCGATGGCGCAGACCACAGTAGTGCGACAGCCCACCGTGCAGGAAGATGTCATACCAGGAGGTCACATGGTACATTGGAATATTGATATTGGCATGCTGCCGCTCGACATCGATCGCCCACCAGTAAGGGCCATCCTCGGGGTGGCGCAAATAGTCGCTCAGATAGCGAGCCACGGGGCGCAACAGGTCGCCCCAGGCCATCAGCGGCAGACGGCGGTAGGCCTCCTCGGATAGCGGCTGCGCAAAAGGCGTCGGCGCCGGGATCAGATCGCGTTCGAGCGTCGATAAGAGCTGTGCGTTCAGCCCCTGGCGCTCGAGCGAGTCGCGGGCCATGAAAATGGCGTAGGGAATCTGCCAGCCGAACTCGAAGGCTCCGCCCGTGTGGTACACCCAGCATTGGTGGAAATCAGCCGCCGCCGAGACCGGGAATGCTGCTTTGAGGTGCGGCGGACGATTGGGCGCGAGCAGGTATTGGGTGGCACCGAGATAGGACTGCCCGGTGGTGCCGACTTTGCCATCGGCCCAGGGGAGGCCGGCGGCCCATTCAACCGCATCGTATCCATCCGCCATCTCCCAGATGAGAGCGTAATATTCCTCTCCTTCGGACGAAAAACGCCCGCGCGTGTCCTGCATGATCACCCCGTAGCCACGCTCGACAAAGTAGTCGATGTCCCCGGGGCGCTGCCGCAAGTTTTTGTTGTACGGCAGGCGCGACAGCAGAACAGGAAAGCGGCCCGGTGCGTCGGGACGGTATACGTCCGCGCGCAATATCAGCCCGTCGCGGGTCGTCATCGGGACATCCTTTTCGACAAGCACACGATATTGCGGAGGGCTGTCTTGCGGCATTGATCACTCCCTTGGCTTCGGCCAATTTTGGATCGCGGTTAACTGGGCATTCCCAGATCGTGAGCAAAGTTCTGTATCACTTTCGGTCTCCCGGCAATCCAGAGCTGCCCGAGGCATCTTTTCCGTCCGCATTTCCCAGAACCCCGGACAAAAGGGGCAAATCCCGGGCTCTGACCTGCCCTGAGTGACATAACCAATGGCAAAGGCAGGGGATCTTTCGAGATCGTCGGTCGTCGGGACAGGAATTCGGTCCTCCCGACAGTTCGACAGCCCCGGCTTTCTCCCGTGCAGGGGAGCGGTATGGCCGAGGGAAGGAAGATTGTGGCCGCTTCGTCAGGCGCCGGCGAGAAGGATCGAACGGTACCCGGCGATGCATCGTGAAACGGCCGACCGATGCTGATCGGCTATTGGTCCGGGCGCCTAACCATCTCGAGCACACGCTCCGGCGTCAGCGGAAGGCTGATCTCCGCCGCGCCGAGCGCGTCGGCGACGGCATTGGCGATGCACACGGGCGTGCTCATCGAGTTCCCCTCGGCGACGCCCTTGGCGCCGAGCGGGGTGACCGGCGACGGGGTCTCTTGATGCAAGATCTCCAGTTCCGGGATCATCGAGGCGGTTGGCAGGGCATAATCCAAAAGGCTGCCGGTGATGAAGGCGCCGTCCTCGGCATAGACGAGCCGTTCGTACAACGCCGCACCGACCGCCATGGCGAATCCGCCGCGCACCTGGCCGTCAAATAGGGTGGGGTTCAGAATTCGCCCGGCATCGTGCAGGCTCACATACTTGTCGACGCAAACCGTGCCGGTGTCACGGTCGATTTCGACCCCACAGAAATCAAGGACGAAGCCGTAGACCGCGGAGCCGTTGATCTCGTCGGCGGCGTTCGGCGGTTCCAGCACTGACGGGCTCCAGAACACGGTCTCCCGCAATGCCGGCTCGGGCGAACCGCAGGGCGACCAATGGTTGGTTGCCGCGACGCGGGCAAAGCTGAGCGAATTCTCGCGGTTCGAAGCCGCAAAAACACGTCCGCCGGCGAAGACGAGATCCTCCGGCCGCGCGTTCAGCTGCGCCGCGGCGATGCCGGCCAGCCGGTTTCTGAGCCGGGTCGCGGCGAGATGCACGGCGCCGGCAGTGGCACCGGCAAACCGGCTCGAATAATTGCCGGCCGCGATCGACCAGGCATCCTTGCCGGTATCGATTGCCGCATCGAGCGCGATGGCCGCGGGGGCGAGGCCGAAGATGTCGGCGACGATCTGCGCCGCCGCGGTGCGGTGACCCTGGCCCTGCGGCACCGAATCGATCGCCACCGAAACGCCGCCGAGCGGATCGAGGCTCACGGTGGCGGCCGCCTGGGCCCCGCTCTTTGGGCCGACCTGGTCCCGCTCCTCGGGGCTGAGCACGGTCGTGATATAGCCCATGTTCGAGATCGCCGGCTCGACCGCCGCGGCAAAGCCGATGCCGTAGAGCCGGCCCTCACTGCGGGCCCGATCGCGCCGATGCCGCAATTGGGCCAAACCGCCGCGCTCGGCGGCGACGTCGACTGCAGCCCGATAGTCCCCCGAGTCGAGTATTGCGCCGGCCGGACAGCGGTGCGGAAATGCCTCCACCAGATTGCGCCGGATCACTTCCAGCGGATCGAGCCCGAGGGTCGCGGCGATGCGCTGCATCAGACGTTCGAGTGCGAAATACACCTGCGGCCCGCCGAAACCGCGGACCAGTCCGCTCGGCGTCTTGTTGGTCAGCACGACGCGATTGCGGATCGACAGGTGGCGAACCCGGTAGGCGCCGGTCATGTTGGCGTGCATGCGGTAGAGCGTCGCCGGCTCGGGTGCGCGCAGATAGGCGCCGCAATCCTCCAACTGATCCCAGGTGAAGGCAGTGACGACGCCGTCCCGATCGACTGCAGCCGACAGGGTCGTCGTCCGGTTGGTCGCCGACGTGGCGGCGGTGAGGTGCTCGAGCCGGCTCTCGACCCATTTGACCGGCCGCCCGGCTTTGCGCGCCGCCAAAGCCAGCAGCACGACATAGGGAAAGACGGCGTGCTTGGCCCCGAAGCTGCCGCCCGAATGCGGCGGCGTGCGCAGGCGCAGCCGATTGCCCGGAACACCGAGCGCCATTGCCATGACCGGGTGCATCGCGAAAGGGCCCTGGAAATTCGCGGTGACCTCGTAGGCTGCCTCGCCCGGCAGGTATTCGGCGATCACAACAAAGCATTCGAGCGGACTGGCGGCATTTCGGGGGTAGCGCGTCGTGACCGAGACTCGATGCGCCGCCGCGACAAAGGCCGCCTCCGGGTCGCCGTAGCGAAACGCGCGGTCGCTGACGACGATCGAGCCGACCCCCGGGTGGAGCAGTGGCGCATCCGGTTCGGCCGCTTTCTCGGCATCGACGACCGCCGGCAATGGCCGGTATCGGACGGCGATGCCCTCCAGCGCATCCTCGGCGGTGTGCCGATCGCGCGCCAGCGCTACCGCCACGGGCTCGCCGACATGGCGCACCCGGTCGACGGCGAGGCACCAGTGCTGCGTCGGCGTCTTGACCGCAACGGCGAAGGGCCGCGTCCAGCGGCGCGCATCCTCGCCGATGACGACGCAATCGACGCCGGGCAACGCCAGCGCGCCTTCCACATCGACCGAGAGGATCTCGGCATGGGCATGCGGCGAGCGCAGGATCGCCGCGTGCAATGTATCCCGCCGCACCGGCAAATCGTCGGCGAAGCGCCCCGCGCCGCGCAGCAGGTCGGGATCCTCGAGACGGCGGACATCACGCCCCGTATAGGTCATCGACCGGTGAATTTCGGTCGGCGCTTCTGATGAAAGGCCTCGACGCCCTCGCGGAAATCGTCCGAGCAGCGCAGCCGGCCATAGGCCTGGCCTTCCAGCTCGATTGCCAGCGACAAATTCGCGTCCTCGATGTCGTTCAGCAGCTTCTTCGCGGTGCGCTGAGCCAGCGGCGGGAAGCCGCACAACTCCTCGACAAGCCGATCGGTCGCGGCTTCCAGCTCGGGATCGGCAACGCACTCGGTTGCGATGCCCCACTCGTAGGCCTGGCGGCCGGGAATGCGCCGCGAGCGCATGACGATGTCCTTGGCTCGGGTGACGCCGACCATCCTTTGCAGCCGCGCAGCGCCGCCCGATCCGGGGATCTGTCCCAGACGCTGTTCGGGCAGGGAATAGAGGCAGGTCTCGGAAACGATGCGGAAGTCGCAGGCCAGCGCCAATTCGAAACCAACGCCGAAGCAATATCCACGGCTGGCGGCGATAACCGGCATCCGGCAGCGCGCCGGGGCGGCGATGTTCCAGGCGAGGCGCGAGACGTGCTCGGGGGAGGCGTCGAGAAAGCCAGAGATCTCGCCGCCGCTCGAAAAATGCCCGCCCGCAGCCCGCACGACGATGACGCGGATGCGGGCGTTGGCATCGAGCGCCTCGAACACGGCGCGTAGCTCCTCGCGCTCAGCCATCGTGACGATGTTGAGCGGTGGCCGGTCGAGGATCACATCGGCGCGCTCCCGTCCCGGATCGATCTCCAGGCGGAAGCCGTCGAAGCTGTCCGGGAGTTCCGGCTCCAGCGGCGGCGGATCGCTCATGCTATTCCCTCCGAAACTCGCCGGCGACGAGCAGGCGGCGCAAGATCTTGCCGACAGGCGATTTCGGGATCTCGGCGACAAACACGTACTCGCGCGGACGCTTGTAATCGGCAAGGCTTGAACCCCGGCACCAGGCGTCGAGGGCATCGGCCTCGATCGCGCCGCCGCGCTTGACAAAAGCGGTGATCCGCTGGCCCCAACGCTCGTCCGGCAAGCCGGCGACGGCCACCTCGGCGACCGCCGGATGCAATGACAGAATGCTCTCGATTTCGACCGGTGAGACGTTCTCTCCGCCGGAGACGATCATGTCATCTACCCGGCCAGTGACAAACAAGTCCCCCTCGGCATCGACATACCCGGTATCGCCGGTGAAATACCAACTGTCGCGCAAGGCGCGGGCATCGGCGTCGGGGCGGCGCCAGTAGCCCTCGAAGGCCTCGTCGCTCGCGATGTCGGCGATGATCTGGCCATTCTCGCCCGTCATGGCTCGGGCATCGGCGCTGTCGGCACCAAGGCGGATGACCCGAACACGTTGATTGAGCCCCGCCTTGCCCGCCGAGCCGGGCTTTGCCACGGCGCGCGGTTCGACGGTGAATGTGTAGATCTCGGACGAACCGTAATGGTTGACGAACAATTCCGGGCGGAACGCCATATCGACCCGCCTCAGCAAGCCGTCCGGCATCGCCGCGCCGGCAAAGCCGATCTTCCTGACCGAGCCGATATCGGTCGCGGCGAAATCCGGATGGCCGATCAAGTCGTGATAGAGGGTCGGCACAAGATAGAGATTGCTGATCCGCTCGCGCGCGATCAGGCGCAGCGCCTTCCTCGCATCGAAGCGTGGCAGGCAGACGAAGGTCCCGTCGACAAGCGTCATCGCCAGCAACGAACGCACGCCCATCGTGTGGTAGAGGGGCATGACGCCGAGGGTTCTCTCGCCGCGGGCGTACAGGTTCTGCGCGACATGGGCGAAGGCGGCGGCGCGCTCGGCGCGGTGCAGGCGCGGCACGCCCTTCGGCCGCCCGGTCGTGCCCGAGGTGTAGAGCAGCAATGATAGGTCCTCGGGCCCAGCTCGTGGCGCGAACCCGTTCGCGCCGCCTTGCAGGTCTTCGAAACGGCAGGTAGCCCCGTCGATGTTGCCGATTGCGACCCGCGGCAGCCGCCGGGCCACCGTCGCGCCGGCCAAGGTGTCCGCCGCGACATCGTCGAAAACGGTCGCGGCGGCGTCCGCATCGGCGAGGCAATAGTCCAGCTCCTCGGGCTTGATGCGCCAGTTGAGCGGCGTCACGACGATACCGGCGAACTGACAGGCCCAATGCAGGCTCGCCATTTCGAGCCGGTTCTGCAGGATGACAGCGAGACGGTCACCGCGCCGGAGGCCGAGCGCCGTCAACCCACCGGCAACGCGCGCGATTTCCTCATACCAGGACGCATAGCCGAGCCGCCGCTTGCCGTCGACGACCGCGGTCACCTCGGGGCTGCGTTCGACCGCAGCAAGAAAGGTCCGGCCCAGATCAAACATTGGGAGAGCATAACCTCCCGCCGCTGGGCACAGGCAAGCGGACGATTTCGATTGAGGGCGACCCCCGCCGGCATTAGTGATCCGGTTGTTCAGAAGCCACGACAGGCCCCAGCGCATACCCTGATCGGTGCGGCAGCCCCGCTATCCGGCGGGCATGCGGGACCCTCTGGTATCGCGTCCGATCTTTGTCGTCACCACCGCGGTTGCGGCGGGCATGGCCGCGGCTGGGTGCTCCGTCGAATGAAACCCTCCGTCCATTCGGGGACATGGCTCGCGTAAGGGTCACCGGTTAGGCGGCTCTTGCCGAAGCGCTCGCCGCGCCACAACGCTGCCACCGGCATCGACGTGGGTACCGAGAAGCCGCCGGCGGCAAACTCGCTGTGCGGAATCGAGCAAGTGACGACTACTCTTCATACTGTAGGCGAGGCGCGTCGGTAAGATGACAACATGATCGTGATCCTGCGCGACGATCTGGCGGCCTTTGCCGCAAAGGAATGACGCAACCAGGTTGTCTTAACCCTATCGGGTCAGCACAGAACTCAGCCCTTGCCCCAAAGCCCCGATCGCGCAAAGCGACACAGCAAGCGCAGGCATCGGTAAGCCCTAGCGCCACATCTCGCGAAGCCGGATGGAGATGTCCACCCGGGGAGCGGGGTTGGCGGAGTGCCCATCCGCGGTGGGGGCAAAAGGCGAGGCGTCGACGCGGGCAAACAAGCCGAGGATTTCGTCCGGCAGAAAGCGCGATCGCGGTGCCGGGACGTGACCGGAACCATGCCGGTGCTGCTGCGTTCGATAAAATCGCCGAGGCTGGATTAGATAAAGGTGTTCCCGCGCACGCGTCATCGCCACGTAGAGCAGGCGGCGCTCTTCATCGATCTGCTCGGGCATGCCAGTCGCCATGTCCGACGGGATGCAGCCATCCACGAGATTGAGAATAGAGACGGTGTCCCATTCCCGCCCTTTGGCGGAATGGATCGTCGACAAGATCAGATAGTCTTCGTCGAGTAGCGGCCGGCCCGCCTCGGCGCCGCTGGCATCCGGCGGGTCGAGGGTCAGTTCGGTCGGAAAACGCTCGCGACTGGTATAACCGAGAGCGATCTGCTCGAGCTGGTCGAGGTCTCCGGCTCGGGCAGACGGATAATCGTATAGGCGATCGAGCAGCGGCTGATACCAGTCGCGCACAAGCCCGATTTGTCCTTGCCACGCACTATTCGTGTCGCGCAGACGCGCGATGACGCGGCATAGACCCGGCCAGAGCTCGGCTGCGGCGGCCGGTGGTGAAACCCGCGCGAACGCGCCGGCCGCAAACGCTTCTTCCGAAAGCTGTGCGAGAACGGCCCGCGCGGTCGCGGGACCAACGCCGGGGAGCAGCTGCAGTACCCGGAGACCGGCAACAGCGTCGCGCGGGTTCTCTGCCCAGCGCAGGATCGCCAGCAGGTCCTTGACATGGGCGGCTTCGAGAAATCTGAGGCCGCCATATTTGACGAAGGGAATATTGCGCCGTCCGAGCTCGATCTCGAGGAGGTCACTGTGATGACCGGTGCGAAAGAGCACCGCTTGCCGGCGCAGCGCGATGCCGGCCTCGCGGTGATCGAGCACACTGTCGGCGACGTACCGGGCCTGCATCGTCTCGTCCTCGACGTTGGCCAGGAATGGCCGCTCCTGTGAGGCCTTCGTCGAATAAAGGGTCTTCGCGATCTTTTCGCTGGCGCGGGCGATCACCGGGTTCGCAGCATCGAGGATCGGCCGGGTCGAGCGGTAATTGCGCTCGAGCGCGATGACCGTGGCTGGTGGGGAGAAATGGTGGGGAAAGTCGAGAATGTTCCGAACGGTTGCCGCGCGGAACGAATAGATTGATTGCGCATCGTCGCCGACGATTGTGAGACCGGACCCGTCAGGCCGCAACGCCAGGAGGATCTCGGCCTGGAGCCGGTTGGTGTCCTGGTACTCGTCAACGAGGACATGGTCGAAGCAACCGGCGATCTGTGTTGCGACGGCGGGTTCAGCCATCGCGTGGCGCCAGTACAGCAAGAGGTCGTCGTAATCGAGGACGTTGTCTCGCTGCTTGGCCACGACATAGGCCTGGAACAGCCGACGAAGCTCGCTCGGCCAATCGGTACACCAGGGAAAACTTTGCGCGGCGTGTCCTCGATCGGGCACCCGGCATTGACCGTGTAGGAGTAGATCGCCAGGCAAGTGTCCTTGCGTGGGAAGCGGGAAGCCGTTCGGGACAGGCCGATCTCCGTGCGCACAAGGTCGAGGAGATCCGCCGAATCGGTGCGGTCGAGAATGGTGAAGGACGGGTTGAGGCCGATCGAAACGGCGTGGAGCCGCAAAAGGCGGCTGCCGACCGAATGAAATGTTCCCGACCAGGGCAGGACGGCCGTCTGCGGTGATGCGCGATCGGCGCCGTCGCCGCGAGCTTCAGTAAGGATCTGGTGGGCTCGCCGCGTCATCTCGAGCGCAGCGCGCCGAGTGAAGGTCAGCAGCAGAAGGCGGAGCGGGTCGGCGCCATTCAGGATCAAATGCGCGACCCGGTGAGCGAGGGTCTTGGTTTTGCCCGTCCCTGCGCCGGCCGCGATCAGCAAGGCAGGGGGCGACTTTGTACCGCCCCCGATACCGTATTCTACCGCGCTGCGCTGCGCCGGGTTCAGATCGCGCCGATGCCGGTGGCAGTCGATCAAGGGCAGCGCCGTGTTCCTTGTCCGTTCCCCTGACCTGCGATATCACCGCAGATCCCGTGATGCAATCGTTACGTTCGGCGAGATGCCCGGCCGTAGCCTGCGTTACGCCGACCGCTTATCCGAGCGACGTCCACGGTTATGGAACTTCTCACGGAGGCCAGCGAACCCGACCAGGTTCCAACCGTCCCGACCGATACGGAAGCGGCCGCCGCACTGACTTTGAGACAAGCAGCAGGCTTCCCTAGCGAACTTGAGCTTCCATTTCCCGCGAGCGAAGCGCCTCATTGTAGGTTTGAATAACCGGTCCTGGCTTTCTTTGCCGCCTTCGCCTGGCACTGCGGTTCGTCCGGAGCGACATCAGTCTCACGCGGTTCGGGTCATGGCTTCGCATCCGGCATCTCGCGCTGGACCACGGCCGCCGGCTTGTCCTCGCGCAGACCCTCATAGACCACCTGGCGAAGGAGATTGTCCTCGGTCCAGGCGAGAAACTTGACCCACGACGAGCTCGGGCCGCACCCAATGGACACGGCTGAGAGCGTAGGGCGAGCCGAAGCGGGTGCTGCGCCACGGCGGGACACCGAGCGGCATCCAGGCAGTGGCTAGCGGCTCTAGCCGGCGCACAGGCGCTCAAGCTCGGCGCGTCGATGCCGGTTCCGACGCGGCCGGCATAGATCAGCTTTCCATCCGAATCGTATAGGCGAGCAGCAGCGCACTGAGATAAGGGCGGCTGCCTTCCGGATCGGTCCAGCCGACCACCACGAATTCCTCGCGATTGAGGCATTTGACCTTGAGCCACAGGCCGCGGTTGCCGGGCGTGTAAGGGGCATCGGCGCGTTTCGAGACGATCCCCTCGAGTGACATCGCGCAGGCCTGCTAATGAAATTCCCGACCATGCCCGATCTGATGGTCGCAGTACTGCAAGGGCGACGCCACATCCGCCAGCAACGCCGCAAGTCGCTCTTTGCGATCGACGAGCGGCCGCGCCATGAGATCTTGGCCATCCAGGTGCAGAAGATCGAACAGGAAGAAGACGAGGCCGACGGCGTTGCCGGCATCCGATGCCAGCTGGATCATGCTGAACGAGGTGATGCCGTCGGGCCCACGCCGCACAGTTCGCCGTCGAGATAGGCCTGGCGGGCGCCGAGCGACGATAGGGCCGTGGCAATCGCGGGATATTTATGCGTCCAGTCGAGCCCGGTGCGCGTAAGCAATTTCACCGCGCCGCGGTCGAGGCACGCGTGCATACGGTAGCCGTCGAAGTTGATTTCGTGGAGCCAGGCCAGGCCTTCCGGCGCCGCGTCGACGAGGCGGGTGAGGTGCGGCCGGATCCATCGCGGCAGGGCGGAGGCAGCAGTTCGCTCTGCCGCTACGGGTCGCGCCATGCCGGGAGCACGAAACGGCTTCGATGCCGGCGGTCGCGCTTCGAAATTTGCGCTTAGCCCTCGGCCACCGCGAGGCGCGCGCCGATTGTGTGGGCGGCGAGCTGATAAACCGCGTCGCGGCCGACTCGCCAGTCGGCAAGCTCGTTTTCATCAAGGCGGTCGGGCATATGCGGATGCCATTCGCCGCGGATCGGCCGGATCACCCCGCGGGGATCGAGCTGGCCGCAATCGACGCGCATCGTGCAGCAGAAGCGCCGGCCGACCTCGAAGGTGGATTCGATAATGGTGTCGCGCGCGAGGCGCGGCGGAACCGGCTCGAAATAGGTGACTTTCCGGGGCAGGCTGCGGCGGATCATTCCGTACCCTCGGGTCAATGGGGCGGCGATGCTCACTTCCTATATGGAGGAAATGGTGGCGCCGGTAGGCGCGTGAAGAGGGTCTCCGCCGACAGGCGGACGATAGGCCAGGTGCCGTTTCAAATAAAACAGGCACGGCATCGTAAACATAAAAATGGCGGCTGATTTGCGCGAAGCAATTCAGTGATCTATACATCGGTGGTGCGCAACCGTCCTTCACCGACAAATAAAAATGCCGCGCAAGGTTCCGATCACGCCGGAAAAGGAACAGCAAATTATTGCCGCGCTGGAAAAGGATTCCCACGGGTCGCGGGTGGTGCGCGGGCTCGGCGATGTGAGTTATGCGACGGTGTGGCGGATCGCGGACCGCAACGGTATAGCATTGAAGGCGGGCCGCGAAACCATGGGCCGGCCGCGTCTACCGGCGGAAGTGTGGGCGAAAATCTAGAGGGAGGTGGGGGTGAACCCGAATGCGACGCAGAAGGAGGTGGCGCGAAAAATCGGGGTGAGCCGTTCGACGGTGGGCCGGGTGATGCGTGGGCGTCGAGACGCCGCTCCGTGAGGTTTATAACGCGTATTTTCGACAGCGGCGCTGAATAACAAATGGCCCGGCCCTTGCGGATACCGGAGACCTGTGCACAGAAAAGCTCGATCACACGGCGGTTGACCCGGAAGGAGAGGGACGCGGTGGCAAATAATTTGAGGCGGATCGCCGGTACCCTCGCGCTGGCGGCCATCTTATGAAGCTGCACGGGCGCCGATATTGCAAACGGCACCTTGGGGGCAGCGAAGAGCTGGTGCCGGCTGCACTCTCCTCAATACTGCTCGGTAAATGACGAGAGGCCGTCCCCGCAATAAATCCGGCCAGAGCAGCAACACTCCTGCGACGAGCGTTCCCCCTCTGACAACGAACCGCGTCATCCCGCATAACGGACAGTAGCTGTGGCGACACTCATGACGGGATTTCCTCCGGCTCCGGAGGATCAGGTATCGCTGGCCAACTGGCGTGAGGCACCGTTCAACCGCTGGAGTTTTCGTCATGTGCGCGAAATTATTCCCACTGCCGATATCGCGCACGATCCGCATCGAGTGAGGCCGCTACCCACAGGGCTGGTTGATACCGACAATATCGGCATTCGGGGGGCGAAGGACCGCGTTCTCTCGCTCGACGATTTCCTGATGGCGGCCAGCACGGACAGCCTGGTCATCCTCCATCGCGGACGCATCATCGTTGAGCGATATGCCGAGGGGATGACGGCGGAGACGCCGCATATTCTCATGTCGGTTTCAAAGTCGGTGCTCGGGCTTCTTACCGGCATTCTGGTCGGCGAAGGAATTCTCGATCCGGATCGCCAGGTCACGACCGTGATCCCGGAGGTCAGTGAAACAGCCTACAAAGGAGCCACGATCCGGCATCTGCTCGACATGAGAACTGGGGTCGCTTTCGATGAAGACTACGCGGCGACCTCCGGCCCGATCGTCGAATATCGGAAAGCGACGAACTGGCATCCTCTCGAGCCGGGCCAATGTCCGTCTGACCTGCGGTCCTTCTACCAGAGCTTGCGGGCCCCGGATGGCAGGCATGGCGGCCGTTTCCACTACGTCTCGCCGAATACGGACTTATTGGGCTGGGTGATTGAGCGGGCGACGGGTCAGCGATTTGCGGACCTGCTGAGCAGATACATCTGGAAGCCGATGGGTGCGCAGCACAGCGCGTACATCACGGTCGACCGATTGGGCGCGCCGCGGTGCGCGGGTGGCATCTGCGCAACCGCGCGCGATCTCGCCCGTCTCGGGCAGGTTGTTGCAGATGGCGGCGCATGCGAGGGATGGCAGATCATCCCCGCCGCTCGGATCGACGACATCGTGCAAAATGGAAGCGCTGATGCATGGGATGCCGGTGTCTTCGCGCCCTTCTTTCCGGGACGCAAGATGCACTACCGGAACAAGTGGTACGCGGATCTTGGCAAGGCGCCCTTGCTATTTGCGCTCGGCATTCACGGGCAATACCTTTTTGTCGACCGTCGAAACCAGCTCGTGATCGTGATGATGTCATCCCAGGCCGATCCCCTCGACGCTGAGCTGATTTCACTCACGATCACTGCCGTCTCGCACTTCCGTGAAATTTTCGCACTCTCTCAACAGGCGTCCGAGGCGATCGCTGTATGACTGCGGTCCTCCAAGGATGGGGGTTTCTGGCTAGCAGCCCCGGCCGCGATCTTACAACGGAGCTGACCGTACCAGGATCATTTTTGCCAGCTTCGGCGTCTGAAGGGTAAGCTGGAAACGGTGCGACGAAGAGATCGAGCATGTACAAGCTGCTGTCGTTCGACGTTTACGGCACACTCATCAACACGCCCCCAATAAATGTGAAGGCGTTTCGTCTGATTCTGGAACAGGCGGGCGCATCAAACATCGATGCGCTGACGTTCTATCAGTTCTGGGAAAGCCGCAATATCGCACATTACCGGAAACCGTACCGCAGATACCGGGAGATCGGCGAGCTTTCCCTCGAAGAGGCGTTCGAAAATTTCGGCGTTGTCGGCGGCACAGGCGATCTTATCGAACGGTACTTCGAACTATTTCCGGAGATGCAGCTATACCCTGACGTGCTGCCGACGCTCGAAAGGCTGGCAGGCAGGTACCGGTTGGCCGTCGTATCGAACATCGACGACGACCTCCTCGGGGCCACTCGGCTTTATCGAGAATTTGATCTGGTCTGCACGGCCGAACGAGCCGGTGGTTACAAGCCTGACGGCACGTTGTTCAGATACCTCATCGCGAACGCGGGGGTCGCGGTGCCTGAGATCCTGCACTCGGGTCAATCGCAGTTCACCGACATGGTCGGCGGTAAGCCGCTCGGCCTGACGGTGTGCTGGATCAACCGGCGTGGCATCGATCTGCACCCGAGCGTGCCGCCGCCCGACCACATTTTCCCCGACATCCGATCGCTGTTGCAACTGCTCGGTATTTAGTTGCGGTCACCGCCTGGGCTCTTGTTGCGAGCGCGACTTTCGGACAGCATCGAGCAACCAATCTCCTTTTGAGAGAACGTCCTGGATCGGAGCTGCGACTGAACCTGTCTGGCCGGAAATCTATTCGGATCAGCCTTACCGGGCCGCCGCGCCGGCAACGGCCCGGACCCGCTTCTCAGGAATTAACGATGGCAACCGCCTCGATTTCGATCATGAAATCGGGTCCAGCGAGACGGGTAACACCGACGGTCGTGCCGGTCGAGGTCGCCTGGGCATGCCCCCGAAGGGTGTGCCGGCCGTTGTGTGCCTGGACAATCCGCGCCACAATACGAGGTGCAAAGCCCATCGACGTCGCTCCTTTACTGGGACCCCAGGAGGAATGCCCATGGCGTTTGTCAGATGTTATACCGGCACGGACGGTCAGTCACACTTTGAGGACCTGGACCTGCTTCCACCTGACATAGAGAGGTCAATCGGGCAGGCCGCCAGCAGTATCAGCTTCACGCGTTCGCCCAACGGCCGTTTCAGCGAGGGCACAATGCGCCGCGTCGCCAGTACGCCATTTTCCTCTCCGGGGGCCAGATGGAGGTCGCGATCGGCGATGGGACCACGCGGCGGTTCGGCCCCAGAGACGCCGTCCTGTTCGAAGACCTCACGGGACAAGGGCACACCAGCCGGAGCGTCGGTGGGGACCGCCTGACCGCTATCGTGCCCTTGGCGGATTAGCCTCCTCCCGTGGGTCGTGTACCCCATGGCGGCGGATAATGATTTGCATCCCGAAAACCGGGTTGCTCATGCGCGTTGGAAGCGATTGATAGGCCAAGGTGTGTATCACACAGCAAGAGGCCTACAGTAGGGAGAGCGAAGGGTAGAGGGAGAGGCCAGTAGCCAAGCGGGAAACTGGAAGGAGAAAAACATGGCTGAGAAGATGCGCTACAACAAGATCATCGACCTCCTCGAGCACGGCAAGCCGGTTTTCAGCACCAGCACGGTCCCAAACGGCAGTTTGGATGACCTGACCTACATTGCTGATGCCGACTACGACGCGGTCATCATTGAAATGGAGCACGAGGGTTTTAGCTTCAGCACCCTGCGTACCTCCCTGCAAGTTCTGCTGAACCGCAAAAGGATTGCCGAGAAGGGCAACCTGCAACCCGATGTGGTGCCGATGGTCCGGATTCCTCCGAACGCCCGCGAGCACAACCAGTGGGTGATCAAGCAGGCGCTGGACATGGGCGTGTATGGTCTGGTGTTGCCCCATCTGAGCACAGTGGAGGACGCCCAAGCCGCAGTCGCGGCGGCACGGTATCCCCAGGTGCCGGGGGTGCCAGACTTTGCACCGGTTGGGGAGCGCGGTTGGGGCAATCGCATCGCCTCCCGGTACTGGGGTCTGACCCCGCAGGAATACTATGACGCCGCCGACCTCTGGCCCCTGGACCCCAACGGCAACATCTTGCTGATGGGCATCGTCGAAGAAGCTGAAGGGGTGCAGAACATACGCGACATTTTGCGTCAGGTGAGAGGCATCGGCGCCATCTGGGCAGGCCCCGGGGACATGTCGGTGTCGATGGGATTGCGGGGCCAAGCCACCCATCCAGCCGTGCAAGAAAATCTGCTGCGCGTGCTGGCCGCCTGCAAAGAGTTCGGCGTCCCCTGTGCGACGGGAGCCACGGTTGGTGACGTGGCGATGCGCCTGGAGCACGGCTTTCGCATCATCATGACCGCTCCGGTGAGAAGCACGCCAGGGCTGGTCGAGGGGCGCCGCCTCGCCGCCCGTTAATGCCCTGCCTCTCGTGCGGGGAGGGTGGCAATGACGGCGTCCCTCGGAGTCCGTAACACAGAGGATTGTAGGGCTATCGCGACTTAAGAACCATTCTGCTCTCCTAGTCAGGTTTGAAGAGGCCCACCGCAAAATGGAGATACGTAAATATTTGCTGAAATGGGTGAATATACAATAATTTATAACTAGCCTATACTCCCAAAATGAAGGCGTTCTGGAGCCAAACCGCGCGTGAACTTTCGCCCTATGTGCCCGGCGAGCAGCCCCGCATCGCCTATCTGGTGAAGCTCAACACCAACGAAAGCCCGTTCGGCCCTTCGCCGCTCGCGCTGGAAGCGATGCGAGCCGCAGCGGTGGACACGCTGCGGCTTTATCCCGATCCTGAGGCGCAGGAACTGCGCGAGGCCCTCGCAGCCCATCACGGCGTCGAGCCCGAACAGGTCTTTGTTGGCAATGGTTCGGACGAAGTGCTCGCGCATGCATTCGTCGCGCTCTTGAAACAGCCAAAGCCGCTGCTGTTTCCCGACGTCACCTACAGCTTCTATCCCGTGTGGGCGCAATTGTTCGGCCTCGCCTGCGAGACTGTGCCGTTGGACGACGAAATGCGCGTCAGGGTCGAGGATTATCGGTGCGAGGCGGGCTCGATCGTGATCGCCAATCCCAACGCGCCGACCGGCGTCGCGCTGCCGCGCGCGGAAATCGCCCGACTGCTTGCAGATCATCCCGACATCCCGGTGGTGATTGACGAGGCCTATGTCGATTTCGGTGGCGAGAGCGCGGTGCCGCTGATCGCCGATCATCCGAACCTGCTGGTCGTGCAGACGATGTCGAAGTCGCGCGCTCTGGCCGGGTTGCGCGTGGGCTATGCGCTCGGCGGCGTGGGGCTGATCGAGGCCCTCCACCGCGTGAAAAACAGCTTCAATTCCTATCCGCTCGGCCGCCTCGCCCAGGCGGGGGCGACGGCTTCGGTTCGCGACGACGCCTACTTCCGCGAGAGCTGCGCGAGGGTCGTCGCAGGACGCGAAGCGATGACGCGGGAGCTGATCCGGCTTGGTTTTGTCGTTCTGCCTTCGAGCGCGAATTTCGCCTTCGCCAGGCATCCGGCGCGGGGCGGGCCGGAATTCGCGGCGGCGTTGCGCGAACATGCGGTGCTGGTGCGGCACTTCAACAAGCCGCGCACGGCGCGCTATCTGCGTATCACCGTCGGGACGGAGGACGAGGTGCGACGGCTAATCGCGGCAGCAGAGCTTATCCTCGGGCATGAATAGCGGCTGGCGAGAGCCCCGGGGTCAGTGGGCACGGCTACGGCCTAAGCGAAGCGAGCCGAAATCAAACTCCTTGGTGGGCGGTTGTCCCGCCTCCGCACGGGCTTAGGACCAGATGCTCCGGGGTATCTGTCGAGATTTTCACAGTGCTCGGTATTAGAGAAGTGAAGCGCTTCAGGAACGGGATGGCCGTCGCTTCGGTCGCCGGTCGGCTGCGCACCGGCGGTCGCGGTAGGGAATGAGCGGCCGGCATAGATCATGGCGGTACCACGCTCGCGCCCCGGTCTGACGAGGGCTGCCTCCGTTCAGACGGCATCCGTTGCATGTCGCGCCCTATGCGATCCCAGCGATCACCTCCTGGTGCTCGGCAAACAGCCTCTTCATCCAATCGATTACTGCGCGCACACATGCTGAGCGGCGCAGATCGCGGTGAACGATGATCCAGTACTGGGCCGCGATTTCGGGGATCGGCGGGGTCAAACGCTCGAGTAGCGGATGGCCGTCGCCAACATAGCAAGGCAATACCCCGCGGCCAGTGCCGGCGCAGATCGCTTCCAAATGCATCAGCATCGATGAAGCGCGCAGTGCCACCGGCTGTCCTGTCTCTTTGATCTGCCGCTGCACCCAGCGTGCGGGTTCGTAGTGTGCTTGCTCCTCGGTATAGGTGACCCACGCGCCGGCATCCGCGCCGCCACGTCGGTAGACCGCACAGGCGAAGGTGCCGGCCTTGGAGATGTAGAAGTCGCCGGTTTCCGGCGGCTGATGGCGCAACGCCATATCGGCCTCGCGTCGCGCAAGGTTTGCCGTCTGTCGCGAGTCGACCAGTTCCAAGGTGATGCCGGGCGGCAGCGCGGTCGTTGTCGGTCCCGACAGGCAACGAGCCAAAAACCCGGCGGCGCACTCGCCGGTCGATACCCGCACCGTGCCGCTCAGCACTGGCGATGCCGCCGCGCGACGCCGCTCCAAGGCCAGCACCGCATCCTCGACGCTCTCTGCCGCCGCGACAAGCTGCTCGCCGACCGCGTTGAGGCGCAACCCTTCGGGCAGGCGGTCGAACAAAATCTGTCCGCCAAAACTGGTCTCGAACGCGGCTAACCGGCGAGCGATCGTCGGTTGGCTCAACCCGAGCGCCCGCCCGGCGGCTCGCATCGAGCCCTCCCGGGCGACGGCCAGGAACACCCGAACATCGCTCCAATCCATCGCCCCACCGCCGGGTCGCGGCGGATGGGTCGTCGGCTCCTGCCGCGTCTCGCGTGCCAATCCGTTGAGAGCTGCCATGACGTGCTCCTGTATCGCCAGGCTCGATGTGGCGACTTCAGACGATGTTTCGTAGCATCAAATTGAGCGCCACGAAATCGTTGCGGCGTTCAACAAAAACGGAGATCACTGCAAGCAAATTGTGCCGCTACGCTTCCACCAACACGCTCGCCAAACGTCCTTTGAGATCAAGGCCGCGCCCGAGGGGGGCCACACGCCGTGAACATCACCTATCGGCCGGCAAAGTTCGAAGATTTGGAGGACGCCGCGCGCGTTGTTCAAGAGGCAGGCAACGAATTGCGCGTGCGCCATGGCCGACAGCCATGGCCGGCGCCACCTCCGATCACATTTCCGAAATTCTGCCTAGCGGAGGACCCCGACGGGCTCTGGGTCGCCGAACATGGCGACACAATCGTTGGCTTTGGCTTCAGCTGGATGACGGAGCAGTTCTGGTTTTTGTCGCAACTCTTTGTCAGGCCTCAAACCCAGGCGAAGGGCGTCGGGCAGGCTCTCCTGTCGAAAACCCTAATGCAGGCGCAGCGCGACGGAGCCACCAACCGGGCGCTGATCACCCCCGCATACAACATCACATCAACGGGCCTTTATCTGAATCACAGCCTCTATCCGCGCGAGCTGCTCTACCGCATGGCCGCACCGGCGCAGGCTGTCGCGCGGAACCTTGCCGATCCCGGGTATGACGCGACGCCGATTGCGCCCTGGCCGGAGCCTCGGGAATGGATGGCCGAGATCGACCAGGCGCTGCTCGGGTTGCGGCGAGACCTGCACCACCGCTTTCTGCTCGGGGATGGCGCGGCACGGGGGTTTCGGATCGAGCGAGCGGGCGGCACCGCCGGTTATGCCTACATCTCTGCCGAGGGCCATGTCGGTCCACTGGCAATCTCACCCGATGCCGATGCGAAGGGAGTCGTAACACTGGCGCTGCGCTGCGCTCTGGAGGGCGGGCCGAGCAAAGTGTCGATGATCGTTCCGGGACGGGCGGACGTCGTCATGCGAGCGGTATTGGCGCTCGGGCTTCGCATCGAAGAGCCCTATGTCCTGATGGCGTCGCGGCCTTTTGGCAATTGGGGCAACTATCTGGTGCGTGCCCCGGGTTTTCTGTAGCTGTCAGCAAATGGAGAGAGAAATGGAAAGGAGAATACCCAGCATCATCGACCTGAACGCCGAACTCGCAAAACTGACCATGTTCCGTGGGCGGACCCCGCGAACAACGCGAGCGGAGCGTCAGGGCAGCGCGACGCTACTGGGCT
>Ga0306920_100001535_pt1 | contig 28817 bp, 29 predicted proteins | sample flu12Cox44000170_FD_204666 | JGI IMG/M metagenome (GOLD analysis project Ga0306920, IMG submission 204666) | Lab enrichment of tropical soil microbial communities from Luquillo Experimental Forest, Puerto Rico - flux4day.12C.oxic.44.000.170 (v2)... | ecosystem: Environmental > Terrestrial >... | reverse complement strand
GGAGTTTCTTTGTCAGGGGTCAAGCCCGGTTGGGTGATGCAATGAGCAAAGCTTCGGTGAGCGGGAGGGAGAGCCGGCCGTGAGCACGCAAGCGGCAAGATCGGAATGCGCGCATTTTCATGTTCGACCCCGACGCGGAGACAATGCCGCGCGAAGCGCTGAGCGTTCTGCAGACGACGCGTCTCAAGCAGAGCCTGCAGCGGGCCTATGCCGACGTGCCCCACTACCGCAGCAAATGGGAGCCCGCGCTTCAACGCCGTGGCAGCGCGCAGCAAGCGGCGTCTGCCTACTCCTGCGCAATCGGCGGATCAGGGTCGCTCGACCATGACGCGGCTGGCTGGGGATATCTGCGCAGCAGGCGATGCACCAGGTTGACGTGTTCGGCCTCTTCCTCGGCGAACTCCTCCGCGAGCCTCTTGACCTGCGAATCCTCTGTCGTCTCCATGACGGAGGTAAAAAAGTCGAGTGCGCGCTTCTCGCCTTCGAGCGCCATCTGCAGCGCATGCCAGGGCGTCATCATGTAATGCGCGGCGCCGAGATCCACTTCCTCGGGGCTGTCACCCCGGCCCCAGCAGGGCAGCTGCCGCGCGTGCGTGACCACATCGATGTCGCCGGCAAGTCGCTGAATTTCATCGCGGTGAATTTTCTCCGCCCGGCACAAATCGCGAAATACCGCGACCAGCTCCGGATTGTTGTGGGTTTCCATCTGGTCCGCGAGCAGCTCATAGCGCTCAACCGCGTCGGCTTCGATCCGGTAGGCAACCGCGAACAAGTCGGCGAGACTCGTGATTTTCGGAACGCCGACCGCGCCGTTCATAGCTCGAAGTCCTTTTCCAGCTCCGACAGTTCGACACTCGGACGCCCAACCTGCGGTGCATAGGGCTTGCGATCTCCCCGATACAGAACTCCGATGTTGAAACCGTCATCGGTCATGATCCGTCGTGCCGCCTTGCCGGGATCGCTGGTGGCCGCTACCGGCGCGGGATGCACGAGATGCTTCCATTCGCTTTCGTCCGGACGGAACGTCACGCACGGACTCAAGATCTCGACGAACGAGAATCCCGGATGCCGGATCGCCTCGACCAGGACCGAGGCGGTCGCATTCGGCTCGCCCGAAAAGCAGCGGGCGATGAAATTGGCTCCCGAGGCGAGCGCTATCACCAGCGGATGGAACGGCCGCAAACCTGTGCCGCCTGGCGAAAGCGCGGTATCGAAGTCGGGTTCGGTCGTGGGCGACGGCTGGCCCTTGGTCATTCCATAGACGCGGTTGTCCATGACCACATAGGTCATGTCGATGTTGCGCCGGCAGGCATGCAGGAAATGGTTGCCCCCGATCGAGTAGCCGTCGCCGTCTCCGCTTGCCACCACCACGGTGAGCTCGGGCCGAGTCACTTTCAGACCGGCTGCGAGCGCGAGCGAGCGACCGTGCACGCCATGGAAGCCGTAGCAGTTCGTATAGGCAGGGATGCGGGAAGAGCAACCGATGCCGGAGACAACGACGATCTGCTCGGGCGGCAGGCCCAGCTCCGCGAAAGCCCGCGTGAACGACATGAGGACATGGTAATCGCCGCAGCCGGGACACCAGATCGGCTTGATATCAGATTTATAGTCGGCCGGCTTGCAGGCGAGCCGCGTGTCAAGGCCGGACATCACGACCTCCACTCCGTGATGGCACGGTGGACCTCGCTGCTTCTGATCGGCAGCGGTCCCGGCCTGTTGAGAACACGCACCTCGTCGGGCAGGTCGTAATGCGCCCTGAGATAACGATAGAACTGAGCGCCGTGGCTCTGCTCGACGATCAGGGCGCGCTTCCTGCCCTCGAGCGCGCGGGCAAAGCGTTCGGGCTGAACGGGGGAGAGCAGGCGCGGCGCGAGCAGGCTTGCTTCTACTCCATCGCGCGCGGCGTGCTCGATCCCTTCACGGGCTGCGCCGGTGAGCGATCCCCAGGTGATCACGGCAAGGTCGCCGGTGCCCTCGCAGGTCGCCCAGTGGTCGCCGAAGTTGAACCGCTCAAGCTTGTCACGACGCTTGTCGAGCTGCGCTGCGTGATCGGCTTCGCCGCTGGTGGGAGTGCCGCGCTCGGTATGCGTGAGGCCATCCGCCGTGTATTGACCGCCGCGCGTCCCGGGAATCGCCATGGGCGAAATCCCGTTCACAGCCGCCGCGTATCGCTTATAGGCGCCGGCAATGTCGGTTGCCTTCAATCGCTGGCCAATGAATGCAACGTCCGCCGGACGCTCGATCGCCGCGCGCGCCTGACCTATGAATTGGTCCGAGAGCACGATCGCCGGCGTCTGCAGCGCCTCCGCGAGATAAGTCGCCCACTGCGTGGTGAACAGGCAGTCGCCGATCGATTGCGGCGCCACCACGAGATGCGGCGCATCGCCATGAAATCCGTAGACCGCAATGTTAAGATCAGCCTGCTCGGACTTGGTGGGAATGCCGGTCGACGGCCCGCTGCGCATGACGTCGATGACCACAATGGGCATTTCGGCGGCGGTCGCCAGGCCAAGCGCCTCGATCATCAGCGAAAGACCGGGTCCCGACGTCGCGGTGAGTGCGGGAGTGCCTCCAAATGAAGCGCCGATGATCATGTTGATCGCGGCAAGCTCATCCTCGGCTTGCAGCAATGTCCCGCCCATCTTGGCGAGATTGGGCGCCAGCCATTCCAGAATTTCCGTGGCCGGAGTAATTGGATATGCGGCCGCAAAGCGAATGCCGCCGCGCACTGCCCCGAGCGCGGCGGCCTCGTTGCCCGACACGAGCCATCTTCGGCCCGACTGAGCTTTTGGCGGCGCAAAGCGAAGCCCGAAATCCAGGCCCGCGGCCGCGTCGAAGCCCGCGCTGATGCCTGCGCGGCTCGCCGCGATGGCGTCCTCGCCTTTATCCGACAGTCTCTTCTCTATCACTTTCGACAGCAGGTCGAGGGCGAGTCCCAGCAACCGGCCGGCGATCCCGAGCGCGATCATGTTAGCGCGCCCGTTCGGGATCGCTTTGGCCATGTTCTTGAAGGGCACTTCAAATATGCGGGCGCCCGCGCTTGCTATCGCGGGCGGCAATTCGCCGCCCCGTGGATCGCTGATTACCAGAGTTTGCGGCCCGGCCTGGATTTCGGCGCCGAACCGGTGCGCATTGAGCCAGTCAATTCCGACCACCAGATCAAATTTTTCCGACAGGCATTCGACCGGTTGAGTACCCAGTCGCAAGAGCGCTGCAGCTTCACCGCCGCGGATCTGCGGACCGACCGTGCGCGACAGAAGACCCTGCCAACCCGCCGCACTCGCCGCTTCGAGCAGAAAATTCCCCGCCGTCAGCGCGCCAGCACCGCCGCTGCCCATGATCGCAATCGAGACGCTCTGGCGATCTGCCATCCTCGCCCTCCCTATGCGTGGCGTCGAGCTCGCGCTGAGCCTTCAAGGCGTATTTTGGTACTACAATGCGATTTTTTGCATTTCCTTGCTTTAGATCAAGGCGCAGCCGCTCAGCACGGCCCGAGAATGTCGCACGATCGATGACGTACCCCATGAGTGCATTGGTTTTTTTTGAAGCCGCGGGGAAGGGAAATGAGCGCAGAACCGGTTCGCTGGATGATGACGGGAAAGGGCGCGCCTCTGGTCGCAGTGAAATTCGAAACGCCTTCTCCCGGACCCGATGAAGTGGTCGTCGAAATCGCGGGGTGCGGCGTCTGCCACACCGATCTTGGCTACTACTATGACGGCGTGCGCACCAAGCACGAGCTGCCGCTCACGCTAGGCCACGAGATCAGCGGCCACGTAATCGATGCGGGCGCCAACGCGCTGTGGTGGATCGATCGGGCGGTCATCGTGCCTGCGGTCATCCCGTGCGGTCATTGCGATGCCTGCCGGCGCGGCAAGGCCACCATCTGCCCGAACCAGAAGATGCCGGGCAATGACATCCATGGCGGCTTTGCCACCCATATTGTCGTTCCGGCGCTGGGATTATGCGAAGTTGACGAGCATCGTCTGAAGGCGGCCGGAATCGAGCTTGCCGATCTCTCGGTCATAGCGGATGCGGTGACCACGCCATATCAGGCGGTCGTGCAAGCCGGCGTCACCAAAGGCGACCTTGTGGTCGTGAACGGAGTCGGCGGGGTCGGCGGCTACGCAGCCCAGATCGCATCCGCGTTCGGCGGCGTGGTGGTCGCGATCGATGTCCACGACGAGAAGCTTGCGGCCATCGAGCAACAGTGCGCGGCGCTGACCTTGAATGCCCGCCACATGACGCCGCGCGATCTCAAGATGGAGATTCACGGCTTTGCCAAGGGCCGTGGGCTGCGTCAGAACGAATGGATCATTTTCGAATGCTCCGGCACCCGCGCGGGCCAGGAAACCGCGTTCGGCCTGCTCAATCACGGCGCAACCCTGTGCGTGGTCGGCTTCACCATGGACAAGGTCGAGGTGCGGCTCTCGAACCTGATGGCATTCCACGCGCGTGCGCTGGGCAACTGGGGATGCCCTCCCGAGCTCTACCCACAAGCTCTCGAGCTGGTCCTCAACGGCAAGGTCAAGGTGACGTCGTTCGTCGAGAAGCATCCGCTTGCCGACATCAATCATGTTTTCGAAGCGGTGCATGCCGGGCAGCTCAAGCGCCGCGCCGTACTGGTTCCCACTCATTGAGGAGCACAACCATGACCGCTGAAGCCGTACGCGCCCCGACCGAACGTGAACGGGAAGCGAAGGATCACAACCTGGTTGCCGAGCATATCCGCGTCAGTGGCGGCAAGGGCGTCCGCTATGAGAAGCGACCGGTGAAGGCAGAGGACGGCAAGCCGGTGGCTGGGCTCTACAACGCCTGGATCACGCTCGACAATCCGGCTCAATTCAATTCCTACACCACCGACATGGTGAAAGCGGTCATTCTGGCGTTTCGTGCCGCCAGCGCCGCCCGCGATGTCGTTGCCGTCGTCTTTACCGGAGCCGGCGACCGCGCCTTCTGCACCGGCGGAAACACCAAGGAATATGCCGAGTACTACGCCGGTAATCCGCAGGAATACCGCGGCTACATGCGGCTCTTCAACGACATGGTTTCGGCAATCCTCGCCTGCGACAAGCCGGTGATTTGCCGGGTCAACGGCATGCGCATCGGCGGCGGGCAGGAGATCGGCATGGCCTGCGACTTCTCCGTGGCGCAAGACCTCGCCCGGTTCGGCCAAGCCGGCCCCAAGCACGGTTCGGCACCCATCGGCGGAGCAACCGATTTCCTCCCGGTCGCGATCGGCGCCGAGCGCGCGATGGTGGCGTGCGTGTTGTGCGAGCCGTTCTCGGCGCACGAAGCCTATTTCATGGGCATGCTCACGGACATCGTACCGGCGCTCAAGGTGGACGGCAAATTCGTCGTCAATCCCCTCATCGAGACGAGCCGGATCACCGACGAGCACGGCCGCTTCGTGTTCGGCAAGCCGAAGACCGGCGATGCGCTCAAGGTCGGGCAAGAGCTGATGAAGCGCGGCAGCATCGATCTTGGCCTGCTCGACGAGAAGGTCGAGGCGCTCTGCACCAAGCTTCTCTACACCTTCCCCGATTGCACCACCAAAACCGTCGAGGAGCTGCGCAAGCCCAAGCTCGATGCCTGGAACCGGAACAAGGAGAATTCGCGCGCGTGGCTCGCGCTCAACATGATGACCGAGGCGCGCGCGGGGTTCCGCGCCTTCAACGAGGGTACCCGCGAGACCGGCCGCGAAGCCGATTTCATTGCACTGCGACGCGCCCTAGCGGCGAATACGCCGTGGTCCGACGAGCTCACCGAAAGCATCCAGCCCAGGTTGCGCGCCTCATGACCGCCCCCCTCAGGGTCTGGTTTGAAGCCGAAGGCCGCCTGTTGCGGCTTCGGCTGAACCGTCCCAAGGCCAACATCATCGATGCCGCCATGATCGCGGCGCTCGACAGTGCGCTCACCGCGCATCTCGACAACATCAACGTCGCGGTGGTCCTGCTTGATGCCGCGGGCCCGCATTTCAGCTTCGGTGCGAGCGTGCAGGAGCACATGCCGAAGGAATGCGCGAAAATGCTGAGCGCAATTCATCGGCTCATCCTGCGTCTGGTCAGCTCGCCGGTTCCGCTATTGGTTGCGGTGCGCGGCCAGTGCCTCGGCGGCGGCCTTGAGCTCGCACTCGCCGGTCATCTCCTGTTCGTCGCGCCCGACGCCGCGCTCGGTCAGCCCGAGATAAAGCTGGGCGTGTTTGCGCCGGCTGCGTCCTGCCTGTTGCCGGAAATCGTCGCTCCTTCCGTGGCGCTTGATTTGCTGCTGTCGGGGCGCAGCATCACCGGCGCCGACGCAGCTGCGATGGGGCTTGCGCGCGAGGTCGCTGCCGACCCGGAGCGCGCGGCGCTTGCTTACTTCGAGGAGCATCTGAAGCCGAAGAGTGCGAGCTCCTTGCGCTATGCGCTCAAAGCTACGCGCTGCGACTATGTCGCGCGCATGACTGCCAAGATCGAGACCGTGGAACGCCTATACCTCGACGAGCTCATGAAGACACATGATGCGGTGGAGGGTCTGGAAGCGTTCATGGGCAAGAGGACGGCGCAATGGCAACATCGTTGAATGGCTCCAGGACCGCGCCTCTGATCGAGCGCGCACACGCACTGTTCGAGGATCTATCCTTTGCGGCCGCGCGGCAATGGAAGGCAGCAGAGCCGGGCCGCAAGGTCATCGGCTACATGCCGATCTATGTGCCGCGCGAGATCATCCATGCGGGCGGCATGCTGCCGCTCGGGATCGTCGGCGGCGGCGATCAGCTCGAAGTGATCCACGGAGATGCCTACTACCAGAGCTACATCTGCCGCATCCCGCGCTCGACTGTCGAGCTTGGCTTGTCCGGACGTCTCGATTTCGTCGACGGCATGCTGTTCCCGTCGATCTGCGATGTCATCCGTAATCTGTCGGGCATGTGGAAGCTGATGTTCCCGAACGTGTATTCGCGTTATTTCGATGTCCCGCAGAATTATCGCGATACCATCGGCGGCAATTACTACATCAACGAGCTTGCCGAGCTGCGGGAGGATCTGGGCAGGATTCGCGGCCGGCCGATCACCGACGCGGAGCTCTGCCGTTCGATCGAGGTCTACAACGAGAACCGCCGGCTGGTGCGCGAGCTCTACCGGCTGCGGGCGGAGCGCCCATGGCAGGCGCCGGCCGCGGAAGTCTATCTCATCGTGCGCGCCGGCCTCGTGCTCCCGGTGGAAGAGCACTCGGCGATGCTGCGCGAGTACATCGCGGCGGCGCGCGCCGACGAGCGGCCGATGCGCGATAATTGTCGAATCGTATTGACCGGCGCCTTCTGCGAGCAGCCGCCGCTCAATCTGATCAAGTCGCTGGAGCTGTCCGGTTGCTACGTGGTGGATGACGATCTCCTGCTGGTCACCCGCTGGCTCACCGGTGATGTCTGCGCCGAAGGAGACCCGTTGAAGAATCTTTCCGACGCTTTCCTGCATCATTCCGAATCGACCGCCGCCAAGTACGAGCCCAGTCAAAAGGAGAAAGGCCAGCACCTCGTCCGCGCGGTCAAGCGCTCCGCGGCGGAGGGCGTGATCTTTGCGTGTCCGAGCTTTTGCGACCCGGCGCTGCTCGAGCGGCCGATGCTGCAGCATGTGCTCAAGGACGCCGGCATTCCCTACATCGCGTTCAAATACGCGGAGAATTCCGGCCAGATGCAGCCCATCCGGGAGCAGGCGGGAACCTTCGCGGATTCCATCAAGCTGTGGAGCGGAGCATGACGACAACCAAGATTGTCACCTCCCGCGCGCCTGCGAAGCAGGTCGCCAAGGATGCCTCGATGCTCAAGCAGAAGGCCATGATGGCCGCTCATTACGATCGCCTGACCAGCGCGCCCGAGACCGGCGCCAAGGTGGCGGCCACCTTCGTGCCCGGAAATCTCAACGAGCTGATCATGTGCTTCGACCTCCTGAACAACTTGCCGGAGGTCAACGCCATTCAGAACGGCCTGCGGCGCACGAGCGGCAGCTTTGTGCTCGAAGCGGAGAAGATCGGCCATTCCGAGGATGTCTGCACCTACGTGAAGTCCGATATCGGCATGATGTCTAAGGGCAACCTCGCCCCGAACGGCAAGAAATTTCCGAATCCGGACGTGCTGCTTCTCTCCTACACCGGCTGCTTCACCTTCATGAAATGGTTCGAGCTGCTGCGCGAGCAGTATCAGTGCGAGACCATCATGTTGCACACGCCGTACATGGGCGACGGCAAGATCACACGGAACATGATCGACTACATGGTGAAACAGCTCAAGGAGGAGGTGATACCGACCCTTGAGCGTGTTTCGGGTATCAAATTCGATATCGACCGGCTGCGCGAGTACCTGAAAAAGTCGACCCAGGCCGAGGACGATCTCGTGCGCGTGCTGCAGAGCGCGAAGGCGAAGCCCGCGCCGATCGACGCTTATTTCGGCGGCATCTACTACATCGGCCCGATCTTCGGCGCGTTTCGCGGCACCCAGGATGCCATCGATTATTACCGCTTCCTGCGCGAGGAAGTGGAGGAAAGGCAGGCGAACGGGCTAGGACCGGTCACGCCGGACGGCGACATGGGCAAGGAAAAATATCGTCTCGTCGTCGAGGGTCCGCCCAATTACACGAACTTCCGTCAGTTCTGGAAGATGTTTTATGACGAAGGTGCGGTCGTGGTTGCTTCCAGCTATACCAAGGTCGGCGGGGTGTACGATTTCGGCTTCCGCCACGATCCGGACAAGCCGCTCGAGACGCTGGCCGAATATTGTCTCGGCGTCTACACCAACCGCAGCCTGCCGATGCGCATCGACATGCTGACCAACTACATCAAGGAATATGACGCCGACGGCCTGCTGATCAATTCGATCAAGAGCTGCAACAGCTTTTCGGCAGGACAGCTGCTGATGATGCGCGAAGTCGAGAAGCGCACTGGCAAGCCGGCGGCATTCATCGAATCCGATCTTGTCGATCCGCGCTATTTCTCGGCGGCCAATATCAAGAACCGCCTTGATAGCTACTTTCAGATGATCGAGCAAAAGCGTGCCGGCGCAAGCGCTGCCGCCTGAGGAGAGAGTTTCATGAAAACTTTCGTCGGCATCGATCTCGGCTCGACCACGACGAAGGCGGTTCTCCTCGACGAGGACCGCAAGGTCATCGGCCGCGGCATCACGAATTCGCGCTCCAACTATGCGACGGCCGCGCGGGTGGCTGGCGAGGAAGCGCGCGTCGATGCGCAATTCACGCTGTTCAGGCGCGCACTGGGGGATGGTGCAGGTTTGCTCGAACTCGATGCCTTTCTCCAGGCACTGGAAAGAGCATTTCGTCTCGAGCAGTTCCTCGAGCAGCTCGATGATCTCGAGAGGACATGTCTCGCTCAGGTCCAGGGCGAGCGTTTTGCACGCGTCGCTTCGGCCGTCAATCAGGCGCTCGGTGAGGTGTTTCGACAGCTGAAAGACGAGGCTCCGGAGCTGTATGCTCCCGGCGCCAAGCGCAAATCGGATTTCTTCCGCGATATCGCGGGCTCGCGCTATCACAGCCATGCCGAAGCCGCCGCTCGGGATGCAGGGCTGCCGTATGATCTCCTGCTTAATGTCTATGACAAGTCCATCATCGAGGTGGAGAACCGGCCGCCAACGGGAGACCTCAAGGAGAAGTTCAGGCGGGCGCTCGCGCGCATGTTGGCCTCGGAGCCGTCGCTAAAATCCGCGGCTGCCGCGATCCAGGCCGCGATCGAGAGCGCGCTCGGAATCGAGCTGGAGGAAAGCTACCTGGTCGGTACAGGTTATGGGCGCGTGACGCTGCCGTTCTCCAAGGAGCATATCCGCTCGGAGATCCTCTGCCACGGTCTGGGCGCGCACATGATGTATCCGAAGACGCGCACCGTGCTCGATATCGGCGGCCAGGATACCAAGGGCATCCAAGTGGACGAAAACGGGATCGTCGTGAACTTTCAGATGAACGACCGCTGCGCCGCTGGTTGCGGGCGTTATCTCGGATATATCGCGGACGAGATGAACATGGGGCTGCATGAGTTGGGTCCGCTGGCGATGAAATCGGACCGGCCGACCCGCATCAATTCGACCTGCACGGTGTTCGCGGGCGCCGAATTGCGCGATCGGCTTTCGCTCGGGGAGAAGCGCGAGGACATTCTGGCCGGATTGCATCGCGCCATTATCCTGCGCGCGATCTCGATCATCTCCCGGTCCGGAGGCGTCACCGACGAGTTCACCTTTACCGGCGGGGTCGCAAAAAACGAAGCTGCGGTACGCGAGCTGCGAAAGCTGATCAAGGAAAACTATGGCGAGGTGACCATCAATATCGATCCGGAATCCATCTATACCGGCGCGCTCGGCGCCGCGGAGTTCGCGCGACGGGCGCATCGCGGTCAAGCCGAGGGGAGCGTGTCATGACCGTCGCGGCGGGAATCGATGTCGGCACCGGCGCGGTGAAGGCCGCGGTGTTTCGGGTGGAGAACGGAAAGGAGACCTGGCTGTCGCGGGCGTTGCTGCGCATTCGCCAGCGCGATCCGATCGAGCTGGCGCGGATCGTCTACGACAACGCGCTCGAAGACGCCAAGCTGCATCCGCAGGACATCAACTACGTCGCAACGACGGGGGAAGGCGAAAGCGTGCCGTTCCATACCGGACATTTCTACTCGATGACGTCGCATGCGCGCGGCGCCATCTATCTCGATCCGCAATCGCGCGCAGCGCTCGATGTCGGAGCGTTGCACGGCCGTGCGATCAGCATTGACGAACGCGGAAAAGTGCTGAGCTACAAGATGACCAGCCAGTGCGCCTCCGGCTCGGGTCAGTTCCTGGAAAACATTGCTCGCTATCTCGGCATTGCGCAGGAGGAAATCGGGGCCCTCTCCCGGCTGGCTGACAATCCCGAGGTGGTGTCGAGCATCTGCGCCGTCCTGGCGGAGACCGATGTCATCAACATGGTTTCACGCGGCATTTCGGCATCCAATATTCTCAAGGGCATTCATCTGTCGATGGCGGCCCGGCTCTCCAAGTTGCTCAAGGCCGTGGGCGTAACCGCTGGCGTGGTGATGGTGACCGGCGGGCTTGCGCTCGACAACGGGCTCGTCGCCGCGCTCGAGGAAGACATCTCCCACATCAAGGACATGAAGGTCGCCGTCCGCAGCCATCCCGATTCGATCTACGCCGGCGCAATCGGAGCGGCCCTGTGGGGAGCGTTCCGATTCGAGAAGCTGGCCGCGCTCGGGCAACTGCCGAAAGCGGCGTGAATTTCAGAGAGGAGGCATCGATGGCGCTGATGATTACCGAAGCCTGCACGGCCTGCGACGCCTGCGAACCGGTCTGCCCCAACAAGGCGATCTCGGCCGGCAATCCGATCTATGTGATCGATCCCATGAAATGCACCGAATGCGTCGGCGCGGAAGACGAGCCGCAATGCAAGCTGGTGTGTCCCGCGGAGTGCATCGTGCTCAATCCCGATTGGACCGAAAGCAAGGATGATTTGCTCGCAAAATACGAGCAGCTGCATGCGTGAGAGCGCCATATGAGCTTCACCAACCGCGTCAGCCAGAGGCTGCACGAAGAGCATCGCGCCACCGTCGCGCTGATGGAGCGGCTCGAGCAGCTGCTTGCACGCCAGCGTCACGGCGGCGCACCGGACAACGGCGACCCCGCCGTTTCACTGTTGCTGTCGGAACTATCCGCGAGCCTGGAAACGGAGGTGCGGCGCCACTTCGATTTCGAGGAAGACCAGCTTTTTACCTATCTCAATGGTACGGGAGACGAGGCGATCGGGGCGCTCCTGACCGATGAGCATCGCGTCATTCGGCCACTCGGGGCTGAGGTGGCCAAGCTGGCGCGTGAGGCAGCGGCTCAGGGGTTCGATGAGGCAACGTGGAGCAAATTTCGGCGCCAGGCCCAGGAGCTCTGCCAGCGGCTGCTGGCGCACGTCGAAAAGGAGGAGATGGCGCTTTTGCCCCTGCTTCAGGACGGGATGGATGCCGATACCGAAGCTCGCCTGCTTGACGAATATCTCGAGCGCATATGAGGTGACCGATGGTCACAGCTTCTCCTGTCAAAGACCGCAAGGCTCGCGCGCTCAGCGAGAACGATGTCGAGCGGGTGATTGCAATCGACCGCGCCCACAGCGGTCATGCCCGGCGCCGCTTTTTCGAGCGGCGTTTCGCCGCCGCCAAGGCCCGGCCGGATGACTACATCCAGGTTGGCGCAACATGGGGCGGTTCGCTGCGCGGATTCGCGATTGCCCGAGTCCTGCGCGGCGAGTTTGGGCACGAGCAGCCGGTCGCGGTGCTTGATGCGATCGGTGTGGAGACGCAGAGTCAGGAGCTCGGGATCGGTGAAGCGCTCATGAAAGAGCTGCGCGATGCAATGCGGCGCAGCGGCGTGCGATCGCTGCACTCGCAGGCCGATTGGACAAATCACGATCTGCTGCGCTTCTTCGAAGCATCTGGATTTGCTCTTGCTCCGCGGCTCGCGCTGGCGCGCTCGGTGTCCGAGCTAATGGACGAGATGAGCGAAGACATATGATGGCAGGGTGGAGGCGATGATGGCCCAACGCGCGCGCATCACGATCCCGCAACGTACGGATGGAGTTGGGGAAATCGACTATGGCAAGCCCGCGGCGCCGGACTTTGGCCCCCTCGCACGTGATCGCATTCCGGTCCGTACCATGGTTGAAAGTGATCTGCGTTCGTTGATCGCAATCGATCGCAGAATAACAGGACGCGATCGCTCCGCCTATTTCCGGCGCAAGCTCGCGGAAGCGCTGCATGAATCGGATGTGCGTGTTTCGCTTGTGGCCGAGCGGGACGGCGGGCCGGTTGGTTTCATCATGGCGCGCGTCGATCTTGGTGAGTTCGGGCGCCTCGAGCCCACAGCCGTCATGGATACGATCGGCGTTGATCCGGATTATCGCGATCAGGGTGTCGGACGTGCGCTGCTTTCGCAACTGCTCATCAACCTGATGACGCTTCGCGTCGAGCAGATCAGAACGGAAATCGATTGGCACGATCGGGAGCTTCTTGCTTTTCTCGATCATTGCGGCTTCCACCCCTCGCAACAGCTGTGCTTTGAGCACACGCTCGCAGCCGCGGGCTGAGTGGCGCGTGCGCTTACCGCGTCTGACCGGCGAATCCGGCAACTGCTTCAGAATGGGCTAGCGCATGCTTTATTCGACCGCGGGGATGGAAGCGAGCACATATACGAGCGCTGGAAGCGCAATTGCGGTGAGACGGGTGCGCGCGACCGACATCCCGCAGGTCGTAGCCCTCGACGAGCGGGTGACCGGGCTGGCCAAGCCCGATTATTGGCAGGACGCCTTGTCGCGCTACGGCGGGCGCAGGCTGCACGACCGTGTCTTCCTCGTGGCCGAGCGGCGGGGGCCTAAATCGAATTCGACGATCGTCGGTTTCATCATTGGCGAGGTGCGGGCCTGGGAATTCGGATCGGCGCCATGCGGGTGGATTCTGGCACTCTCGGTTGAGCCCCGCGCGCGTCTCGCCGGCGTCGGCCAGTCATTGTTCAAGGCAATCGCGGCTGAATTCAAGGAAGCCGGCGTCAACAAGATGCGGACCATGGTTGCACGAGACAATCGACTCCACCTCATGTTTTTCCGCAGTGAGGGAATGATGGCCGGTCCTTATCTGCAACTTGAGAAAGAGCTCGATTGAAGCTCCGGGGTCGCGCCGAAATGAAGCTGCAGATTTCAAGCCAGATCGCCATTTTTGCGCTGCTGGAGCTCGCGGGCGTCCCGGAGCGTCAGCTCGCGGTGGCCGAGATCGGCGAGAAACATGGAGTCTCCAGTCATCATCTTGCGAAAGTGATGCAAGTCCTGGCGCGCGCCGGCCTGGTGCGCTCCGTCCGTGGGGCAGGGGGCGGGTTCGCGTTCTGCGGCAACCCGCGCCGCACCACCTTGCTCGACGTGATCCGGCTGTTCGAAGATTTCGGCTCCCCCAATGGCCGTCCGGAGAAGTGGGAGGGGACGGCGGAGGGGCGCGCTTTGCACGACATCCTCACCGAGATCGACGACATTACGGGCGCCACTCTTGGATCGATTACGCTTGCCACGATGTGCAAGCTCGTGGGGCGGCGCCGAGCCTATGCAGGGCAAGCATCCGCGGTCTCTCACTAATCGGCTTCAGGCTATCGCGGTCTCGCCACGATCGACCTGCTCTGTGGCTTGAACTCAACGGCATTTGGCACGGACCCCTTGTCTTGATTTAGCTCAAGGCGGGACGCTCGCCTTTGAGATTACGTTTATCCTCGACAAAGGAGGGTGCCATGGCTAGCGCAACCCGCGAACAGCCAAATCATCCAACTCTTGAACCGATCCTCGGTGCCATCGCCGACTGGGTGAAAAAATACCGGTACGCCGCAGGTTTGCGCAACGAGCTCGCGCAATGCGGGCCGGAAGAAGTCGCCCATACCGCACGCGAGCTTGGGCTTAGCTCTCGCGACCTCTATCGGATCGCACGCAAAGGGCCGAACGCGGCGGATTTGCTGCAAAAAATGCTGCTTGCCCTTGGAGTCAGTCCGCAGAAACTCGCTTCGGAGGATCCGCTGATCATGCGCGATTTACAGCGGCTCTGTATCATGTGTGGTCAAAAAAAACAGTGCAAGCATGAGCTGGCCGCCGGAACAGCGGGCAAGAATTTCCGCGACTTTTGTCCGAACGCGTTTACGCTCGAAGCATTGCTGAGCGGGAAGTAAGCTCATAGTTCATAATCCACGGGACCACCTCGCACGGTCATGCGCAACTCTTGATAAGGCGCACTCTGCGATATCGCCGATCAGGTCGTTTGGCAGGTCGCTTTCCATGACATGAATATCAGGGAGCCGGCGTAGAGGGCCAGCGCAAGAATTGTCGTAATTGCGCTGACGGCGCGCAGATCGTCCCATTCGAGCAGGTCGCCGCCGACGCGCAGCACGACGGATGCGTGCAGCAGGGCAAGCGGCACGTATGCGAAACTGCTGTAGCGCACACGGGCTCCGGTCAGCACAGGCAAGATGATCTGGGCATGCCCGAACACCATGGACAGTACGAATCCAAGCGCGACCGCGTGCACTGCCGCATCGTAGGAAAACACCATGGCGCCGGGGGGCACCATCGCAAGCAAGGCGCCGGCCGCGGCGAGCCAGACATGGCCGGCCAGGATCGAGACGGCGGCGAACCGAGGCTGCCCGGCAAGATGAACAGTCCGACGGGCGAGGTCGTGGCGCAGCAACCAGGCCGAGCATCCGAGCATCCCCGCGGCGGTAAATGGCGCCCAGCCCGCGGCGAGCTCTTCGCGCGCACTGCCAAAAAGGAGCAGAAGCACGACAAGCGCAAAAGTGATCCGGCTCGAGGGCACCGGCTTGGCCATCCGGCTGAGCTCAAGCCGCTCGGCAGCAATGGTCAGGATCAGAAAATTGAGCCACCAGCCGACGACCGCAGGCATGGAATAGCCGATCAGCCACTGCAATGTGCCCACCCACCAGCATCCTGCTCCTATCGCCAATGCGACGGTGAACAGAGCCGGCTGTCGAACCACCAGATTGGCCGATGCAACCAGCATGATTGCGCCGGCCAAGAGGAATGCGAGAGCGGCAGCGGGAGTCATCCCCGGGAGCAGCAGGAGCGCGCCTGCGCTCGACAGCACGGGAGCCCCATAAGCCCACCAGCACCCAAGCGCCACGGCGCGCTCGAGACTGATCACGGTCCCCAGAAAGCCGGAAATCATGATGGCGCCATGGAATGCGGCGAGCGACGAAGTCGCCCCCGCCGGCAGAGAGATGCCGAGCCGCGCCAGCCCGGTCCAAAGCCCGAATGCCATCGCCAGCCCGCCAACCGCGAGCGGAATTGCGCGAAGGCGGCGCCAGCTCGGCAGCGGCTTGGCTAACCGGTCTTTGGCGCTCGTGACATCGGACGGTGCCATTGCGCGGGCCATAAGCCGTTCACCAGCCTAATTGCCGGCGGGCTGTCTCGGTCATTCGATCGGGTGTCCAAGGTGGATCCCAGACGAGCTCGATGTGGATCGAGGGCGCGTCCACGAACCGCCTTTGCAGCACTTCGCGCGCTTGCTGGACCAGCATCTCCGACATCGGGCAGGAAGGCGTGCTCAGCGTCAGCTCCACCTCTATCCCCTGCGTCTTCCGTTCCGCGCGGTATACGAGGCCCAGATCGACGATGTTCATGCCGATTTCGGGATCGTTCACGGCTCTCAGCGCTGCAAGCACGTTCTCATCGTTCACCGGATTCATCCCTGTTGCTGCACGACGCTCGATACCTGGTGCGCCGTCGCTCCTGTAAGCGATGACTGGATTCTTAGTTTCAAAAACGGTTCGCGGGTTTGACTTAAATCATGAAATTGGGGTGTGTGGTCGTTACCGTAGACACGGTAAGGAACGTTATCCATGTCACTGGAGGTCCTGCTCCCCCTCGGCTGGTCACCGCCCGTCGGCTATGCGAACGGGATCGCCGTTCCCACCGGTCGCATTGTGTTCGTCGCAGGCCAGGTCGGCTGGGATGAAAAGCAGCAGTTTCACAGCGACGAACTGATCCCGCAGTTCGAGCAGGCGCTGAAGAATGTGCTTGCCGTCCTCGCGCAGGCCGGTGGCGGCCCCAACCACATTTGTCGAATGACGGCTTATTGCATCGACAAGCCGGCCTATCTCTCGGCACGACCCGAGCTCGGACGGATATGGCGGAAACTCATGGGCAGGCACTTCCCCGCAATGAGTATGATCTTCGTCGCGGATCTCCTCGATCATCCCGCAAAGATCGAGCTTGAGGCGACCGCTGTAATCCCCAATTCCGCGGGGGGCTGACGCCTCGCAGCAACGCCGCCGGCTTGCGGTTTGATCGCCGGCAGCCGATTGACTTCGGTCAAGCACGGGGCTGCGAAGCTCCGGTAACCCGTCATTGAGCCGCGCGCGATTTGGGCGCGGATTGCGGGAAGAGGGCGGAGCAACGGAGGAAACCATGTCGCGCCATTCAATCGTCACAGTGCTCCTGGCCATGACATTTTCTGCCGCGGCGGCGGCTGACGCTGCGGCGCAGGAAGCCGTAAAAGTCGGACTGATCCTGCCGATGACGGGTCAGCAGGCCTCGACCGGGAAGCAGATTGCGGCGGCGGCACAACTTTATATTCAGGAGCATGATCCTGTCATTGCGGGCAAGAAGATCCAGCTTGTCATCAAGGATGATGCGGGCGCACCGGAAACGACCAAGCGTGTCGCTCAGGAGCTCATCGTCGGCGAAAAGGTAAAGTTCACTGCCGGATTTGGCATCACACCCAGCGCATTGGCGGTGGCGCCGCTTTCAACTCAGGCCAAAGTTCCTCAGATCGTGATGGCTGCGGGGACTTCAATCATCACGGAGCGCTCGCCTTACATCGCACGCACCAGCTTCACCATGGCGCAATCGTCGGTGATCATGGCTGACTGGGCCGCCAAGAAGGGCATCAAGAGAGTCGTCACCATAGTATCGGACTACGGTCCTGGCCATGATTCGGAGGACTCGTTCAAGAAACGCTTTGTTGAAGCGGGAGGCGAGGTGGTCGGCGAACTGCGCGTGCCACTGGCCTCTCCCGATTTCGCCCCGTTTCTGCAACGGGCGCACGATGCCGGGTCGGACGCGATCTTCATTTTCGTCCCCTCCGGCCAGGGCGGGACTTTCGTGAGACAGTTCGTGGAAAGAGGTCTCGACAAGGCCGGCGTCAAGCTCATCGGTCCAGGCGACGTGACCGACGACGATCTGCTCGATGCCATGGGCGATCCCGTCATCGGAACCGTCACCGCTCATTTCTATTCGGCGGCGCACCGCTCGACCAGGAACCAGGAGTTCGTGGAGGCCTTCAAGAAGACGAATCGTTTTCGACCCAATTTCATGGCAGTCGGCGGTTACGACGGAATGCACCTGATCTATGAGGCGCTGAAGAAAACCAACGGCTCAACCGATGGCGATGCTCTAATCAGCGCCATGAAGGGCATGGCATGGGAAAGCCCGCGCGGCCCGATCTCGATCGATCCGGATACACGCGACATCGTGCAGAACATCTATATCCGCAGGGTCGAAAAGCTGAATGGTGAGCTCTACAATGTGGAGTTCGGGACCTTCGAGGCGATCAAGGATCCGATCAAGCTCGCCGCGAAGAAGTAGCCGGCACCTGGAGCATGTCCCGCAAAAGTGAGAACCGGTTTTGCAAAAAATGGACATGCTCAAACAAAGAACTAGTGCAGGATGACGATTCGAAGAAAAGTCATCCTGCTCTATTGCGCTCGGGCAAACAGCTCCGCGACGAGGCAGCGCGCCAACGCCGCGACGGAAAGTCGCCGATAATGCGCTGACGCAAGGGTGGTTCGCATCGGCTGGACCTGTTTTTGGATCAGCCGATCGATCTCCTGCAGTGCCTTTTCGTCGATTGGTCGGCCCACGATGGCATCGGTTCCGCCTAGCGCGAATGGCCGCGAATTGGTGCCGGTCAGCGCAATGCGAAGCGTGCTCACAACCCCGTGCGCCGCGCTCAAAGCAACCGCCACCCCGGCAAGCGGATAGTCGATGGCGCCGCGCACGCGCACCTTCGAATAGGCAGAGGGTGGCGCGTCAGTCGGCAAATGCACCGCAACCACAAGCTCGTCCGTGCCGAGTGCAAGATGCGCGCGGCCGTCCTCCACATAAAGGTCCCCAAGCGGAACCTGCCGGCGGCCGTGGGCGCCCTCGATCTCCACCTCGGCGCCGAGTGCCAGCAGGGCCGGCGCGAGGTCGCCCGTGAAGGCGGCATGGCAGCGCCGACCCTGGGGTGCAACGTGGCACACGTCACCGCGCTCCTTCAGGCAGAAGCCGGTCGCTTTGCGCCACCATTCGCTCTGATTGTAGTAGATGCAGCGCGTATCCAGACAAAGGTTGCCGCCGACGGTGGCCAACGCGCGATGGCCTGGCGCCGCGACGGCCTCGGCGGCCTGCGCCACCGCCTGATAATTCGCAACGATAACCGGATGACGGGCGAGCGCCGCGAGCGTCACTGCGGCCCCGATCCGCGCACCGTTATCGTCCAGCGTGATCGTTGCCAGTTCGGCAATGCCGGAAAGGTCGATCAACAGATCCGCACTGCCGAGGCCGTGACGCATATTCACGAGAAGATCGGTGCCGCCGGCGATGAAACGGCTGCCGGCGTGCTCGCGATGTGCTGCGACGGCATCCTGCGTGCTGCGGGGCCGCGCGAGATGGAATTCGCACATCAAACCGCTCATGCTGCCGCGCTCCGTGCGGCGCCAAGCCGCGTTCGTCTGCGGCGCTCCACCAGTGCCTGCACAAGGCGATCCGGGGTCACGGGCAATTCGTTGAGATCAATCCCGATCGCGTTCGCGACCGCATTGACCAGCGCAGGCGGAAACGAGGCGAGCGCACCCTCGCTCGCCTCCTTTGCGCCGAGGGGCCCGTACGGATCGCGGCTTTCCACGATGTGAACTGCGATCGGCGGCGATTCCGCAATGGTAGGAACGCGATACTCGAGCAGGCTGGCATGCGCCGGCAGCCCGTCGAGATAGTGCGTCTCCTCGCTCAACGCCTGTCCCATGCCCATCCAGACGGAGCCCTCGATCTGCCCTTGCACGGCCAGCGGATTGATCGCGTGGCCGCAATCCAGAGCAGCCCACACCTTCTCGACCGTGACCAGACCGGTCGCCTCATCGATGCTGACTTCAACCACCTGCGCCGCGTAGCTGAAACCCATGGTCGAGCCCACCGCACCGCCGCGGTGCTTGCCTCCCTGCGCCTCGGGCGGGCACGTGAACGTGCCGGTTACCGTGATCGGGCCACGATCGACCAGCGCCGCCTTCACGACCTCGATGAACGGAAGGCTCGATTGGCCCGACGAGCCGACGTGGAATGTCTCGGCGACGCATTGAATGTCCTCTGATCGCGCTTCCAGCTTGCGCGCCGCCGCCTGATTGAGAATCGCCCTCAGGTCACTCGCGGCCTCGATCGCTGCGTTGCCAACCATGAATGTAATACGTGATGAGTAGGCACCGTTGTCCTTTGGCGTCACGGCGCTGTCGCCGGCCACCACGCGCACGCGCTCGAGCGCGACGCCGAGCGTTTCTGAAACCGCTATGGCGACCATGGTGGAAGAGCCTTGCCCGATGTCGGCCGCCCCCGTGAATGCCGTCAGGCCGCCGTCGAAGTCGAGTCTCAGATTCACGACCGCATGCGGCTCTCCGGTCCAGTGAATCGGCTTGGCCGCGCCGCTCACGTAGTGCGAGCAAGCCATGCCGATGCCGTGACCCTGCGGCAGCTTGCCGATGCGCTCGCGCCAACGGCTGGCATGCTCGACCTTGTCGAGACACTCTGCGAGGCCGCAGCTGTTGACCATGAGATCGTTAAGCGTGCGGGTCGGTGCGCGCAGAATGTTGGCGCGGCGGACGGCGAATGGATCGAGCTTGAGCCGGCGCGCCATGCGATCGAGCAGGCATTCGAAGGCATGCCGCGTATCCACCGAGCCATGGCCTCGCATCGCTCCGCATGGCGGAAGATTGGCATATACGCGATAGCCGTCGTACTTGATCGCCGGAATGTCGTAGATACCCTGCAGCAGCGCCCCGGCGTAGAGAATCGTGACAATGCCGTAGCCGGCGTAAGCGCCTCCACGCTGTACCACCTCGCACTCGCAGGCCGTGATGCGGCCATCGCGCAGCATTCCGAGCTTCAGCCTGATGTCGGTCTGCGGACGCGCGCGATGGGTGAGGAAGTTCTCCTCGCGCGTGAGCCGCATCATAATCTTTGCGCCGGCAGCGCGGGCGAGAAGCGCGGTGATGATCTCGAAATTGAGCACCTCGACGCGCGCGCCAAAGCCTCCGCCGATGAACGGCTTGATGACGCGAATGCGCGACGTATCCATCTCCAGGCATCGCGCCAGCATCAGATGCAGATAGTATCCGACCTGCGACACGCTCTGGACCGTGAGTCGACCTGTTACCGGGTCGTAGTCGGCGAGGCAGGCATGCGGCTCGATTTGCGCGTGATTGACCTCGGCGCATCGGATGATTTCCTCGTGCACAAGGTCGGCCGCGGCGAAGCCGGAATGCACATCGCCGAATTCGTGATGCACCTCGCGCTCAAGGTTCCCGGGCTTGTTGTCATGCAACAGCACCGCGCCCGGGGCGCGCGCTTCCGGCGCGGTGTAATAGGCTGCAAGCTCACGCACCTGGAGCTCGATCAGCTCAAGCGCCCTCATGGCTGTTTGCTCATCGATCGCGGCAACCGCCGCCACAGGCTCGCCCCGATAGCGCACGCGCCCGCGCGCCAAGGGGTATTCGTTCATGGCGACCGGCAGGACGCCGTAGGTGTGTGGGCAATCTTCCCCGGTCACGACCGCCATGACGCCATCGAGAGCGCGCGCCTTGGAGACATCGAGGCGGGTAATCTCGCCGTGGCTAACGGGACTGCGGAAAATACGCGCGGTGAGCGCGTCGCCGTGCTCGAGGTCTGCGGTGTAGCGTGCGCGTCCGGTGACCTTGTCGATGCCGTCAATCAGCGGCACGCCGACGCGGTCTGCGGGGATGGTGCCATGCCGCGCGGTCATCATGATGGCATCTCGGCAGCGGACTTCACCGACTCGATGATTTTCACATACCCGGTGCATCGACAGAGGTTGCCGGAGAGGGCCGCGCGTATTTCAACGTCGCTGGGACTTGGATTGCGGCGCAAAAGTGCTTCCGCCGCCATGATCATGCCCGGCGTGCAGAAGCCGCATTGCGCCCCCAGCTTTTCGTGAAAGGCGCGTTGCAGCCGGCTGGGCTTTCCCTGTCGCGCAAGTCCCTCGATGCTCTCTACGGAGCGTCCTTCACAACGTACCGCGAGCATGATGCAGGAAGGCACCGCCTCCCCGTCGAGCAGGACCGTGCAGGCGCCGCACTCGCCGCCATCGCATCCGCTCTTCACTCCGGTCAAGCGTGCGACATCGCGCAGGTAATCGATCAGCAGCTGATTTTCGCCGACGGCATCTTCCCGCCAGCGTCCGTTGAGCTTCATCCGCAACAGTCGTTTCCCGGGCTGCGAGCTCTCTGACTGCATCGAGCGGCCTTTCCTGCGCGGCGGTCGACGTATGAGCGACCGGCCAATCCAGCTCGCCGCTTTTTACACAGGAGCGCCATGACCAAAATCAAGGCATGTCCGTCGGGCGACGTGTCCGATCCGACGCCTGATCTAAGTCAAGGACGCTGATCGGCAATCGCGCCTTAATTCAAATCGCTCAGAACCATCCCGGGCGCACCTGCATGACCGCCCTTCGCGACTACAATGCAGCCGTCGATTTCGTGGACCGCAACGTTGCCGAAGGCCTCGGCGACAAGACTGCCTGCATCGATCCGGCGCGGAACATCACCTATGGCGAGCTGCGCAACGCGGCCGCCCGCATCGGACCGCTGCTTGCTCGCCTCGGCATCGAGCCGGAGAATCGCATTGCCCTCGTGCTCCTCGACACGGTCGATTTTCCCATTCTGTTCTGGGGAGCGATCCGCGCCGGAATCATACCCGTTCTGCTCAACACGCGGCTTACCGCCGACCAATACCGTTATCTCCTCGAAGACTCGCGAGCCAAGGCAGTCTTTGTTTCCACCGCGCTGCTGCCAACGGTGCAGGAGGCGGCGAAGGAGGTGCCCACGTTGAGAGCCGTCATCGTGGTCGGCGGCGGTCCGGATCCGATGCCGCGGTTGGACAGGCTGCTCAGCGCCGAAAATGAAGGCTCGGCGCCGGCCAGAACCTGCGCCGATGAGGTTGCGTACTGGCTCTATTCCTCAGGCACCACGGGAATGCCCAAGGGCGTCATGCACGTGCATTCGACGCCCATGGCGCTGGCGCGATCGTCTGGTCAAGACCGCATCGGCATCCGTGAAGACGACGTCGTTTTTTCGGCGGCCAAGCTGTTTTTCTCCTATGGCCTTGGCAACGCCATCTTCTGTCCAATGTCGGTAGGTGCGACTTCGGTGTTCTACCCCGAACGGCCTACGCCACAGACCGTGTTCGAGACGCTGCGCGGCTATCAGCCGACGATGTTCTACGCCGTTCCCACCCTCTACGCCGCAATCCTCGCCGACCCCGACTGTACCCCGCAGAATGGCTCCAGCAGGCTGCGGCTGTGCTTCTCGGCCGGCGAGCCGCTCCCGAGGCATGTCGGCGAAGCGTGGAAGGAGCGCTTTGGCCTCGACATCGTCAATGGGGTTGGCTCCACGGAAATGGCGCATCTCTATCTGACGAATCTTCCGCATGCGGTCGAGTACGGCACCGCCGGCAGGCCCGTTAAGAATTACGACCTGCGTCTCGTCGATGAAGATGGTGACGGGGTCGCCGACGGCGAGATCGGCGAGCTCCTGGTGCGCGGCGAATCCGCGGCCGCCGGCTACTGGAACCAGCGGGAAAAATCACGCCGGACATTCGTGGGCGAGTGGACGCGCACCGGGGACAAGTATGTGCGTCGCTCAGACGGGGTGTACATCTACTGTGGTCGCACCGACGACATGTTCAAGGTGAGCGCAATCTGGGTATCGCCGTTCGAGGTCGAAGCGGCGCTGATTGCGCATCCGAGCGTGCTCGAGGCCGCCGTCGTGCCGGCGCAGGACGGCAACGGGCTGACCAAGCCCAAGGCCTTCGTCGTGCTCAAGGATCATTCAAACCGCGGCCCGAACCGGGCCCTTCACGAGGAGCTCAAAGTGCATGTGAAGCGAACCATCGGGCCCTGGAAATATCCGCGCTGGATCGAGTTCGTGGACAGCCTGCCGAAGACGGCAACCGGAAAAATCCAGCGTTACATGCTGCGAAACAACCCATGCCCGCGAGTGAGCGCAGGCAATGGCGGGGCGGCCTGATGCGCGATCCTTGGCGGGTCGAGCGATCCCGCGCGGGAGTTAGGAGGGAGCCATGTTCAAGCTCGCCTTAGCCGATCAGGTCGCGACGCTGACCTTGAGCCGCTCGCCGGTCAACGCCATTAGCGAGGAGTGGGTGCGGCTGTTCGGCAACCTGCTCGATGACCTTTCTGCGCGCAAGAACTGGAACGTCTTGCATCTGCGCTCGGATCAGAACGTGTTCTGCGCCGGTGCCGACCTCAAGGAAGTGCGTGAGCATGTGGATGCCCCGCGTGGGCCCGATCGCATGTATGCCTACGTCGCCGGCATTCAGCGCCTCTACCGGCGCATTGAGCGGCTGCCGCAGGTGACGCTGGCGGAGATCGGCGGAGCGGCTATGGGCGGCGGTTTCGAGCTCGCACTCGCCTGCGATCTGCGCATCGCCGGCAACGATGTGAAGCTCGGCCTGCCCGAGGCCCGGCTCGGATTGATCCCCGGCGCCGGCGGCACGCAGCGATTGACCAGGCTGTGCGGGCGGTCGGTGGCAGCGCGCCTCATCCTGGGCGCCGAAATCATCAACGGCGCGGTCGCCCGGGACTTGGGCGTCGTCCACTGGGCAGTACCGCGGTCGGAGTTGGCCGTGCGCTCGGCGGAGGTCGCCGGGCGGGTAGCGGCGCTTCCCGGCGATGCCCTGGCATGGAGCAAGGCCTGTATTGCTGCTGCCGGCGAGCCCGGTGAAGACGGCTTTGGGGATGAGCTTGAAGGCACGCGTCGGCTGCTGACGACCAAGGAGACGCGGGCGCGCGTGCAGGCATTTTTCGCGGATGCCCTGCAATGAGGTGACGGGGCGCGCAAGATTGGGAGGATTGCCATGAGGCTCCAAGGCAAGACGGCATTGGTCACCGGCGGTGCGTCCGGCATCGGCAAGGCAACCGTGATGGAGCTTGCTCGCTGTGGCGCGATCGTGATCTGCGCCGATGTGGATGAGAAAAAGGGCGCAGAGCTTGAACGGGAAGCCGCCGCGACCAATTTTTCCGTGGAATTCGTGGCGATCGATCTCGCCAATGCGAATTCTGTTCGGCGTTGCGCCGCCGACGTGCTCAAGCGCCATTCCCGGATCGACATCCTGGTCAACGCGGCAGGGTGGAACGACATTCAGCCATTCATGGAAAATCCGCCCGATTACATGGACCGGGTGATCGCCATCAATCTCGGCGGGATGCTGCACCTCACGCAGGCGCTGCTCCCGGCCATGATCGCAGCCGGCAAAGGAAAGATCGTCAATGTATCGAGCGACGCCGGCCGCGTGGGCAGCACGGGCGAGACGACCTATGCCGCCGCCAAAGGGGGGGTGATTGCATTCACCAAATCCCTTGCCCGCGAAGTCGCGCGCCATTCGATCAACGTCAATTGCATCTGCCCCGGGCCCACCGATACGCCCATGCTGCAGACGCGACCCCAGAAGCTGAAGGAGGCTTTCCTGCGCGCCATCCCATTCCGGCGCTTCGCCAAGCCGCAGGAGATCGCTGACGCGATCCTGTTTTTCGCAAGTCCGCGTTCCGACTACATTACGGGACAGGTGCTCAGCGTCAGCGGCGGGCTGACTTTTGCCGGTTGAAGGAGATGATGATGTCTACCCCCATTGGAGCAGTAAAGGCGCCTCATAAAGACAGCCAGGCGGGTGCCGGCGAGACCGCGCGGCGATTTCGTCCGCTGCGTATCGATTTTACGAGCTTCACGCCGCGCCACTTCGTCTTGAGGCTCGACGGCAAGGTTGCCACCGTCACGCTCAACCGGCCGGAGCGCAAGAACCCGCTGACCCTGGAATCCTATGGCGAGCTGCGCGACACTTTTCGTGATCTCGTCTACGCTGAGGCGGTTAAGAGCGTGGTCATCGCGGGCGCCGGCGGCAATTTCTGTTCCGGCGGCGACGTCCATGAGATCATCGGTCCGCTGGTGGAGATGCAACGCAACGGCGACACCGCGGGGCTGCTTGCGTTTACCCGCATGACCGGCGATCTGGTCAAGGCGATGCGTGCCTGCCCGCAGCCGATCGTAGCGGCCGTTGACGGCGTCTGCGCGGGCGCCGGCGCCATCCTGGCGATGGCCTCGGATCTGCGTCTGGGCACCGCGCGCAGCAAGGTCGCCTTTCTGTTCGTGCGGGTCGGTCTAGCGGGCGCCGACATGGGCGCCTGCAACATGCTGCCGCGGATCATCGGAGCGGGCCGCGCGGCCGAGCTTCTCTATACCGGGCGCTCCATGGACGGCGGCGAGGCCGAGCGCTGGGGCTTCTACAACCGGCTGTGCGAGCCGGAAGCGGTGCTGACCGAGGCGCAGGCGCTCGCGAAAACGCTGGCCGATGGGCCGACCTTCGCCCATGCCATGACCAAGCGCTGCATCCATCAAGAGTGGAGCATGGGCATCGACGAGGCAATCGAGGCGGAAGCGCAGGCGCAGGCGATCTGCATGCAGACCAAGGACTATGAACGCGCCTATGAGGCATTCGTGCGAAAAGAGAAGCCGGCTTTCCAGGGCAACTGAACGCGAGGGCATTCCCGCGAGCCTGTGATCGTCAATGCGCGTCGGCGCCCGGCGCGGCCTTGGCCGAGGTCGAGCATCAACGGTTTCTCATCCCGCTAGCGAGGACCGTTAGTCTTTCCTATAAAGTGAGGCTGCCGGCTTTCCGCGTCCAGCAACACCGCGAGCGCGCAAAAGCAAATCGCAGCTGCAAGCGTGACGAGGAACAAGGCGGTCCACATTTTCGCGTCCCATCGTCAAATTTCATAATACCCGAGCACAATGGTGGATAGAGCCGAACAGCTATTATCAAAAACATCAAAAACAACAAAAACAACAAAAATGCCGGGAGCGGCCGAGGTGGGGTCTTGCCTTACTGCTGCGACCCGCTAGGGCCGCTCCCGATCACTCGCTCGTGGGTAGCCGCTACGCCGGAGCCCGAACGCATGCGCCAGCGATTACCGCGGCATTAAGCTTCGGTGGTGTCATTCGGGCCCTCCGTATTTCTACATTTTCATCCTAGCACCGTCTCAGTGATCAGGAATTGACCGAAGTCAAACCTCCCGCGGGTCTCGCCCGCGTGAACCACTCTCGGCCTTTGATATCGATCAATGCGGCTGGTCGGGCCTCGACTATCCTGTACACAACAACAATGGAGAGATGTCATGCGAGCAAACCACTCTCTCAAAGCAGTAGCCAGAGCAATCGCAGGGAGGCTGAGGGCGGCTCGGAGCAGGCCCGATTTCTACTGTGGTCAGTGCGAGAGGTGGGAGCGCTGTGGCCTTCCGCCGAGCGAAGACTGCATCCATCGGTTGACACAGATTGAAAACGAGGGCCGGAGATTGGGCAGAAGCGCCGCGTTGTGGCGGGCGCGCGCGAGCTTTGGCTCATGATATCTGCCCCCGGCATGAGCACAGCTGCGCGGGTCGCCGCCTTTCTTGACGCCCATCATGTTGCATCACTGGCGACATGCGGCGCGCATGGCCCGCATGCGGCAAATGTGTTCTACGTGCGCGAGCAGTTCGCGCTGCTTTGGGTTTCAGATCCCAGGAGCCGGCATTCGGCTGAGCTCGAAGCCGAGCCGCGCATCGCGGCAACCGTCGCGCCCGATTGTTTCGATATGGATGACGTTCGCGGCGTTCAGATTTCCGGGAATGCGCACGTCATCACCAGCGAGTCACGACGCGTACGTGCACGATTGCTGCTCGAGGCGCGTTACCCATGCGTGAAAAGGTTGTCGCGCGGCGCATCGAGCATGAAGGAGCCTTACGCGGATATGGAGTTTTATCGTCTTGAGGCGATGCGGATCGTGCTCATCGACAACAGTCGGGGTTTTGCACACAAGGAAACGCTGGAGCTCGAAGCAATCGAGGACGCTATGTGCGAGCAGGTGGCCGACAACATCGAGGAAGAAGGTATCCATAGTGGATGATTGAGGCTGGATGGGGAGCAGCGACTGCTCACTCCGAACGAAAGCATGGCAGGGACTTTCATGTTCATAGCAACCGCCAAGAGCGCTGAATTCGATACGCCCGAGAGAACCTCCGGGAAGGTCGCCGGCTCTAATATCGTGCCGTACCTCCCGTACGACGATCTGCGCCAGTGGCTCGACGAGGCCCGCAAGCTCGGCGAGGTCAGAGAGGTGGGCGGCCTCTCGTGGCAGCAGGATATCGGCATGGTGTCGGAGCTAGCTTTGCATGACGACACCGCCGCCTGCTTCGTCTTCAACGAGGTGCCGGGCACCATCCCGGGCAGCCGGGTGCTCGTCAACTTCTTCGGCGGCAAACGCAAGAACATGACGCTCGGTTTCCCGACCGATCTTGGCAGGATCGAGCTGAGCGAGGCCTTCCGCATTCATTGCATGGCCCCGATGAGGCGGGTTCCACCCCGCTACGTCAAAGATGGTCCCGTCTTCGAGAACGTCATGCGCGGCGACGACGTCGATGTGACTCGGTTCCCGACGCCGAAGTGGCACGAGCCCGACGGCGGCCGTTACATCGGCACCGGCAGCTTCAACGTCACCCGTGATCCGGACGAGGGCTGGATCAATTGCGGGACTTACCGCGTGATGATCCATGACGCCAAGACCGCGGGATTTTACATCTCGCCCGGCAAGCACGGGCGTCAGATGCGCGACAAATATCGCTCGCGCGGCGAGCCGATGCCGGTCGCCGTGGTCTGCGGCGGCGATCCCATGACCTTTTTGATGGCCTGCAGCGAAGTACCCTATGGCGTGAGCGAGTATGAGATAGTCGGTGGTCTGCGCGGCAAGCCCATGGACGTGATCAAGGCTCCCATTACCGGACTGCCGATTCCGGCCAATGCCGAGATCGTGCTCGAGGGCTTTGTCATGCCTGGCAATGAGCGCACCGAGGGTCCGTTCGGCGAGTGGACCGGTTACTATGCGAGCGACGTGCGGCCCGAACCGGTGCTCGACATCAAGGCCGTCTATTATCGCAACGATCCGATCCTGCTGGGGTGCCCGCCGCAACGGCCCCCG
>Ga0306920_100001534_pt1 | contig 28824 bp, 26 predicted proteins | sample flu12Cox44000170_FD_204666 | JGI IMG/M metagenome (GOLD analysis project Ga0306920, IMG submission 204666) | Lab enrichment of tropical soil microbial communities from Luquillo Experimental Forest, Puerto Rico - flux4day.12C.oxic.44.000.170 (v2)... | ecosystem: Environmental > Terrestrial >... | reverse complement strand
GGCTCCGCCGACACCCTGTCGAACGGCGGACCGCCAAAACGACATGCTCTACGAATTTATTTTCGAGCCCGCACCGCGCCTCCGGAAGCATCGGCGCAAGGTCGGCGTCGGGTCAAAACCCGGAAATCCAGATTAACCGGCGCCATTTCCGGTCTACCGACATTTGAAGCGCTGGATTTCGGCGCGTCCAGATTGACAGGAAATATTATCTGACTAAAGTCAGATAATATGCTTGACGCCGTCTCCCGCGTTCGCCGTTTCAACCGCGCCGTTACCTCGGAAGTCGGTGCGCTCGACACGTCGTTTCTGGGACGTGGGCGGCCGCTTGGCGCGGCGCGGGTCCTCAATTCGATCGGTCATGGGCGGAACGATGTCGCAGAGCTGCGCGACTACCTCGGCCTCGACTCCGGGCTCATGAGCCGCCTGCTCCGCAGCCTGGAAGACGAGGGCCTGATAAGGACCATGGCCCATCCGGATGATGCGCGCCGCCGCATCGCAAAGCTCACGCGACCCGGTCGGCAGGAGTTCAATGCATACGAGGCGATTTCCAATTCGCGTGCTGAAGCCCTTCTTGGCCGCCACAACAAGCCGGAGGCGTTGCTGGCGGCGATGGACGTTATTGCGTCCGCGTTCGGACGCAGCCGGATCAGCATCGAGGAATTAGACCCGAGGGGAGACGCCGCACGCTACTGCCTTGGCGAATACTACAGCGAGCTCTCGCGACGTTTCAAGGGTGGCTTCGAGGTCGCGCTTTCGCGAGACCCCGACGCAACGGATATGATGTCGCCACGCGGTGCCTTCTTCGTTGCGATGTCGGACGGACTGCCGCTCGGCTGCGTCGGACTGAAGGGAACAGGAAGCGAGCTTGCGGAAATCAAACGGCTATGGGTTGCGCCCTCCGCACGCGGACTCGGAGTTGGGCGACGTCTGATGGACGCTGCCGAGAACGCCGCGCGGCACTTGTCGGTCAGGATCGTTCGGCTGGATACCAACAGCGCGTTGGGCGAAGCACTCCAGCTCTACCGCAGCACTGGCTGGAATGAGATCGATCGCTTCAATGATGATCCCTATCCGGATCTATTCTTCGAGAAGCAGCTCTAACCGGCGGAGCTTTTGACCGCGATTTGCCGCATCCGCCCGGGACTTTCACCCTCACATGCCGACTGCCGCATGGATGGTCCGGCAATGTTGTACCAGCGCCTCGTGCGAAACCACGAATTCCTTCAACGGCGTGTCGATGTCGTAGAAATAGATGTTGGCGACGAAGCCATAGATGCCGGCGTCAATGGCCGTCGGTCTGTCGCCGTGTACATAGCCTTGCCGCGGGATCAGGTTGGCGAGTGCGGCGAGGTCGGCGAGCCCGCGGGCCATCGCGGCGTCAGCCTCGAAGCGGCCGATGCCCTGGTAATAATAGCGCTGGGCGTTGAACTCCTTGGCCTTCATCAAGGCGTCATCGGTAAGGCTCGGATGCTCGCGCTTGAGCGCATCGCGGAACTGGGGCCAGTAGCGCTCGTCCTTCCAGCGCGAATAGGACATCACCCAGTAGAGATCGTCGAGCGTGCGTGTGATGAGGAGATTGGTCGTGCGCTGCGCCGGCGTCAGCGCCGCGTCCAGCGTCACGCCATATTTTTTGGTGACATAGGCAAGAATGGTCTCGCTGTCGCCGACGATGTCATGGCCGTCGACGATATAGGGCAATTGTCCGCGCGGCGCCTTCGACGCATCGAAAATGTGTTCGTGCCGGAACGGCACGCCAGCGAGCTTCAGGAAAGCAAATACCTTCAGGCCGTAGCCATTGTTGTCGGCGACGCCGAACAGCGGCGGATAGGAATAGAGCGTGAGCATGGTCTCCTAGTCCTGTCCTTGTGACGGATCAGGCACCTCATCGACCTTGTGGACTGCAACGTTGACCGACATGCCCAGGTAATCTTTCGCCTCACCAATCCATGAGCCTTCCAAAGGAATTGCCTGCCCCGGGTATCGTGCAACCGCAACCGGGATCAGATCAAATCCGGCGTTGATCTGGTTGGTCGGGTCGTAATCCATCCAGCCGGCCCCTGGGAGAAATACCTGCACCCACGCATGGGTTGCGCTGGACCCGGCCATGCCCACCTCGCCGCCATCCAGCGCGCTATCGTAAAGGTAACCGCTGACGAAACGGGACGCGAAGCCGAGCCGGCGCAACGTCTCGATCATCAGCCATGCATAGTCACGGCAGGTGCCGGATTTCGTGCGGAGCGTTTCACCGGGTAGTTGGGTCCCCTGCGCTTCCCTTGCGTGGTAAGTGAAACCGTCGCGAAATGTATGCAGGATCCGCTGCAATACATCGGTCGTTTGATCCCGGTCACCGGCGACAAAGCTCTTGGTCCACGCGGCCAGGCCGGAGTCGGGATCTTCGGCATGAGGACGCAGATAGCCGGCGAGGTCATTCCACTCGTCCGAAGTGTATTGCACCGGAATTTGCTCGGCTCGGCCTTCCAGTGGAAACGCTTCGACCCCTTTAATGCCGAAATACATCCCGAGAACCTTGAAGTTGAATGTCAGTTCGCTGGCGGGTTCGCTGAATTCAAATACCGTTACGGTATTGGAGCGGGCGTCGCTGATCCACTTCACCTGCGAAGGCGGACTGGTTCTTGCGGACCAATTGAGAAGTCGGGCAGATGCACCACGCCTTGGCAAGAACATCGCCCGGTGCGTGCCGAACGTAACGGGCTTCGCATATTTGTAGGTGGTGGTATGTCTTATCTCGCCAAGAACCGCCATGTATCCCTCGCATTCTGATTAGCCTTGCAGTCTCCGCCGTCAGGAATTCAGGCAAGAATTTTGCCGAGCACCTCCGCGGATTCATTCGATAGTCCACCAAGCGCTGCGGTCTGCTCCAACACCGATTTCATCAGGGCCCGGCGCTTTGGCTCGAACCGCTTCCAACGTTCGAAGTTGCGAGCCATGCGAGCGGCCACCTGAGGATTGATCGGATCGAGCATCCTGATCTGCTCGCCCATGAAGCTGTAGCCGGAGCCGTCGGCGTTGTGAAAATTGACCTGATTTGCGCCGAAGCTGCCGAGCAGCGCATATACCTTATTCGGGTTCTTGAGCGTGAAAGCCGGGTGGGATGTGAGCTCTTTCACTCTGGCCAGCGTGCCCGGCAGACGTGAGCCCGCTTCGACTCCCAACCACTTGTCCACCACGAGCGGTTCGTTTTGCCACTTCGCATAGAACCGTTCGAGGGCGGGCTTGCGCTCCGCGCAATCGCAGTTGGCCAGCGCTGTCAAAGCTGCCAACGCGTCCGTCATGTTGTCCGCGTGCTCCAGTTGCGCGACACAGACGCGGCGCGATTCGACATCATCCAATTCCATCAAATAGGCGAGACAAAGGTTTCGCAGAGACCGTCGACCCGCCGAGGCGGCATCCGGACGATAGCTTCCGACGACCGTGCAGGCACCGTAAGTCTGCGATAGAGCCGCTTTGAGCCGTTGCGCCAGGAAGCGGCGCAAGGCCAGGCGCACCCGATGAACCGCGTCCGGGTCTATCACCGGCAGTCGTTCAGCAACATCGAACTCGAGCGGCAGCGCCAACGCTTCGGCCGCAAAAGCCGGGTCCTTCAAACCATCGGCCAGGACGCGACCAAAGGCATCCACAAGGAAGTCGGGGAAGCGAACCGTCCGCGTGGCCTGGTAATCCGCAACGCCCTGCAAAAGCAATTTCATCGCCAGGCGCTGACCAGCATCCCATCTGTTGAACGGATCGCTGTCGAAACTCAGCAAGTGCTGCAAGGCATCATCGCTATAGGGGTAATCGATGGTGACAGGGGCGGAGAAATCGCGCCCAAGTGAGGGAACCGGCGGCGCCGATACGTTGATGAAGCGGAATACGGTCTTCTCTTGCCGCAGCGATAGCACCCGGCTGTTGCCCTGGGGCGCGAGCTCGCCTTCCAGCTGAAGCGACATGTCGCGACCGTCGGCGCCCAACAGCCCAACCGTCAAAGGAAGATGAAACGGAAGTTTCTCCGGTTGTCCCGGCGTAGGCGGACAGCTCTGCGTAACGATCAGTTCATACGTTCGCGAAGCGCGATCATAGTGGTCGCGGATATCAAGACGGGGTGTGCCCGACTGGTCGTACCAGAGCTTGAACTGTCTCAGATCCATGCCGCTGGCGTCCTGCATGGCCTGCACGAAATCGTCGGTGGTGACGGCGTGCCCGTCATGGCGCTGGAAGTAGAGATCGATCCCCTTGCGAAAATTCCGCTGGCCAAGGAGCGTGTGGATCATGCGCACCACCTCGGCTCCCTTGGCGTAAACCGTGTTGGTGTAAAAGTTGCTGATCTGCTGGTAGGAATGCGGCCGGACCGCATGAGCCATCGGGCCGGCGTCCTCCGCAAACTGCGAGGAGCGCAACTGGCGTACCTTCTGAATGCGGATCACCGGCCTGGAATACATGTCGGCCGCGTACTGTTCTTCCCGGAAAACGGTCAACCCCTCCTTGAGCGACAGCTGAAACCAGTCGCGGCACGTGACCCGATCTCCTGTCCAGTTATGAAAATATTCGTGTGCTACCGTCCGGTCGATGAAGCTGAAGTCAGAATCGGTTGAGATGTCCTGCTGCGCCAGCACCAGCTTGGTATTGAAGATGTTGAGACCTTTATTCTCCATCGCGCCCGCATTGAAGTCTCCTACGGCCACCAGATTGTATTGGTCGAGGTCCACCTCCAGCCCGTAGGTCTCCTCATCCCACTTCATCGCCTTCTTCAAGGCTTCCAACGCAAAAATGCCTTGGTCTCGCTTGCCGGGCTCCACGAAAAACTGCAGAAGAACTTTCTTGCCAGACCGGGTAACGAACGTGTCGGCGCGCTGGTCGAGGCGAGCGGCCACCACAGCGAACAGATAGCAGGGCTTTGGGAACGGATCTCGCCAGGTGGCCCAGTGGCGCCCTTTCCCCTCTTCTCCCTCAGCGGTCAGGTTGCCGTTCGCCAGCAATACGGGATAGGCATCGCGGTCTGCGTGCAAGGTCACAGTGTAGCGTGCCATCACGTCCGGACGATCCAGAAACGGAGTGATGCGTCTAAAACCCTCAGCCTCACACAGACTGAAAAATCCGGTGCTGGACGTATATATTCCCATCAGCTTGGTATTTTTTTCGGGGTAGATGCGTGAGACCGTGACCAACTCGAAACGGTCGGGCACTTTCGCAATGGTCAGATGACGCTCATCCAGGATGTACCGGTCGGGAGAGAGCTTAACCCCATCGAGAACGACGCTTTCAAGGGTCAGTTCATCGACATCCAGCCGCAGCGGCGCGGCCGAATCGGTCGCCGCATCGTTGCGTTCGACGACGAGCTTGGCCTGAACTATCGCGTCGTGTTCGAATAGCGATATGTCCAGCTCGATCTGGGGAATGAAGAAATCGGGGACGGTGTAATCCTTCAGATAAACAGTAGTGCTTGTCGCTGTGTCATTCACGAAAATTACTCCTTGGCGGAATTACCCCACGCGAGCTGGACCATGTTCCGCGCAGGTCGAGATTCGGCAGCATGCTGCGACCAACCGGTTTGTTTTCTCCCCCGCTTAGTTCCCATAAAGATTGAGATTCAGGTGTTTGGCCACGGTTGCGACCGCGATCTGACCGCGCACGCTGTTGCCGTACGCGTCGAGTGGCGGAGCGAACGCCGCGATGCCGAGCCGGCCAGGGGCGACCGCCATGATGCCGCCGCCGACCCCGCTCTTGCCGGGCAGACCGACCTCGAAGGCCCAGTCGCCGGAAGTATCGTAGAGTCCTTCCATCACCATCTCGGCGAGAATTCGCGACACATTTTGCCGCTTCACGACCGCAACGCCCGTTAGAGGATTGACTCCATGATTGGCGAGCGTCGCTGCCATCGTCGCAAGATTGGTGCAGGTCACAAGGGTGGAGCACTGACGGGTGTAGACGTCGAGTGCCTCCAGCGGGTCGCAGAAGCAATTGCCACCGCTGGCAAGCAGCCAGGCAATAGCGCGGTTATGCAGATTGGTCGCCTGCTCGGATTCGTTGATCTCCGCGGAGAGGGCTATCGAGGTGCCGGCGAAGCGGTTTTGCATGTCGAGGATCTTCGCCCACCGATCCTCGCGATCGGAGGCCTGCAAGAGGCTCACGGTCGCAATAGCGCCGGCGTTGACCAGGGCGGAGAGCGGCTTGGTGCCGTGGAGCTCGAGTGCCAGCACTGAGTTATATGGCAGGCCGGTCGGCCGCGCGCCGATCCTGGCGCGCACCGTCTCGGCACCGCACTGCTCGATCGCCAACGCCAGGGTAAATACCTTCGAGATGGATTCGGTGGCGAACTCATAACGCGTGTCGCCGGCCTCGAACACTTTGCCGTCGACCGTGATCGCACAGACGCCACAGAGCTGCGCGGGGACCTTGGCAAGAAACGGAATGTAGGTCGCGTTGGCACCGCCCGAGGCATGCAAAGCGGCAGCGTGGGCCGCCCGCACGGCATCGGCCACCGCCGCATCATCGAGGCCCATTGTCGTCTCCTGCCCACGCACTCATCCTCGCCGCGTCAAGGCTGCTGACGCTAGTTCCTGGAGTCTTGAGATAGATCAACGTCCACGATATTGAGTTGAAAGCTTCCCAGGCCGAGGAACGCCGCGCCGGCCCAAGGCTGGGTCGCACCCGGCGCTGATCCATGGCGCCCTTCAAATGCGGACGGGAGACAGGCTATGAGCGACTGGCTTCACGATCTTCCCGTCATATGGATGGCGCTCGTTGTCTTCGGCATCACCTATCTCTTTACAATCGTGATACAGACAGTCGTCGAGGCGCTGGCGGTCGGCCAGCGCCTGCGCGCGTTCAAGGCTGTGTCGCCGGGCATGCTCCCGCCGCTCGGCATCATATTCGGCCTCTTTGTGGCGTTTACAGCCGCGCAGGTCTGGAACGACAACCAACAAGCGAATGCTGCAGTGAATCGCGAGGCCAGCGCCCTGAAAGCTGTTTTGGTTCTCGCTGCCAACTTTCCGGGCGAATCGGAGGCGCACCTGCGAGACCTCGTTCGGCGCTACATTGAAGAGACCGCAACCCGGGAATGGCCGATGATGGCTCGGCACGCGGCTACACTGAGCGTTAGCCCTGCACCACTCGCCGAAGCCCTCCAGCAAGTCCTTGCACTGGCGCCCGGCAATCCAGGTCAGCAAATTGCACAGCACGAGATCGTCACCTCGCTCGAGAATGCACTTGAAGCGCGTCGTCAGCGGGTTCTGGTCAGCCGATCTCAGGTCAATCTCACAAAATGGGCGTGTCTTCTCTTGCAAGCCGCGTGCGCACTTCTCGCGATTGCAGTCGTTCACAGCGACAACCGGCTCGCCTCAGCCATCAGCCTGGGAATCTTTGCAACCGGCGTCGCTGCATCCATCCTTCTCATTCTCGCGCACGACGAACCGTTCCTGGGGCAGAACTCGGTCGGGCCCCAGCCGCTGCTGCAGGTCATGCCCGACCTGGCGCGCGGTTGAATTGATCGAAGACGCCCTGGGGCAGCATCCGATAGTCAGCACGCGTGGGGCTTTCGCAGGCGCAGACGGCTCACATGCCGCTCCCGCCGCCGCCACCGCCACCGCCGCCAGCTTGTCTGGACATCTCGGTTGCCTGATCTCTGGGTTCACCAGGCGCATAACCGAAAGCTCCCGGATAGCCCTTGTTCGAGTTCCTGGCTTTCGTCTCATGCCAGACGTTCGGGGGATGTTTCCTGGAGAGTTTATGGTGCTCAGCTGGTGTTCCGCTCGATTGCGCAGACACAACGGGAACTGCCGCGATGAGAGCGATGGCGGAAAGTGCGATCATCACTGTCTTCACTTTTCAGTCCTCCTTCTCAATAGGGAACCTGCTCAATAATGAACTCGCGCCGCGAGTTACGAACCTGGAAGAGTTGCTCCGCCATGACCGGCCCAAAGAACGGCGCACGCAAAAATGTCAAATGCCGCGCCGACGATGTTGACCACGGCCTGTGAACTGCAACACCAACCGACGGCGCCCTATTCCCTCAGGATCGAACGAGTTTAATGCTCGCATTTGCTTCACCGCCGTTGAAGTCTGTGGCGCGTTCAGGTCAACTCTCTCTGGGACACAAATTACTCTTCCGGAGGAATACATGGATTGTTGCAGCGTGCATTGCTGTAGCCATGGTTACCTGTTCACAAGGCGGCAATGGATATGGAACAGCGCAGTTGGGTCAGTAACTGCCATGCTCGCTGGCGGTGTCGGATTGCGCGGTTCGACGGCGGCCGCCCAGACCGCCGAAACCGCATCAGCCGCTCTTAACGTGCTGCGCAACTCCATCTCGGTTGATGTCCACACCCATGGTGGAACCACCGGGATCACTTCTCAGGCGCCGCCCAACGACGATCTGGCAAAGGGCATGAAAGCTGGCTCTTTGGCGGTTGCTTGCCTTGCCGATGTCCCTGACGGTCCAATCCTGAAACGGAATGAAGCCGGGGTGTTGACCGCGGGCACGCCTCAGCCTGGTCAGCTCTATAAATACCATCTGAACCGTCTTGACTGGGTGGATGAGATGACGGCTCACCACGGCCTGCGCCGTGCACTCACGGCAGCGGACCTGGAAGCCGCACACGCGGCGGGCAATCCGGCGATTGTAGGCGACATTGAAGGACTGGATTTCCTCGAGGGAAAACTGGAAAGGCTTGAGGAAGCGCACCAGCGGGGTGTCAGGCACGTCCAGCTCGTACACTACACCCCCAACGACATCGGAGATTACCAGACCGGCACGGTTACCCATCATGGGCTTACTTCGTTTGGCGCGGAGGTAATGCGTGCGTGCCATCGGCTCGGGTTTGTCTGCGACGTAGCACATGCCACCGAGGACACCGTGAAGGCTGCGGTCAAGGTCGCGACCAAGCCGTTGCTGCTCTCGCATACGGCACTTGCTGGATCGCGAGCCATGGGCCCGACGCCGCTCACCGGCCGGCAGATAAGCGCTAAACATGCGCACCTGATTGCTGAAACGGGCGGCGCGATCGGGATCTGGCACTTCTTTCCCAGCATGGAAAAATACGTTGAGGGGCTCAAGGAGATGGTCGACGTCGTTGGCGTCGATCACGTCTGCGTCGGAACCGATCAGCAGGTCTCGCCTGGCACTTTGCAGGATTATTCAAAATGGGTGCATCTCGTCGGCGCGATGCTGACGGGTGGCTTCACGCCGGAAGAAGCCGCAAAGATTGCCGGTGGCAACTACATGCGCGTCTTCCGCGCGGCAGTCGGTTGAGCCGACGCGGCCGATCGGCATTTTCCGATCAAGCAAAAAATTATGAATCGTGCCCGGCCTGCCCGGGCACGATTCATCAAGCGAGCGGAAAGGTTGACCTAATCTGCCGCGTATTTGAACTCAGGCATCGCTTTCAGATCGTCCTTGGTGGCGTTGAACACGGCGTGATCGGGAACCCAGGGGTTCGGCTTGATCGCCGGTGCGGCCGTTCCCGTGGTCACGCCTGGGGGTCTTGGCCGGGCGCCACCCGTATTCGGCCCGCTTGCCGTGTCCGTATAAGCGACCGGCTCGTTGACAAATTTGATCTTGTCAAACGGCACGGCGATCAGGCGCGAGCCCATGCCAAGAAAGCCACCGACACTGAGGATGGCCGCCTTGATGTTTCCGCTCTTGTCGGTGATGAGATCGCTGATCGAGCCGACGTCTTGGTTGCTGTCGTTATAGACGCCGAGACCGACGATCTTCGACGCTCGCCAGTCGCCCTGCAGCGACGATTGCGAAACCGTCGGTGGCTCGGCGAACGCGGCGCTCACAAGAAGCAACGACCCGACCAGACCTGTCGTCATTGGCTTCGCGAACATGTGTTTTCTCCATATCAATGACTGGGTGGAGAAAACATCCGGCTGGGAAACGGGGTTCCGCGCGCCGTGCAATTTGCATAACAGCAAAGCGGCAGCAGAAGGACTGGGGCGGACTGGGGCGGTCTGTGTTCCTCCATGAACGAGCCGTTCATATTGGAACGACGGATGTTTGCGTTGTTCCCGGTACGATTTTCACGAAACCAACGCCTGTCTCAAGCGTTGTGACGCTTCTGCCCCACAGGAGGAGGTGCCAGATGAAGCGAAGTATCCTCGCGCTCGCCGCGTTGGTCATGTTGACTGCGGGAGCGACAAGTGCGGCCAACGCCGTAGAGTTTGGCGTCGGTCCCGGCGGCGTTTACGTCGGCCCGGACCGCTACACCCGCCACTATGGTGACGAGTTTTACGGCAACTGCCGAACCGTCATCACCCACCGGATCAACCGGTTTGGCGAGGACGTGGTGGTTCGTCAGCGCATCTGCGATTGATCGCAGCGACTGACGCGCGGCTTCAAAAGAGCCGACACTCAAGCCCCGACGTGCATTCAGCGCGTCGGGGCTTTTGTTTTGCCGGACGACAGTCCCGGCGAACCACGCAAAAGCAGCCAGAAAATCCACGGTAGTCGAATAAGCGATGAAAGCGTTCCAGAAACTCGGCGGTTTATTCTGGGAACGGGCGCGGAGAACCGATTGTTGTCGTGCATGGAGGATATTGCCATGCTTGTGTTTTTTTTGCCTATCATAATCTTCGAAGCGATGCTCGCGCCAAACGCGAACGAGCGCGAGGCGGACGAGTTCATCTCGGTCGAATAGTCCAGCCCATTTGAGGCCAAGCCTGCTTGCGCGAGGCCCCACCCTGAAAAAGAGGCGCAGGTCATGCCATTGATGCTTCGATCATTATCGAAGCATCAATGCCGTTGTTCGGCTTATATCGATCTCTGACGCAAGCATTCCCCGCTCATGGGAGGCTTGGCGAAGCATCTCGAACAATGGAGTGATGACATGGGTCAATTTGCAATGGACAAGACGAGTGTCAGCGAAGCCATTGGCAGCGGGCTATTGGTCGTCGCGCAATGGGAGGCGAAGGACGGGCAAGCCGACAGGGTTGCCGATATCCTGGCGCGCTTTCTGCCCGAGGCGCAACGCGAGGCCGGAGCAAAGCTGTTCCTGATCTCGCGGGCAAAGGACAACCCCGCGCAGTTTCTGTTCTACGAATTGTTCCGCGATGAAGCCGCGTTCAAGGCGCATCAGGAGAGCGCCCATTTCAAGACCTATATCGCGGAGCAGGCACTGCCCCTGCTCTCGCGCAGGGAACGCGCGCAATATACGCTGCTGTGACGGCAGGCAACATCATCCAGGCTCATCGTGCTGACAGAGCCCAACCCACTGCTCCAATCAACCAGCCAGAGAACGAGGTCCGCCATCGGTAACGCGGGCGCGAGGCCTTGATTTATGTCAACGCCCACGACCCACAAACTCCTTCATTGCTTGTTGTTGCGCGTGGAGGAATTGCAAAATGAATATTCCGAAAATCCTTGCAACGTTGCTGGTAGCGTCGGCGATTGCCGTCCCCGCGATTGCACAGCAGGCGCAACCAACAACTCCGCCGCCGGGTTCTCCGGGTGCAACCATCACCATTCCCGGCGACCAGCTTCCGCCACTGCCCGAGAAATTCGGCGGCAAGATCGAACGCGATGCCAGGGATTCAAAACCATACTGGCCGGCGCGCATCGTGCCTCCCAAGGGCGCGCCCAATGTTTTATTGATCATCACCGATGATGCCGGTTATGGCGTGGCAAGCACGTTTGGCGGCGTCATCCCGACGCCAGCGCTCGACCGCATCGCCAACAACGGCCTGCGCTTTACGAATTTTCACTCGACCGCGCTGTGCTCGCCAACCCGCGCGGCCCTGATCACGGGACGCAACCATCACTCCGCAGGCTACGGGGTGGTCGCCGAACAGGCCACAGGCTATCCCGGTTATGACAACGTCATCACCAGGGACAAGGCCACGATCGGCCGCATCCTGACCGACAACGGTTACCACACCGCCTGGTTCGGCAAGAACCACAACACGCCTGAGTATCAGGCAAGCCAGGCCGGACCATTCGACCAATGGCCCACCGGCATGGGCTTTGAATATTTCTATGGCTTCATGGGCGGCGACACCAACCAGTGGGAGCCGGGCAATCTCGTCCGCAACACCACGCCGATCTATCCCTATCTGGGAAAGCCGGGCTGGAATCTGGTGACGGCGATGGCCGATGACGCAATCGACTACGTGAACCGCATGAACGCGCTGTCGCCCGACACGCCGTTCTTCATCAAATTCGCACCTGGCGCCACGCATGCGCCGCATCATCCGACGCCCGAGTGGGTGAAGAAGATCGGCGACATGCATCTGTTCGACCAGGGCTGGAATAAATTGCGCGAACAGATTTTCGCAAACCAGAAGCGGCTCGGAGTGATCCCACAGACGGCAAAGCTGACCCCTTGGCCGGACGACCTGATCAAGGGCTGGGACAAGCTCTCTGACGATGAGAAGAAGCTGTTTCTTCGGCAGGTCGAGATATTCGCGGCCTATGCCGCCTATGCCGACAACGAGATCGGTCGCGTGATCCAGGCGATCGACGACATGGGCAAGCTCGACAACACCTTGATCATCTATATCGAGGGCGACAACGGCACCAGCGCGGAAGGCCAGCCCAACGGCACGCCGAACGAAGTTGCAATGTTCAACCAGGCCAATCCGTCGGTCGAGGAGCAGCTGAAATATTTCTACGACGTTTGGGGCACGGATCGCACCTACAACCATATGTCGATCGGCTGGGCATGGGCGTTCGATACGCCATTTTCCTGGACCAAGCAGATCGCATCCCACTTCGGCGGAACGCGGCAGGGAATGGCGATCTCGTGGCCGGCGGTGATCAAGGACAAGGGCGGCATCCGCAACCAGTTCCACCATGTCATCGACGTGGTGCCGACGATCCTTGAGGCCGCCCACATCCAGCAACCGAAGGTGGTCGACGGCATCCCGCAGAGCCCGATCGAGGGCGTCAGCATGATGTACACGTTCGATGCGAAGAACGCCAATGCTCCCTCCACGCACACCACGCAGTATTTCGAGATGTTCGCCGATCGCGCGATCTATCAGGACGGCTGGATCGCCAGCACCAAGGTATTGCGGCCGCCGTGGGTCACCGTCGCCAAGCTGCCAGCTCCGCAGGAGTATCCGTGGGAACTCTACGATCTCAGGAACGACTGGACGCAGTCCGAAGATGTCGCGGCCAAGTATCCCGACAAGCTGAAGGAGCTGCAATCGCTGTTCTGGAAGGAAGCGGAAAAATATCAGGTGCTGCCGCTCGACTCTTCTCTCGTGACGCGAATCATCGCGCCGCGGCCGAGTCTCAGCGCCGGTCGCACCTCCTTCACCTGGACGCGGCCTATCACCGGCATACCCAACGGCGACGCGCCAAGCCTGCTCAATGCCTCCTACAATTTCAGGGCGGACGTCGAGATTCCACAGGGCGGAGCCGAGGGCATGATGATCACCCAGGGCGGACGCTTCGGCGGCTACGGGTTCTATCTGGTAAAGAGCAAACCCGTGTTCACCTGGAACCTGGTCGATCTCAAACGGGTGCGTTGGGAGGGACCGGAGCTTGCACCCGGCAAGCATCAGCTTGAGTTTGATTTTAGGTATGACGGTCTTGGACCGGCAACGATTGCGTTCGGCAATTTCAGTGGTGTCGGAGCCGGCGGAACCGGGGTGCTGAAGGTCGACGGCAACCCTGTCGCGACCGAGAAAATGGAACATACGATTCCGTTCATCCTGCAGTGGGATGAATCGCTCGACATCGGATCGGATACGGGCACGCCGGTCAACGACGATGACTACAGCACGCCGTTTGTCTTTACCGGCAAGCTCGACAAGGTCACGCTGAACATCGAGCGGCCGAAGCTGAGCCCTGATGACATCAAGCGCCTTGAGGAGACCGCGCGCGCGGCCGGCGATGGACCATCAGCCGGCGCAGCGACCGAAGCCACCGAGCCAGCGGTTTCCGGCAATGTCGGCCTCGGATTAAGGCAAAAGGTTGAGCTGCGCATGGACAAGTTCGAGACCTGTCGCAAGCAAGCTATTGCCAGGAATCTCGGGCTTGCGGAGCGCGTGAGCTTCGTTCGCGATTGCATGAAATGAGCTGGATGGAATAAAGCTCGCGCTGCCCTACTCTGCAGCCTGGCGCACATGACGGGCAGTGGGCGTGCGCATGGTGACAAGCTCTTCCGCTGCGGTCGGATGCAACGCCATCGTCGCGTCAAAATCGGCCTTGGTTGCCTTCATTTTCACGGCGATTGCAACGGCCTGGATGATTTCGGCAGCAGCGTCGCCGACGATATGACAGCCGAGCACGCGGTCGGTCAGGCCATCGACCACAAGTTTCATCAGAACCCTGGTATCGCGGCCGGACATCGTCGCCTTGATGGGCCGGAAGGTCGCCTTGTAGATGTCGACATGACTGTACCGGGCGCGCGCTTGCGCTTCCGTCAATCCGACAGTGCCGACTTCGGGCTGCGAAAACACTGCAGTCGGAACGTCGGCATGATCGACCTGAACCGGGCGTTTGCCGAACACGGTGTCGGCAAACGCGTGGCCTTCGCGAATCGCGACCGGCGTCAGATTGTGGCGATGGGTGACATCGCCGATCGCATAGATGTGCGGCACCGACGTCTTCGAGAAATGATCGACCGCGATCCCGCCGTTGGCGGGATTAATGGCAACGCCCGCCTTTTCCAGCCCGAGATTGGCGACGTTGGGATGCCTCCCGATGGCAAACATCACCCTGTCGGAGGCAACGCTCGACCCGTTCGACAAATGCGACGTGTAATCCTTGCCGTGCTTATCGATCCTGGTCACCGTGCAGCCGGTGATGATGGTGATGCCCGACTTCTCCATCTCGCCGCGCAAATGGTCGCGGACATCGTCATCAAACCCACGGAGAATATTGTCGCCGCGGTAGATCACCGTGACGTCGGAGCCGTATCCGGCAAAGATGCCGGCGAATTCCATTGCGATGTAGCCGCCGCCCTGGATCAGGATGCGCTTCGGCAGTTCGCCCAGATGAAACGCCTCGTTCGAGGAGATGACATGCTCGATGCCGGGAATGGCCGCTCCATGATTGGGCGCGCCGCCGGTCGCGATCAGCACGTATTTCGCGCTCACCGTCTCGCCGGTGGCAAGCCGAAGCTTGTGAGGGTCCTCGAAGACTGCTCGGGTCTTGACAATGCGCCCGCCTGACTTCTCGACATTCGACGTATAGGCAGCCTCCAGCCGCGCGATCTCCTTGTCCTTGTTGGCGACCAGCGTCGTCCAATCGAAGCTGGCGGGCGGAATGGTCCAGCCAAAACCCGCCGCGTCCTCGATCTCATGGCGGACATGCGAGCCGATCACAAAAAGCTTCTTCGGCACGCAACCCCTGATCACGCAGGTGCCGCCCATCCGGTATTCTTCGGCGACGATGACGCGTGCGCCGTGGCCGGCGGCGATACGGGCGGCGCGAACGCCGCCGGATCCTCCACCGATCACAAACAGGTCGACGTCAAACTCAGCCATTTTCACCTCGACCGGAAGATGATGATGCGATCAGATCTGCTTGCCGCGCTTGCGCATTTCGGAGCGGAACTCGCCGTTCACGATCTCGGCAAACTGCTGCGCCCATTGCTGCATGTAGGACATGGTGAATTGAATGGCCCGCGGTTCATTGACGATCAACTTCTGGCCCAGTGGAGACTTGTAGAAAATCACGAGATCCTTCAGCTCCTGCTCGGTGAATTGACTGGCGTAGATCTGGGCCATCCCGTCGCCGATTTCCTTCTCCCGCCCGGCTAGATTCTGCGCGACGATCACCGCGACCTCGTTGAGGTCCTTCTGGTAGTTGATATTGCTCGCCAGCAGCGTGTCCTTGGTCTTCTGGACGATGTTGGGAACGGCGCCCGCAAACATCGCGCTGGCGTTCTTCATAGTCAGGATTTCCTTGGCCGCGGCAATCGCCGCGGGCGATGGCTTCGGTGGTGCCGGCGCCTGCGCCTGTTGTGCGGTAGCCGGAGGTCCGGCGAACGCCAGTCCCAGCACAAGGCCGGCAACCGGCAGGATTCTCGAGATGCTCATCATTCCGCCTTCTCCTTAGTCATTTGCGGCATCACGGCCGCTCGATAACACGAATTCCCTGCCCACCCGCCAATATGGCGGTGCGAGCCAGCCCGATGAACAGCCCGTGTTCGACAACACCCGGGATCGCGCCCATCAGATTTGCCAGACGCGGCGCATCCTCAATTCGGCCGAGGTGGGCATCGACAATCCAGTGGCCGCCATCGGTGACAAAAACGTGGCCATCTCCGCCCTTTCGCAGCTCCATTTGCCCCGAAATTCCGCATTTTACAAATAGTTCGGCCAACGCCCGCCGGGTCGCCGCAAGGGCAAAGGGGATCACTTCGACCGGTAGCGGGAAGCAACCCAGCGTTTGAACCCATTTCGAGTCATCGGCGATCACGATCATGCGATCTGAGGCCGCCGCGACGATCTTCTCGCGCAGCAACGCACCACCCCCGCCCTTGATCAGATCGAGCGCCGGATCGATCTCGTCGGCGCCATCAACGGTCAGGTCGAGCCGGTCGATATCATCGAGCGTGGTCAGGGGAATACCGCAGCGCGCGGCGTCGGCGCGCGTGGCCTCCGAGGTCGGCACACCGACGACCTTGAGGCCGGCGCGAACCTTCTCCCCCAAAAGTTCAACGAAGTGCCTTGCGGTCGAACCGGTGCCAAGTCCGAGCCTCATGCCGTTTTGCACCCGATCCAGCGCCCGCGCCGCCGCCTGTCGTTTCAGCTCGTCTATCGTCACGCGAAACCCGCCCCTAGTGGTCCGATTCTAACATTCGCTCCCCATCTGGGAAGCCGCTTTTGCGAATGTTAGAATCAAAGGACCACTAGCAAATTATTGATGCTAGTGGAGCTTTGGATTTGACGTTCGCGTAAGAGACTCGCGTCGCGTGGGTGGCGAACGTCAAATCCGCTCCACTAGGAAGGAAACTGCCTTATCTATCGTCCTTTGGCGGCCGGGAACAGCGGAGATAAGGCCCAAATCCGCCGACTTTCCGCTAACTCTGAACCCGGTCCATCGCGGCCTGGATGGCGGCAAACCGGTTCTCTACCATTTCACGCATCTTCGGATGCGTGAAAATGTAGAGTTCGTCGTTGCGGATCGCAGCGAGAACGCGAGCGGCTACCTCGGCCGGGTCAAGCCCCGCCTCAATGCGCCTTGCGAGCTCGGCAACCAGCGCGGCTGCGCCGCTTGCGGGGTCGAGCGGTCGCGCCTTGCCGTAACGGCCGGGGCGATTACGGCCGCTGTCGCCGATTGCGGTGCGCACAAAGTGCGGACACAGCACGCTGACGCCGATGCCGCGAGGCCGAAGCTGAAGCGCAAGTCCCTCCGACATCGACACCACCGCGAACTTGCTCGCCGCATAAGGGCTAAATCCCATGCCATTGATCATGCCCGCCATCGAGGCGGTGTTGACGATGTGACCGCCCTCGCCATGGGCAAGCATGTGCGGAAGGAAGTTCTTGATGGCATACACCACGCCCATCAGATTGACGTCGATGACCCAACGCCAATTGTCGAGCGAGATATGATCGATGCCGCCGCCGGCGGCGACGCCGGCATTGTTGCAGAGAATATGGACTTTGCCGAAGGCGTCGAACGCAGCCCTTGCCGCCCGTTCGACGTTGTCGGGATCGGCGACATCGCACTGAATCCCGCGCACGTTACGGCCGAAATCGCGAAGGCTGCCGACCGCCCGGTCCATTGCGGCAATTTCGATGTCGGCGAGCATCACCTTCATGCCCGATTGCGCGAAGGCCCGACAAAGCGCAAAGCCGATGCCCGATGCGCCTCCGGTCACGAATGCCGTCTTGCCCTGGAGCTCGTGCATGGGTCTCTTCCCTCTTTCATGCTGTTCATGACCTGCCCGCCATCTTGCATGATCGCACCAAGATGGATAGCGCTGTGCGATGGCCGACGCTCCGACCCTGGTTTTCGACCTTGACGGTACCCTCGTCGACACGGCGCCCGACCTGATCGCCGCGCTCAACTTCGTGCTCGAGGGTGAGGGTTTGCCCCCTATCCCGCTCCACTCGGCACGCAACATGATCGGCGCCGGCGCCCGAAAGCTGATCGAACGCGGTCTCGAAAGGGAGGGTCGCGCCGCCAGCGTCAAGGACATCAACCGCATGACGGTCGACTTCGTCGAGTACTATGCCGCTCATATCGCCGACGCTTCACGCCCGTTCGAGGGATTGGAAGGCGCGCTTGACGAGCTCTCTTCCCACGGCTTTCGCTTTGCGGTTTGCAGCAACAAGCTGGAATGGCTATCGAAGCGATTGCTCGATCAGCTCGGATTGAGCGCGCGATTTGCCGCAATCTGCGGCGGCGACACGTTCGGCGTCTCCAAACCCGATCCGGACATCCTGCGCCAGACGGTGGCGCGCGCCGGCGGACGATTGGCCACGACTGTCATGGTGGGAGACGCCGGCACCGATATCGGGGTTGCCCGGCGCGCAGGCGTCCCGGTTATTGCGGTGAGCTTCGGCTATACCGACGTGCCGATCGTTGAACTCAAACCTGACCGGCTGATCCATCACTTGCGGGAACTGCCCGACGCGGCGCGGGCGCTGATCCGCTAAATGGATTAAGATCATGATATTGCTTACATATTTCACGAATATCGTATAGCCAGAAAAATCATCGAGATGAACGCCCTGAATGGGAACTCGATGAGACGTTTCGCATTTTTTATCGCACAGGTAATCCTTGCGCGCCGGATTCGCGCCGAGCGCGCGCTTGCCACGTCAAGCACTTTCACAGGAACTTGCGGAGGATGCGACCATGCCACGGGTCAAGCAAGCTTCGAAGCAGAAACGCACAACCAAAGCCGCCGCCGTGACGATGCTGGGCGCCGCCGGACTGAGTCTTTCGCTGATGGGTAGCGCGTCCGCATCCACGATCCCACAATCTGACAATTCCTCGCCCAATCATCGCTTCGTTCTTGGCGAAGAGGAAATGGCCGACGTCAGTCTCGCCACGTTCCAACTTTTCGATAGGGAAAACGTTGGCAGCGGCGTGCAGCTAACCTATCGCGGATGGCGTGGCTGCCGAGGTTGCCGTGGCTGCGCGCTCCGTGCCTGTGCGGGCTGTGCCGGTGGTGGCTGCGCTGCGTCGGACCCCGGCAGAGGCTGGTCACAGGCTTGAAGATGGCGGTGCGACCGTCAGCGCCACGCTTGCCGCAGGCGGCGCAGACAAACCGCGGCTCAATGTCGGACAGCCGGAGCTCAGGCCATTGATCCCCGCTGACCGCAAGGGAGCGGCTACAGCGATAGTCCGCGCAATAGATCAGCAGCCCACGGACGCCTTGGGAATGCATGTCTGCGAAGGTGATCTTGGTTGGGCGCGTGAGGGTAGTCATGTCCGGCATCATTCCGCCGATCAGCCCGGACGTAAGCCGCCCGCCAGTTAGGCAGTCGGGAAATTTCGCCAACAGTTACAAGTGTGCCTAACGTGCCATTTATGCAGTCTAACCCGCTGATCTGGCGGATTTTTCCCACAACTATCTAATAACGATGCGGACCCACGAGGTTGCGTGGGGGTTCCGACACTCTTAAGGTCGATGCTGGGGATTGTGGCCGTCAGCCGCAATCGAGCGACGGATCCAAGATGCGCCGGTTGATCGCGATTGCCATTGCGGGAGCGAGTCTCTCCGGCTGCTCGTCGTTCTCGCTCAGCGATTACGTCAAATCGACGCCCCCGAGTATTCAAGTGCAACTCGATTCGAACCCGCCCGGAGCCGAGGCCCATACCTCGCTCGGGCCCGGTTGCAAGACGCCCTGCTCGGTCTCGGTAGCTGCGCCCGACACCGGCTTTTCCGTCAGCTACACGCTGGTCAAGCATCAACCTGCAACCGTTCAGGTGAATGTGGTCCGCAATCCCGGCGATTTCACCAGCCCCGCCACCACCACCACCGATCCCAATCCGGTGTTTGCGGAACTGCAGCCTGCCGCCCCCGCGCCGAAAGCCCACGGTCCGTCGAAGAAGAAGAAAAAGCCGACAGCCGCCGCACCCGCAAAGGCCGATTCCCCGTTCCCCGATCCAAACGCCCCTCCCGCGACGACTCCGAGCCGCTGAACTGGCGGATTGTAGGGCGGTCACATCATGATTACATTGTGACAGCGGAGTGCCGCGCCCGGCCGGCCGCAGTCCTCAAGAACCGGGACCTTAGGAACAAGGCCCATCGAATGCACGGCGCTGTATCGAGTTCTCCCACCTCACTATCCCGTCCGATGACGGACCCGTTCGGGCGAACCATCACCTATTTGCGTGTGTCGGTCACCGATCGCTGCGACTTGCGCTGCCACTACTGCATGTCGGAAGATATGACCTTCCTGCCGAAGGCTGACCTGCTCACGCTCGAAGAGCTCGACCGGCTCTGCTCGGCCTTCATCGCCAGGGGGGTGCGGAAACTGCGTCTGACCGGGGGTGAACCGCTGGTCCGGCGCAACGTGATGTCGCTCGTGCGTTCGTTGTCGCGCCACCTGAAGAGCGGCGCATTGCACGAACTGACGATGACGACCAACGGCACGCAGCTGGCGCGGTTTGCGGGCGAACTGGCCGACTGCGGCATGCGCCGCATCAACGTGTCGCTCGATACGCTCGACCCCTTGAAATTCCGTTCGATCACCCGTTGGGGTGAACTTGACAAGGTGCTGGCTGGCATCGAGGCCGCGCGCGCCGCGGGGCTGGCCGTCAAGATCAACGCGGTGGCGCTGAAGAACCTGAATGAGGACGAAATCCCCACCCTGCTGCGATGGGCGCACGGCAACCGCATGGCGTTGACGCTGATCGAAGTGATGCCGATGGGGGAGATTGGCGAGGGCCGTATCGATCAGTATGTGCCGCTGTCGCTGGTTCGCGCCGGCCTTGCCAAACAGTTTACGCTGACCGATCTGGACGAGAGCACGGGGGGACCGGCACGCTACGTCCATGTCGGGGAGACCGGCGGCAAGCTCGGCTTCATCACGCCGTTGACCCATAATTTCTGCGAGTCCTGCAACCGCGTGCGGATCACCTGCACCGGCACGATCCATACCTGTCTCGGCCAGGAGGATGCCTCGGATTTGCGCAAACCCCTGCGCGCCTCGCCTGACGACGAGCTGCTCAGCCAGGCTATCGACCGCGCCATCGCCACCAAGCCGAAAGGCCACGACTTCATCATCGATCGCCGCCACAACCGCCCGAGCGTCAGCCGGCACATGAGCGTGACCGGCGGCTAATTGCCGCTTCGCCGGATTCACCAAATCCCGCCAACGGCTTGTCTTGACGTCAATTTGTCCATTTTCCAATTGACGGGGCAACAACGCACTGAAATGGTGCGGCTACTTTCTTGCCTGCTCGGCCGGAAGGGCCGCTGCGTCGGAACCCGGCGCGGTCAAGATGGGCGGAAGCACGCGTCAAGACGTGCACGTCAAGACGGGGGAGGACTGACCTTGCGACTGCTCCAGCAAAATGGGCCGTGCCGCCTGCCCTCGCCTTCGCGCCGTGAAGGCGCGGCAGCGAAGCTATTCCCGTTGAGATCAATCGGCGCTCGCCTGCCGAAGGCACCGTAGCGGAGAACACGATGCGTCCAATGTTGGCAGTGAGTGCAGCCATTGATGCGCTCAACGAAAAGGTTGGCTATATCTGCAACTTCCTGGTGCTCCTTTCCTGCCTGGTGAGCGCCGCCAACGCCATGATCCGCTACGCCTTCGGCTACAGCTCCAACGGCTGGCTCGAAGCGCAATGGTACATGTTTGCGATCCTTGTGATGTTCGGTGCTTCCTACACGTTCAAGCGTAACGAGCACGTGCGCGTGGAAATCTTCTACCTGCTGCTCTCGGAGCGCGGCCAGCTCTGGCTGGATTTGATCGGCACATTGTTCTTCCTGATCCCCGCCTGCCTGCTGCTTGCCTATCTGTCCTGGCCGTTCTTCATGCAGGCCTATTCGGTCAGCGAAATGTCCGGCAACGCCGGCGGCCTGGTCCGGTGGCCGATCAAGTTCGTGATTCCGGCGGGCTTCGTCATGCTGGCCCTGCAGGGCATCTCGGAATCCATCAAGCGCATTGCGGCGCTTCGCGGCGAAACAACGATTGATGCCAAGTACGAGAGGCCGACCCAATGATTACGCTGGAGATGATGCCGCCCCTGATGTTCGGCGGCCTGGTTCTGGCGATGCTGATCGGCTTCCCGGTCGCCTTCACGCTTGCAGCGGTCGGTCTCTCATTCGGCTTCCTCGCGATCGATCTCGGCTTCTTCGACCTCAACTTCCTGCAGGCGATACCGGGCCGCGTGTTCGGTAGCGTCCTGTCGAACGAATTGTTGCTCGCGATTCCCTTTTTCACCTTCATGGGCGCCGTGCTGGAGCGATGCGGCCTGGCGGAAGACATGCTGGACTCGATGGGTCAGTTGTTCGGACCGATCCGGGGCGGACTTGGCTATTCCGTCATCATCGTCGGATTCATCCTGGGCGCCATCACCGGGACCGTGGCGGCGCAGGTCATCGCCATGGCGCTGATCTCGATGCCCGTGATGATCCGCTACGGCTACAACATACGCTACATCACCGGCGTGCTGGCGGCCTCCGGCACCATCACCCAACTGGTGCCGCCGTCGCTGGTCTTGATCGTGCTGGCCGACCAGCTCGGCAAGTCGGTCGGCGACATGTATCTCGGCGCCTGGGGCCCCTCGGTATTCCAGATCATGCTGTTTGCCGGCTACACTTTCCTGCTCGGTCTCATCAAGCCGAGCCACGTTCCCCCGGTGCCGGTCGAAGCTCGCACGCTAACCGGCTGGGCGTTATGGAAGAAGTGCCTGATGGGCATCATTCCCTCGGCGGTGCTGATCTTTGTCGTGCTGGGCACCATGATGCTGGGCCTGGCGACGCCGACGGAAGCCGGTGCGATGGGCGCGGTCGGCGCGATCGTGCTTGCCGCCATCCACCACAAGGATTTCAGCGCCACCGGCAACAAGTTTCTGCTCGCCGGCATCATCGGAGCCGGCGTCGGAACGATTGTCGGAATCCTTTATAGTCAGAACCTCGTCTTCAAGCTCGCCTTTGCCGTCACCTATCTGGCGGTGGTCTGGATCGGCCTCGAGGCTGTTCGCATCCCCGACCTGCGCGACCTGATCAAGCAGGGCTACCAGACGACCATGCGCATCACCTGCATGGTCACCTTCATCCTGATCGGCTCGACCTGCTTTTCGGTCGTGTTCCTCGGCGTGTCCGGCGGCGTATGGCTGGAGCACATGCTGACGTCGCTTCCGGGCGGCGTCTGGGGTTTCCTCGCCTTCATCAACGTCTTCATCTTTTTCCTGGCATTCTTCCTCGACTTCTTCGAGATCGCCTTCATCATCCTGCCGATGATTGCGCCTGCCGCGCAAAAGATCCTGGCGCCGGTCGTCGGCCCCGACGCCGCGCTGATCTGGTTCGGCGTCATGTTGTGCGTCAACATGCAGACCTCATTCCTGCATCCGCCGTTCGGCTTCGCCCTGTTCTACCTGCGCGGGGTCGCGCCCAGGGAGGTCAAGAGCTCGGATATCTACTGGGGCGCGATGCCATGGATCGGGCTGCAGGCGCTGATGGTTGCACTCGTGATCGCTTTCCCCATCACGGTGACCGCGCTGCTTGACAAGCCCAACGACGTCGACCTCAACAAGATCAAGATCGAGGTGCCGCAGATCGAACTGCCACCGCTTGATTTCGGGCAACCGAAGCAATAGCGAGCCCCCGTCCCTGCGGAAGCAGGGACGACACCGGGGGGCCTCAGGTTTTATCACAAACAAAAAGCCCCGGATTTGCGCCGGGGCTTTTTAATACCAGAACGCTGCGTGCGTCGATCAGTACTTCGCGACGACTGGGCTGCCAAAGCCCCCAAAGCGGTAGTTCAGGCCAATGCGGCCAATCTGATATTGGTGCCGAAAGTCGAGAAACCCATTCCCGTCTCCAGGATTAAGGTTCACCCGGTTAGTACCGACGTCCGAAAACAAATATTCAGCCTTCAGCGTCCAATTCCCGACCAACGCGGTTTCGAGACCGGCACCAACCGCATAACCGCTCCGAGTTTGATGATTGGTGGCGATGTCCGTGAAACTGAAGAAGTTGAAGCTGTCGCGGACATCTGCAAACGCGACGCCACCCGTCACGTAGAGCATCGAGCGATCCCATGTGTAGCCAACCCGGCCACGCACCGTCGAAAGCCAATCCGTCCGGGTGGTCACAATCAGCGGGAATGTGCCGCATTCGTCGATGACGCAGAATGAGCGGTTGCTTGACAGCCAATTGATGTCGCCTTCGACGCCGAGAACGAAGTTCGGGGCCACCTGCCAATTGTAACCACCTTGAAACCCACCGGTCACACCTGCCCTGAACTGGTCGGCGCTGTCTCCCAAACCCTCCCCCGATCCAATCGCGCCGGACGGGTCGCTCTTGATGCTCCCCCCAGAAGCCGAGCCGCCCAAGTTGACACCCAGGTAAAAGCCGGACCAATCGTAGGCAGGCGCCGCCAGGGGTGCGGCCTTTGTGTAGCGCGGAGCCAGATCGGCTGCCGAAGCCGCACCGGTGAAAAGGACAGAGGCAGCGGCGGCTGCCAGCGTGAGCTTTTTCACGGAGATTTCCTTATTCTTGTTTGAGTTGAATCGAACCCAGCACTCAACTACGCCTCACGCTTCGATTTGTCTGTTACCCAGTGGCAACAGGGGCGAACAATCAGCACGCGTAGCGTACCATGCGTTCTCTCTGAGATAGAACGGTCAGCGGCAATTCATGAATGTTGGGTGTCATGACTCGCGCCGCCCAGCGCCGTCGTCGCTGCGGAAGCAGGGACGACACCGGAAGTCCGCGGCCCTGGCGCGGCTCAAAATCGACGAGCGGACAACAAAAACCCCGGGGCCTGCGCCCCGGGGTTTTTTCACGCCACGCCGGCGGCGCTGCGTCAGCCTCTCAAACCATTGCGGACCATGAAGCTGTCGAAACCGAGCTCGGCGACCTGGTACCATTGATAGCCGTCGTTTGCGAAGTCGGTCAGCGACGCGTAGACCTTCTTGAAACTGGGGTTCGTCAGGGAGATTTCGGCGTAGAGCTCCATCGCCGACTTGAACGAGGCCTGCATGATCTCCGGCGAGAAGGCATGCAACTTGGTGCCGCTTGCCAGGAGCTTTTTCAGGGCGGGCGGATTGAGCTGATCGTATTTCGCCATCATCCAGTTGCTGGCGTATTGGCAGGACTGTGCAAGAACGGCCTGATAGCTCTTCGGCAGGGAGTTCCACTTGTCCAGGTTGATATAGGCAAGCGTCATCGGACCGCCTTCCCACCAGCCTGGATAGTAGTAGTGCGGCGCGATCTTGTTGAAGCCGAGCTTCTCGTCGTCATAGGGGCCGACCCATTCGGCGGCGTCGATGGTGCCCTTCTCCAGCGCCGGATAGATGTCGCCGCCGGCGAGCTGCTGCGGTACGACGCCGATCTTCTGGAGCACCTTTCCGGCAAAGCCGCCAATGCGGAACTTCAACCCCTGCAGGTCGGCGACGGTCTTGACCTCCCTGCGGAACCAGCCGCCCATCTGGCAGCCGGTGTTTCCGGCAAGCAGGGAAATCACGTTGTAATTCTTGTAAAATTCGTCGAGGACCTGCTTACCGCCGCCGTTGATGTACCAGCCCTGGTTCAATCGCATGTTGGGCCCGAACGGCAGCGACGTGCCGAAGGTGAAGGTCGGATCCTTTCCAAAGTAATAGTACGAGGCGGTATGCCCCATTTCGACGGTGGCGTTCTGCACGGCGTCGAGCACCTGCAGGCCGGGAACGATTTCACCGGCGGCGAAAACCTGGATCTGGAATTTGTTGTCGGTGGCCTCTCCGACTGCCTTCCCGATCAGCTCGGCGGCGCCATAAAGGGTGTCCAGCGACTTGGGCCAGCTCGCCGTCAGGCGCCATTTGAGTTCAGGCATGCTCTGGGCGATCGCTGGCGCAGCAAGCGTTGTGGCCCCCGCCGCGGCCAATCCGGTGACCTTGATGAAATCCCGTCGCTTCATTTCTTCTCCCTCCTGTAGATGGATTTGCCTTCGAGTCGAGGCTTGCCTTGAACATGAAACATCCGGTTCCCGATTTCCATCCCAAAAGCGCAAAAAAACCCAACCTCGTTAGGAGGTTGGGTTTTTGCGACCTACGACTTAAGGCTTAGATGGCCACTACCCGCGGGTCCGCGAGCGGATCATGAAGCTGTCAAAGGTGTACTCAGCGACCTGCCACCAGAGATATTCATCGGACCGATACGTCTGCATCGCGTCGATCGATTTCTTGAAATCGGGGTTCTTGGCCGAGATCTCCGACCACAATTCGTTGGTGGCCTTGAGGCAGGCTTCCAGCACTTCGTTGGTGAAGGGCCGCAGCTGGGTACCGCCGGCCACCAGACGCTTCAAGGCAGCGGGATTCTGCATATCGTAGCGCGCCGACATCCACGTGTTGGCGTAAGCCGTCGCGGCGTTGACGACGGCCTGATAGTTCTTGGGCAGCGAATTCCATTTCTCGAGGTTGCAGAAGGCGTGCGCCATCGGGCCGCCTTCCCAAAAGCCCGGATAGTAATAGTACTTCGCCACCTTCTGGAAACCGAGCTTCTCGTCGTCATAGGGCCCGACCCATTCGGCAGCGTCGATCGTGCCCTTCTCCAGCGCCGGATAAATGTCACCGCCGGCGAGCTGCTGCGGGACGACCCCGACCTTTTGCAGCACCTGGCCCGCGATGCCGCCGATGCGGAATTTCAATCCTGAGAGATCGGCAACGGTCTTGATCTCCTTGCGGAACCAGCCGCCCATCTGGGTGCCGGTGTTGCCGCAGGCAAATCCGATCACGCCGATCTTCTTGAAAAACTCATTGCCGAGCTCCCGACCACCGCCCTGGTACCACCAGGAATTCTGCTGGCGGGCGTTGAGGCCGAACGGTACGGAAGAGTAGATCGCAAACGTCGGATCCTTGCCGACATAGTAGTAAGAAACCGTGTGGCTCATCTCCACTGTGCCGTTGGACGTGGCGTCGAGCGCCTGCAGGCCGGGAACGATTTCGCCCGCTGGAAAAATTTGAATCTGAAACCTGTTGTCGGTCATTTCGGCGACGCATTTGGCGAACTGTTCGGAGCAGCCATAGAGCGTGTCGAGCGATTTCGGGAAACTGGACGCCATGCGCCATTTGATCTCGGGCGAGGACTGCGCAATCGCGGGTGAGGCGACCGCTGCCATGGTGGCGCCCGTTGCGGAAGCTTTCAAAAAATCACGACGCTTCATTTTAAGGCCATCTCCTTGTTGGGCCATTTTTTCGACACCCGCTCGGCGACGCGATTTCAAGCATTGTACCAAAGGCGCAGCAGTGCGGACCCGGCGGGTTGGGTCGGCCTTTAACACGGTTGGCGTGCTTTACGAAAACGCAACCACGGCATGACAGGGCTGACTAAACGAAAGTCGCATGCGCGCCCGAAGCTACTCAAGCCGCGGCGATCACGCCGCGAAGCTGATCGCGGACATTGGCGCCGATCGAGCGGTAGATTGCCGCATGCGGTCCATCCGGTTCGCTGACAACCACCGGGTTGCCGGAATCGGAAGTGGCGCGAATCGACATGTGCAGGGGAATTTCGCCGAGGAACGGCACACCAAGCCGCTCCGCCTCCTGCCGCGCCCCGCCATGGCCGAAGATGTCCGACCGCGTGCCGCAATGCGGGCACTGGAAATAGCTCATGTTTTCGACAATGCCGAGCACGGGCACGTTGACCTTCTTGAACATCGCCAGTCCCCGTCGCGCATCGATCAGGGACAGGTCCTGCGGGGTCGAAATGATGATGGCACCCTTCAGCGGCACGTTCTGCGCCAGCGTCAACTGCGCATCGCCGGTGCCGGGCGGCATGTCGACGACGAGCACGTCAAGCGTGCCCCACACAACGTCACGCAGCATCTGGGTGATTGCCGACATCACCATCGGACCGCGCCAGATCATTGCGGTGTCTTCCTCGACCAGAAAGCCGATCGACATGATCGCGAGCCCGAAACGCGTGATCGGGATCATCTTCCTGTTGTCGTCGAGTTCAGGCTTCTCGCGGATACCGGTCAGCCTCGGCACCGAGGGGCCGTAGATATCGGCATCGAGCAAGCCGACCTTGAGACCGAGATCGCGCAGGCCAAGCGCCAGATTGAGCGCGGTGGTCGATTTGCCGACGCCGCCCTTGCCGGAGGCGACCGCAATGACGGCGGCCACGCCGGGAATCTCCGATTGGCGGGACATCGGCGAGGTAGCGGGGGACGGCGGCGGCCGATGCGAGCTGACCGGCGCCACGCCCTGCCCGCGCCGATATGGCGGCGGCGGCGCTGCAGCGCCCGCCTTGCGTTCGGCGGTCAGTGCGATCATCGCGGCGGTGACGCCCGGAAGCGCCCGCACCGCGCTTTCTGCCTGCGCACGCACGGCTTCCCATGCGCGCGCCTCCCGCGCGTCGACGCTGATCGAAAAAAACACCTTGCCGTCGTTGACCATGATCGCCGACAGCACGTTTGCCTCCGGCAGCGCCACGCCTTGCGGCGATCTGACCTTGGCCAGTGAATTGAGAACGTCCTGCTGCGTCACGCTCACAGCGCATCTCCCGGAAACATCGCGGGGCGGATTGGCGACGCGAAATCCGCCCCGTGTTTCCCCAACAAGTAACGGCGGGCCGCCTTCGGCCGCAACTTCTTACGCGTGCTGTTTCGATCCGACATCATCGCGCCGCTCGGTGGGCGCCGCGGTGGCGATTTCCCTTGCGGCCTCGTAGTTCAATTCGATCATCACGCCGTTCGGGTCGTTGACAAAGATCTGCCAGAGTTCGCCGCCCGGAACCTGCCGCGCGTCGAAGGACATCGCCT
>Ga0306920_100001532_pt1 | contig 28857 bp, 23 predicted proteins | sample flu12Cox44000170_FD_204666 | JGI IMG/M metagenome (GOLD analysis project Ga0306920, IMG submission 204666) | Lab enrichment of tropical soil microbial communities from Luquillo Experimental Forest, Puerto Rico - flux4day.12C.oxic.44.000.170 (v2)... | ecosystem: Environmental > Terrestrial >... | reverse complement strand
GTAGCGAGTTCCGCCAGACCCCAACAGTAAGCACATCGCTTGGACGTTCGTAAAGTGGGTGCGCTAGCAAGCACTAGCGAGCCCCTCGTTCGTCGAAGCAGCAGTTGCAGTGGCCTACATATCCTGGGGACCATCAGGCGAATCCAGACCATCAGACTGTGTGACTTGTCTTGACAGCTGACTGTTCCCGCCCCATAGTGGTCCTCGCCCGAGCGATAACTGATCAGCCTTCGACGAGGCGAGAATGGCTATTCTCGATCGCTGGCACGCTCCTCATCCCGATCGCTTGAGCGCCATGTTGCTGGTGCTCCTGATGATCGCTCCCGTCACGCTCGCGCATGCGAGTCCCCCCGATCCGACCTGGGTCGCCGGCGTTTATGATCAAGCTGATTTCGATGATGTCGTATGTCTCTTGACGTCTGCTCTTGAGGCTACCGAGTCCACCGCTGCGCCAGAGCCGCGTCACTGTCTCGCTCTCGCACCTAAGCTGGACCAGGCGAGAGTGGTGTGCCCGGCTAGTGCCCCTGCCTACTCGCCACCGCTCCGCGCTCCGCCAATCGTCTAACCATTCGATTCCGTAGTGCTCGGTGATCACCTCGTCGTGCTCACCGTGAACCGTGCTTAATCTCGAGGAATGGCATGCGTCTGAACAATCTAGATGAAGGAGAGCGGACATGAACTTCTCTGCATACCAGAGCAAGCGGCTCTTTGCAATTGCGGCTAGCTGCCTGGCCATCGGCCTTACGGCCCATGCGCAGGCAGACGACGGTAAAGGGTGCTCGAACGCGACGCTCAAGGGCCAATACGCTTTCGGCGTTACCTCATACACTCCGCCAGGTTTTCCCAATGGTCCCCCGCAGGTCGTGGCGGGTATCAAGATTTTCGACGGCAAGGGCAGTTTCACGCAGCGTGATTACATGGGCGACAGCCTTCGCACGATGGGCCAAACCGATTTCTCGACGGGGGAAACCGGTACCTACACGGTCAATGCCAACTGTACCGGAAGTCTCGTGATCAACCTGAACGTGCCGGGCTCCCCTCCAGGCACCGGAGTCATAAAGGTGATGTTCGTGATCAGCAACGGCGGCCGTCATATCCACGAAGTCGTTTCGGAGTTCATTCCACCATTTGGCACCGCCCAGCCTACGCAGACGAAAGCCGACGACTGGAAGCTTGATGCGGAGGATGACTGAGTTGTACGGGACATCGACACTTGGCCACGGGTGCACGTCTTGGCCGCAGGAGAGTGTGCGATTCGGTAATAAGCTAGGAGGGCGATCTTCCCTTTCTGCGCCTGACACGACCACCCGGGTCTGGCCGTTCTCATGGAGCCGTCGCATACCAATGGATGACACGAAACGTCGTTCGGCGTGATCCGAGATCGCACTCAACAGTAGCCCGCTCCGGCGGCGATCGTCCCGCGGGTGGCCTTCGGCCGGTTGGCCTAAGCTGCCAGACTCGGACGCCGCCGCAGGAGCCGGCCTCTAGGAGCGCGATGCCACGGCCCCAACGGGATTCGAATCCGTGTGTACTGTCCGCCACGCGCTAGATGTTTCACATCCGCCACCGACATCTCGTTGACTCAGCAATCCGGCCCACGGGAATCACATCCCTGACACGCCCCGCTCGGTCACCGCAATCGTTCGAGCCGGGCATCAGTGCCCGAAGGTGGGCAACGCGAGCACGTGGGCACGCGGCGGTCGCCGCCCAGGTGGCTCTCCGGTCCCCTGGCGCAATCTGCCGGACTCAAACACTCCCCAGGAGCCAGCCTCTGGGAGCCAATGCTACAGTGGCGCTCATGCTCCCCAACGTGCTGATCATCTTCGTGGGGTGGACGATCCTTCTGGCCGCCTGGCACCTCGTGGGTCTTCCCTGGGGGCTCGGTTAAGCATCCCGGGGCGTGACCGCCGCGTACGGCGTCCACTCCGAAGTCGGCACCCTGAGGAAAGTCCTCGTCTGCGCGCCGGGCCTCGCGCATGCGCGCCTCACCCCGAGCAACTGCGACCAGCTCCTGTTCGACGACGTGATGTGGGTGCAGAGCGCCCGGCGCGATCATCTCGACTTCATGACGAAGATGCGGGAGCGCGGGGTCGAGGTGGTGGAGATGCACGATCTCCTGGCGGAGACGCTCGATGTGCCCGCCGCCAAGCAATGGCTCCTGGACGCACAGATCGTGGCCAACGAGGTGGGCCTGGGCCTGGTCGCTGAGACCCGCGCTTTTCTGGAAAGCCTCGACTCCCGCACTCTCGCGGAGTTCATGATCGGCGGTCTCTCCGCCGTCGACCTGCCGGCCCGCTACGCCTCCGAATACCTGACCATGGTCAAGGAGGCAACGGGTGTTACCGAGTATCTCCTCCCGCCGCTCCCCAACACGCTCTACACGCGGGACACGACCTGCTGGATCTACGGGGGCGTGACGCTGAATCCCTTGTACTGGCCGGCGCGGCGCGCGGAGACCCGGCTGACCACCGCCATCTACAGGTTCCACCCAAGCTTCGCCAGCGAGAGCATCCAGGTTTGGTGGGGCGATCCAGACAAGCGCTGGGGCTCGGCGGCCCTCGAAGGTGGCGACGTCATGCCCATCGGCAACGGCGCCGTCCTCATCGGCATGAGCGAGCGCACTTCGCGCCAGGCCATCACGCAGGTGGCAGCCGCGCTGTTCGCCAAGGGGGCGGCCACCCGCGTCATCATCGCCGCCATGCCGAAGCTCCGATCCACCATGCACCTCGACACGGTGTTCACCTTCGCCGATCGGGACGTGGTCACGATCTTCCCGGACATCATGGACGGGGTCCACACCATCTCGCTCAGGCCCAGCGGCAAGCCCGGCGGCATCGAGGTCACGCGCGAGACGAGACCGTGCGTCGAGGTGGTGGCCGAGGCGCTCGGCCTCAAGAAGCTGCGCCTTGTTCCCACCGGCGGCGACGGCTACGCTGCGGAGCGGCAGCAGTGGGACAGCGGCAACAACCTCGTGGCGCTCTCGCCCGGCGTCGTGATGGCCTACGACCGCAACAGGTGCACCAACTCACTGCTTCGAAAGGCAGGCATCGAGGTGATCACCATCGTCGGCGCCGAGCTGGGCCGCGGCCGCGGCGGCGGGCACTGCATGACGTGCCCGCTCATCCGCGACCCCGTCACGTTCTAGGCCTTGGTTCGGCTACCTGGATTCGCCTCCCAGGACCCGCTCGATGGCCGCGCGCGCCGTCCAGAACTTGAGGCGCGCGACCTGGTACTGGTCGTTGGCAGAGACCACTGCCGGCTGTAACTGGAGCGAAGGATAGTCAGCATTAGCACGTGGGCGCGCGGCGGTCGCCTGGCCCACCGGCCCCCTGACGGAATCCGAAGAGCCGTTGCTCTTCGAGCTGACGGTGCCCTAGGCCGCCGGGCACCCCGCGCAGACGAGGTGGCGATACGTTGGCGTGGCGACGTGCTGTCGGCACACGGCGCGACCGCAAGCGTGACACCGAGCAGTGGCGCGGCTCTCGCACGTCGCGCATGGGATCGCTCTGACCCGGAGCCGCAGCGCATCCACCACGCTGCGGTCTAGCCCCGGGGAGAAGAATTCCAGTGGAGTACGGCCCCAGCGCACAGCGATGATGAGCGTCACCGCGACCGAAGTGAAGCCGATGACGTTGTTTTGCCACGAGACGAAGGCCCACGCGTGCGGGTTGAGCACCTCGAAGCTTGAGAGCGGCCAGAAGGGCCAGAGCGACCAGCCCTCGCCGGAGCCGAAGTAGTCGCCCACCACGTGTGACAGGAACGAGGCGAAGACCAGCACGAGTGCGGCCGGGCGCCTCCCGATCCAGCGAGCGCTCACGACCGTAACAACCAGTCCGAAGAACACGTTGTGGGTGAGTACGTGGTGATAACGCTGGTAGACTTGCGGGCCGAAGATGATGCCGAGCCCGTCGAGGTCGGGAACCAGGGCCGCGATCACGCACCAGAGACGCGTGCGACGGTCCGTCGCCACCAGGTGCGCCAGGGCCCAGGCGATCAGTCCATGGACGATAGGGTGGAAGACGACATCACCGTCCTTTCCTCGGCTCGAGGCTAACTCATAGTGCCCGACTTAGCTCAGGAGACCCTATGAAAATCACCGGTGTGGAGAAACTGCATGCCGATGGCGGCTGGTGCCCCTGGACCTTCTGGCCCTCGGGGTGCGGCAGGTCTTTTCGGTGTACCGGGCGATCTGGAAGGACGTCTTGGCGTGCGCTTCTCGCGCTGACGGAAGCGCGACGCGTGCCATAATTTAGCAATGCCGGAGCTTGCCGGCGACCCGGAAGAGTCCGACCCGTCGTGGCGCGTTTCCTGTTTGCTCCTGCTGCTCTACGCGACGGCGTTCCTCGTCTATTCGCAGACTCGCGCCTTCGCGTGGGACGAAAGCTACCATCTCCTGGCGGCGCAACTGATCCTCGCGGGTAAGACTCCGTACCTCGATTTCTGCTTCCCGCAATCGCCGCTGAATGCCTATTGGAACGCGGCATGGATGAGCGTTTTCGGCCAAAGCTGGCGGACAGGGCACGCCGCCGCCGCACTGTTGACCTTCGCGGGCGTGGCCCTGATGGCCGACTACGTCGCGCGGCGATTTCGCGTCCCGTCGTGGCGACCCGCACTCGCCGTGCTGGCTGCGCTGCTCATCGGTCTGAACCCCCTCGTCTTCGTATACGGAACGTTGTCGCAGCCGTACGGCATGTGCCTTTTCGCGGGGGCGGCGGCCTTCCGTTTCAGCGTGGTTGCCGTCGAACGCCGCGGGCCTTTGCTCGCAATGGGCGCGGGTCTGTTCGCAGGAATCGCCGCCGGATCATCGCTCCTGTCGTCAGCCGCCGCACCGGTCCTCCTGTTATGGATGTGGGTGAATAACCGAGAGGGCGGACGGACGATAAAGTCCGCCGCGTTCATATCTGCCGTCGTGATTCCTTTTGCGCCGGTGCTCTACCTCTTCGCCCGCGGACCGCGCGAAACGTGGTTCAACGTGGTCCAATACCACGCAACGTTTCGCAAAGTCTACTGGCCAGAATCGCTCCGGCACGATCTCGAAGTGCTCTTCTCCTGGATCGATTCCGCGCCAGCGCTCGTATTGGGGCTGCTCGCGATGTTCGGCCTCTTCTACATCGCGCGCCGAAGCACCTGGGCACGAGAAGTAAAGGCGGAGTTCTACTTGTGCGCGTGGCTCGCCGTGGCGCTCGCGATAGAGGTCAGCCTCGCGCGCCCGACCTTTCCGCAATACTTCCTGCTCACCGTCCCTTACCTTGCAGTTCTCGCCGCCGCCGGCCTGTATGCCATAGGTTCCCGCCTCTCGCAGCTCGCCCGGCCCGCGTGGCCTGTCGCGGTAGCCCTCACGATCACTGCACTCGGTCTCGGCAGCAATCTCTATAGTCTCCGCGGCATTTCTCATTGGACGCAATACGAGCGGATCGCCGCGAAGATCGAAGAGGTGACCCCGCCCAGCGCGCCGCTCTTCGCGCTCGAACCCATCTACTTCCTCACCCGCCGCATGCCCCCGCCGGGCTACGAACTCTATTACACCCACAAGGTTAACCTTCCGGCCACCGATCGCGCGCGTCTCCACCTCGTCACTGAAGCGGAAATGAAACAGCAGGTGCAATCCGGCCATTTTGCTACCGCCTACACTTGCGACGAAGATATGGTCGAAAACTTCGGTCTCAAAACTCTCTACCGCCAGCATGTCGACATCGGCGACTGTGGCGTCTTCTGGGACTTCGCGCCACTGCACTAGCCGGAGCGAGAGAATGTTCAGGAGTGAGGGTCTGCCATCAGGCCGCGGCCTCCCAAGCGAACACTTCTTCTCGTAGTGGCGTCGACTGTGCTTACTGTTGCGACTCTTCGTTGACAGAAGACCCCGTATCGATTAGTCTCCTCCCAATGTCGCCAGGCCGCATGACCGCGGAAGGTTAGACATGCATTCTCCTTTCGATCCGCGACGCTACATGCCGCCATCACATTCCGTTCGAGCACGCCTCTTCCCGCTTCTCGTAGTCGTCGTAGCCGTGCTTCTCGTTCCCGCGATCGCCTTTGCGAATTCCTCGGATCCCGGTTGGCTCGAAGGAACCTACAATGACGCTGACGGCGACGACCTATTGAGTCTCGTCGACGACATCGTCTCTACCGAAGCTGCCTGCCTTTCAAATATGTCCCCGCCGCCACATTTCTTCAGGGCAGCGTTCACGCTACGACCCAGCATGACTTCCTTCCGCCCAGCGAACAGATTCACTCGGGGGCCGCCATTGCGGCCGGCCTACGGCTCAACACCACGCGTTCACGCCTCCCCTACCCGGCCAGCCCCTGCACCTTCCCCGGCCCCCGCGAACCACACGAGTAGACAATTCACAGAAGCAAGCACCACCGACGGCGGTGCCGTTTCGTGACCCATCGAATCGCCTTCCGTCTTGCCGTGCTCTTCGATCGCCTGAATTCACTTCTCGCAACAACTCGCCGCTTCATCGAACAGAACGAAGATGCGGTCAAACTCAAAGCTCCTCACTGAGGGGAGGGTGCCATGGCCAGGAAGACGAGAGTCGCTACTAAAATCGGGCGTGAGACAAAGGCGGGGTTTGTCAGCGCCGACATCCAGGTCCCCGACGTTCCAGACTACGTCGTTGTTGAGCTGAGGTACGCAAGTCCCATCGCGTTCAGCGCTGCGAAGTTCGCCGCTCCCGCTGCGGCCGCGCCCCAGGCCGAGACATTGAACGATGTGCTCGCAAAGTATGACATCAAGACCATACGCTCGCATTTCGGCCTTCCGTCGCCGGTGGTCAAGAAGCGGGTGGAGATCGCCGCCACGTTGCCGCCGGAGCCCGAGCCCAAGCGGTTCGCGAAGAAGGGCGTGGATACGACGTTCATCCACAGCGGCTTCGTGCAGATCCTGCCGAAGAGGAGCGGCGACGCCTCCCGGATCGCGCGGGAGCTGAAGCGAAAGCAGCCGGTCTGGGACGCCTTCGTCGCCCCACGGCCCGTGCCCGCGGCGGTGGCGACGGGATCGCAGGCGGGCAGCCGCAACTTCGAGCCCGCGCAGGGATACCTGCACGATCCGCCGGATGGCATCGGCGCGATGGAGGTGTGGTCGCTGGCCGGCGCGAAGGGCGCCAGCGTGACGATCTGTGACGTCGAGGGCAACTGGAACCGCTCGCACGAGGATCTGCCATCTGGGATCACGCTCGTCGGCGGCACCCTGATCAACGACCTCGGATGGAGGAATCACGGTACGGCGGTGCTGGGCGAGATGATCTCGGTCCCGGGTCTCAAGGGCACCGTGGGCATCAGCCATGGGGCCAAGGCGATCGTGCACTCGGCGATGGTCGGCGGCGTTTTCAACGCGACCGCGGCGATCACGGGGGCGGCAGGCGCGCTGAAGGCCGGCGATGTGATCCTGATCGAGCTCCAGGCGACGGGACCGACCAACAAGTACGTGGCCATGCAGTACTGGAATGACGTCTTCTCGGCGATCGCCGCGGCGACGGCCAAGGGCATCACCGTCGTGGAGGCGGCGGGAAACGGCAATGAGAACTTCGAGCTGGCGGTGTTCAACAACACCGGCCTGCAGAAGGACAGCGGGGCGATCGTGGTCGGCGCAGGGGTGCCGCCCACCAACCACTTCGACACCGACAACGGCTACGCCTCGATCGGCGTGCCCCGCTCGCGGATCTGGTTCTCGAACTACGGCAACATCGTCAACGTCCAGGGGTGGGGCTGGCACGTCACCACGCTGGGCTACGGCGACGCGCAGGGGGGTGCCTCGGAGAACGTCTGGTACACGTTGCGATTCTCAGGCACGTCGAGCGCGTCTCCCATCGTCACCGGCGCAGTCGCCTGTCTGCAGGGACGCGCGAAGGCGAAGAATGGCGTGCCGATGACGCCGGCCAAGGTGCGGAGTATCCTCATGGCAACCGGCACGCCACAGCAGGCGGGGCCAGGCGTGCCGCTGACGCAGCGCATCGGGCCGCTGCCCAACCTGCCGAGGGCGATGGCCCAGGTATGAGGGGGAACCGCAGTGACGATCCCAGCCGTCCCGCTGCCGAGGGGCAGCGGTGGGCGAGTGCCACTCGACTTCAAGCTGAAGCCGGAGTGGCGCTACGACACGAGACGCCGAGCATTCGTGTCCGCGTCGGGTGATCGGTATGCGCCTCGCGGCGAACTTCCGAGGGACAGCCGGATCGTCTACAAGGTGCCCGCGCTCGCGCGCGCGGCACCGTCGGACCTGAACCCGCACGAGCAAGACCTGCAGCGCTACATGCAGATCATCCTGCCCACCGGCGTATCGCCTGCAACGTACCTGAGGGCGGTACGTTCGTGGCCGGCCGTCGAGGAGGCACACGTCGGCCCGGAGGTAAGTCTGCCGCAACAGGACTGAGTCGCGGCGGGCACTGCTTGTTCGCCACCGCCTTCACCCGGAAGTCCGTGGTGCCCTAGAGCGATCTCGACGCGTCAGCCGCTCCGGAGCACGGATTCCCGACCACCGATGGAACACTGCAGGCAATTTCCGCGCTCACCAACCGCAGCGCAGTTCGAGTATGCCGAGCAACGCGACCGTCGCCCAGCTAGCCGGCCAGGAAGGCAACCACGGCGCGCGCAAAGCTTCCGGTTCTTCGTAAGGCAGCATGTGGCCCGGCGCCCGCGACCATCTCGACGCGTGCGGGACCAGGAGCCCTCAGGAGCCCATGCCACGGCGCCTGCCACGAGCCCTCAGGTTTCGCGAAGGTTAGGCCAGACCTCACGGACGAAGACCTCGAAGCTGCGCTGCTTGCCCCGCCCGTCCGGGCGCAGGAAGAAGGTGGCGTTCAGGCCGGCGGTCTCTCGTGCGAGAACGCGGAAGCGCGCCAGGACTTCGGCGGGGGTACCGGCGATGCCCGCGGCCTCCATCAGCGCGTCGCTCACCAGCGAGCTGTGGGCGACGTGCGACTTCAGGTGCTGCGTGTAGTCGTAGCCCCGCGCGAGCGCGTCGACGTCAGGGCGAAGGTGCTCTAGCTCGGGTGGAAAGTGCTCGGGGTAGTACACGAAGTTGAGCAGGCGCCGGGCCACGCCGCCCCGCGCGTCGTCCAGCGCCTCTCCCCGATCGTGCGAGACGGCGAAGCCGACGTAGATGAGCACCGGCAGGTCGCGCAGGCTTCGACTGGACTCGCGCGCCGCGACCTCAACCCGATCGAGGGTGCGCCGCAGGTCCTGGGGCGTGCCGATGCAGGGCACGATGATGCCGTCCGCCGCCTCACAGGCGTAGGCGGCCAGTCGCGGCCCGTTGGCCGCCACGTAGATCGGGATGTCGGCCTTCCGCTCACGGAACTTCGCGCGGCAGATGTCCACCGCCTCCCGCACCTCGGCGATGCGCGCAGGCGGGCGGCCGAGCGTGCGCACCGCGTTGTCGCCGGCGCCAAGACCTAGGATTCCGCGCCCGCCCGATAGCTCGTGGATGGTCAGCATGGCCCCGGCCGTCACGCGCGGGTGACGGGTCACGGGGTTCGTCACCCCAGGGCCAATGCGGACGCGGCTCGTGTTCACCGCGAGCAGGGCCGCCGTCGCCCAAGGATCGGGGAAGACGTCCTGCCCGTCGATGACCCACACGTGCTCGCACCCTGCGGCCTCGGCGAGCTGGACCATTTCGATGTATTGGGGATGCGGAATGTCCTGCATCAGGAACAGATCGCACTTGACCATGCCGCTACATATAGCATGGTGCGCGCACGCCTCGACACGCTCCGAGGGGCTGGGTAGCGTCGGGCGACCTGGAACGGGTACCGGACACGCCGACGATCTCGAAGCCGGGCGCCCGCGCTAAGCCCGAACGAGTGGCCAATGCGCACCTATCCCGATACCACTGCATCGAGGACCTTTCCCGCGTAATGGCCGACTAGGCGCAAGGCAGAAGTTGGGCTTGGTCCACATGGTTTCGTGAGGACTCACCTGCAAGCAACAGTGAGTTCGTTGACCGCATTCCGAGCACCAGCGTATACTGCCTACCTCTTCATATTTCGCATTTGGCGCAGACGTGTCCGATGCGGAGGGATGATGCTAGTGGCTCGGCCGGCTCGCTGGCCCGTCGTCCGCTCTCGTCCGGATTGGCAGCACATCCGCGCGTGGGCGGCAGCGATCAGCCTTATAGGTTTTTGCACCGCGACCGGAAATGCGGAGGCGCAGACGTCCCCGCAGGGCCAGATCGGCGACCAAGCCGAGAAGCTCCTCGTGGTCGACTGCCTGCTCCCGTCCCAGATTCGCCGCCTAGGTGGACAGGTCACATACCTCTCTGCGCGGCGGGCCGTGAAGACATCGGCACGCGACTGCGAGATCCGTGGGGGCGAGTACGTAGCCTTCGATCGCGCGAACTACGCAACCGCGCTACGCGTATGGTTACCGCTCGCCGAGGGCGGCGACCCTGCCGCTCAGACATATGTCGGCGAGATCTTCGAAAAGGGCCTTGGTGTCCCGCCCGACTACGCCGCCGCCGCTGTTTGGTATAGACGAGGGGCCGAGCGGGGCTACTCCCGTGCTGCCATCAATCTCGGCCAGCTCTATGAGCAAGGACACGGCGTCCCGAAAGACCCCGTACAGGCGCTCGGCTGGTACCGGAAGGCGGCCGGCCTGGGTGACCTCCCGTTCGGCATCGCAGCGACCCCGACGCCATCCCCTCAGGAGTCCCAGCAACTCAGTGTCGAGGTGGCCCAGCTCCGTCGGCAGCTTGACGCTAAGCAGGCCGAACTCACCGGCGCTCAACGCGACCTCGAAGCGCTCCGCGCCGGCCTGGACGAACGCCGGAACGACGCCAATGCCGAGCGTGACGCACTCGCCGGCCTCCGTCGGCAGCTTGAAGCGGCGCGTGGCCAAGAGCAGACATCGTCTGGCCGCGTTCGGGATCTGGAGAAGGCCGTCGGTGAACGGGAGGAGCGCCTGGCCGCACGGGACCGGGAGGTAGCCGAGCTCAAGGCGCGGCTCGCCACCTCCGACCGTGTGCAGAAGGACTCCACCGCCGAGATCAGTCGGCTCCGCGAGAACATCCGCGAATCGCTCCAGCGGGAACTGGCGACCCGTTCCACGGCTACCACGACGAAGGACGGGTCATCTGCGGTTGGGCTCCCCAGGCCAAAGGACATTGGAACCTTCGGTAACTATTACGCCCTCGTAATCGGCAACGATCAGTACCGTCAACTTCCTCGGCTCACCACCGCGGTCAACGACGCGCGCGACATCGACCGCACCCTCAAGGCCCGTTACGGCTTCAAGGTGACGCTCTTACTCGACGCCAACCGCTACCAGATCCTCTCGGCCCTCAATGGGCTTCGCGAGCGTCTCACGGACAAGGACAATCTTTTCATCTACTACGCGGGGCATGGGGAGGTCGACCGTAAGAACCAGCGCGGGCACTGGCTGCCGATCGATGCCGAGCCCAACAGCAGCGCCACCTGGATCTCGAATATCGCCGTCACCGACATCCTCAATGCGATGAATGTGCAACAGCTTCTGGTCGTCGCTGACTCGTGCTATGCGGGTACGCTCACCCGCTCGTCCGTTGGGCGCCTCGATGCCTCGCTCAGCGAGACGGAACGGCTCAAAGTAATCCAGCTCATGGCGCGAAAGCGCTCGCGCATGGTGATGACCTCGGGTGGCCTCGAACCCGTGCTGGACTCCGTGGGAGGTTCCCATTCTGTCTTTGCTCAGCCCTTCATCGAGCTGCTTCAATCCAACGTGGGCGTGCTCTCTGGACAGGAGATGTTTCGGCAGCTCCAGCTCCGGGTGGCAGGGACGGCGCAGCGAGTCGATGCCCAGCCGGTGCCGGAATATGCACCGATTCAATTCGCCGGACACGAGGCAGGCGACTTCTTTTTCGTCCGCGTGAGCAACTGACGGGGTTGGGTGCCCGCCCCGAGGGGCGGCGCTCAGTTTCTTTATAAGTTGGGCGAATTGTCGACCAGCCTGTGCTAAAAGCCTGATGGGGGGTACTGGGGATGAGGCAGCGCACGTGGGATAGGGTCTGGGCAATTGGAGCGGGGGTGGCAGTGGCGGCCCTGCTTTTGGCGGAGCCTGGCTCCGACACCCAAGCCCAGACGTTCAACGACGCGATCCAAGGCGCCCTCCAGAATCAGTGCAGCGGACTCAGTGGCCCTGGGGGCTCCTATCAGGGAACGCTCAACACGATCTGCAGCAACGTTCCCGGTGCAGTGGGTACGTCCTCCGGTGCCTCGATCGCCTCCCAGGCACTGGGCCAGCAGGGAGCGGATCAGCGGCGGATCCAGCTCCGGTTGGAGGAGCAGCGCCAGGCTGGCCGCGAGGGTGGCGTGCTGGCGGCGAGCGCCGACCCCAGCTTCCAGCTGGGGAAGCTCGGGTTGTTCGTCACCGCCGAGGGGGACTGGGTCAAGAAGGATGTGACGCGTTTCGAGCCGGGGTTTTCGTCCGACGCCGGGGGCGTGATCGTCGGCGCGGATTACCGCGTGCTCCCTTGGCTGACCGCGGGACTCGCGCTCTCCTATCTGGGCACCAACGGCAACTTCACCAGCAACACCGGCCACTTCGGCATCGATGCCTTCGGAGTCACCCTGTATGGCAGCGCCGCACCCCTGCCCAACCTGTTCGTGGACGGCACCGTCGGCTATACCCTGCGTGACTACGGCACGGAGCGCCGGGCTACCTACGTTGCTACCGGCAACTCGACCGCGGTCGATGGCTTCGTCCAGGGCAACACGACGGGGAACGAGTTTCGAACAAGCGTCCAGGTCGGCTACGACTTCCCCCTGGGCGCCCTCTCGGTGGGACCACGCGTCGGAGTCAACTACATCACCAACGACATCGATCCCTACGCCGAGCACAACTCGAGCCCGAAAAATATAGACACGGGCCTCCAGCTAGCTTACGACAGTCAGCACCGCGAGTCGCTGACGACCACCGTGGGCGCCTTCGCCTCGTACGCGATCAGCACGTCGATCGGCGTCTTCGTGCCCCAGTTCACCGGGGACTGGGTCCACGAATTCTATGACAATCAGCGGGTGATCTACTTCCGCTTCCGCGAGGACCTCGGTCAGACCAAGCTCCGCTTCCAGACCGACTCACCGGACCGCAACTATGCCAATCTGGGGACGGGCGTGGTCCTCCTCCTCCCGAAGGACATGCAGGTGTTCCTGAGCTTCCGGGCGCTGGTGGGCTACACCGACCGCCAGGCCTACACGGCGAACGGCGGCCTCCGGATCGGCTTCTAGCGACGGCCTCCGACGGCGCGCTCGGTCTCATCGAGCACACGCGGCCACAGCTCCACCCAGCAACAGACGTGGTCGTATTCCGGAATGACCCTCAGAGTCTCTGGGAGTACTCCGCCGCCCGCGACGATGCCCGGCGGCACCACCTGGTCGCGCCCCCCCGCATAGTGGCGTTGGTAGATCCGCGGCGGAAGCGGCGGGCGCCGCGCGGAGCTCAGTGAGCCCACGAGCCTCGAGTGGCCGTGCAGATCCGCCCAGCCGTCCACGTCGAGATTGGCCGCGACCGTGACCACCCCCACGGTCTCGGGCAGACGCGAAGCGAGAAGCATCGCGAGCGTGCCCCCGCCGCTGTAGCCGAGCCAGATGATCTCCACGTGGCCGGTGGCCGAAAGCAACCGTCGCGCGGCCGCCGCCATACTCGTCACCACGACCTCCGAGTAACGCGCGTCCGTCCAGAGGGCCTGCGTGCAGCGTGGGTCCGCCGCGAGGCCGTGGTAGCACGCCCGGCCGAGATACACGCCCGGCGCGGGGTCGAGGGCCATCAGGCGGAGCACGAGTGAATCGCGCGGCGTGGGGTCGGCGGCGGGCCCGCCGTGTTCCCAGGGCGTGCCGTCGCCGTCGAGATAGACGTGGAGCACCCGGCCTCCGTTCGGCCGCGGAGTCGCGGGGCGGAACACGATGTGTGTGAAGCCCTCACCTTCGACACGGGAGGCGTCGAAGCCAAGGGCTGAGGCTCGGTTAGCGAAACGCTCGCTCGGTTCCGCACAGCCTCCGAGCAGCGTGAGACCGAGCGAGATCGTGAGAACGACGGAGCCGCACCGCATGATCGTGCATCATAGCGGAGGCCGCCGATCATGCCCCGGACATCTTTGGTCAAAGTTCGAATAACTCGCGAGGAGTATTCGGAAGAGGTGTCGTGATGATGAAGCTATCTGTGACGAGCCCCGGCCGCTCTCGCGATGCATTCGTTGAGAGTAGACCGGAGTACTCAGGCAACGTGGGTGCGGCGAACTCCAGTCTGGTCCTGCGAGCGCATAGCCGACACGGCGTCGGCGAGAGCGTAAGCAGCATGAGCCGCTTCGCCGGCGGTCGGCCCGCGGGTGGCCTTCGGCCCCCTGATGTAATCTGCCAGACTCGCGCACCGCCCTCCCAGGAACCACGGAAGAGCCAATGCCACAGCCGAGACCAATGCACAGGTGGCCGCGAACGAGGCAGCCGAGGAGAAGCGGCGGGCCGAGACCGAGGACCGCGACGAGCGCGACGCCCTCCTCCGCCAGGTAAACGAGAAGTTCAAGATGAGTCGGCGTCGTAGCCCGGGGGGCGCGCAAAGCCACCCCATTCGCGCGCGCAGAGCTCGGTGAATCGGATGGGCGTGCGGTCCTCGAGATAAGGCCCGATGGCCTGGAGCCCGATAGGCAGCCCGCTGCGCGTCAGGCCCACCGGGAACGCCGTCGCCGGCTGTCCCGGCAAGGTGGACAACGCGGGGTAGAAGAGGCCGAGCTCCTGGAGCACCGTCCGACCGTCGATCTCCATCGTGCGACGCAGGAATTCGGGCGTGACCGGCCATGGGAATTCCTGGTGCGGGTACGCCGGCCCGAGCCACACGGGCGCCAGCAGCACGTCCCACTCGCGGAAGAACTGGCGCCATGACGCGCGCACCTGCTCGCGCTGGGCGTGCCAGACGATGTAGTCCGGCGGCCCGCTCTCGAGGCCGAGACACCGGGCGTCCATCCACTCGTCGCTGCGGGTGCGAAGTACCTCGAGCCGCTTCTTGCGCTCCTCGGCCGGCACGCGCGCAAAGAAGACAGTGGTGAGCAGGGTGAGGTAGAGCGCGTAGGACTTGCGGTGATCGCCGAGGATATCGGGCTGCGTGACCTTCACCTGGCAGCCGGCCTTGGCGAGGCGCGAGGCGAGCGCATCCAGCGCAGCCACGAACTCTCCGTCCACCGGTACCCAATCGACCGGCGGCATCACAGCCACGCGGAAGTCTGCCAGACTTTTGCGCCGCGCCGCCGGGACCTCGAGCCGCCACGCGACGTCCTCACCGGTATCGGGTCCGGCACCGACGTCGAATCCGAGCATGAGGTCTTCGGCGGAGCGGGCCATCGGCCCCTGCACGCCCATCACCACGGCGGCGTTCGGGAGCGGCGGGAAGGGAAACTGACCGCTGCGGGGGAAAGCGGTCTCGCTGGGCCGATGGCCGTAGACGCCGCAGAACGCCGCGGGCACCCGGATGGAGCCGCCGATGTCGCTGCCATACTCGAGCGGCGTGAGCCCCGCGGCGAGCGCGGCGGAGCCGCCGCCCGTGCTGCCGCCCGGCGTGCGTGTCAGGTCCCAGGGATTGTTCGTACGTCCGTACACGGGATTCGACGACTGCCAGTCGGCGAGCATCTGCGGCACATTCGTCTTCGCCATGATCACACCGCCCGCCTCGCGCACCCGCGTGGTGACGGGCGCATCGTGCTGGGAGCGAAAGTCCGCCCAGAACGGCATGCCGCACGTCGTGCGGAGACCGACGACGTTGTAGGACTCCTTCAGCGTCAAGGGCAGGCCGAGGAGCGGCGCGTCCTCGCCGCGGGCGCGCCGCGCGTCGGCCTCCTGCGCGGCGTCTCGCGCGCGGTCGAAGTCCAGCTCCACGAGCGCGTTGAGCGTGGGATTGTAGCGCTCAGCCCGTCGCCGGTGCAGATCCAGGAGCTCCACGGACGACACGCGCTTGGCGCGAAGAGCGGCGAGCATCTGGGTGGCGGTGGCGAAGGCGTCGGGTCGGGTCGTCATGGGCAGGCCTCCTCAGGCATAGACGAAGGCGCGATCGTCGAGGTCGATCGCGGGGATCTCGTCCTTCTCGGCCCAGTAGTCCTGGGTGTGCGCCCACTCCGGCTTGTCGCCGCGCTTGGGCAAGAGGTGCATGCCGCGCATCATGTAGCCCGGATTGAAATTGTCCGGGTCGATCCACGGCAGCAGGCGCATGTCGCGATCTTGCGGGCGAAGCGCCGTGACCACGCGCTTCGCCCCCTTGGTCTTCATGTGATTGAGCAGCCGGCAGACGAAATCGGCGACGAGATCGGAGCGGAGCGTCCAGCTCGCGCGGAAGTAGCCGAACACCCAGGCCATGTTGGGCACGCCGGTGAACATCATGCCCCGGTAGGTCACCGTGTCGGAGAAGACGAGCGGCTTGCCGTCGATCGTGAAGTCGATGTCGCCGAGCACGCTCAGATGGAAGCCGGTGGCCGTGACGACGATGTCGGCTTCGAGCAGCGTGTCGGACTTGAGGAGGATGCCCGTCTCGGTGAACCGCTCGATCTCGTCGGTGACCACCGAGGCCTTGCCGTCAGCGATGCCCTTGAACATGTCGCCGTCGGGGACGAAGGCGAGCCGCTGCTGCCACGGACGGTATCGCGGCGTGAAGTGCTGCTCGATATCGTAGTCGGGCCCGACGAAGCTCCTGATGGCCCCGAGCAGCTCCTCCTTCACGGCGTCAGGCTCGGTCGTGCACCGCTTCGTGAAGTAGGCCTGCTCGTAGAGGATCTTGCGGCGTACGATCTCGTGTATCCACGCCGGGTCGACCTGCAGGCGGCGCAGCTCGTCGGCGATCTCGATGGCGTTGCGGCCGATGCGGAAGTAGGTGGGCGAGCGCTGCAGCATCGTGATGTGGGCGCAGTCCGCGGCCATGGCCGGAATGATCGTGGCCGCGGTGGCCCCGGAGCCGATGACGACTACGCGCTTGCCTCGATAGTCGAGGTCCTCTGGCCAAGTCTGCGGATGGACGATGGGGCCCTTGAAGTCGCCCATGCCCTCCCACTCCGGCGTGTAACCTTCGGCGTGGCGGTAGTAGCCCTGGCACATCCACAGGAAATTGGCGGTGAACGAGAGCGGCTCGCCCGTGTCCGTGCGCGTGGCCTCGATGGTCCAGAGGTTGTCCTTGCTGGACCAGCTCGCCCGGTCGATGCGGTGGTGGTAGCGGATGTAGCGGCCGAGGTCGTTGTCGTCGATGACCTCGCGCATGTACTTGAGGATCTCTGCCGCCGTGGCGATGGGCGTGCCCGTCCAGGGCTTGAAGCGATAGCCGAAGGTGTAGAGGTCACTGTCCGAGCGGATCCCAGGGAACCGGTGCGTGATCCATGTGCCGCCGAAGCTCGCCTTCGAGTCGAGCACGACGAAGGTGGTGCCGGGGCACTGCTGGGTGAGGTGATAGGCGCCGCCGACGCCCGAGATGCCGGCGCCGACGATCAGCACATCGAAGTGTTCGGCTCTTGGGGGGGCCGCCACGGGGCGCGGATCCCTGGTGTGCATATGCTTGAACCTCCATTCAGCGCTGGCGGCGAACCGCGGATGAAGTGACTCGAAGATTTGATACTGGATGGACGGCCGCCGTCAAGGATCGATCCCGGGTAGACGGCGAGCGCTTGACATGGCCATTCCTGCCGAGCAGACTCCCGCCAGCCTCGAGGGTTGTAAGGGTCCCGGCGCTGCGCCGCGGGCCCGCAGCAGCCGCCGATCCACGTCAAGGGGAGGAAAACATGGCTCGCTCCACTCGCTCTCCGGTAGCCTCGGCACCTTCTGCGGCGAACAACGGGTTGCTCGATCGGCGACTCTTCCTGGCGAGCGGCCTCGCGGTCATGGGCGCCGTCGCCGGCGGCGGCCTCACCGGCAGCTCCCCCGGTGACGTCCAGGCGGCCGATCTGCCGGATGTTCCGACGTGGATGCAGTACCCGGGCGCGCCATTCGGCACGTATGGGGTGCCGGCGAAGTACGAGAGCAAGGTCACGCGCACATTGATTCGATCCCAGCCCGGCACGACGGGCAGCGGCGCCTCGCGGACACCCCTCGAGATGCTGGACGGGATGATCACGCCGAGCGGTCTGCACTTCGAGCGGCATCACAGCGGGGTCCCCGGCATCGACCCCGCTCAGCATCGCCTACTCATCCACGGCATGGTCAAGCGTCCGTTGATCTTCGACATCGATACCCTGCTGCGGTACCCGATGGTGTCGCGCATCCACTTCATGGAATGCTCCGGCAACAGCCAGCTCATGTACGGGGCAACACCGCCCGCGTTGCGCGCGGGTGAGCTTCACGGACTGGTCTCGTGCAGCGAGTGGACCGGCGTGCCGCTGCGCATGCTGCTCGACGAAGCCGGCGCCGATCCCGCCGCGTCCTGGCTCCTGGCGGAGGGCGCCGATTCGGCGGCCATGAGCCGGAGCGTGCCGATGGCCAAGGCCCGGGACGACGCGCTGATCGCGCTCTACCAGAACGGAGAGCGCCTGCGGCCCGAAAACGGCTATCCGGTGCGTCTCTTCCTGCCGGGTTACGAGGGGAATATGAGCGTGAAATGGCTCCGGCGGATCAAGGTCACCTCGGCGCCGACGATGACGAAGGACGAGACGTCGAAATATACGGATCTGCAGGCCGACGGCAAGTCGCTCATGTTCACGTATCCGATGAACGTGAAGTCGGTCATTACGCGACCGTCCCCGGGGCTCGCGATGCCGGCCGCGGGTCTCTACGAAGTGTCCGGCATCGCCTGGTCGGGCGACGGCGCCATCGTCAAGGTCGAGGTATCGACAGACGGCGGGCAGACATGGGCCGAGGCGATGCTCTCGGCGCCTGTCTTGCCGCGCGCGCTGACCCGCTTCCGCATCCCCTGGAAATGGCAGGGCGCGTCGGCCGTTCTCAAAAGCCGTGCGACGGACAGCACCGGTGAGGTACAGTCCACGCGGGAACACCTGGTGGCCGAGCATGGCAACAACGCCGTCTTCCACTACAACGCCATTCAGGCCTGGAGCGTGTCGGAGAGCGGCGAGGTGAAGAATGTCTACGCGTAACCGCATCGGGGTCGCCATCTGTGTCGTCGCGCTGGCCGGATGCGCCAGTCCGGCGGCCATTATGAGGGAGACACGCGGCCCCGGACTCGGACGGGAGGCGACTCCGGCCGAAGTAGCGGCGTGGGACGTGAGCATTCCGCCAGACGGCGCCGGCCTGCCGCCGGGTCGAGGCACACCGGCACAGGGCGCCGTCATCTACGCGCAGAAATGTCAGAATTGTCATGGCGAGAAGGGCGGCGGACAGCCCAATGACCGGCTGGTAGGAGGACAGGGCACGCTCGCCAGCAAGGCGCCCGTCCGCACGATCGGCAGCTACTGGCCCTACGCGACGACGCTGTTCGACTACGTCCGCCGGGCCATGCCGTACACGCAGCCGCACTCGCTCACGGATGACGAGGTGTACGCGGTCACCGCATACCTCCTGCACTTGAACGGGATCATCGCGGAGATGTCCGTCATGGACGCGGAGACGTTGCCGAAGGTGCGGATGCCCAACCGCGAGAACTTCATCCTCGCCTATCCATCACGGCCGAAGTAGGCGCGCAGATCAGCGGGAACCTGTGCCGCTCAACGGTCGAGCCACACCTCCTGCATGCGCCCGTAGCTGTAGAGCGAGTGATGGGGGACGAGGTTCTTGACGCGCGGCCACTGCGCGAAGTGGTCGATGCCCCAAGCCACCGTGGGCCGGGCTCCTGTCTCCACGAGCTTGCGCTGGATCTGCTGCACGAGCGCGAGGCGCTTCTTCCGATCGAGCTCCTGTGATTGCTGCTCGATCATCGAGGACACGGCGTCGTCGCAGTAGCCGGTGTAGTTGCGAAGCGACGTGCAGAGATAGTTCTCGAACAGGATCGCGTCGGGATCGTCCACGCCGTAGCCCGAGATATTGATGCCGAGCTGGAACTCCTTCCGCGTGGTGATCCCGTACCACTGCACGCTGTCGAGCTGCTTCACGGTGATCTCGATGCCCACCTGCTTGAGCTCGTTCACGACGTAGGAGGCCAGGTCGACGTAGGTGGCGATGGCCCGCGTCTGCGTCTCGAATCGGAGGGGATTCGTGGGACCGAAGCCGGCCTCGGCGAGGAGCTTGCGCGCGGCGGCCTTGCGCCCGTCCGGCTTGCCCAGGATCTGCGTCAGAGCGGTCTCCTCGAGTCCCCACGAGCCGTACGGTTTCGGCGCGAGCGCAGCGCCCGGAATGCCGGCCCCCTGGAGGACGCCCTTGGTGTAACCCTCGCGGTCGATGGCGAGGTCCACGGCCCGCCGTACGCGGAGGTCGTTGAAGGGAGGGCGCGTGTGGTTGACGAGTAGGTTGGGCGACGTGAGCGAGCCGACACGCGTGAGGACCATCTGGGGCACGGCCGCCTTGAGCTGATCTGCGATGGGCTTGGTTGTCTCGCCCGGTCCCGCGGCGTCAAGCCGGCCCGCCTGCAGCGCTGCCGTCCGCGTGCCGCGCTCCGAGATGATCACGTACTTGAGCCCGTCGAGATAGGGTCGGCCCTTCACGAAGTAGTCCGGGTTCTTCACGTATTCCACGAACTCGCCGCGGCGCCACTCCTTGAACTTGAAGGGGCCGGTCCCCACGCAGCGGTTGCGCTGGTCGGAGAGCGGCACGTGGGCCGGATAGATGGGCGATTGTCCGGAGGCCAGCATCATCAGAATAGAGGGCTGGGGCCGCTTGAGCCGGAAGACCACCGTGTAGGGCTCTGCCGCTTCGATGGCCTCGACGCTGGCATACCAGTCCTTCCGCGGGTTCAGGCGGAGCTTGCCGTGCGCGTCGGGCGCCTCGCGCACCAGGTCGAAGGTGAACTTCACGTCGCGCGACGTGAAGGGCTGACCGTCGTGCCACTTCACGCCCTTTCTCAGGAAGAAGACCAGGTTGCGGTAGCCGTCCTGCCACGACCACTTCTCCGCCAGCTCCCCGATGATGCTCTCGGGGGTCTCCACGGGCTTCATGGGATCGAAGTACACGAGGTTGTTGAAGCAGGGCGAGGCCGGCCACACGGTGGCGATCGTCGAGCTCTCGTGAATGGACAGGCCCTGGGGCAGCTCCTCGCGCTGCATCAGGTTGAGGACGCCGCCGTACTTCGGCGTCTCTGCTCGCGCCGAACTGCAGACTCCCGTCGAAACTGCGAGCACCATGGTGATCCACAGCCATCGCTTCATCAGCGTGTCCTCTCGTAAAGACTGCTCGCAGGCCACCCGGGCGGCGACCGCTGACGCCGCGGGCGAATGTTGCCTACGCTCAGCGAAATGGTGCGGCTCACCGTCTGCGTGCCCGCTGGGCGGAGAGCCGGCCGAGCGTGCCGCTCAGGTCCGTGTACCAGACGTTGCCCGCCGCATCGACGGCGATGCCGAATGGGCGGGCGTCGCTGCGTGGAAGAGGAAACTCGACAATCACGCCGTCGCGGAGGCGGCCCAATCGCTGACCGCGCAACTCGGTGAACCACACCGCACCGTCGGGCGCGATCGCCAGCGACGCCAGTCCTGCCGATTTCGTTGGCACGAGGAACTCGGTGAACTGCCCGTTGGCGAAGCGGCCGATCTTGTTTGCTTGCATCTCCAGGAACCACACGGCACCGTCGGCACCAACTGCGACGTCGCCAAGCTGGGCGGCCCGCGTAGGAGGATCCAGCTCGGCGATTTCTCCGCGCGCCGAAATCCGGACGAGCCGGTTGAGGCGCGGCAGCGTGCCCCAGACCGTCCCACTGGCGTCGACGGCGACGCCGAACGGCGCGACCCCGGGGGTGCCGATCGCGTGGCGCGTGAACGCGCCGTCCTTGAAGCGCGTGAAGCTGTAGGTAGATTCTTCCGCGAACCAGACGGCGCCATCCGGCGCGGCGGCCAGCCGAGCCAGTTTCGCCACCGGTGTCTCCAGCGCGAACGAGGCCACCACGCCGTCGGGCGACACTCGCGAGATGACGCGGGTCGGGCTGTCCGTGTACCACGCGACGCCGTCCCGATCGACGGCGAGGCCGAGCGGCTCAAACGTCTCGCGTCCTGTTCGGATGCGCTCGAGACGTCCGTTTCTGAGCACGCCGATGGCGTCGGCGAAGTCCAGCGTGAACCACACGGAGCCGTCGCGGCTCACGGCGACCGCGGTGGGGATGTCGCGGTCGCGCTCCATCCGGTATTCGATGAAGCCGCGCCAGATCCAGAGCGAATACAGCCACAGCACGCCTGCGACGAGCGTAACGCCGAGAACGGCGACGATGAGGATGTGGCGTCTGCCCATCGTCGCGAAGGTCATTTCCGTCCATCGGGTGCTGCTGGCGCATGCGTGCGGCGGTCGCGATCGTAGCGCAGGAACCATCCCACGGCGCCCACCACCGCGAGCCCGACGAGGGCGAACAACGTCACGGTCGGCGCCAAGCCCGTGGCTCCGACAAGCGATCGCGCCGCACTTCGCTCCGCCGCCACGCGCCAAAGCTCTGAGTACGGCCGCAGCGCAAACCCGGCATAGAGTGTGTCGGGATCACCCGGATCGCGAACGAGCGGCCAAGCTCCAGGTGCGCCGGAAGACTGTCGCCAGGCATCTGCCAGCTCTTGCCATCAGCACTCCGGTAGAGCCCGCGATCCGTCGTGAGCACGACGTCACGATCGTGCACCGAGACGGCGACGCCGCGCACCGACACTCGGGCGTCTTCGATGGGTCGTCGTCCCCACGGTCGCCACGTCGTCGCGCCATCCTCGCTGCGGAACACTTGTCCGGCCGCGGTCGCCCACAGCTGCCGAGCGTCGCGCGGATCAACGGAAACCGCGTCGATGCCGCCGTGCGGAAGCCCGGCGTCGACGGGACGCCAGGCGTTCATCCGATCGTCCATCGCCCACAGCCGGTTGCCGGCGATGGCGTAGACAGGGCCGGCGCCACGCGCGACGACGACGTGGCTCACCGGCGTTCGGGGCAGCGGCGAGGCGATAGCCTTCCACGACCTCGCCCAATCGTCGCTCGCATAGAGATGGTGCCAGCCGACAAGATACACACGGCCGGCGCCGTCGGCGACGAGCAGGCGGGCGGGCAGCGTGCCCACGGGCGCGGTAACGGCGTGCCACGTCTCGCCGCTGTCATTCCGAAGGAGCGCCGTGTCCGTCGATGCCAGGGCGCGGCGACCGTCGCGGTCGAACGCCACCGCAAACACCGCACCGACGAGGACCGACGGCGCCTCCGACGACCAGTCGAGACCGGCGTTGCGCGAGCGAAGGAGCCCGCTGTCGGTGGCGAGGAGCAAGTGGTTCGAATCGACGGGATTGACGGCGAGCGCGATGGCGCCACTGATGATCCGGCCAGGGTTCGCGGGAAACCACGTGACGCCGCCGTCCCGCGACCGGAACAGGCCACCAAACGCGCTCGGATCATGAGCCCTCACCGGCGTGGGGCAGAGCAAGATCGTGCTCAGCAAACCTATCAGGACGAACGAGGCCGCGAACATCGGTGTCCAGCGGGCAGCGCCGGGTGCAGAGTATCGATGCCGCGACTCCGCACCCGGCTGAGAGCTGGCGCCCGCTATGGCTTGCGCGTACGCTCACCCGGCGCCAGGGCCACCTCGGCCAAACGGGAATCGTTGGGCCCGATCCAGAAGTTCTTGGTGATCGGATACTTGTCCGAGTACGAGAGCGGCTCGTGCGCGGCCACGCAATTCTGGTAGCCGCCGGTGATCTTGTAGCACTTCTCGTAGGCGAGGAACTGCTGCACCGTGTCCGTCTGCTGCGGGTTGGCGATCATCCAATCGCGAATCCCTTCCCACGACGAATAGGCGTCGCTGCCGAACACGAGCTTGCCGATCGTGGTCGGCACCACCAGAAGCTGCGAGCCTGCGGTGTGAGCCCGGTAGGCCGGGTGGATGATCACGCCGGGCGCGATCTCCATGGTGCCGTCGACGATCACGGCCTTGCCGCTCAAGACCTTGCCGTAGATTTCCTGCAGCGTGAGCGGGGGATAGCCGCAGGCCGGAGTCCGCGCGCACCCTCCCTGTGACGTGTTGACCGCGGAGATCCTCGGATTGGGATACGTCAGCGCCCACTCGATCCCTTCCAGCTCCGCCTTCTGCACGTAGAGCACCGCATTGGGGAAATCGGACAGCTGGCCGGCGTGATCCCAGTGCCCGTGGCCGATGACGATCTTCGTGACATCGCCCGCCTGGATGCCGAGGCGGGTGAGCAGCTCCGGCAGAGCTACCCAGTTCACGCTGTTCGTCATCTTGAGGTAGTCCTGCTGCTTCCAACCGGTGTCGTACAGGATGATGTCCTTGCCGCCCTTAATGACTCCGACGTTGACGGGAAGCTGGAAGAAGACCTGGTTGTTCATCGGGTCCGTGCTATTCGGAACGTAAGCCCGGTCGGGCATGAACGCGCCGGCCGGGACGTCCTTGAACACGCTGTTGCGCACGAGCCACACCGAGTACACCGGGCCCTGGGCGGGCGCCGATCCGAGCGAGAGGGCCAGCACCGCGAGCGCGAGCAACACGGAGATGTGGAATCGTTTCGTCACCTTTGTCCCCTTTCGTGGCTTGACCACTGCGGCGCCTCGATCGTGGTTCAGCGGCTATTCCCTCACTCAGTTCGGCAGATACTCGCCGGGCCAGATCATGTTGCCGACCCGCAGCAGCTTCTCGCTGGCCTCTTGACTCAGAGGCTGGGCGACCAGCAGATGATCGTCCCGACCATCCTCGGAAACCTTCAGCATCTCCGCGGCGGACTGCTGGAAGAGATGGACCGCGTCGAGGTACTGAGTGTGAACCTGAGTGAGCGACGCCGGCGGCGCCAGCGCTCGGACGCGCTCTTCGGCATCGCTGAAGCTCTTGGATGCAGCCTGCACGCCGGTCTCGAATGCGCGAACCTGAACCTCCTTTAGCTTGTACCTCAAACCACTGAAGGTCAGCGTGACGGCCGCGCTCTTGACGTCGCCATGGATTGCCCACAGCGCATGCGCGTACGCTTCTTCCGGAGGCGTGAGCGCCGGCCGCGGCGGCACCAGTGAGGACCGCGCGTCGGCGGCGGCTGTCCGGCCCGCCATCGCCGCCTCTCTCAGCAGCGATGTGCACACCGCGCCGAGCACGGTGAGGATGATGATGAGGGCAACGACGAGGAGCTTCACCTGCGAGGGACCGCGCTGAGAAATGACCATTTCGACCCTCACCATCCGAACGGTAGCCGGGAGCCGCCTGGGACGCCGGGAGTATAACCAGTGACTATCTGCGAAGGCAAGGGCCCTGTACCAGGGCGCCGTTGGGAAGGCGGTGTCCGTCACGCCCGAAGCTCCATACTCAACCAGCTCACGATCACGTATCCGGATCTGCCCCAGCGCCTCGCTCGCGGCTCGCAAATCGTGCGGGACGACCCGTCTGGCAATCCGATCGAGCTTTTCCAGCCCCGGCATCAGTGACCGCTGACCGGCGCGGTTACTTCTGCCAGAGAGGGGCGAACTGCGTCGCGACTACCTCGTCGTATTTGACTTCACCGTCCAGCACACCGATCTCACGCGCGAATCGGCCGGCGTGCGCGACCATGTCCTCGGTGATCGTCGCCTCGTAGAAGGGGGCATCGCGTGCCGTCTCGAATGCGATGAGACTGGTTTCCTCGGCAGGAAACACACGTTCCGCGGCCTTCACGGCGAGCTGCGGATTGGCCCTGAGCGCCCGCTGAGTCTTCACGATGGCCCGCACGGCCGCGGCGGCGACGTCCGGCTGCTCCTTCACGAGTCGTTCGGTGGCCACGAGCGCGGGGAAGGTCCAGTGGCGGGCTGCGGGAGGCCCATCGCCCCGGCGCACGTCGAGCAGGATCTTGGCGATGCCTCGCTTCACGCCCAGATCCGCTCGCAGGCCGTTGCCCCAGTAGCCGTCCGCGATGCCTTGCTCGAGGGCATCGACACCGTCCCAGGCCAGATTCGGACTGGTGCGCGGTGGTGTGGGAACGATGCGGACGTTGTCTCTCGCCAAGTCGATGCCCGCTTCCTCCAGGAGTCGTTTCATCGTCATGGCGGGCTCGGGCGCCGCGCTCAGGCGGAGCCCGTTGACCGCGCGGACGTCGCCGCGCTCGCATGGAATGTCGGAGCGTACCGCCAGGAACCAGTAGGTGTAGTGCGACAGCGCGCAGAGAAGCTTGCCGCCTCGCCAGCGGGGAAAGGCGCGCAGCCCCGTGTAAGGGGAGCCCCCGAAGAAGTCGACAGCGCCATCCTTCAGGGCTTGCGACGCACCCGGCGGGGTGAAGACGAACTCCATCTCCACGCCTTCTTCCCGGAAGAACCCCAGCGTCACGGCAGCGATGGCCACGAAGTACGAGGGAGAGATCGCGTCAGCTACGGTGAGTCGCATCGTGCCCTCTTCGGTTCACTACGTGCGCCAGCTCGCGAAACTTCCTCCGGATTTCGTCTTTGCGATAGGGATTCTGGAAGTCGCCGCGGGCGCTTTCTCGCAGGCGCGTAACCTGACGCCCATCAGTGAACGTGACGGTGACTCGTGCCGGCTTGAGGCGTGGCACGCCGGCGTTGAGCTCGGGATCTTCGCGAACGGTGACTTTGCGGCAGAGCGCCCCGATCGCGGGATCTCGCACCACGTCTTCCGTGAAGGCGTGATGCCCCACGGTTCCCCGGAGAATCAGCGCTCGGCGTAACCGTCCAAGCCGTGCCCCTGGAGCCACTGGACGCTACCACGCGTCGGTCGACATGAAAGGAATGCTGCGAGGCGTTCTCTTGCCTCAGGCCGGGGTGAAGGCCACCGGCAGCCGCTTGATGCCGCGGATGAAGTTCGAGCGCAGCTTCTCCGGCTCGGCCGTGGCCCGGATGTCCGGCAGGCGACGGAACAGCTCGACGAACATCGCGGTGACCTCGCGACGCGCCAGGTGGGCGCCGAGGCAGAAGTGGGCGCCGCCGGTCCCGAAGGCGCCCTGCTCGTTGGGCGTCCGCGTGACGTCGAAGCGGTAGGGCTCGGGGAAGTACTTCTCGTCGCGGTTGGCCGAGATGTACCACATCACGATCTTCTGGTCCTTCAGCATCGGCACGCCAGCGAACGTCGTGTCGCGCGTGACGGTCCGGCGCATGTGCATCACCGGGCTCGCCCAGCGGATGATCTCCTCGACGGCCGACGCGCTCCGCCCGTCGAGATCGGCCTGCCACTTGCGTTTCTCGTCCGGGTACTGGGTGAAGGCCCACATGCCCTGGCTGATGGCCGTCCGCGTAGTCTCGTTGCCGGCCGCGATCAGCAGGAGGACGAAGGGGCCGAGGTCCTCGGGCGGCATCGCCTCGCCGTCCACCTCGGCGTGCACGAGCACCGTCGCGAGGTCGTTCTCGGGGTGGGCGAGCCGCTGCTTGCCGAGCCAGAGCCCGTAGTCGCGCAGCTCGGCGGCCGCCTGCATGAGCGACTCGCGCGTGCCCCCGAACTCCTTGTCGCCGCCGGCCAGGAGCCGGTTGGTCAGGTCGAGGAGCTTCGGCCGGTCGCCCTCGGGCACGCCCATCATGTCGCAGATGATCGCCACCGGGAGCGCGTCGGCGACCTCCGTGACGAACTCGGCCTGGCCCTTCGGCGCGATGGCGTCCACGATCCGCCGAGCACGCTCCCGCACTGCGCCCTCGGCTTTCGCGATCATCTTCGGCGTAAAGCCGCGATTCACCACGCTCCGAAGCTTCGTGTGCCTCGGCGGGTCGGTGGAGATCATGGAGCGGGTGGCTGCCATGTACGACATATCCTCGGGGTCCATCATCGCCTGGATGCCGTAGGCCGAGCTGAACGTCTCCCAGTCCCGCGTGGCTGCCGCGACGTCGTCGAAGCGCATGATCGACCAAAATCCCTTACCGGAGTCGGGGTGCTGATGCCAGGCGATCGGCCGCTCGTGCCGGAGCTTGGCCAACGCGCCCTCCACGTCGTCGCGCAGCCAGAAGTCCATGCTGGCCAGGTTGATCTCGTCCAGGGCAAGCCTCGTGGTCGGGGTGGGCACAGTGCTCATGGCGGCCTCCTTGCGCGCGGTCAACGTCTCGCATCGGCTACACTCTGTCAAGACACCCAGGGGGAGGCGAGTCGTATGCGGATTGTGGTGGACCGGACGCTCTGCGAGAGCAACGCGAAGTGCGCGCGGCTCGTGCCCGAGGTCTTCGAAATCGGCGACGACGACGAGCTGCGCATCAAGCAGGACCGGCCGCCCGAGGCGCTGCGTGAGCGCGTCGAGCACGCCGTGCGCCGCTGCCCGAAGCTCGCGCTGGCGATCGTCGAGGACTGAAGAGGCGCGTCGAAAAACATCCCAAGCGAGGAGCGGCAGGAAGCATGGCTGCGCGTTGCCGCGAAAGCCCTACACCGAGGAAGAACGCGCAACCACGCGGCAAGCTCGTGACATTGCTCGACCGCATGGAGCAGTCGCTCACCGAGACGAAATGGCTTGCCGCCGACACTTACTCAATCGCCGACATCGGCGCCGTGCCTTTCGATGTGGTCGATCTTGGTGACGGCCATCGAAGTCCCCTCTCGGTCTTGCGCTATGCCTTGAATGTCGACCCCACCGCCTGGTGGCCGCCGGCGTCCCCCATCGGCTCTTCGTAGTAGAGCCCGAGCGCCTCGAGCACCGGCCGGTCCTGGATCGAGAACAGGATCGCGGCGTCGCGCGACGACGTGTTGGCGTGCTCGTGGAGCGCCCAGGACGGCAAGGTGATCACGTCGCCCCGCCCCCACTCGAACCGGACGCCGTCGATGATCGTCTCGCCCATGCCCTGCACCACGTAGTACACGGCACTGCCGGTGTGGCGATGCGCGCGGAGCCTCTTGCCTGGGCGCAGCATCTGGACCCAGCAGGACATCGTCGGCAGGAGCGTGCCGCCGGTCTGCGGGTGCGCGTACTCGAGGGCCAGGTCGTCCCACTCGTCGCCCGGA
>Ga0306920_100001531_pt1 | contig 28858 bp, 25 predicted proteins | sample flu12Cox44000170_FD_204666 | JGI IMG/M metagenome (GOLD analysis project Ga0306920, IMG submission 204666) | Lab enrichment of tropical soil microbial communities from Luquillo Experimental Forest, Puerto Rico - flux4day.12C.oxic.44.000.170 (v2)... | ecosystem: Environmental > Terrestrial >... | reverse complement strand
CCTGCGGATCAGGCGATCGCCGTGGCCCCCCCGGTCGCGACCCCGGCCGAAAGGGTCATCTCGGCCGGGTGGGCCAGCGTCTGGTAGACCACGCCGCGTGCGGGGCCCCGGACGGGGTCGTGCTGCCCAGCCAGTAGGTGCGTGCCGCGGCGAGCCGGTCGGCGACCTCGATCCAGGTCATGCTGCCCTCTGCCATGACCCGATGATCGCACCAACCCGGTCAGATGAGCCCGGCCAGCCGGTACAGCACGAGCGACCCCGCCACGGCCACGTTCAGGCTGGCTCCCGAACCCACCATCGGGATCTCCACGGCCACGTCGAGCAGTTCGACCGCCTCGGGCGGGATGCCCGTCTGCTCGTGCCCGAGCACGGCGATGGTCCGTCGCCGGGCCACGGGCAGGTCGGCCAGCCGGATCGCCTCCTCGGCGAGCTCGACGCCGACGATCCGCGCCCCGGCCGATCGCTGCTGCTGCAGCCAGCGGCAGGCGTCCCGGCCGGTCCAGTGCACGCAGGCAGGCCGACGCAGGGTGTTACCGCGGGCCAGCGCCTCGGGGACCCAGGGCAGCCGGGGCACGGCCAGGCACGCGCCGACCGCGTCGCAGGTACGTACCAGGGTGCCCAGGTTGGCGCCGTGCAGCGGCCACAGCGGGGCGGCGATGAGATGATCCCAGCACTGGTGGCGCCGGGGCCGTCGCTGGCGGGCTATTTCCTTGCCGGTCTTGACCCGGATCTGCGGGCCGCTCACCGGCCCATCGGGGTGTCACTTTCCACGGATACGGTGCTTCGCGGCGCACCGGGGCCATCGCCGGTAACAGCAACTCCATCACAGTGTAATCATCTCGATGCCACCGCGGCAGCGCGCGATCCGTCCGATGCGCATGAGGAACAAGCTTCGGGCCGCCGTCGGGGTGGCCGTGCTGGCGCTGCTCGCCGCGGGGTGCGGGTCGAACCCGGTCCCCCCGCCGGTCATGGCCCACGGCGTGGCGGTCAGGGAACCCCTCGTGGACCCGCGTCCCTACGGGATGGCGGACATGGCGCTGGGCCTCGACGTGCTCGGCGCGTATTGCCAGGCCGACCCGCGGGCCAACCTGGTGCTGTCACCGTCGAGCCTGGCCAGCGGGCTCGGCATGGCCTATCTCGGCGCCCGCGGCGGCACCGCGCGGGCCCTGGCCGGCGTGCTGCACCTGCCGGCCGCGGGCGGTCAGGCGCTGGCGGCGGGCCTACAGGCCCGGTCGGCCGCGCTGCGCGGACTGGGCGGTCCTGGGGTGACCCTGGACGCCAGCGATCAGGTCTGGGCCGACCCCAGTCTGCCGACCGAACGTGCCTACCTGAACGCGGTCGCCACCGGCTACGACGCCGGATTGGCGAAGGCGCCGTTGCTGAAGGACCCCGAGCAGGCGAGGCAGGAGATCAACCAGGCGATCGCGACCGCCACCGGGGGCCAGATCCCGCACCTGCTGGCCCCGGGCTCCCTGGACGATCACATCGGCTGGGTGCTGACCGACGCGCTCTACGCGCACGCCGCGTGGGCCACCCCGTTCGATCCCCACGAGACGAGCCCCGGGCCGTTCACCACCGCCGCGGGCCGGCCGGTCAGGGCGCAGTTCATGGTGGGCGGCGAGTACCGCGCGGTCAGCGCGGGCGGCTGGACCGCGGTCTGGCTCCCGTACCGTGGCGGCAAGCTGGCGATGGAGGCGCTGCTGCCGCCCGCCGGAGCGGCCGGCTGCGCGCTGCCCGCGGCCGCGGCCCTCGGCGCGATGACCTCCCGCCTGGCGTCCGGCCAGCCCGGCACCCTGACCAGGAGCGTCTCCTTCCCGAAGGTGAACCTCGCCACCCAGGTCAGCATGAAGCCCGTCCTCACCAGGCTCGGCATGGGCGTCGCGTTCAGCCCGGCGGCGGACTTCACCGGGCTGTCCCGGCAGGCCTGCTGCATCGGCCTGGTGGAGCACGCAGCCACCCTGGCCATCGGCGAGAAGGGCACAGTGGCCAGTGCCGCGACCGCGGTCGGCATAGTGGCGTCCGCCGGGCGGCTGCTGCCGCCCCAGGTCAGTTTCGACCGTCCCTACCTGATGGTGATGACCGACCGCGCGACCGGCGAGCCCCTGTTCATGGCCCGGGTCGCCAACCCCGCGGCACGCTGATGGTCACGTGCTCCAGCTGTGCAGGAAAGCCGCGTCCTTGGCCGCGACGTCGGCCCGGAACATCGGGTGCAGGTCCATCGACGGCGAGTACTTGCTGGCCGGAACCTCTCGGCCCAGCGCCTCGGCCATGGCCCGGACATGGTGCGGGCCGGCGCCGCAGCAGATGCCCACGTAGTCCACGCCGAGCTCGCGGGCCTGCAGCGCGAATTGCGCCATATCGAAACGCGTGCAGGTGAAGGGATCGAGCGCGATGGGGAAGGCCCGCTCCCCGGCCGGTGACCGCAGGGTCTCCATCGTCGGGGCGGCCGGGTCGGTCCGGTACGGCACCGGCTGGACGGCGACGGCACACTCCACGGCTTCCCGGATGGCCGTGATCAGCGGCAGCATCGTCTGCGGGCCGCGGTCGCAGTTGAGGCCGACGACCTGGGCACCCTCGGCGGCGAGGATCCGGCACGCCTCCGCGTAGCCATAGCCGTCGCGGGTCTGGTCCGGCTGCGTGGGCGCCAGCGTCACCATCGCGGGCAATCCCAGATCGCGTATGACCTCCACCGCGATCAGCGCCTCGCCGAGGTAGTCGTTGGTCTCCGAGATGACGAAGTCGATGCCCTCCTCGGCCGCCCAGCCGAGCTGTTCGGCGTACATCGCCCGAACGGTCCGCCCGGTACCCGGATCGTCCGGGTCATAGGCCCAGGTGTTGCAGACGTTCCCGGCCACCAGCGCGTCGCCTTCGCGCGCGACCTCGCGGGCGATCCGCACCGCCTGCCGGTTCATTGCCTCCAGGTCGCCCTCGCGGCCCACGTCGCGGAGCTTTTCCCGGTGCGCGTAGTAGGTGAGCGCGACCATCACGTCCGCGCCCGCGCGCAGGAACTCCCGATGCAGCTCGCGCACGGCGTCCGGGTAGTCGAGCACCACCTCGGGCACGAACGGGCCTGCCTTGATGTAGCCGCGTCGTTCCAGCTCGAAGACGTAGCCCTCGGCGCCGAGCACCGGGCCGGCCTGCAGCCGGTCGACGATTGACATGCTCATGAAGGCACCCCTCCCTAATCCAGCGTCACCGTGCTCCCGCCCGCGTGCCGGGAACGAGATCGCCTGCCGATAGCTGGATGGTGGCCCCGGCAGTTATGACCTGTCAAGAGCCTGTAAGTACGTATGAACAATTAGAAATTGAGTTGGAACCTGCCGCGGCTGCGGGGCCGGCGGCTTTGCTGCCGCGGATCGCGGCGGCGGGACCCGCCCGCCACCGCAGCATGCGCTGAGGCCATCGTGAATTGCGCTCTACGTGGTCCTCGAGTGACAAGTTTAGGCCCGGTGGATCGGGAGGCGTTCATAACGATCCGGTTTCCGCGCTAACTCTGCAGTGGTTAGAATGTAACAACAAATGAGCCTAGTCACCCGCCGGATGTCGACGATGATGCCTGAACGCGAACCAAGCGCCAGCGGCCCGATTAGCATCGACCGGACCAGTCCGGTGCCGTTGTACTTCCAGCTGGCTCAGCACTTCGAATCGGCCATAAGATCCGGCGCGCTCAAGGTCGGGACCCGGCTGGAGAACGAGGTCCAGCTGGCGGAGATGCTCGGCCTGTCCAGGCCCACGGTGCGGGCGGCCTTCCTCTACCTGGCCAACAAGGGGCTGGTCGTGCGCAAGCGCGGTGCGGGGACCGTGGTGGCCAACGAGCGGATCGACCGGAACGTCGAGCTGACCAGCCTCTACGACGACCTGCTGGCTAGCGGCCGGGTGCCCGCCACCCGCGTGCTCAAGGCCGAGGTCAGCCACGCCAGCGACCAGGTCGCACAGGCGCTGCAGCTGCCCGAGCGGGCCCTGGTGATGTCGCTGGAGCGGATCAGGCTGGCCGACGGCGAGCCGATGGCCCTGATGCACAACTACTTGCCCGCCGGGCTCGTCCAGCTGAACGTGGAGATGCTCGAGGAGCACGGGCTCTACGAACTGCTCCGCGCGTCGGGCATCGGGTTGTACTCGGCGACCCAGCGGATGGGCGCCAAGAACGCCTCGGCCGCCGAGGCGCGCACGCTCAACGAGACCCGCGGCACGGCCCTGCTGACCATGGAGCGCATCGCCTACGACCAGTCCGGCCGCCCGGTCGAGTTCGCCAGGCACCTCTACCGCGCCTCCCGGTACGCCTTTACCACCAGCTTCCCGCGTCCCGGGTCGGCCCTCGGCTAGCCGGGCAGGCTCTCGACGGCGCCGGCTGCGATAGCGCTGACGAGCCGGGCGTGATCCCGCTCGTTCTGGTCGGCGTACCGGCGGGCGAACCGGCCGATCGCGGCGGCGAACTTGGAGCCGTTCCCTATGTAGGCGTCGATCGCCATCGCATCGCCGGTGCGGGCGTGGGCGCGAGCGAGCGTCGCGCCGCACGCGGTCGCGAACTCGGCTAGCCGAGGGGCGATCAGGTCTGTCTTCGGGATGATCTTCATGTCGCGGAATTGCCGTACGTAGTAGTCCTTACCGTGGAGCGAGCCCCAGCCGGCGAAGATGTCGGTGGCGCTCTGGATCAGCCGCTTGCCATTGATCACCCGCTCGCCGTGGCCCGGATGGCGGCCCGGCTGGGTGTGGGCCTCATACACTGATGGTCCGGCCTGCTTGACCTGCAAAAACAGCGGATCGGCACCGGTCCGGCCCTCCAGCAGCACCAGGTAGACCTGCATCCCCACGCTGCCCACCCCCACGACCTGGCGGACCACGTCGGCCACGGTGAACTTGTCGAACAGGCTCCGCCGGTCCTCCTGGAGGGTCAGGCGGTACCCGGCTAGGAGATGGTCGACGAGATACGCCTGGTCGTCATCGCTGACCGTGACGCGGATGGGAGGGTCCTCGGTGATCCGGGGGCGCCCGTGTGCCATCTCCGTGAGCTTGGCGAATGCTCCCCGGCTCGTGCGGCGTTTCCGCTTCTTCTCGATGTGAATCGAGACAAGCCCGCGGTCGGCAGGCTCGAAGTAGCTGACCAGCCGGTCGACGTGCATGCCGTCATACCAGATGTCGAGCTCGGGCATGGTCGCGTACCGGCGCATATACCCGCAATAGGCCTCCACGCCTGCGGTTACCGCGGCTGCGATCCGCTTCGGCTTGACCTGGTCCTCCCGGCCCGCCACCACCAGGCTGGCGGCAAAGCGCTTGACGTCCCACTCGAACGGGCCGGGCAGCGTTTCGTCGAAGTCGCGCAGGTCGAACGACAAGTTCCGCTCCGGCGTGGCCCACAGGCCGAAGTTCAGGACGTGGGCGTCACCGCACAACTGCACCATCAGCCCGCTATGGGGCTGGGACGCCAGGTCGCCCGCCATGACGGCCGCGGCACCCCGGTAGAAGTTCCACGGGGAAACCGCCATCCGGTGATGCCGGATGGGAACCAGTTCGGGCACCCGGATCTGGTTCTGGGCCAGGATCGTCGCCGCGGCATCATGCCCGCGGTTCTCCTCCGCCCAGTACCCCAGCGTGTCCCGGGGCACCCGCTTGCGGGTGCCCTTCCCGGCCGCTCGTCTCTCCTGGCCCGTCGCCAGCAGGTCGTGCATCGCGGAGGGCGAGGGCGCTGGGCCCGGTGAACGTGATTCGGCCATAGGCATACGGTACGAGCATGGCGACTCTCGACGACGTGGCCCTGATCGCCGCCGAACGGGCGTGCGCCCCGCCCGCCCTGGCCCGGCGTCTCGAGCGGTAGGGTCCCGAACGAGCCGGGCGTCACGCTCCGGCGCCTCCCGGGGCAACCCCGGCATTTCGGGTGTATCAAGCGCGCGGTCCGGCCCTCTGATTCAGCAAGGGCGCCCTCGCAATTCTGGAGCGGGGTGAGAGGGTGCCCGGCCCTGCCGGGTGGACGAGCGGCGTCGTCCACTCGGCAGGCTCCAGCAAATGGGGGGATGGGGGTTTCCCGATGGATGCCAGCGTGATGTTCTTTGACTGCCCGGCTTACATGGACAAGACCGGCTCGGTCCGTTGCGGGCTGCCCGCCGAGGTCCAAGGCCGCTACCTGATGACGTCGACCGACGGCCCGCTGGAGAGCGCCAGGATCCGGTGCCCGCGCGGCCACTGGTTCAACGGCCCGGTCGAGTCGCTGACGTTCGGGGAACGCCCGGACGCCGCGGCCGAGCGCGAGGCCATCGCCCGGCTCAAGGGCACCGTCACCCGGCGCCGGGCTTCCTGAGGGCCCGCGCTACGCGGGGCAACCGCCGTTGTAGAAGCCAGGACCCGCCAGTCCCGGCCCGGTGATGGAGGGCTTGTTGGCGCCGCCGCCGCTCGGGTAGGCGGTGTCGAACCACTGGGTGAAGAACTGGCTGAGCCGGGCTTCGCAGGCCGCGCTCTTGCGGGGCAGCCAGTGGCGGAAGGCGGCTTCCAGCTGCGCTTCGGTGATGTTGCCGCCGCCGTAGTGGCGCTGGATCTGCCGCAGGACCTTGGTGAACCTGGCGGTGCCCAGGATCTGCCACAGCGCGATGTAGGCGACGCCGGGCCGCTGGTAGGTGGGGGCGCTGTCGAACAGGCCGTAGGGGGTCGGGTCGGACGGCGCGGCCGTCCAGAAGCCGCCGGCCCGGGCGTAGGTCTTGTTGAACTGCGCGATCAGGCTGTCCCGGAACGCCTTCCGGCCGGCCGGGGTGCCGGGGCCCCCGGCCTGCGTTTCGGCGTCGCGCGCGGCATGCAGGTACTCGCCGAGGGTGGCCATGCCTTCCTTGAAGAAGGTCATGTTGTACCCGCTCTCGGAGACGTTGTCGCCCCACCACTGGTGCATGTTCTCGTGGTAGAGGGTGCCCAGGTCGATCTGCCCGCCGGCGAAGGTGATCATCGTCTGCATTTCCTCTTCGAAGCTCGCCTCGGGCGTGCCGATGATGATGCCGTCGGAGGTGAACGGGAACGGCCCGTTGAACTGGCTCTCGAAGTTGGTGATGTCCTGCTGCTGGTTCATGATGGCCAGGTTCTGCCGCCGCTGGGCCGCGCTGATCGACCTGTCCTGGGCCTGGTAGTACCTGATGCCGTCAGTGCCGGTCCGCGCGGTCAGCGTGTAGTTGCCGACGCTGTTCTCGACGAGGTAGCTGGCGATCGGCGCGCGCGAGTGCCAGTGCCAGGTCGCGGACCCGCCGCGGAATTCCGCGTCCGGCGCGTGCCGCGTCACCGATGCCAGCATGCCGTTCGCCACCGCGGTCTTGCCCGCGCTGACCGTGTCGTAGAAGTCGTAGGTCGGCTTGGCGGTCGGGTGGTCGTTGAGCGGCATCCAGTCCTCGGTGGCCACCGGCTCGGTGGTGACGAAGGCGCCCCCGCTCGCCCGGAACCAGCCCTCGGTGGTGCCGTCGCCGTCGTTGTGCACGCCGGGCCGGCCCGTATAGCTGACCTTCACGGTGAACACCGAGCCGTCCCTGATCGGGGCGGCCGGCGTGATCACCAGCTTGTTGGCCGGGCACTGCTGCCCGTTCTGGGAGTCCGCGGCGGCGTCGGTGTTCGGGAGCTGGGGCGAGCACGCCGGGGGCAGCGGGTTGTTCTCCGGGCCGCCCACCGGGTTGCTCTGCGAGGCCTCGTGCGCCTGCGGGCTGGGGTCGTCCTGGCCGTTCGGGTCGCCGGGGTACGTCGGCTGGACGAACCTGAAGGCGGCCGCGCGGCCGTTGACCGTGACCGAGTTGACGGTCATGTCGGGCCCGTCAGCCGTGTTGGCGGACTTGCGCTCGAAGTCCAGGCTGAAGCGGGTCAGGCACTGCGTGGCCCGGTCGGTGAGCACGACGTGGTTGCCGGGCAGGAACTTGTTCGACGTGGCGTCGTAGACGAGGTGCACGTCCGTGTGGACGCTGGTGTAGCCGCCGTTGCCCGTGTCCGGGTAGACGTGGGCCCCGTACGGTGACAGCGTGCGGGCGCCGGCCGTGCAGCCGTGCCCCTGGCCGGCCGCACCCTGACCGCCAGCGCCGTGATCGCCGGCCGCCCAGGCCGGCCCGGCCGGCCCCGCGCCCGCCAGGGCAACCGATGACAGCGACGTTACGATGGTGATCAGCAGCCGGCGCTTTGCCATGGGGACCTCCGAGTCCACCGACCATATCAAGACAGGTACGCTGCATTCCGCCCGTGACCGCACGTTTTCGGAGCCGCTCGCTCATGCTCAGCCAGGAAATTGTTGATTCCCTGTTCCCGCCGGACCTGCCGGGACCGGATCAGTGGGAGAACCGCTACCCGCCGCGTGACCTGCCCGAAGGGGCGAAGGTCACCCGGATCGCGCCGAGCCCGACGGGCTTCTTGACCATCGGCGGCGTGTTCACGGCGATGATAGACGCCGACGTGGCCCGGCATTCAGGCGGCGTCTACCTGGTCCGCCTGGAGGACACCGACCAGGCCCGGTTCACCGAGGGCGCGGCTGAGCAGTTCGCCGAGGCGTTTGCGTACTTCTCCATCGGCCCGGACGAGGACGACCGGACCGGCCGCTACGGGCCGTACACCCAGTCGGCACGTTGGCGGATCTACCTGACCTACGTCCGCGAACTGCTCCGCCAGGACCGCGCCTACCCGTGCTTTGCGACCAAGCAGGACCTGGAGGAGATCACCGCGCGGCAGCGGGCGGCGGGCGCGCTGCCGGGTTATTACGGCAAGTGGGCGATCTGGCGGGACGCCGATCCGGACGAGGTGGCCAAGCGGCTCGCGGCCGGCGAGCCCTACGTGGTCCGCTTCCGCTCCCCGGGCATCTCGGGGAACCGAGTGAGCTTCACCGACGCGATCCGTGGCGAGCTGTCCATGGACGACAACCGCAACGACGCGGTCATCCTGAAAAGCAGCGACACCGAGCCGCGGCTGCCCACCTACCACTTCGCTCACGCGGTGGACGACCACCTGATGCGCGTCAACCTGGTCATCCGCGGCGAGGAGTGGATCTCCTCGGTGCCGCTGCACCTGCAGCTGTTCGACGCCCTCGGCTTCGAGCGGCTGCAGTACGCGCACGTCGCGACGCTGATGAAGCAGGACGGCAGCAGCCGCCGCAAGCTGTCCAAGCGCCGGGACCCGGAAGCCACCGTGACCTTCTACATCGAGCAGGGCTACCCGGCTCCGGCGGTCCAGTACTACCTGCGCGGCCTGGCCAACGGCAGGCTCGCCGAGATGCCCCTGGCCGACGCGCTGGCCGCGCCGATCCGGCTGTCCGAATGCGGCACCGCGGGACCGCTGGTGGACATGGTCAAGCTCGACGACATCAGCGCGGACTACATCGCCACGCTGCCCGGTTCGCAGATCCTTGCCGAGGTGAGCGCCTGGGCCGCACGCTACGATCCCGGGCTGGCCGAGGTCCTGGCCGCCGAGCCGGACCTGGCGCTGCGGGCGCTGGCCATCGAGCGGGAAGGGACGCCCAACCCGCGCAAGGACCTGCGCAAGTGGGCGGACTTCCGCGCCGTCTACGGCTACTTCTTCCCGCAGATCTTCGAGCTGGTCACCAACCCCGCGGACGCCCGGTTCTCCAGCCTGAACCTGCACCCGGACGTGGTGCGCGAGGTGGCCCGGGCCTTCGCCGCGGCCTACCAGCCGCCCGCGGCCGAAACCATCTGGTTCGACCAGATCCGCCAGCTCGCGGCCGACCTCGGGTTCGCGCCCAGCCAGAAGGCCTACGAGCAGGACCCGGCCGCCTACCCAGGCTCCATCCGGGAGGCCTCCCAGGTCATCCGGATACTGCTGACCGGGACGCCGCGCAGCCCCGACCTGCTCCAGGTGGCCGGCGCGCTCGGCACCGAGGAAGTCCTGCGCCGCGTCCGCGCGGTCAGCGGTCCCTAACCGACTGATTCTCCCGGCCGCACCTTTCCGGGGAAGATTCAGGCTTTGGGGAGGATCCAGGGGCCTATCGTGCACCGGATCTTCCCCAAAGCCCCTTCCTTCCCCGGTCCTTTCCGGGCTGGATGCCTCATGATGCACTTGTGCATCAGGCGCCTGCTGACGTCACGCCTCGTGGCCGTCGCCGGGATCGTCGCCGCCGGGCGGCCAGGTGCCGATGGGCTCCAGCCGGTACAGGCTGTCCAGGTTGAGCTGCTGGGCGTCCTTCAGCACGACGTCCTGCTGCTCCTGCGCCTTCCCGGCCGTCTGCTTGGCCAGTTCGGAGGCCAGCCCGCCGAGCTGGCGCACGCCGACGTCGTTGACGATCTCGTGGCTGCTGGCGAAGATGACGATACCCTCCACCCGCCGGTCCCTCTGCTCCGGCGGCGACAGGGCGGCGCCCACCTTCGCTCCCTCGGCCGGGTTCGCGGCGCGCGCGGCGAGCTTGTCACGCTCCTCGAGCACCCACTGGTGGAACTTCATCACCTCGCCGTGCAAGGGCAGGTCCCTGACGTCCTCGTTGGCCAGGGCGAATCGCCTGCCCTTGCTGAAGCAGCGGCCGTAGGCCAGCACGGCGGACGACCAGAGCGCCAGCGGCATCAGCTGGTCCCGCTCCTCCTCCGGCTTGGCCAGCTCGGTGAGCAGCCGCTTGCAGCAGTCCATGACGAACTGGAGTTCCGCGATGATCGACGCCTGGTCGGCGAGAACGCGCGCAGACGGCACGTCGATGGCAACGGTCGGCATCGTCATCCTCAGATTCTCCCACCCGCGGCGACCCCGCCATGTCTCACAAAGGGACGGGCGGCGGCGCGCTGGTGGCCCAGCGAATGGCGCGGACCATGGCGTGGCCCGCCGGGCGGACCAGCACGATCTCGGTCACGGGCAGCCGGGGCAGCCGGAGCGGCCGCCGGGCCCAGCCGGGCAGCAGCGACACCGCGGCCGCGGCGAGCACCCCGTAGGGCGCCCGGGCGACCGCCGGCAGCGGGGGGTTGAGCAGCAGGAACCGCGCGGCGTCGCGGGCCTCGGGGGTCACGGCCAGCTCGGCCCGGTACCGGGCGATCCGGTCGGCGAGTTCGGCCTCGGTGCGCGGCGGATCGGGCACGCCCAGCTCATGGCCGATCCTGGCCATGTCGGCCACGTAGCCGTCGCGCCCGGCCTGGTCCAGCGGGCGGGTGCCGAACCGGCTGTGGGCCCGCAGGAAGCTGTCCGCCTCGGCGATGTGCACCCAGGTCAGCAGGTGCGGGTCGGCGGCGGCGTAGGGCCGCCCGTCCGGCGCGGTCCCGGTGACGCGCTCGTGCACCGCGCGGACCCGCGCGATCGCCGCGCGCGCGTCGTCGGCCCGGCCGAACGTGGTGACCGCCAGGAAGTAGCTGGTCCGCTGCAGTCGGCCCCACGGGTCGCCGCGGTAGTCGGAGTGCTGCGCCACGGCGGCCATGGCCAGCGGGTGCAGCGACTGCAGCAGCAACGCCCTGATCCCGCCGATGAACATGGACGAGTCCCCGTGTACCCGGCGGACCGGCCGGTCCTCGGCGAACCAGCGCTCGCCCGCGGTCTGGTGTATCTGCCGCCGGCGATCCCGGCCCTGCGGCCCGGCGACCCGCTCGAAGATGGCCGCGCCGATCCGGGCCCGGAAGCTGTCCACCTCCTCATTATCGGTGCCGCGGGAAATTCGCTTGGCCGCCGGTTCGGCACCTCCTAAGCTGGGCCGCATACAGGGCCGAGGGAGGCGAGATGCGCCAGGCGTTCATGTCCAGCACGAAGGTTTCCGTGACCTCGAGGGGTATGACGCTGTGCCTAGACGAACGCTCAACCTGGGCATCCTGGCGCATGTAGACGCCGGCAAGACCACGCTCACCGAGCGGCTGCTGTTCGCCGCCGGTGTCATCGACGAGATCGGCAGCGTCGACGCGGGCACGACGCAGACCGATTCGCTGGCGCTCGAACGCAGGCGCGGGATCACGATCAAGTCCGCCGTGGTGTCGTTCAGCATCGAGGACCTCACGGTCAACCTGCTAGACACGCCCGGCCACCCGGACTTCATCGCCGAGGTCGAGCGGGTGCTGAGCGTCCTGGACGGGGCCGTCCTGGTGATCTCGGCCGTCGAGGGGGTGCAGCCGCAGACCAGGGTGCTGATGCGGGCGCTGCGCCGGCTGCGCATCCCCGCGTTGCTGTTCGTGAACAAGATCGACCGGGCCGGCGCGGGCGAGGAGCGCGTGCTGCGGGCGATCTCGGCCCGGCTGTCGCCGGCCGTCGTCCCGATGGGTTCGGTCTCCGGGCTCGGCACCCGCGCGGCGGGCTTCACCGCCTGGGGCGAGACGGACGCCGCGGCCCGCGTCCGGCTGGCCGAGATGCTGGCCGAACGGGACGAGGAAATCCTCGCCGCCTACGTCGACGACGAGCTGGGCGTGCCCTACGCTCGGCTGCGCCGGGAGCTCGCGTCCCAGACGCGGCGCGCGCTGGTGTACCCGGTCTTCTTCGGCTCGGCGGTCACCGGGGCCGGCCTGCCGGAGCTGATGGACGGCCTCGCCGGGCTGCTGCCGGCCGGGACGGGCAACGCCGCCGGGCCGGCCTCCGGCCGCGTCTTCAAGATCGAGCGCGGCCCCGGCGGCGAGAAGCTCGCCTACGTCCGGATGTTCTCCGGCACCATCCGCACCCGCGACCGCCTGCGGTTCGGCGGTGAAGGCCGGGACCACGAGGGCAAGGTCACCGCGATCGGCGTGTTCGAGCGCGGCCCGGCCACCCCCCGGACGTCCGTCTCGGCGGGCCAGATCGCCAGGCTGCGCGGCCTGGACGAGATCCAGATCGGCGACCAGATCGGCGAATCACCACCAGGGGCGGCCGAGCCGCTGTTCGCCCCGCCGACGCTGGAATCGGTGGTGGCGGCCCGGCGTCCGGACGACCGGGCCGCGCTCCGCGTCGCCCTGAGGCAGCTCGCCGAGCAGGACCCGCTGATCAACGTCCGGCAGTCGCCCGGCGAGCTGGCCGTGTCGCTGTACGGGGAGGTGCAGAAGGAGGTCATCGAGGCCACGCTGGCCGACGACTTCGGCATCGACGTGACGTTCCGGCCGACGACGACGATCTGTATCGAGCGTCCGGTCGGCTCGGGCCAGGCCGCCGAGCCGATCGGGGCGCCGGGCAACCCGTTCCCGGCCGCGCTCGGACTGCGCGTGGATCCGGCGCCGGCCGGTTCCGGCGTCGCGTTCCGGATCGAGGTGGACGTCCGCTCGGTGCCGATGTACGTCTACAAGACCGTCGGCAACTTCGCCGCGATGATGACGCGGTACGTCACGCGGGCGCTGCGGGAGGGCCCGCGTGGCTGGCGGGTCACCGACTGCGCGGTGACGATGTTCGAGTGCGGCTACATCTCCCCGTCCGCCACGGCGGCCCACTTCCGCAAGCTCACGCCGCTGGTCCTGATGGCAGCGCTCGACCAGGCCGGGACGGTGGTCTGCGAGCCGATGATCCGGGTCAGCCTGGAGATCCCGGCCGGGACGGTCACCCCCGTGCTGGCCGCGGTGGCCCGGCTCGGCGGCGCGGCGGCACCCCCGGTCCTGCACGGGGACATCGCCATGCTCGAGACGCTGCTGCCCGCGGCCCGGGCGCAGGACCTGCAGCGGCTACTGCCCGGCCTGACCGGCGGCGAGGGCGTGGCGGAGACCAGCTTCGGCGGCTACCGGCCGCTGGCCGCCTCGGCGGGGCGGGCACAATCGAGTGGTGGCAGATGATCACCCGTTCGGCCCCCTTCCGGTCGTGGACGTGGCGCCCCTGCGCTCTGCTAGCCTCGGCGGGCCCCGGCCCGCCGGCCTGACCGAGGTGGCCGGGCAGATCGAGGCGGCCTGCCGCGAGCACGGCTTCTTCTACGTCGCCGGCCACGGCGTCGCGCCGGACCTGCTGGCCCGGCTGACCCGGGCCTGCGCGGCGTTCTTCGCGCTGCCCCCGGCGGCCAAGATGGACATCGCCATGGCCCGTGGCGGCCCGGCCTGGCGCGGATACTTCCCGGTCGGGGCCGAACTCACCTCGGGCCAGCCCGACCTGAAGGAGGGGCTCTACTTCGGCGCCGAACTCGGCGACGACGATCCCCGGGTGCGGGCCGGGCTGCCGCTGCACGGCCGCAACCTGTTCCCGCGGCAGGTCCCGGAGCTGCGCGCCGCCGTGCTGGACTACATCGGCGCGCTGACCGGCCTGGGCCAGGCCGTGCTGCGCGGCGTGGCGCTGAGCCTGGGGCTGGACGCGGACTACTTCGCGGCCGGCTACACGGCCCGCCCGACCGTCCTGTTCCGGGTGTTCCGCTACCCGGCGCCGCCGCCCGGCGACCGCGGCTGGGGCGCGGGGGAGCACACCGACTACGGCCTGCTGACCCTGCTGGCCCAGGACGCCAACGGCGGCCTGCAGGTCAGGACGCCGGCCGGCTGGATCGACGCGCCGCCGCTCGAGGGTACCTTCGTCGCCAACATCGGCGACATGCTCGACCGGCTGACCGCCGGCTGGTACCGGTCGACCCCGCACCGTGTCCGCAACGTCAGCGGCCGGGACCGGTTCTCCTTCCCGTTCTTCTTCGACCCCGACTTCACCGCCGAGATCCCGCCGCTGCCGGGGAGGGCCGCGGTCGCCGAAGGCGGCCAGCCGCGCTGGGACGGGCAGAACCTGCACGCGTTCACCGGCACCTACGGCGACTACCTGCTGGGCAAGGTGTCCAAGGTGTTTCCCCGGCTGCGCCGCGACGTGCTGACCGACGAGGCCCCCTAAGGCAGGCACCGTAACGCGGGCTGCTCGGCCTGCAGTTGCCTGACCACCTCGAGCGCCTCGCTGACGTGCCCGTCGATGTTGGTCATCGAGTTGAAGACGTGCCGGACCGTGCCGGTGCGGTCGATCACGTAGGTAACCCGGCCGGGGATCACGCCGAGCACGGCCGGCACCCCGTAGGCCTTGCGAACCCGGCCGCCCCGGTCGGCCAGCAGCGTGAACGGCAGCCGGTGTTGGCCGGCGAAGCCGGCGTGCCGGTCCGCCGAGTCGGAGCTGACCCCGATCACCTCGGCCCCGGCGTCGGTGAACGTCTCGTGGCTGTCGCGGAACGCGCACGCCTCGGCGGTGCAGCCGGTGGTGTGGTCCCTGGGGTAGAAGTACAGGACGACCACCCGCTCGCCGAGCCGGTCCTGCAGCCGGACCTGTTCGCCTGATTGCGACGGGAGGGTGAAGTCGGGGGCCTTGTCGCCGACCTGGACGCCGCGTGCCACGCTTGGCCTGCCTCTCTGTGGTCCCCCCCCTCGGGCACCAGTGTAACCAGGGCAATCGCGGTCTGGCCGCGCTCATGACGGCGCGAAGACGATGTGCCCTTCGGCGTGCGCGATCGCGGGCCCGGCGGCCACGTACCGGACGGTGCACGCCGCCGCGCACCGCACGTCGATGGTCCCGGCGCCGCCCTCGGCGGCGACCAGGAGATCCCCGGGCCTGATCCCGGCCCGCGCCAGGTCCGCCGCGGCCAGCCGCAAGATGGCGTTGTCGCCCGGGTGCTTGTTGCGCGCCGAGAAGCGGTCGGCCAGGTAGGCGGCGGATACCTGCGGTGGGACGAACCCGGCGGACTCCACGCCGATGTCGCCGCCGGCCGGCAGGCCTGACCGCGCCAGCGTCACGACCCGGCCGGCCGGGTCCACCGCGTACACCAGGCCGTGGCCCTCGTCCGGCGCGATCAGGTCGCCGCCGAACCGGCCGAACGTCGCCGGCGCCACGGCGATCCCGCCCTCCATGGGCGGCGCGCCAGCCGCCACCGTGGTCGGCCGGCCGTCGCAGCCGATGGCGAACACCGTGGTCCGGCCCTGGTGCTCCGTGGTGACCAGCAGCCTGTGCCCGAACCGCCCGGTGGTGTCGAACGCGATGCCCGACGGGAAGCCGCCGGGCGGGAGGCTGGCGAACCGCCGCGACCGGCCGTCCTGGCTGATCATGATCACACCCGGGCGTGGCCCGGGCTCGAGGGCGAAGGCCGTATCGATCCCGAACGGGCACGGCTTCCCGCCCCCCGCACGGCTGCCTGCCAGGGCGAGGTAGGGCTCGGTGCCCGTCGCGGTCCGGTAGCCGTCCGCGCCCCGCGCGAACGGGCGTAGCGTGCCGTCGCGTCCCAGCACGAACAGCCGCCCGGCCGCGGCGACCAGGAACGACCCGTCGGCGTGCGGCCCGGCCAGGTCCACCACGCCGGGCAGGTGCCGGAACGCCGTCCACGTGGTCGGAGGCGCGGGGTCCTGGCCGCACGCCGCCAGGGCGATCACGGCGGCGCCCAGCGCGAGATTCCGCCACCAGCGCACGGATAACCAACGTACGCGGCCCGGCGGGTGTAATGGGTCACATGGAGGACAAACATCAGGTGCGGCTCGGCGCCGTGCAGGAGACCCTGTTCATCACGCTCGCCGCCCGGGCGCGGGAGACACAGCGGAAGCACCCGGTGCTGCGCGACCCCAAGGCGGCGGAGATCCTGGGGTCGATCGACTACGACGCGGCCAAGTACGGCCGGGGCGCGGGCGGGTTCGTCACCGTCCTGCGCACCGCGATCATCGACTTCTGGGTGCGCGGGTTCCTGGCCGCGCATCCCGCGGCGACGGTGGTGGAGCTCGGCTCCGGGCTGAACACGCGGTTCGAACGGGTCGACAACGGCCAGGTGCACTGGCTCGACCTGGACCTGCCGGACACCATCGAGCTGCGCAGGAACTTCTTCGCCGACACCGGACGGCGCCGGATGGTGGCCGCGTCCGTCCTGGACGAGGGCTGGCTGCCGGACGTGGCGCACAGCCCGGGACCGTACTTCTTCGTCGCCGAAGGCGTGCTCGTCTACCTGCCGCAGGACCAGGTCATGGCCGCCCTGGCGCGGATCGCGGCGCGGTTCCCCGGGGCGCTGGTCGCGCTGGACACCTATCCGAGGCAGTCGTACGAGCACCAGCACCGGCTGGCGGCCAGCAAGGGGATGGACGCCCGCTGGGCCTGGGCCTGCGACGATCCGCGTTCGCTGGAGCGGACCGGGCTCGAGGTCAGGCAATCCGCCACGATCACCCGGCCGCCCCGGGCCATGCGCGCCCAGCTGCCCTTCGGGTACCGCTACCTCCTCCCGCTCGCCGATCCGGTCCTGGGCAAGACCATGGCCATCACCTTGTTCCGAGCCAGCTCCCCGGCAGCGGCCGGCCCGGACGCCACGGCGCGGGCGCCCGGGGCGGGGTGAGCTCCGCCGCCGCGGGCTGGCTGAGCCGGTCCTGGCGCCAGGTCCGCATCGGCTCGCCGAGTTCCATGGCGGCGAAGGCGGCCGGCCAGTCGGCCGGGCCGTATCCGGCGCCAAGGTCACAGTGATGCAGCTCGACTTCGACCAGCCGCCGGGTCAGCAGCTCGGCGGCGGGGAAGCGGGGCCCCGGGTCCAGCATCAGCACCGGGACCTGCCACCCTTCGCCGGGGAGCTGCCTGGCCACGGTACGCAGCGCCATCGCCGAGTCGGCCAGGTCGGCCGTCAGCTCCCTGGCCGGCCTGCCCGCATCCTGCTCGATGCCGGCCTCCCTCGACCCGGCGCTGGTGTAGCCGGGACGGTCCTGGCCGGTCCGCACGCCGACCAGTATGTTCCGCATCGCGTCGGCGTTCCTGGCCACGTGCGCCAGGACGTGCGCCCGCGTCCACCCCGGCAGCGGGGACGGCGCCCGCAGGTCCGGTTCGGTGATGATCCGCGCCGTGTCGAGCAGGCGCTGCGTCGCCTGGTCGATCTGATCGCTCAGCTCACGCAGTGCGGCGTCCATCAGCTCACTCTAGTGCTGGAGAGGTCCTCTACCGGGTCGGCGTCCAGGATGCGGGGCCCGGCGGCGCGCCGCGCCGGATGTCAGCCCCGGGCCGCCAGCGTGAACGCCCCCTTGACCGCGGCGAGGATGGCGGGGATCGCCGAGGCCTGGTCGATGGGCTGCGACTTGTTCTCGGCGAGCACGGTGACGACGTAGCTATGTCCCGACCGGGTGGTGGCCAGGAAGGCCAGGGTCAGGACCCCCGGCTCGGATCCGCCCTTGAACCAGGTCGTCTTCCATAGGGCCGGGTCGAGCTGCAGGCCGTCGTCGTTGAGCGACAGCACCCGGCCGATCGGGGCCAGGCCCGGCTGGCGGGCCAGCGCGGCCAGCGAGGTGTAAGCACGGCAGAGGTCGCTGGCCGAGGCGAAGTACTCCAGACGGTCGATATCGCGTGGCGTGGTCCACGTCCCGGCTTCCTCCACGGCGGGCAGAGGGGCCCGGTCGACGGTGCTGGAGAGCAGCGCCCGCCGGCTGGGTTCGTCCGCGGTGACGTAGCGCTGCGCGAGCGCAGGCCATTGCTCGAGCTTGAGGACGAAGATCTCACGGGTGGTCAGGAAGGGCCGGTCCAGGGCCGGGCTGGCCATCCCGGTCGCGGTGAGCGCCGCCTCGACCGCGGACCGGCCCACGAGGCCGGTCAGCATGTCGGCGGCCGTGTTGTCGCTGAGCGAGATCATCTTGGCGGCCGAGTCCAGCACCGAGATCCGGGTGCCGTCCGGCTCGTTCTGGAGCTCGCCGGGGGGAAGGCCCCTGAACCGCGCGGTGACGGTCAGCGGCTGGTCCCAGCGGACCTTGCCGGCGGCCACCGCGTCGCCCAGCGCGTCGAGCACGTAGAGCTTGACCGCCGAGCCGAGCGGCGCCGCGGTGCCGGGGGCGATGCTGTGGACCAGCTGGCACGAGCCGCCGCTGACGTTCGCGACGAGCAGGTGTACCTGGGGCGCGACCGAGCGCAGGGTGGCATCGACGTCAGCCCAGGTGGCGGGCGTCGGCTCGGTGCTGGCCGGGCTGATTCTCAGCCAGCTGACCAGGCCCTGGCCGTCGACCGTGAGCAGAACCTGAGCCCGCGTGCTTCCACCGTAGGTGGAGACGTCTGCGACCAGCGTGCTCAGCTCGCTGACCCTGACCGACAGCAACCTGATATTGATCGCGTCCTGCTGCAGTGCCTCGTTCAGTGCGACCGGGCTGACCTGGGCGAGGAAGGCCGGGTCGAAGTGGGCGCGTATCTGCGCGCGGGACAGGGGCAGATGGGCTGTCGCCGCGATGAGCCAGCGGAGCTGGGCGCCGGCCGGGGTATCGGGCGGGCTGACGGAGCTGGCGGGTTGCGGCGATCTCGCCGCGGTGGGCAGCCCACTGGGCGCCTGCGGTTTCGGCGAGGTGCACGCGGCGGCCAGGAGCGCGACCGTGACCGTCAGCGCCGCCAGAAACGGCCGCGCCGCCCGGCCCCGCTTGACACTCCTCAGGGCGCGCAGCTCAGACATCCTTCCGTTCCTATACCAGCAAGTATCCACGCCAGCCGCCCTCGCGCCACCGCGGAGGCGAAGTGATCCGGGTGCGGCCGGGCGTACCTTCCGTGTCGCGCTAGCGCCGCGCCCGCGCCGAAGTGCCCCGCGCCATCAGCTCGATCGGCAGTTCCTGCCGCAGCGGCCGGACCCGCTCTCCGCGCAGCAGGGCGCAGAGCCGCCGCGCGCCCTCGGTCCCGCTGCGGGCCAGCGGCTGGCGCACCGTACTGAGGCCGAGGAAGGTCGCGGACTCGATGTCGTCGAAGCCGACGACCGACAGCTGGCCGGGCACGGCCACGCCGAGCCGGTCCGCCGCGGCCAGGACGCCGATGGCCTGGGTGTCGGAGGCGGCGAAGATCGCCGACGGAGGATCCGGGGACTTCAGCAGCTGCGCCGCGTGCTCGGCCGCGACCGCGGCGTCGTGCGGGCCCCGCCGGATCAGCCCAGCCTCCGCCTCGATGCCCGCCGCGGCCAGGGCCTGCTGGTAGCCGCGTTGCCGGCTCGCGGAGGAGGTGAAGCCCAGCCCGGCCGGGGATCTGCGATGGGGCATGTCGCCGACGAAGCCGATCCGCCGGTGCCCCAGCGCGATGAGGTGGCCGGTCGCGAGCCGGCCGCCGGCCACGTCGTCGACGACGGTCTGCGGCACGCCGGGGTTGGCCGCGTCCACGCTGACCAGGGCGACGCCCGCCCGGGCGAACTGGCCGAGCTGGCCGCGGGACAGCGGCAGGCAGATGGCCAGGACCCCGTCGGCCCGATGGGTGGGCAGCAGCGCCTCCAGATGCCGGTCCCGCTCCGCCGGGCTGTCCACGTTGCACACGATCGTGTCGTAGCCCTGCTCCTCCAGGACGGCCAGCGCGCTGGCCACCCGGACGACGGCGGACGGCCTGGTCATGTGGGCGACGATGAGCGCCACGGTATGGGGGGTGCCGCGGACCAGGGCCGCCGCGGCATGGCTCGGCCGGTAGCCGAGCCGGTCGATCGAGTCGAGCACCGTCCGCATCGTGGACTCACGCACCTGGTCGCTCCGGTTGAGGACCCGGGAGACCGTGCCGACCCCCACCCCGGCGTCGGCGGCCACGTCCGCGATGGTGACGCGACGGTCGGGGCCGGGGACGACGGCCGGGAAAGCCGACCCCTGGAATCGTTTCCAGATCGGCGCGGCGTCCTCCTCTTCACCCCGTCCGGCGGGCCCGCCGGGCTCCCGGCCTGACCCGCCCGTGCTCTCGCCCGGCCGCAACCTGGCCTGCACCACCTCGCCTGGCTCCCGACCGGGCCCGTGCTCGAGTTGCCGCAGCGCCCGCGCCACCACCTGCCGGGCGATGTCGTCGACCGGGATGGCCATGGTGGTCAGCTCCGGGTGCATCAGGGCGGCCGCGGCACTGCCGTCGAAGCCGGTGACCGCGAGGTCCTGGCCGATCCGCAGCCTGAGCTCCGCGGCCACGCTGTAGACCGCCCCGGCGAGCCGGTCGCTGCTGGTCACGACGGCGTCCGGCCGCCGGCCGGTACGACCCGCGGACAGCAGCGACCTGACCTTCCTTCGTACGTTGCCGTCGTCCACCAGCAGCATGTCCGCATGCCCGGCCGACAGCCCGCCCGCGGCCAGCCCGTCCCTGAACCCGGCGGCCCGCTCGGCGTCCCAGTAGTTCGGCGTCCGGTAGCCGACGAAGGCGATCCGCCCGAAGCCCCGGGCCAGCACGTGCTCCACGGCCGCGGCGACGGCCCCGCGGTTGTCGATGTCGACCCAGTTCTGCGGCAGCGCCGGGTCGGTCCGGCCGAAGCAGGCGAACGGCATCTGGGCCCCGGCCAGCAGCTTCACCCGCGGGTCGTCCCGCTGCAAATCGGAGAGCAGGAACCCGTCCACGCTCCGGCTGGCGATCAGGCGCCGCATCTCGTCCCTGGGGTCCCCTTCCGGGACCACGATCACCAGGCTGTAGCCCCGCCGCGCGCACGCCGCGGCCAGCGACTGCAGGAACTGCTGCATGATGTAGTTGCCCGGCAACAGCTGCACGTGCGGCATGACGTAGGCGAACTGCCTGGTCCGGCGCGAGCGCAGGCTCCGCGCGCCATGGTGCGGGTAGTAGCCGAGCGCCTCCACCGCCGCCAGCACCCGGGCCCGGGCGGCGTCCCCCACCCGCCCGCTGCCGTTGAGCACGTTCGAGACGGTCTGCCGGGATACCGCGGCGGCACGCGCCACGTCCTGGATCGTTACCTGACGCGCGGTCGCGGGCTCAGGGGGTCTGGCCTGGCCTGATCGAGACCTAGTCACGTGGTCACCGTACTGCCGGCTTGGCTCACCTCTTGACACGGTATGTCCCGCGGAGCTTCGATATGGTAGATCGTTCTATCAGCGTACGACAGGGACCGCCACGACCGCCAGGACCTGGTCGCCGGGTGGGCGGTACCCCGTCTATGACCGGATCGCGGCCCGGGTCTGCGGCGGGCCCGGGCCGCGATCCTGCTGATTGATAAGGCGTGGATGCCACATCCACGTCGCATGAACAGCATGGTTGGGACATCCACGCCTTACGAACTGCGACCGGTGGTGCCACTGTTACCAGAGGTTCGTCTCACCCGATCGCCAGCCGCCAACCGGGGACAACGCCCTCCGGAAAGGCGCTCTGCATGTGACGTCCGATGTGACCGTGACGAAAGTTGATTGTCGTGACGTGGCGCAACCCGCCGCCAAGACGCTCAGCCTGCAAGACGCTCAGCTTGTGACAAAGGCGACCGCTGATCGAGGCGGAGGCGCCGCTTCACGCCTCGGCGGAGCGGCCGCCGGCCATCTCGTCCGCGCCGCGGGTGTTGATCACACGGTCCGCGGTAATGCCGGCCCGCTCGGCCCGCACGGTGCCGTTGACCAGCCAGTCCAGCTGGCCCGGGGCGTGCGCGTCGGAGTCGATGGCGAACACGCAGCCGGCCTCGGCGGCCAGCTTCAGCAGCCGGTCCGGCGGGTCGGAGCGTTCGGGTCGGCAGTTGATCTCGACGGCCACACCGGCCTCCCGGCACGCGTCGAACACGACCGAGGCGTCGAACTCCGACTCGGGGCGCCGGCCCCGGCCCTGCCGGTTGGGGCCGATCAGCCGCCCGGTGCAGTGCCCGAGCACGGTCACGTGCGGGTTGCGGATCGCGGCCACCATCCGCCTGGTCATCGGACCGGCCGGCATCCGCAGCTGGGAGTGGACGCTGGCCACCACCACGTCGAGACGGCGGAGCAGGTCCTCACGCTGGTCGAGCGAGCCGTCCTCCAGGATGTCCACCTCGATGCCGGTCAGGATCCGGAACGGCGCCAGCTCCGAGTTCAGCTCCTCGACGAGCTCCAGCTGAGCGAGAAGCCGCGCCGCCGACAGCCCGTTGGCCACGGTCAGCCGGGGCGAGTGGTCGGTCAGCGCGATCCACTCGTGCCCCAGGTCGCGGGCCGTCTCGGCCATCTCCCGCGGCGGGCTCCCACCGTCCGACCAGTCCGAGTGGGTATGGCAGTCGCCGCGCAGCGCCGCCCGCAGCCCATCGGAAGCCGACGCCGGCTGACCGGCGACCAGCCGGGCGAGATAACCAGGCACCTCGCCGCGCGCGGCCTCCTCGACCACCTGGGCGGTCGTGTCGCCGACGCCCTTCAGCGCCTGCAGCGTGCCCGCCGAGATCCGGCGCTCGAGCTCACCCGGCGGCAGCGCGGCGAGCACGGCGGCCGCGCGGCGGAACGCCTGCACGCGGTACGTCGGCGCGCCGTCCCGCTCCAGTTCGAAGGCGATCTTCCGCAGCGCGTCCACAGGATCCACGTCTGGACTCCTACCCAGGCCCGGGCAGAATTGAGCGCGTGCAGGTGGCGATGCTCGGTCCGCTGGAGGTCCTGGCCGGCTCGGGAGAGGTCCTCGAAGTCGGCGGGGCCAGGCTGCGCACGCTGCTGGTCATGCTGGCGCTGCGCCCCGGCCAGGTGGTGCCGGCCAGCCAGCTCATCGACGGCCTGTGGGCAGAGCAAGCGCCGTCCGGAGCGCCGAACGCGCTGCAGGCCCTGGTCTCCCGGCTGCGCCGCGCGCTGCCCGAGGCGGTGATCGAATCCCGGCCGGCCGGCTACCAGCTCACCCTCGACCCGCGGGACACCGACATCGTCCGGTTCGAGGAGCTGGCCGCGGCGGGCCAGGCGCAGTTGCGCACCGATCCGGCCGCCGCCGCCGTCACGCTGCGCGAGGCGCTGAAGCTGTGGCGCGGCCCGGCCCTGGCCGAGGTGGCCGGGACCGAGTTCGGCGAGGCCGTCATCGCCCGGCTGGACGAGCAGAAACTAACCGCCACCGAGCACCGCATCGACGCCGACCTGCTGACCGGGCCCGCCGAGCCGCTGGTCGCCGAGCTCGAGGAGCTGGTCGTGGCGCATCCGATGCGCGAGCCGCTGGCCGCCCGCCTGATGCGCGCGCTGCACGCGTCCGCGCGGCGCGGTGCCGCCCTAGAGGTCTACGAGCAGACCAGGAAGCGGCTGGCCGACCAGCTCGGCGCCGATCCTTCGGCCGAACTGGCGGCGCTGCACCTGGAGCTCCTCCAAGAGCCCCCGGCGCCGGCGCCGCACACCAACCTGCGCGCCGAGCTGACCAGCTTCGTCGGCCGCGACGCCGAACTCTCCGAGGTCGCCGGGCTCCTCGGCTCGCACCGGCTGCTCACGCTGACCGGCCCGGGCGGCGCGGGCAAGACCCGGCTGGCCGTTGAGGCGGCCCGGGCCGAGCTGCCCGCCTCCCCCGACGGGGTGTGGCTGGTCGAGCTGGCCCCGGTCACCGACCCGGCCGAGGTTCCCTCGGCCGCGCTGGCCGCGCTCGGCCTGCGCGAGCAGGTGCTGCTGACCGCGCGCGGCCCGCTCGGCTCGCTGGCCGACGACGCCGACGCCCTCAGCCGCCTGCTGGCGTCGCTGGCCGGCCGGCGGGCGCTGCTGGTGCTGGACAACTGCGAGCACCTGGTGGCCGCCGCGGCCCGGCTGGCCGGCCGGGTGCTGGCCGCCTGCCCGCAGGTCCGCATCCTGGCCACCAGCCGGGAGCCGCTCAGCATCACCGGTGAGGCGCTGTGGACCGTAGGCCCGCTCACGCTCCCGCCGGATCCCGCCGTCACGCTTGACGGAGCCGAACGAGCCGGGTCGCCCGCCCCCGCGGCCGGCGATTTCGCCTCGGTCCGCCTGCTGTCCCAGCGGGCTCGCGCGGTGCTGCCCGGTTTCGAGGTCACCGCGGACAACGCGCCCGCATTGGCGAGGATCTGCCGCGCGCTCGACGGCATGCCGCTGGCCATCGAGCTGGCCGCGGCCCGGATGCGCACCATGGCCCCGGAACAGATCGCGGCCCGCCTGGACGACCGGTTCGGGCTGCTGACCGGCGGCAGCCGGATCGCGATGCCCAGGCACCAGACGCTGCGCGCGGTGGTGGACTGGAGCTGGGACCTGCTCGACGAGCCCGAGCGCGCGGTCTGGCGCCGGTTCTCGGTGTTCGCCGGCGGTGCGACCCTGGAGGCCGCCGAGCAGGTCTGCGCCGGGTCCGGGGTTCGCGCCGACCAGGTCCTCGACCTGCTCAGCGCGCTCACGGACAAGTCGCTGCTGACCGTGCGGCACGTGGCCCCGCGGGGGGGTCTGGGGGGGTCGTCCCCCCCGGCCAGCACCGAGGGCCCCAGGTACCGGATGCTGGAGATCATCCGGGCCTACGGGCAGGAACGGCTGGCCGAGGCGGAGGAGCGGGAGGAGGCGCGCGAGGAGCACGCGCGCTACTTCACCCGGCTGGCCGAGACGGGCCAGGACCACCTGCGCGGCGCGCACCAGCTGGACTGGCTCGGCCGGCTGGCCGCCGACCAGGACAACCTGCACGCGGCGATCCGCGGCGCGATCGCGGCCGGCGACGCCGGGAGCGCGGTGCGGCTGGCTGCCGCGCTCGGCTGGTACTGGTGGCTGCGCAGCATGAAGTTCGAGGGTGCCGAGCTGGTCGCCGCCGCGGTCGGCGTGCCCGGCGCCGCGGAGATGCCCGATACGGAGCACCTGGCCGTGGCCTACGCGATGGGCGCGCTGCTGACCACCGATACGCCGATGCTCGAAACCGGCGCCGGCTGGTTCCGCCGGGCCGCCGAACTCGCCGCCCGGGTTCCCGACCCGGTCAACCCGATCATGCCGCTGGTCGGCCCGCTCGGCCGGCTGTTCGGGATGTCGGACCCCGGACAGGGCCCGCCGCCCCCGGAGATCTTCGACGGCGCGGTCGCCAACCCGCACCCGTGGGTTAGCGCCGTCGCCCGGATCCTGCGCGGGCACGCCGCGCTCAACCTGGGCCGTCAGCACGCCCAGGCGGAAGCTGACTTCCAGGCCGCGGCGGAAATCCTGGCCGGGCTGGGGGAGCGGTGGGGCCAGGCGGTCGCGCTCGGTGGCCTGGCCATGCTCGAGGGCTGGCGGGGCGAGCCTGCCGCCGCGGTCGGCCACTACCGGCGGGCCAGGGAATTCGCGGCGGCGTTCGGCAGCACGGAAGACGAGGTGCAGTTCCGCCTGTTCATGGTGCGCCCGCTCTGGCTGCTCGGCGAGCGCGAGGCGGCCTGGGCCGAACTCCGCCGGGCCCAGCCCGACGCGGAACGGCTGGGCCTGCCCGAGGCTGTCGCATTCGCCGCCTATATCGCCGGTGATCTGGCCCGCCTGGACGGCAAACCCGAGGCCGCGCGGGCGGGTCTGGTGCGGGCCATTCAGCTGTCCAGCGCGCCGGACGTGGCCCAGCAGCTCCGCGCGGTGGCCTCTACCGGGCTCGGTTACCTGGCCGGCGCCGAGGGCGACCTGGACGCGGCGCGCGACTGGCACCACCAGGCGCTGGCCGCCGCGCGGGCGGCCAGGGACGCGCCCGTGATCGCGGAAGCCCTGTCCGGGCTGGCCGACCTGGCGCTGCGCGAAGGCCGCCCGGAACGCGCCGCCGAGCTGCTCGGAGCCGGCGTCGCGATCCGGGGAACCCAGGACCGTTCGGTGCCAGACGACCAGCGCGTCGCGGGCGCGGCCAGAGACGCGCTAGGCCCCGCCACCTACGGCGAGGCCTACCGGCGTGGCCACCGTGTCACGCTGGACACGCTGGCCGGGTTCGTCACACCCTCCGCTTGAACGCGCGGACCGCCAGCGGCGCGAACACCACGGTGAACGCCGCCGCCCACAGCAGCGACTCGACCACCGGCCGGGCGACCGGGCCCGACACCATCAGCCCGCGCACCGCGTCGGAGAGCACCGACACCGGGTTGGCCTTGGACCAGGCCTGCAGCCAGCCCGGCATGGACGCGGTCGGGACGAACGCGTTGCTGGTGAACGTGAGCGGGAACAGCACCACGAAGCCGAAGATCTGCACCTTCTCCGGGCTGGCCGCGAGCATCGCGACCAGCACCAGGGCCCAGGCGATGGCCAGCGTGGACACCAGCACCAGGGCCGTCGCGGCCAGTACGCCGAGCGGGCCCGTGCCCACCCGGAAGCCCATGATGATCCCGATCACCAGCAGCATGGCGATGGCCCAGGTCTGCTTGGCCAGGTCGGCCACCATCCGGCCGGCCAGCGGGGCGAACCTGGCGATCGGCAGCGAGCGCAGCCGGTCGAAGAACCCCTTCTCCAGGTCCGTGGCCAGCCCGGTGGCCGTGTTCAGCGTGGTGAACAGCGAGTTCTGCACGATGATGCCGGCCAGCGCGAACTGCAGGTACGCGTGCGGCGAGCCCCCGATGGCGCCGCCGAACACGTAGGTGAACAGGAGCAGGAACATCACCGGCTGGACGCTGAAGTCGATCAGCTCGGCCGGGTTGTGCTTGACCTGCACCAGCGTCCGCCAGCTCAGCGAGAGCGTCTGCCGCAGCCCGGCCAGCGGCCGGACCCGCGGCGTCAGCGCCCCCACCGCCGCCGCACTATCCGGGACCGTAATATCCATGACCGTACTGTCCATTTAGGCTGCGCTCCCTTCGAGTTCGTCTTCCGTCCGGTGGCCGGTGAGCGACAGGAACACCTCGTCGAGGGTGGACCCGCGCAGGGTGAGCTCGGCCACCGCGATGCCCGCGTCGTCCAGCCGCCGCACCACCGCGGGCATCACGTCCTCCCCGGTCACCGGCACGGCCACCGTGCTGCCACGGACCTCGGGCGCGGTGCGGGTGAACCCGGCCGCGACCGCCCGCACGGCGGCCAGGTCCGCGGCGCGGGCCGGCCGGACCGCCAGGGTCAGCGCGCCGGTCCGGGCCTTGAGCTCGTCCGGGGTCCCGGTCGCGATGACCGTGCCGTGGTCGATGACCGCGATCTCGCTGGCCAGCAGGTCGGCTTCCTCCAGGTACTGGGTGGTCAGCAGCACGGTGACCCCGGTCGCGGCGAGGCCGCGCACCACCTCCCACATCTCGTTGCGGCTGCGCGGGTCGAGCCCCGTCGTCGGCTCGTCCAGGTAGAGCACCCGCGGCCTGGTGACCAGGCTGGCGGCCAGGTCCAGGCGCCGGCGCATCCCGCCGGAGTACGTCTTCACCGCCCGGTCGGCCGCGTCCTCGAGCCGGAACGAGGCCAGCAGGTCCTGCCCCCGGGCCCGGGCCGCCGCCCGTGTCTGGCCGGTCAGCCGCCCGATGAGCACCAGGTTCTCCAGGCCGGTGAGCGTCTCGTCCACCGACGCGTACTGCCCGGTCAGCCCGGTGAGCTGCCGGACCTGGTGCGCGTGCCGCACCACGTCGTGACCGCAGACGGTGGCGTGCCCGCCGTCCGGCTGCACCAGCGTGGCCAGGATCCTGACCGCCGTCGTCTTCCCCGCGCCGTTCGGCCCGAGCAGGCCGAACACGGTGCCGGTCGGGACCGCGAGGTCGATCCCGTTCAGCGCCCGGGTGTCCCCGAACCGCTTGACCAGCCCGTCAGCAATGATTGAGTACGTCATGCCCTCAGGCTGCGGCCCCGCCCTGACAGTTCACCGAGATCTCGCTGACATCCCCTGACGGCCCGCTGACACGCCACCGGCGGCGGCGTGTCAGGCCAGTCCGAGGACCTTGCGCATCACCGGACGGTCCGGCTTGCGCCGGGCCACGACCTGGAAGCCGTGCCGGGCGAAGGCCGTCGCGATCCCGGGGAACAGGTTGCCGGTATGAGACGGCACGGTCGTGTCGACCGGATAGGCCTCGAGCGCCGGGGCACCCGCCGAGGCCGCCGCCGGCAGGGCCGCCTCGATCAGGGCGTCTATGACGCCCCGGCCGCGGTGCGAAGACCGGACGTAGAAGCAGGGGACCGACCAGACCGGCAGGTCGTCCACCGGCTCGAGGTACCGGGCGCGTGCCAGCCAGCCCAGTTCGGCCCGCGGGGCCAGCTCGCACCATCCGACCGCCCGAGCGCCGTCGAAGGCGAGCAGGCCCGGCGGCCGCCCGGACGCCGCGAGCCGTTTGAGGTCTTCCTTGTTGTCGGCGCGCGGCCTGTCGCGGTAGCGCGGACCGATGCGCCAGTACATGCACCAGCATCCGTTCGAGGCCCCGGACCCGCCGAACAGGTCCTCGAGCGCAGGCCATCGCTCGGCGGTAACGGGCTTGACCATGAAACGGCTGCCTGCTGGTGGTCATCCGGGCCAGCACGTGCCGGTCCAGGCACGGAACGCGCGCATCGGCCAGCCATTCGACGTACCACTGCATCACCAGGGTCTTGTTGACCAGATGCCCCGCCGCGTTGGAGTCCTGGAGGAAGTGGTCGGCGTA